>Ga0315908_10000001_pt1 | contig 364445 bp, 330 predicted proteins | sample LakEriMetagenome_12_FD_203520 | JGI IMG/M metagenome (GOLD analysis project Ga0315908, IMG submission 203520) | Freshwater fungal communities from buoy surface, Lake Erie, Ohio, United States - Buoy 4 MA124 | ecosystem: Environmental > Aquatic > Freshwater > Lake > Lake biofilm | place: USA...
CTTGCCCGCCAAGCCGAAAGCGGGTAACGGCCTGCCTAAATTTTAGGCAAGTTTTGAAAATGCAGCTGAAACCTATCCAAATCGGCAATATTGAAATCAATTGTCCCGTCATTTTGGCGCCGATGACGGGCGTCACCGATATGCCATTTCGCAAAATCGTCCGGCAATTCGGCTCTGGCTTAAACGTGACCGAGATGATCGCGAGCCAAGCGATGATCCGCGAAACGCGCCAGAGCATCCAAAAATGCGAGTGGGACGCGATTGAAGAGCCTGTGTCGATGCAGTTGGCTGGCTGTGCACCATATGAAATGGGTGAGGCGGCGAAGCTGAATGAAGACCGCGGCGCGGCGATTATCGATATCAACATGGGCTGCCCCGTTAAAAAGGTTGTGAACGGTGATGCCGGCTCTGCATTGATGCGCGACTTGCCGCTGGCGGCCAGCCTGATCGAGGCAACGGTGAAGGCCGTATCCGTGCCGGTTACCGTCAAGATGCGGATGGGCTGGGACCATGGCAGCCTGAACGCACCTGAACTGGCCCGTATCGCTGAAGACCTTGGCGCAAAGATGATCACCGTCCACGGCCGCACGCGGAACCAGATGTATAAAGGCTCGGCCGACTGGGCATTTGTGCGCAAGGTGAAAGACGCGGTATCGCTTCCGGTTATCGTCAATGGCGATATTTGCACCATAGAAGACGCGCGCAATGCGCTGGAACAAAGTGGTGCCGATGGCGTGATGGTCGGCCGCGGCGCTTATGGCAAACCCTGGCTCTTGGGCCAGATGATGCACTGGTTCCGGACGGGGCAGACCATTGCCGACCCCGATATTGATGCCCAGTTCCACCTGATCATGGACCATTATCGCGCCATGCTCGACCATTATGGCGGCGAAGTTGGCCTGCGCATCGCGCGCAAGCATATTGGTTGGTATACCAAGGGGCTGAATGGTTCCGCCGAGTTTCGCAATTTCGTGAACCGCATCGATGATCCAGATGTCGTCATTGACGAGCTGACACGCTTTTACGAACCGTTCCTGACGCGGTCGGCCGCCTGATAGATGTCGCAGGTAACGCATCGCCCCGAATATAGCCAAATGCTGGCGAGTATTGCGGTGCCGGTGCTTTTGATCTCGCCTGATCACCTCATTACGTATGCCAATGATGCGAGCGAAGCCTTTTTTGGCCGAAGCCGCAGAAGGCTTGAGGGGCATCGTATTGATGAGGCGCTGATCTTCGAAAGCGAGCGGATGAACGCGGCTTTGCTGTCGCGTGAGGGCGACATTTCTGCGCAGGATATGGAGCTGAAAACGCCACATGGTGTGATCATGGTCGATATCAACATATCCGCCGTGGCCAAAGAACCCGATTGGCGCATTGCGGTCATATCGCCGCGCAATGGTGGCCGCGAACATATTGGGGACCAGCGCGACTCCGGGCAGCAACAGGCCATGGGCGCACCTGCGATTTTGGGGCATGAAATCAAAAACCCGTTGGCGGGCATAAAGGGCGCGGCGCAGTTATTGGCCCGTCAGGTCGATGAAAAAAGCCGGGCGTTGACCGAGCTTATTGTTAACGAAGTTGACCGCATTGCCCGCTTGCTGGACCAAATGCAAAAGCTGGGGCGGTCGGAGCGGCCTGAATTGGCGCCGGCAAATATCCATTTGTTGATTGAGCGCGCCATTCGTTCGCTGCGTGCGGCCAACCGCGCCATGCCCGAAATTTCCATCAATTATGATCCGTCGCTGCCCCATGTGTATATCGATGCCGACGGGATGGTTCAGGTGCTCATCAACCTTCTGCAAAATGCCATCGATGCGCTGCACGGGCGTCTTGACGGTGTGATTGGTATTTCGACGCGCTATGTAATGAGCGGCGCGCTGCGCGACACGGACATTGACCGGCGTGCCATTAAATTGCCGGTTGAAATTGCGATATCCGACAATGGTGCGGGCGTGCCTGATCATATCGTCGACGAACTGTTTTCGCCATTCGTGACGACAAAGCGTGACGGGCAGGGGCTTGGCCTCGCCATTGTGCGCAAGCTTGTGCAGCAAATGAACAGCAGGGTCTTGTTCGAACGCGATCATGCCCTTGGGCAAACCACATTCCGGCTTTTGCTTCCGGTAGCTTCTGGGAAGGCAAGCGCATGAAGCCAGCTAAGGTTCTTATTGTCGAAGATGACGCGTCCATCGGGCTCGTCGTATGCGCCGCGCTTGAGGCGGAAAATATCGAAACGCAAATTTGCGATAGCGTGGCGGCGCGCGATGCCGCGCTTGCCGATGGCCATTTCGACCTGATGCTGACCGACGTGGTGTTGAAAGACAGCGACGGCCTGTCCACGCTGAAAGAGATATTGGCACGAACGCCAGATATGTCGGTCATCATCATGTCAGCGCAAAATACGTTGGAGACAGCCGTGCGTGCCAGCGAAATTGATGCGTTTGAATATTTCCCAAAGCCGTTTGATCTCAACGACCTTGTCTTGGCGGTGAAGCAAGGGATCGAAAAGCGCCGCTCGACCGCCTCTGACCCGTTTGAGGCATTAAGCGAAGCCAATCTGCCGATGATTGGACGCAGTGCCGCGATGCAGGATGTGTACCGCATGGTGGCGCGTCTGTTGCGGAACGACCTGTCGGTCCTGATTTCGGGGGAAAGCGGAACGGGCAAGGAACTGGTGGCAGAAGCGATCCACAATCTGGGGCACCGCAAAACTGGCCCCTTTGTCGCGGTCAACATGGCCGCAATCCCGAGCGAATTGATTGAGGCGGAACTGTTTGGCCACGAAAAAGGCGCGTTTACTGGCGCGGTTGGTCAATCGATTGGCCGGTTTGAACAGGCGCAAGGCGGCACATTATTCCTCGATGAAATTGGCGACATGCCGATGCACGCACAGACCCGTCTTTTGCGCGCGCTGCAAAGCGGTGTCATCAGCCGCATTGGCGGAAAAGCGAGCATTCGCCTGGATGTCCGCATCGTCGCTGCGACCAACCAGAACTTGGCCGCTTTGATTGAAAAGGGCGGGTTTCGGGAGGATCTGTTTTACCGCCTGAACGTCGTGCCCATCGAGATGCCACCGCTGCGGGATCGCACGGAAGACATCGGCTTGCTTGCCCAGCATTTCCTGATGATGGCGGCAAAAGACGGCCTGCCCATGCGCAAGATCGACGATGGGGCTGTCGGTCAATTGATGGCGATGCCCTGGCGCGGAAATATCCGCGAGTTGAAGAATCTTATTTATCGTCTGGCATTGTTGTGCCGCGAAGATACGATCACCGAAAGCACGATCCACCAGTTTGTCGAACCTGCGCACGATGCTGACCCGCACATTCAAGGCGCGAGCTTCGAAGCGGCTGTTGCCCAATTCCTGCGCGACCAAAAACATCGCGGGCATTTGCGCGAAAAACTATATCCACGCGCCTTGGCCCAGTTCGAGATTCCATTGCTGCAGCATGTGATGAAGCAAGTGAAGGGCAACCAGCTTAAAGCCGCAGCGTTGCTTGGCATCAACCGCAACACGCTGCGCAAAAAATTGACCGATTACGGGATTGGCCCCGCCGGGGGGCGTTAGAACGGTGTTTAGCCAAGATACATAGCGTTTGAAGGGCAATTTTGTGCTTTTCAGGTAACGCAATGGGTGCCACAGTGTCTTTATGGCAACAATCGGATTAGCGGAGGAAACAGATTCACCGTCCGCCGTCGGTCGTCTTTTTGAATGGCTTGCCGATCTGCTGGGCAACAGCCAATCGATCAAATTTCTGGAAATTGCCAGTGCGGTGATGGTTGTCGTTGCCGGCGTTGTGACCGCGATATTGCTGATCGACCAAGGGCCGCAATCGGAGCCTTTGGGACCGGCTGCCTCTGCAACTATGTTGGTCAGTAACCTGTTGCCAGCGACATTGCTGCTTGTTCTCTTCGGGCGGCGTGTGGCGCTCAAGCGGGCGGAGAATAGCAACATTGGCAGCAAGCAATTGCTGCACGTCCGCCTAGTGGCGATATTTTCGGCGATTACGGCGGTTCCGACAGTGCTTTTGGTTATCTTTGCCTCATTGCTCTTCCAAAGCGGCGTGCAATTCTGGTTCTCGGGTTCGGCACGCGGCATGCTCGAAAATGCAGGCGAGCTGGCCAAGGGATATTATGATGAAAAGGTGCGCGATGTCGGGGCCGAAACGGTCACAATGGCGGGGGACATTCGGTACATTTTATCGCAGGTAAAAATCGATAGCGCTGAATTTTTAGAGATTGCCTATCCGCAACAGGTCTTGAACCGCAAGTTGAGCGAGTCCGCAATTGTAACGATTGGGCCAAGCGGACAGCAAAATACGGAAGCTGTGCTCGCCGAAAAAGAACGTGGTGACTGGATCAGCGATGAAGCGCTACGCAAACTGGAATCCGGCGAAAATTTTGTCGTTACGGTCAGCCCCAATAATATCGATGCTGTTGTGGTCCTGTATGACAATCCGCGAACCTATCTATACGTAAGACGTGCGGAAACAGTGCCTTCATTTGCTTTGGGTTCACGCGCCCAGTCCGTTTTGCAAGACTACGATAAAATGGTCGCGCGGTCGCGGGCGTTGCAAATCCAGTTCAATCTCGCGCTTTATTTTGTGTCGCTGATGATCATTGGCATCACGCTTTGGATTGCGCTGCGCGTCGCGGACCGGTTGGTAAGGCCGGTCAACAATCTGGTGGATGCCGCACAACGGATTGCGGACGGCGACCTATCGGCGCGGGTCACCGAAGATCAATTCCGCGATGATGAAGTTGGTTTCCTGTCGCAATCGTTCAACCGCATGACCGAGCGACTACAGCAGCAAACGGGCGCATTGCTGGCCACCAACCATCAGTTGGGTGAGCGGCGTTTGTTTATCGAGGCGGTGCTGGAATCGGTGTCGGCAGGTGTGGTTTCGGTTGATGGCAATGGCGTGGTCCAGTTGGCCAATTCCACCGCGGAAAAACTGTTGAAGCATGAATCCCATACTATTGTTGGCCAAAAATTTGAAGTGGTCGCGCCCGCGCTCGCCGCTCTGGCCAGCGAAAGCCCACGGGGCGTTGTGCAGCTTGGCGATGGGCCAGAGCCGCTGACGGTTGCGGTTACGGTGTCTCCACGCGAGCAGGGCAGCGTGGTCACCTTTGAAGACATCAGCCAGCAGCTTGCCGATCAACGCCGCGCGGCATGGTCTGATGTCGCCCGCCGGATCGCGCACGAAATCAAAAACCCGCTGACGCCTATCCAATTGGCGGCAGAGCGACTTCAGCGGCGCTTTGGCAAGCACATTGCCCAAGATGAAGCGATATTCGCGCAGCTGACCAGCACCATCGTGCGGCAAGTTGGCGATTTGCGAAACATCGTCGATGAATTCTCATCCTTTGCGCGGATGCCAAAGCCATTGTTCCGTTCGGAAAATGTGCACGACATTGTGGGGCATGCTGTGTTCATGTTTGAGGTTGCACATCCCGACATCAGCTTCCGTTATAATCAGGATGGCCCGTTCCCCACATTGATCTCCGACCGGCGGCAATTGGGACAAGCGATTACGAACATTCTGAAAAATGCTGTTGAATCGATTGAAGAGAAAAAGAAAACGGTCGAAGTCGATGGCGCGATAGTCATCGATCTGGTCGTCGAAGGCGATGGGTTGTTCATCCGCATATCGGACAATGGCATTGGCCTGCCGCCGGATCGCCAGCGGATTATGGAGCCCTATATCACCAATCGGGCAACGGGTTCGGGGCTTGGCCTCGCCATCGTGAAGAAAATTATTGAAGAACATTTTGGAGAGATTTCTCTGTCGGATAACCAGCCGGAAGGTGCGGTTGTGACGTTGAAGTTCAATCCGGAAATCGTAGCATTGCGGGTAGGCAAGTTGAACGCAGCCCCGCCAGCAGTCAATTCAGATGAGGTTATGGGCTAATATGGCACTCGACATACTGATTGTAGACGACGAGCAAGACATTCGGGACTTGGTCTCCGGCGTCCTTGACGATGAAGGATATGGCACGAGGACCGCCGCGTCGGCCGATGAGGCCTTGGCCGCATTGGACGAGCGGTTCCCGTCGCTTATCCTTCTGGACGTATGGCTGCGTGGGTCGTCCATGGACGGCATTGAGCTACTGCGCGCTATCAAGTTACGCGATCCGCAGATTCCCGTTATTGTCTTTTCCGGGCATGGCAATATTGACACCGCAGTTGCCGCCATTGGCCATGGTGCGGCGGACTTTATCGAAAAGCCATTTGAAGCCAGCAAGCTTCTGCATTTGGTATCGAAAGCGACCGAGACGGAACGCCTTCGCGCTGAAAATGCAGCGCTAAAGGCGCGGGTAGGGCATTCGGAAGAGCTTACCGGATCATCCGCCGCGATCAACGCGGTGCGCGCTACGCTCAAGAAAGTCGCGGGCACAGGCAGCCGGATGCTGATCACTGGCCCCGCTGGTGTTGGGAAAGAGGTTGCTGCCCGCTTGCTCCATAGCTGGAGCCCGCGTTCAGACTCCGCCTTTGTCTCGGTAAGTGCCGCCCGCTTGTCCCCCGAACGTTTTGATGAAGAGCTGTTCGGTATCGAAAAAGATGGCCGGCTTGTGCAGGCCGGCATGCTCGAAAAAGCGCATGGCGGCACGTTGTTTCTCGACGAAGTGGCGGATATGCCGTGGACCACGCAGGGTAAGATTTTGCGTGTTTTAACCGACCAGAGCTTTGTGCGGGTAGGGGGCGACCGGCAGATTAGGGTCGATGTCCGCTTTGTCTCTGCCACCGCGCGTGACTTGACCATTGAGATTGCGGAGGGGCGCTTTCGCGAGGATCTTTTCTATCGCCTGAATGTTGTGCCCGTGGAAATTCCGCCATTGTCTGGCCGTCGGGAGGATATTCCCGACCTCGCCAATCATTATGCGGCGCGCTTTGCTTCGGAGCATCGCATTCCACCGCCCTATTTTTCGGATGACGCCATGGCCGCGCTTCAGGCGTGTGAGTGGCCGGGAAATGTCCGCCAGCTGCGCAATATCATAGAGCGAACGATCATATTGGCGCCCGCAAACCGGGTCCACACGATTGACGCCGACATGCTGCCCTCGGAAGTGATCAACAGCTATGAGGGCACGGAGCAGAATGTCACGTCGCTGATGGGCGCGCCCTTGCGTGCGGCGCGCGAAGCGTTTGAACGTGAATATCTGCGGGTTCAGATTAAGCGCTTTTCAGGCAATATTTCAAAGACGGCGGCCTTTGTCGGGATGGAGCGTTCTGCGCTGCATCGTAAGCTCAAGCTGCTGGGCATTTCCGTGCGGAAAAACGGTCTGGAACTTGAAGAAGATAGCGACTCATGAGTCCAATTGCGCCGTCTGCAGTCCTCGTGTATACGCGCTTTTGCCTCGGCTCACTCCCTTTTAGGGTCTCCCGTTAAGCCGAGTACAACAAAAATATAATCGGATAATAATAATGACTGAAAAGAATAACGGACTGCAAGATCTGTTTCTGAACTCGCTGAGAAAATCAAAAACACCGGTGACCATGTTTTTGGTCAAAGGTGTGAAGCTTCAAGGCGTAGTTACCTGGTTTGACAACTTCTCCGTGCTATTGCGCCGTGATGGCATGTCCCAGCTGGTCTATAAGCATAGCATTTCCACGATTATGCCATCTGTCTCACCCGACCGATCGGTGTTTGATGACATGATGAGCCGCACCAGCCACCGTGTGGGCATGCTGCAGGATGTGTTCTTGCATGCGATGTGCGACAAGAATGAACCGGTCACGACATTCCTCGTCAACGGTGTGATGCTCCAGGGCGGTATTGCGGCCTATGACCTATTCTCGGTTCTGCTGGAACGCGATGGCACGACGCAGCTCGTCTATAAGCATGCTATATCGACCATTCAGCCTGCACATCCTGTAAATCTCGCCGAGTATAATCAAGGCGTGGATGAGGATGATATTTGAGCGTTTTTGAACGTAGCGAAACCGACGAATTTGCGCGCGGTGCGCGTGCGTTGGTCATTTACCCCGAATTGCCCGGACGGGCTTCGGTAGGGCCAGAGGCGCGACTTGCCGAGGCCGAGGGCCTTGCATTGGCCATTGGCCTGAATGTTGTCCAGAAAAAGCATTTTCGCGTCCGTTCGCCGCGCGCGGTGACTCTGCTTGGCGGCGGGCAGGTGGAGGAAATTGCGCAGATAGGGCGGGACTCAGAAATCGACCTGTTGATCGTCGATGCGTCTTTAACCGCCATTCAGCAGCGCAATCTGGAAGAACGCACCGGGTTGAAAACGATTGACCGTACCGGGCTCATCCTCGAAATTTTTGGCGAGCGTGCGGCAACAGCCGAAGGACGGTTGCAAGTCGAACTGGCTCATTTGGATTATCAAGCCGGTCGCTTGGTCCGCAGTTGGACGCACTTGGAACGGCAGCGCGGCGGCTTTGGTTTCTTGGGTGGCCCAGGTGAAACACAGATTGAGGCCGACCGCCGGATGATCCGCGACCGGATGGCCCGTTTGCGCCGCGAGCTGGAGGAAGTGAAACGGACGCGCTCGCTGCACCGTGCACGCCGCAAAAGGGCGCCATGGCCCGTGATCGCTTTGGTGGGCTATACCAACGCTGGCAAGTCGACCCTGTTCAACAGCCTGACCCGCGCGACAGTGTTGGCCGAGGATATGCTCTTTGCGACGTTGGACCCCACCATGCGCGAAATTTCCTTGCCGGGGGTGGAAAAGGCGATTTTGTCGGACACCGTTGGATTTGTCTCCGACCTGCCGACGCAATTGGTCGCGGCGTTTCGCGCCACGCTCGAAGAGGTGATTTCGGCAGATATCATTGTGCATGTGCGCGATATTTCGCACAGTGAAACCGATGCGCAACGTGACGATGTTCTGCAAGTCCTGCGCGATTTGGGCGTTTTGGACGATGAAGATGCAGCAAACCAACCGCGGATGTTGGAGGTTTGGAACAAGATTGACCTGCTCGATGCAGAAAAACGCGAGGATCTGTCGGCGCTTGTTCAGCGTAACGATGATGTGCTGATGATCTCTGCGCAGACGGGTGAGGGCGTTGATGCCTTTAAGGCCCATCTGTCCGCGTTGATTGCCAAGGGCAATCTCGTGCAGTCTGTTCGATTGAAGGCCAGCGATGGCGCTGCGCTTGCATGGCTCCACGCGCGCGGAACAATCAACAGCCAGATTGTGGATGAGGACCTCGTAACCGTCGAAGCATCGCTTAGCCGCCAATTATGGGGCCAATTCGATAAGCAATTCGCCCAAATAGAAGACTGATTATTTCGCTTCCTTGGCCTTCGCCTGTTGCCAAAGAACTTCTTTTTCATCGAGCGATAACGCTGTGAACCGATCGCCAGCAGAATCTTCCATATCGCGAAAGCGGCGTTCGAACTTCGCATTTGCGGATTTGAGCGCGGTTTCGGCGTTAACGTCATGAAACCGGGCGAAATTGACAACGGCGAATAACAAATCACCAATTTCTTCGGCAACATGTTCCGCCGAAGTTGCGGTTTCAACTTCTTCTAATTCCTCAATAATTTTGTCGCGCGCACCGGATTGGTCGGGCCAATCAAAGCCGGTTCGGGCAGCACGCTTTTGAATTTTTTGCGCGCGTAACAATGCGGGAAGGGCGCGGGCCACGCCCGCTAAGGCGCTGTTGTCCGATCCCGCCTCGCGTTCGCTAGCTTTGATCGTTTCCCAATTGTCCGGAATGCTTTTGTTTGGTGCGCCTTGTTCTCCGAATACATGCGGATGACGGCGGACCATTTTATCGCAAATGCTGCGGACGACGTCGTTAAAGTCGAACTGGCCGATTTCAGACGCCATCTGGCTGTGGAACACGACTTGGAGGAGCAGATCGCCCAATTCGTCTTTTAGTGCATCCAGATCGTTGTTCTCAATGGCGTCAGCAACTTCATAAGCTTCTTCGATCGTATATGGCGCAATGGTCGAGAAATCTTGCTCCAGATCCCAAGGGCATCCGGTCTGCGGATCACGCAACCGCGCCATGATATCTGTGAGAGGGGTAATATCAGCCTGCATCGGTCCAGCCATAAATGAGTTCGATAATATATATTATGTTAAGTAAGATTGAATAACGGCTGTTTAAGCACGTCGCATCGAGCCATTATCATTGCTTCAACGTCATCACATTTCCCTCAACCTTCCAGCTTTGCATGCTGTCGAGAAAGTTCATGCCAAGGACATTGGTGTCGCCGAAACTCTCCGAAACCACAACATTATGCTGCCCGATTTCGTGCGTTCCGATCTTAAACGATTGAATGATACCGCGCTGTGCCGTGACGCGCCCATTCGCGGTACTAAGGAATACCGGATATCCGTCTGCATGCACTTGTATGCCCGTTTCGCGCGCCGTGCTTGCGTTTACGGCTGTGGTCGTCGCGCCGCTATCGATCATGAACCGCACCGGCTTGCCATTCACGTCGACCTGAAGCCAATAATGGCCGTCATCCTGACGCCTGATGGTGATTTCATTTCCGCTCACGTTCTGGCCAGCGGTGCCGGAAATGTCTGCTTTTACGCGCTCCCAGACGGCCTTAAATTCAAACCGGAAACTGAATATTGCGAACAAAGCCGCGAATATCGCTATCCACGCAAATGCTGCCTTGGCGACATATCCCAGCGGCAAACGCCGGGCCGCAAGCGAGCTCATCAACAACAATATGCAAACGACGCCCCAGATTAACGATGGGCCGTCTTCCATGATGTTCATCGTACGGCCTTGGAAAAGAGACTGTAGAAATTTTCTGAAGTCTCTTTAGCCAGAATGTTCGCGTCAACTCCGCGCAATTGCGCCACGTAACGCGCGGTATCCGCGACAAATGCAGGCTCGCCGGTCTTTCCGCGATGCGGAATTGGCGCCAAAAACGGTGCATCGGTTTCCACGAGCAGCCGGTCCGAAGGCAGCCATTTGGCGACCGACTGAAGATCTTGGGCATTTTTGAACGTGACGATACCCGACAGCGAAATATACAGGCCGAGGTCCAATGCCGTCCGCGCGAATTCTGCGCTTGCGGTGAAGCAATGAATGACACCGGTGAATGCGCCCTTGGACATTTCGTCGCGCAATATCTCGGCCGTTTCCGCCTCTGCATCGCGTGTGTGAATGATGATGGGAAGCCCCGTGTCCCGTGACGCCGTTATATGTTCGCGAAAGGACAGGCCTTGCTGCGCGCGGTCGCTGTGATCATAGTAAAAATCGAGCCCAGTTTCGCCGATTGCGACGACACGCGGGTGCGCCGCACGCTCGATAAGCTTCGCAGCATCAATACCTATATGCTGGTCCGCTTCATGCGGGTGAATGCCGACGGACGCCCACACGTCGGGTTCCTGTTCCGCAAGGCCGATAACCTCATCCCACTCGCGCTCACGCGTCGAAATGTTGAGCATGGCAGACACGCCGCTGCCGCGCGCACGCGCAAGAATCTCGCCTTGCTGCTCGACTAAGCCCTTATAATTCAGGTGGCAGTGGGAATCGACGAACATCAGGCCGCAGTCCCCTCCTCCGCTGGCATTTCCAATCGGGGAAATAGCCCGACAGGCTGGGCAATTTGGTAATTGCTCTCTGCCAAAGGTGAATACCAATGCGATCCTGCCGCATGGAAATTCCGAACATTAAGCGGAACGCCCATTTGGTCGAGAAGCTTGGTCGCCGACCCAGGGATGATCGGCAAAGCGGCGATGGCCAATTGCGCGATACAGATGAACAACGTGGCAAGCACGGTTTCCATGCGTTCCGGATCGGTTTTCTTGAGCGCCCACGGCGCCTGCACATCGACATAGGCGTTGCAGGCAAATACCGCCTGCATCCAGCTTTCTAGCCCCTGTGACATCGCCAAATCTTCGTAATTCGCAGGAATATGCTGGGAAACTGTCGCGCCCACCAAATCCAACAACGCTGTGTCATCGTCATTATGGCCGCGAATGGCGGGCAGATAGCCTTCGCAATTTTTGAAGATGAGCGACAATGTCCGCTGCGCCAAATTGCCGAAGCTGTTGGCCAGATCAGCATTCACGCGGGTGACAATCGCTTCGGGGCTATAGCTGCCGTCCTGACCGAAGCTGACTTCACGCAGCAGGAAATAGCGCAGCGCATCGACGCCAAACAATTCCGCAAGCTGCATCGGGTCAACGACATTGCCCAAGGACTTCGACATTTTCTCGCCGCGGGACAGCAGGAACCCATGTCCGAACACCTGTTTAGGCAATGGCAAGCCTGCGGACATCAAAAATGCGGGCCAATATACGGTGTGAAAGCGGACAATGTCCTTGCCAATGATATGGACATTGGCCGGCCAAAATTTGCGCCATTCCTCGGTATCGTCGGGAAAGCCAATCGCGGAGATATATGTGGTTAGAGCGTCCAACCAGACATACATGACATGATTTTCGCTGCCGGGAACTTTGACGCCCCAATCGAAACTGGTGCGCGAAACGGACAGGTCCTTCAGACCGCCTTCAACGAACTTAACCGTTTCATTTTTCCGGCTGTCGGGTCGGATAAAGTCAGGATGCGCGGCATAATAATCGAGCAAAGGCTGTTCATATTTCGAAAGGCGGAAAAACCAGCTTTCTTCAACGGTCCATTCAACCGGCGTGCCCTGCGGCGAAAGCTTCTGCCCCCCCTTGCCCTCGGTCAATTCGGTTTCGTCATAATAAGCTTCGTCGCGGACCGAATACCATCCTTCATACCGGTCAAGATATAGGTCGCCAGCGGCTTCCAGCCGTTTCCAAATCGCTTGGCTGGCCTTGTGATGATGGTCCGACGTTGTGCGGCAAAAATGATCAAAGGAAATATCAAGAGTGCTGCACATTTCCTTGAAATAAGATGACATTTCATCGGCAAGGTCGCGCGTTGCCTTGCCGGCTGCCCGTGCGGTCTGGTCCATTTTCAGGCCATGCTCATCGGTGCCAGTGACGAAGCGCACATCACGGCCCATCAAACGTTGAAACCGCGCAATCGCGTCGGTTGCGATTGCTTCATAGGCGTGACCGATATGCGGTTTGCCATTTGGATAGGCTATGGCGGTGGTAATATAAAAAGGTTCAGACATGGGGGCTCTTGTATTTTTGGCTAATTAGCCCGCCTTATGCGCTTGAACCGATGCCAGCAAGCTTCCCATTTGAAAGACGACGCTCTGCTTGTCCAAACTTAACGCGATGGCGCGTGCGGCCAGCCCGCTTGCGGCCTCCCACGCATCAATCCCGGCGCGTAGCTGCCCGACGCCGAGCGTTCTCGTATGCTCTGCGATCAGCGCGGGTGCGCGGCGCAGAAAGGCTTCATATCGGGGCTGCGCGGCCTTGAGCGATAGTTTTTCGGCCAAAGCGATGCGAATGGCATTATCCCGGTCGCCTGAGCGCAAAATGGACGCCATGGCATCTTCCAGCTCGTCGAGCCTTAGCCCAAGGAAATCCAACGCTTGGCCGGGTGCCCCGTTGCCCAAGCGCACCAGCGCATCAATATCAGGCTGGCTTGCCTCGGGCGCGGCGCGTTGCAAAGCCTCGGCCATATCTGCGTCGCACAATGGTTCAAAGCGCAATATCTGGCAGCGTGAACGGATGGTTGGCAGCAACCGGTCGCTGGCATGACTGACCAAAAAGAAATAGGTCCCGACGGGCGGTTCTTCCAAAGATTTCAACAATGCGTTGGCTCCGCCGCGTTCAAGATCGTCCGCAGAATCAATAATGATGGCCCGTTTATCGCTGAGCCCCGGACGCGATGTCAGAACCTGCTGAACGTTGCGGATCTGATCCACCGTTATGCTGCGTTTGAGCTCGGTTTCATCGGTGACGTCTTCATCGTCCTTAGGTGCTTCCTTCGGAAGCCGTTTCACCCACAAAATATCGGGATGGGAACCGCGGGCGATGAGATTTGCGTGCACATGCGTTGGGTCAACAAGTGCGGCCGCCGCTTTCAGGGCGAATGCAGATTTGCCAAGCCCCCTCGCCCCGGCCAATATCCAGCCATGGTGCGTTTTGCCGCTGTCGCAGGCTTTGGAAAACTGGCGCCATGCCTTGTCATGGCCGACATAGTCCATCAGGCTGGTTCCGCTAGCAAGTCAGATATCTCCGCCACAAGCCGCGCGGTCACATCCTCAGCCGCTCCTGACGCGTCCACCAGACGCACTCTGGGTTCGCATTCGGCATACCCTACGAACGCTGTATCAACGTCCAAATGAAAGTCCTCTGCCCGGCCCTGAATACGGTCGGGACGGTTCTGGTCTCTGGCTGCTGCGCGCTGCGCGGCTTCTTTCGGATCGAGACGCAACACCAATGTGCGGTCGGGCAAAAGGCCGCGACTGCCGATGCCATGCAGCGTCATGATGTCAGTATCTGACAAGCCGGAGCCTGCACCTTGATAGGCGCGGCTGCTGTCGATGAAGCGATCCGCAATGACCCATTTGCCGCTTGCCAATGCGGGTTCGATTAAACGTTCGACATGGTCGCTGCGCGCGGCGGCAAATAACAACGCCTCTGCGCGCGGGGCCCAGCGTTCTGCGCTTCCGCCCAGCAATAGTTGCCGGATGACTTCGGCACCTTCTGTTCCGCCCGGTTCTCGCGTCAAAATCACGTCATGCCCATGGCTTCGGATCATGTCAGCCAGCGCGTTGATCTGCGTAGACTTGCCCACGCCCTCCCCGCCTTCAATCGACAAAAAACGGCCGCGCGCGGTCATTCGGCCACCAATGACCGCAAGCCATTAAGGGCGCGAGTTAAAAAGCCTTTAGGGGCGAGTGATTCGTCAGCCAGTAAGGGCATGATTTGCTCTGTTCCGTCCTCATATTTCGCGACAAGCCGTGCACGTGCACGCCCCGCTTAATAGGTCCTATAACGGCCCCGTATAGCGTGCGCACCTATCGAACGATAGCTGGCTTAATTCCGAACCGCATCAGCCAATAATCCGACCGACAGCGCGTAAAAATTTGAACAATTATAGTCCAATATCACGCGGTAGTTTCCGCCAAGCAAATAAGCGGTACGGCCGACGCCATCGGGCTCAATCAAGGTCGCCATCATGCTGTCTTTTGGCCAAAATCCTCGTTCTGGCGTGATGCCCAGTGCACGCCATTCCGCGATCGTTTTCCACTGACTGTGCCGTCCAAAAACGCGTGGGCAGCGCGGCGATGCCATCCGCGAATTCAACGCGGCGCGGTTGAAAGACGCGGGCACGTTGACAGCAAAACCCCATTCCTCGCCGCGTCGCCAGCCTGTGTTGACGAAATAGTTGGCGATCGACGTCATGGCGTCTACCTCGCTACGCCAGATATCAGCATAGCCGTCGCCGTCCCCATCGCGGGCCAGGCGCAAATATACCGACGGCAGAAACTGCGGCTTTCCAAGTGCGCCGGCCCAGCTGCCGGTAATGGCATATTGCGGAACGCCCTTGTCGATCATCTTGAGCACCGCAATCAATTCAGCCTCAAACAAGGCACGCCGGCGGCCCTCATAGGCCAGCGAAGCCAAGGCCTCGGGCGCGTTGAAGTTCCCCATGACCGATCCATAATTGGTTTCATGGCCATAAATGGCGATCATGATTTCTTCCGGTACGCCGGTTTCATTTTCGATCCGCTGCAGCAACGGGCGCAATTCGGTATATTTCGCGCGGCCCCGGCTAATGCGCGATGCATCGACATGGCGGGCTTTATAGGGCGCAAAATTGGGAACCGGCGCATTGGAAGCGCCCTCGGGCTGTTGCCGGTCAAGCCGAACAACGCGCGCGTTAAAGCTTATCGAAGGCAACACACGGTCGAGCGTGGCCGCCGAGACGCCTTGGTTCAGTGCCTTTTGCCGCACTTGGCCAAGATACGCGCGAAATCCAGCCTCATGCGCGTCATTGGCGTTTTCGGTGGTTGGCGCTGCAATATCCTGGGCGGCGCTCGTGGGCCCAAATAAGCACGCGCTGGTGTAGATTAGCGTTGATAGCCAAAACTTCCGGTTAATGCGCACGCGGCCCCCGTTTCTGTTGAAGACCGCATATTGGCACATTGTACCCATGGTGTGAAATGCTTTGGTCCCGGCCAACCCACATCCGGTCGCGAGCAGAAGCCACAGTTAGTCCGCATCTGCCCTTGCCATCGCTTTGCTGGATGGCTAGGGGCACTTCGTAAGCGGACAGGTGGCCGAGTGGTTTAAGGCAACGGTCTTGAAAACCGTCGTGGGTGGAAGCTCACCGTGGGTTCGAATCCCACCCTGTCCGCCAATTTGTTCAACCGAATTTGTTGCACCCTCAACGCCGGGATTATTTCTCAGGCGTCAGCTTTGCGCCGTTTTCGACATTCTCGTTGAAGCTGGTGACGATTGAGTCGACGATCATCTGAATTTCTTCCGAAGCAAATTTTTCGGCGTCCGCCATGCTTGAACCGTATGAGCGTTCGGATTTGATCAGAATTTCCTTATACGCGGCGCGCTCCGTTGGGCAGGCTGCGTCGCTGGTTTTGATGAAATCGCTCGGGCTCGCTTTTTCGCCAACCGCAGTGTTGTGCGTTTCAATCAAGCAATTGTTGAATGCCTTACGGGCATTGTCCATGGCGTCGCCCTTCATGGCGGCCATGCTGAGTAACGTTGCTGCGACCAAAGAAATCATAGTTCAAACCCCCAGATGTTCATCATATCGGTTCTATTTATCACAGTGTGCGGTTTGCAATCAATGCAACATCGCAAAATGTCATATTGGTTTTAGTTGACGACTTTGCCACCTTTTACGACGGCATCGACCGATTCCAGTTCGCGAACATTGGCCAACGGATCACCATCCACCGCAATGATATCGGCAAAGCGGCCGACCGCGATTGCGCCGACATCCTTTTCACGGCCCAATGCCTGCGCCGCATTGCGCGTGGCGGCTTGGATCGCCTCCAACGGCGTCATCCCATATTCGACCATGACCTTGAACTGCCCGCCGACCAATGCGTGCGGCATAACGCCAGCATCTGAGGCGAAGACCATTTTGACGCCCGCTTTATGCGCCTTGCGGAAATTATCGCGTTGGATTTGCGCGACTTCGCGGTCTTTCCTGAGATTATCTTCAAGCACGCCGTTCTTGGCGCCTTCGGACTGGGTGTAGTCGGTGTTGAAGATATCCATCGAAAACCAGACCGGCCGTGGCCGCGCTGCTGCAAGCTTGATGCCTTCATCATCGACAAGGCTGGCATGTTCGATGGTATCGATGCCCGCCTTGATCGCGGCTTTGATCCCGTCGCCGCCATGGGCATGGGCTGCAACGCGAAGGCCCCATTGATGTGCCTCGTCCGCGATTACGCGAAGTTCGCGTTCGGAAAGCTGCTGCTGGCCGGGTTCGGTATTGCGCGAAAACACGCCACCCGTTGCGCAAACCTTGATAACCTCTGCGCCATATTTGCGCTGACGCCGGACTTGGTAACGCAGCTCGTCTTCGCTGTCGGCAATGCCCTCTTCCTTACCCGATTTCTCAAGGCTGGGTGGCAGGAATGTGGAGTCGCAATGGCCGCCAGTCGCGCCGAGCGCATAGCCAGCCGGAACAATGCGCGGTCCGGTTGCGTAGCCGTTTTCAATGGCTTGTTTCAGGCCGATGTCATTGCGGTTGTCTGAACCGACATTGCGCACGGTTGTAAACCCAGCTTTTAGCATCGCTTGCGCCGATCCTACGGCGGTCATGCCCCAAAAACTGTCGGTGAATTCCAATCCCCGATAGCCGCCAATGTCCGCTGGACCGTCGAGATGGACGTGCATGTCGATCAAGCCCGGCAATATGGTTTTGCCGCTGAGGTTGATATGTTTGACGTCACTGCCCCATTTGACGGTACGTGCGTCGGCAATGCTGGTAATGCGGCCATCGCCGCCAACAAAGACGGCGGGATAGTCCACGGTCTTGCCGGTCAAAACGTCGATCATTTTGTCTGCAGTGATGACCGTATTTTGCGCGGATGCAGCGGCAGAAGCGGCCGCCAAAGCAATCGCGAAAACGCCAGCATTTCTCAGAAAGTAGAGGCTATGTCCCATGGTCGTTTCTCCCGAAAAACTGTAAGATACATGCATGACAAATTCCGCGCGCGTAGGACAGAAAAAAGCGCAGCTGTGCGTATTAAGGTGCGAGGACCGAAGGAAACTTCCCCTGTCGCTGATGCTGGCGGTAGGCAATGACGCCGCCCGCCATAAGCGCGAAGGACGCACCCAGCATCCACCCACCAAGCACATCGGTCGGCCAATGGACGCCAAGCATGATCCGTGAAATTCCGGTCAGCAAGATCATCGCCGCCGCGGCCAACTGCCACACAGGATGGCGCGCCTGCGGTACCAGCATGATGAACAATATGTAGACTACTGCCGCATTGTTGGCATGGCCGCTGGGGAATGCAGGGCTGGTGATGGGGTCAAGTTGCACCACGAAATCGGGGCGCACACGCGCAAAAAAATGCTTCATGACGTCAGACGTCAGTGCCGCGATCAATGTCGTTACGCCCAACGCAAGCGCCGAGCCCCATCCCCACCAACGCCATAAGGCCGCGGCAAGGATCGCGACGATGATGTAGCGTTGAACGCCGCCGCCGATCCAGCTGATGCCTTGCATAAGCAAAATCAGCCACTCAGGGGAAACCCCGCGCTGCATATTGAGTGCGTGCGAGACGGCGAGGTCAAATGCGCGGAAATAGCCAGCGGTAACAGCGAAACCCAACGCGAGTACGAGAACAAAGAGAACCGCCGCCCCCGTCAAAAGACGAAATGGCAAAATCACATGTGTAACATTTTGCCATAAGCGCCGAGCACGCTTTCGTGCATCATTTCGCTTAATGTCGGATGCGGGAACACGGTGTGCATGAAGTCCGCCTCAACCAACTCCGCCGTTTTGCCGATGGTATAGCCTTGGATGAGCTCCGTCACTTCAGCGCCCACCATATGCGCGCCCAGCAATTCGCCCGTTTTGGCGTCGAACACGGTTTTGATGAAACCTTCCGCCTCACCCAGTGCAATCGCTTTGCCGTTGCCGAGGAACGGGAAGTTGCCGACTTTGACGTCATAACCGGCCTCTTTCGCCTTGGCTTCGGTCAAGCCGACGCTCGCAACCTGCGGGTGGCAATAGGTGCAACCGGGGATGTTCTTGGGGTCCATCGCGTGCGGATGCCCGCCGGCAATCGCTTCAGCAGCGATCACGCCTTCATGGCTGGCCTTGTGCGCCAACCATGGCGGCGCGGTGATGTCACCGATGGCCCACAGGCCAGGTAAATTGGTGCGACACATTGGATCGGTTTTCAGGAAGCCGCGGTCCATTTCGACGCCAAGCGCCTCTAGCCCGATATTTTCGGTGTTGGGGACAATGCCAATGGCGACAATGCAGTGGGTGAATTCGGACGCAACAACTTTGCCGTCCTTACCCTTGATCTTCGCAGAAACGCCCGTCGCGTTGGCCTTGAGCTCTTCGACCCCTGCCCCCGTCATAATCGTCATGCCCTGCTTTGTCAGCGCCTTTTCAAGGAAGGTCGAAACATCGGCGTCCTCAACGGGCACGATGCGGTCGAGCATTTCGACGACGGTCACTTCTGCGCCCATATCATTGTAGAAGCTGGCAAATTCGATGCCAATCGCGCCCGATCCGATGACCAGCAGCTTCTTCGGCATTTCGGGCGGCACCATCGCGTGGCGATAGGTCCAGATGCGTTTTCCATCGGCAGGCGCAAATGGCAGGTCGCGGGCGCGTGCGCCGGTGGCGAGGATGATGTTCTTCGCAGTCAGCTCTTCACTCTTGCCATCTTTGGTGACCGTCAGTGTGTTTGCCGCAGTCAACTTGCCGTCGCCCATATGGATGGTGATCTTGTTCTTCTTCATCAGATGCGTGACGCCCTGATTAAGCTGCTTGGCCACACCGCGCGACCGCTTCACCACCGCGTCAATATCCGCGCTGATATTCGCCGCCGTCAGACCATAATCGCCCGCATGCTGCATATAATGATAAATTTCGGCCGAACGCAGCAACGCCTTAGTCGGGATACAGCCCCAATTGAGGCAAATCCCGCCAAGATTCTCCCGCTCGACAATCGCAACTTTCAGCCCAAGCTGCGCCGCGCGGATGGCGGCAACATAGCCACCGGGGCCAGAACCGAGGACGATTAGGTCGTAATCAGACATGTTATGCCACCAAGCCCAAAGGCTTCTCTACCAACTCCTTGAACACCTTCATCAACTGCGCGCCGTCTGCGCCATCGATGGCGCGGTGGTCGAAGCTGCCGGTGGCGGACATGACTGTCGCAATCGCAAGTGCGTCATCGACGATGTCGGGCCGCTTCTCGCCTGCGCCGATCGCCATGATCATCGCTTGTGGCGGGTTGATGACGGCTTCGAATTGCTTGATGCCCATCATGCCCATGTTGGAGATGGACGCGGTGCCGCCCTGATATTCATGGGGCTGCAACTTGCCTTCCTTTGCACGCGCCGCAAGCTCGGCAATTTCGGTAGAAATTTTCGACAGCGACTTGTTCGCGGCATCGGTGACAATGGGTGTAATCAGGCCGGTGGGCACCGATACCGCAACGCTGATGTCGGCGCGGCTATATTGCAGCATAGTATCGCCGGCAAAGCTGACATTGCATTTGGGCACCTGAATAAGCGCAAGGCCAAGCGCCTTAATCAGCATGTCGTTGACCGACAGCTTGATGCCGCGCGGTTCCAGCGACGCGTTAAGCTCTCCGCGCAGCTTGAGCAAAGCATCGAGGCGGACATCGACGGTGAGGTAGATGTGCGGGACCTGCTGCTTGGACTCGGTCAGGCGGCGCGCAATGGTTTTGCGCATGTTCGAGAGTTTGACGACTTCGTGCGGGATGTCGCCGCCATTCACCGTAAGCCCTGAGCCTGTCGAAGGGCGGTTGTCGGCTGTGGGGCGTGCTTCGACAAGCTCAGCACTGACGGTATTTTTAGTGGTGCGTTCAACGTCAGCTTTAACAATGCGGCCATTGGGTCCCGTTCCGCTAATAGCAGCGAGATCAACGCCCGAATTAGCCGCTATGCGCTTTGCCAATGGACTCGCCTTGATGCGGTCACCCGAGGAATGCGAAGGCGCGGCAACGGGGGCTGTGACTGGCGCGGGTGCTGGTGCAGCGGCCACTACAGCAGGCTTAGGCGCTTGCGCAGCTACCGGTGCAGCAGCCTTTGGCGCAGCGATGGCACCGTCATCTTCACCCTGAATAATCGCAATGACCGTGCCGACTTTTACGCCGTCGGTGCCTTCGGCAACGAGCAATTGTGTGATCACACCTTCGTCGACCGCCTCAAACTCCATCGTCGCCTTGTCGGTTTCGATCTCTGCGATCAAATCACCTGACGAAACGGTGTCGCCTTCCTTCACCAGCCATCTGGCAAGCGTGCCTTCTTCCATGGTTGGGGAAAGTGCGGGCATTTTGAGTTCGATAGACATCGGGTTTGGCCTTTTTTGGTCGCAATTTGAAATAATCGCATAGCCAAGCTTTCCCGAGCGTCAAGCGCGATAAGGTTGCCAAGCATTCAAATTTCGCGCAGGCTATACGAATTCATAAAGGCTGGCCGCAGGGGTCCATGCCGGGGGAAGCGCATGCGCACATATCTAGTTGTCATCGATGAGACCGAAGAAGCGCGGCTTGCGCTGCGGTTTGCGTCGCGTCGTGCCGCAAAGACGGGTGGGACCGTGCATATCCTCGCGCTCGTTGAACAGGCTGATTTTGTCGCCTGGGGCGGTGTGCAAGCGACGATGGAGGAAGAAGCACGCGACCGAGCTGAACAGCTTGTGACTGCTGCCGCGGGATCCATTTTTGACGAAATGGGTGTTCGCCCCGCAATTACCGTGAAGCCCGGCGAAGCCATTGACGTGGTCAAGGTCATGCTGGAAGAACATCCCGGTATCGCCGCGCTGGTGCTCGGTGCCGCAGCCCAGGGTGCGCCCGGGCCACTTATTGCCCACTTTACCGGTATTAATGCGGGGACATTGCCCTGCCCGGTTATGGTAATCCCCGGGTCGCTGAGCGATGCGCAGTTGGATGAATTGAGCTAGCGCCGCTTGCCCTGATGCCGAATGTTCCCGGGGCGTCCGCGTTTGCCCGCGTCATATTTACCCGCTTTTGGCTTACCCTTATGCTTGAACCGATCCGGCGCATAGCTGCCGCCTTCGGGTAATTCGAACCTTAGCGATCCCGAAATAGGGTTAGCCTCTGCCAAGCGGAGTTCAAGGCGCATGCCCGGGCGATATTCCTGCCGCGTTTTCTCGCCGATGAGCACTTGGCTCGCCTCATCATAATGGAAATAGTCTTTTCCAAGTGTTGAGACTGGAACTAAGCCGTCGCCACCAACACCCTCAACTGTTGCGAAAAAACCGAAATTCTGAACGCCCGTAATCCGTGCCTGAACCACTTGCCCGACCTGCGCCGACAGATATGCCGCGATGTAACGATCTGTGGTCTCGCGTTCAGCTTCCATCGCGCGGCGTTCCGTGCGGCTAATGGCTTCGGCGGTCGCCGGTAATCTTACAATCGCGGCCTCGGTTAGACCGGTAAATGGCTCGACATCCTTGATCTTCGGCTTGGGCATTTCAAGCCCATAGGCGCTCACCAAAGCGCGATGCACGATTAGGTCGGCATAACGGCGAATGGGTGAGGTAAAGTGCGCGTAGCTGCCCAAGGACAGGCCGAAATGTCCGACATTCGTCGGGCCATAATAAGCCTGAGTCTGGCTGCGGAGAACGGCTTCCATAATTTGCGGACGGATTTCGTCGTCGATGACCTTTGCCAATATCCCGTTGAAGGTTTCCGGCTTAACCACCTGCCCCAGCGCAAAATCAATGTCGAAGGTTTTGAGATATTCCTTCAACGCGACCAGCTTTTCGCGGCTTGGCGGTTCATGGGCGCGGTAAATGAGCGACGATTTCTTCGCTTCTAAAGCTTTGGCGGCCGCGACATTGGCCGCGATCATGAAATCTTCGACCAAGCGATGCGCTTCAAGCTGCTCGCGTTCGGCAACGCCCATCACGCGGCCCTGCGCATCAAGTGTGATACGCTTTTCAGGCAAGTTTAGTTCCAATGGCGCACGCTTGGCACGCGCCTTCGACAGCAGCCGCCAACATGCCCATAACGGCTTTAGCGCCGTTTCCAGCAACGCGTTTTCCATAGTCCCGTCAATCGCAGCTTGCGCGTCGGGATAGGGAATATTGGCGGCAATCCGCGCCACTGCGCGCGTAAAGCGCCATGACGTCACTTGGCCCGTTTTGCCAATGGCAAGGTGGCAGGCCAGCACTGCACGGTCTTCCCCTGCCCGCAACGAGCATTTGTCCGATGACAATGCGTGCGGCAGCATAGGCACGACCAAGTCAGGGAAATAGACGCTATTGCCGCGCTTCGACGCTTCATGGTCAAGCGCGGTACCCGGACGGACATAATAGCTGACATCGGCAATCGCGACGATGGCATCAAACCCGCCCGTATCCGCATTTGGCGTTGCCCAAATCGCATCATCGAAATCACGCGCATCGCGAGGGTCGATAGCAATAATCGGCAGATGGCGTAGGTCTTCGCGGTGATCGTCGGTGACGGGCAGTTCGCGTACACGCTCCGCCTCACGCTCCACGGTTTCAGGCATCTCAAACGGAATGCCGAATTTATGAATGGCAATGAGGCTGAAGCTTTTCGGCGCAAAAGGGTCGCCCAAAACCTGTGTTACTCGCGCCGATTTTTTGTGCGCATTTCCGGTCAGTTCAGCAAGCACCAGCTCGCCAGCCTTTGCGTCGCCAACATCGCCGATTTGGGTGTCGAAACGTGATTTCTTGTCGACGGATTTTAGCCAAAAACGGCCATTTTCGCCGCCTTCGACAACACCCAAAATCTGCTCAATGCCCTTGGCGAGCTTTTTCATGACATGCGCGGCCCAGCCATTGCCGCGTTCTTCGGTGCGCGCCAAAATGCGGTCGCCAATACCCAACGCGCTGTTGCGCCTGCCTTTGGTCTCGATCACCCGGATTTTGGGTGCCGGAATGCCTTCGGCTTCCCAATGCTCCGGAATGGCCACAGGTTGGCTGCCGTCAATCGCGACGATTTTCAGCACCGTGACTTTTGGCACGCCACCCATTTTGTGAAAAGCACGGCCCGGCGCCATGTCAATCAGGCCTTCGTCGGTCATGTCTTTCAACAACGCCTTCAGCGCGATCTTTTCATGCCCGCGCAGGCCGAACTCCCGCGCAATCTCTCGCTTTCCAGCGGGGTCGTTAGACGACTGGATAAAGGCGAGTATCTGTTCGCGGCTCGGGAGGCCTTCAAACTGAACTTTTTTGATCGTCATGAGCCACTTCCATTTTGGTTCGCACGAAGACACGAAGACACAGAAGAAGGTCGGTCGTTCAACAAGCGTTTTATTCCATCTTTGAACATGGGGGTGCCAAAATTGATAACGAACCCATGGGTTAAATTGGTCAGGCGAAGGTAGGTGATTACTTGCTTCGCATGAACCGGCAGTGTTTTTTCGACCGATTTGATCTCAATTATTACGCGTTTGTCGATCAATAAATCGACACGAAATGCTGCAGGCAGATGAACTTGCTCATATTGGATGTCGATCGGCACTTGCCGGTCAACAACCAACCCGATGTCCTCCAGCTTGGCTGCCAAAATTGTCTCATACGCGCTTTCAAGCAATCCGGGGCCGATATCCTTGTGAAGCTTGAAAGCCGCATCAACGATGAGAGAGCAGATATGTTCAATTTCCATTCTACCCTCTTCGTGTCTTTGTGCCTTCGTGCGAAACCTCTAATAAGTCCGGCCAATAAGGATCCGTTCCACGGCGGGTTCGCCGGTAAAAAAGCATGCGCCGTCGACAGACGCCGCATCAATTGGGCTGTTCCGCATCGTCAGCTTGAGCGCTTTTAACTGCTCCACGATTTTATCGAGGGCAGCGCCGGTTGGACGCGCCCACTGAACCTCTACCCAGCCAGCAAACTTCGCCTCGTCGCCGGCAAAATGCGCGGCAAGGTCGGTGACGTCGCGGCGGATGTTGGCTTCAAGCCGCTCTTTCGCTTCTGCGTATAGGGTAGACTGAATGTCCTCAAGCAAGCCAGCGGCCGCCGCGACAAATTCACCACGCGGGGTAAATGCAGTCGCAAGCTTGCCGTCGTCCTTATACAGGCGATCACGGCGCAAAACAGCGGCTTTGCCTTCGCCCACATCGCGTGGGCCGACTTCAACGATGATTGGCGCGCCTTTCTTGACCCAAGACCAACGCTTGTTTGATGCCTTCGCCGCTTTGGTATCCAGCAATACGCGCAAGGGTTCGCCAAATGCACTTAACGCGAGCAATTCGAGCCGCAGGCTGCGGCAATATTCCAACACGGCCTCGTCTTCGTCATTGTCCCGCAACATCGGTATAATCACGATTTGGTGCGGGGCAATTTGCGGCGGACAGCGCAAGCCATCATCATCGCCATGCGTCATAATAACGCCGCCAATCATCCGCGTGGAAACACCCCAGCTGGTGGTGTGCGCAAATTGTTGGCTGCCGTCCTTATCCTGATATTTGATGCCCGATGCTTCGGCAAAGCCGGTACCCAGATAATGTGATGTACCAGCTTGCAGCGCTTTGCCATCCTGCATCATCGCTTCGATGCTGTATGTTGCAACGGCGCCGGGAAAGCGTTCGTTCTCTGGCTTTTCGCCGGCCACCACCGGCATAGCCAGTGGACCCTCGGCAAACGCGCGATACATTTCAAGCGCGCGCATCGTTTCCTGCATCGCATCTGCGCGATCGGCGTGGGCGGTGTGCCCTTCCTGCCATAGAAATTCACTGGTGCGCAAAAACATGCGCGTGCGCATTTCCCAGCGCACAACATTGGCCCATTGATTGACCATCAAAGGCAAATCACGCCAACTTTGAACCCAACGGCTCATCGCCGCGCCGATCACGGTTTCCGATGTTGGGCGGACAACCAGCGGCTCTTCCAACTTGGAATCGGGATCAGGGATCAACTTGCCTTTGCCATCACCAATCAAGCGGTGGTGCGTGACAACGGCCATTTCCTTTGCAAAGCCCTCCACATGGTCGGCTTCTTTTTCAAAAAATGACAAGGGGATGAACAACGGGAAATAGCAGTTTTCCACGCCAGCAGCTTTGATTTCTGCGTCCATCAGCTTATGGATGCGTTCCCACATGCCATAGCCCCATGGCCGGATAACCATGCACCCACGGACACCAGATTCTTCTGCGAGGTCGGCCTCCGAAATTACTTCCTGATACCAGCCCGCGAAATTTTGCGCGCGCGTGACGCTTAAAGCATGTTTTATCAAAATCTTACCCGTTATTGTGTAGTGAATATGATTGCAGATCAATCTGCCGCAATTTTATCGAGCTTCGCCTGCAATTCTGCAATCTGTCGCTTGAGGTCGGCAACCGACTCTGTTTGCGCAGCCTTGCCACCCGTCAGATCGCCAAGATTGGGGATCAACGCCTCACGTGCAGAGCGCATGAATTCGATATTCTGTTTTGCAATATGACCAAAAGGACCGGAGGTTATCGCGGTTTCAATCGCATCCTGCACTTGCTTTTGGTTCTTGCGGAAATTGTCCATGGAGCTTTCGAGAAACTGCGGGACCATGCCCTGCATGGAATCCCCATACATGGCGATCAATTGTTTCAGGAACCCGACGGGCAACATTTGCTGCCCGCTATTTTCTTCTTCCATGATGATTTGTGTCAGCACGCCATGGGTGATGTCATCATTCGTTTTGGCGTCAAAAACTTTGAAGTCGATATCCTTACGAGTCAGTTCCGCCAGGAAGTCCAACGTAATATATTTGGACGAATGCGTATTGTAGAGCCGCCGGTTCGCGTATTTTTTGATGATGATGGGGCCATCACCATTTCTGCTGGCTGCACGTGCCATTCATGTTCCTTTCACGGATGATAAAAGCCCGATAGCACCAAGCTGTGGTGCACTGCAACATCGGTGCTCCGTGCAACGAAAATTGCACACAGTTCAAGGCCTTCTGGGATCACATTGCAGAGGAAATTGCCGGCCATGCTCTGACTTTTTGATGCCTAAACTGTCCGATACAGCGGTTTGCCCTCTGTGGCCTGACAGCAACAATATCGGAAAAAAGCAGTTTTTTTCTTCGGAATCTATTGCACATCTTGTCCGTCTACGCTTTAGTGGATTATTAAGTGAAAATGAACAATCAAGCTGGGGATCGTTTTGATGAAGAAGTCTCGTTTATTGGTCGCAGGTTCCGCTATCAGCCTCGCGCTGTTCAGCGCCATTCCATCTTTTGCGCAGGATGCGCAGCCTGATGCAGCCAACGCACAGGAAGAAGAAGCAGAGGCAGAAGAAGCATTGGAGGAAGGTTCTGGCCAACCAATTCTGGTGACCGGTTCGCGCATCGCACGTCCAACGCTGCAATCTTCCGTTCCGTTGACTTCCGTTACGATTGAAGATTTGACCGGCACTGGCGAGCTTTCTCTCGGTGACGCATTGAACGATCTTCCTTCGCTCCGTTCGACATTCAGCTCGGGTAACTCGAGCCGCTTCATCGGAACCGCGGGCCTCAGCCTTCTCGACCTTCGTGGCCTCGGCACCGACCGTACGCTTGTTCTGGTCAATGGCCGTCGTCACGTTACATCGACGCCAGGCGACAATGGTTTTGACGTCAACACCGTCCCAACCGATTTGGTTGAGCGTATCGACATCGTTACTGGCGGCAACTCGGCTATTTACGGTTCGGACGCTGTTGCCGGCGTTGTAAACTTCATCATGAAGCGCGACTATGACGGCGTTGCAGTGCGGGCACAGGGCGGCCTTTCGTCGCGCGGTGACCGTGGGACATATTTCGTGAGCGCACTTGCTGGTCAAAACTTCGCAGACGGTCGCGGTAACGTTGCTATTTCGGCAGAATATACACGACAACAGCCATTGTACTTCAACCAGCGTGATGCATTGACTGGCGCGGCCAGCGGCCGTTGTCAGTTCCAACAGACGGACCCTCAGGGTGCTGCCGGTGGCGAAGTTGGCTTCAGTGCGACTGATGGAATTCCAGATAACACATTCCTGTGCGGCATCCGCAACGGAACGATCTCTGACGCGGGAACTGTCGGCGGCCTCAGTGGCGGTCGCTTTTTGCGCTTTGACGATTTCGGCAACCTGTTTGTCGATACGCCAACTCAGAACTTCGCGAGTGTTGGTTCAGGCAACACCCAGGGTGGTTTTGGCTCGACGCTGCGCAACACCGGTGGCCTTTTGGCTGAAGTTGACCGTTATGCCGTAAACCTTTTGGCTCATTATGACGTATCTGATGCGTTCAAACCCTTCATCGAAGCCAAATATGTCCGCACGGACGTATCGGGTGAAGGTCAGCCTAGCTTCTTCACGAGTGTACCAGGTACACTCGGTGGCCCTGCTTTCCGTTGCAACAACGGCTTCCTGAGTAGCCAAAATATCACTGTGCTTCAAGGATATGGTCTTTGCACCAACCTCGCAACCGGAACTTTTCCACTCGCTCGTTTCAACATTGATCTGGGTGGGCGTCGTTTTGAGGGCACACGTGAGACATATCGCGCCGTTGCCGGTGTTGAAGGAGCGTTCAACGAAGACTGGAACTACGAAGTTGCTTTGAACTATGGCCGTTTTAAAGCAGTAGGCTTCAATACAAATAACCTGGTGATCTTCACTCAAGATGGTAACGACTATGACGGTTTCAATCTTGCGGTTGACGCCGTTCTCGCGCCATCTGGCTTCACCGGGACGAACTTCGCGACCAACGCTGCCGGTCAGCGCGTAATTTGTCGCGTCAATGCGGTTTCGAATGTAAACACATCCTGTATCCCGGTTAACGTGTTTGGTCAAAACGTTGCTGATCCGCGTGCAATCGACTTCATCAATACCGAAGGCCGCACGGACGAGTTTGCAAGCCAGTTTGTAGCATCGGCATTTGTCGGTGGAGACCTCTCGCAATTGTTCGAACTGCCCGGTGGCCCAGTCGCATTCGCTTTTGGTGCTGAATACCGTCAGGAAAAAGCAAGCATCGATTATGATGAACTGACATCAAGCGGCGCAACTTTCCTCAATGCATTGCAGGACTTCCGTCCACCAGCATTTGCCGTCAGGGAAGCTTACGGCGAAATCCAGGTTCCATTGTTGAAAGATGTGCCCTTTGCCAAGGAACTGTCGGTAAACTTCGCAGGTCGCGTATCGGACTACAACACGTCGACGGGTACGGTTTATGCTTACAACGTTCAGGGTATATATGCTCCGATCGAAGACGTTCGTTTCCGCGCTGCATATGCAACGTCGGTTCGTGCACCAACGCAGGGTGACCTGTTCTCTACCGCTTCTGAAAACTTTGCGTTTATTGGCGACCCATGCGATTCGGTTTCACCAGGTAGCACAACTGCAGCTAACTGCTTGGCGGCTGGTGTCCCGACAACTGCAAACGCGGCATTGGTTGCAGAATGCGCATCGACAGCCTTTCCGGTTGCCTTGGGCGCACCATTCATTAACTGCACCGCGCGTACGGCTTCGACCGGCTTCCTTTCGGGTGGCAACCCCACTTTGATCGAAGAAAAGGGAAAGAGCTTAACTTTGGGTGTTGTAGTTGAGCCAAGCTTCATCCCTGGCCTCAGTCTGACGGTCGACTATTACAAGATCAAGGTTGAAGACCTGATTGCGGCATTGAGTGCGCAAACGATCATCAACCTTTGCTACAGCAACGCTTCGGGCATCAACAACCCGTTCTGCGCAACCGTACAACGTAATCCTTCGACCGGTCTGTTCGTTGAACCTGCGGTGATTTCGGGCGGCGTTAACTTCGCTGCGCAGCGTACCAAGGGTATCGACTTTGACCTCGCTTACCGTAAGACCTTTGACAACGGTGATCGTTTCACTACGCGTTTGATCGCAACCAAGGTTCTTCAGCTGGATAACTTCACTGATCCAACAAACCCTGCGAACCCAAATCGTCAGTTGAGCGAATTGGGTGATCCCGCATTGTCTGCAAGCTTCTCAATGGCTTACGACTTCGGTGATTTCGATATTCTGTACGCCGCACGTTATATTGGCAAGCAAACCATCGGTGCCTATGAGGCGCAGAATAGCTACTTCGGTCAGTGCCCATTGACAGGCACGTTCCGTGGACAAACTGGCATCAACGGCGGCACTTGCGATGCAGTGTTGGGTAACATTGTGAAGCTGGCTCCAGCCAATGCTGACCAGTTCCCACAGATCAACTACCCAGATGTTCTGTATCACGACATCCGTATCGGTTTTGATATCGGCAACGACTTCCGCTTTTATGCTGGTGTCAACAACTTGCTCGATAAGGCGCCGCCACTTGGCTTGCTCGGTACAGCCGGTGGCGATCCGTTTGACAGCTTCGGCCGTAACTTCTTCTTCGGAATCAATGCTGATTTCTAAGTCGAACTATCTTTGAGACAAAAAGAAGGGCGCCCATGTGGCGCCCTTTTTTATTGGATTATCCGTAATCCGCTAAAGCGGTCGAACCCACTATCGCCAAATGCGCTCGAAGCGGGTCCCCAAATTGGTGAGCAGCTCATATTGGGATAGCCCCGTCAGAGCCGACGCTGTGGGCAAGTCATACTCGACTTCGACCCAATCGCCTTCGCGAAGCTCAGGTGCTGCACTGATATCGATTGTCACGAGATCCATGGATACGCGTCCCAAAACAGGCAATGCGGCCGCGCCATGATGCGCTGTTCCCTTGCTAGAAAAGGCGCGCAGGTAACCATCCGCATATCCCATCGAGATCGTCCCGACGGTCTTGTCATTCCCACAGATATGCGTCGCGTTGTAGCCAATAGGCGCGCCTGCAGGCAGCGACCGCACCTGAAGCAAGCGTGCGGACAGACGGGCAACAGGCTTGATGAAAGCCTCCATGCCGGGCCGTGCAATGCCGCCATAAAGACTAATACCCGGGCGCGTGAGACCATAATGATAATCCGCGCCGAGCATAATCCCTGCACTGTTGGCAAGGCTAAGGCGTTTCGCCCCCGAAACTGCCGCATGTTCATGGAATAGGCGCTGTTGCGCATCATTCTGAGCGCTATCCTCATCCGCCGACGCCAGATGCGACAGCAATAAATCGATATCCATGCTTCCCAGATCGCATTGAGACATTTGCTCTGGCCCGATGCCAAGCCGATTGATGCCGCTGTCGAACATGATGTGACACCGTCCGCCACCTGATGCGTACCACATTGTCACCTGTTCTGGCGTGTTCAGCACGGGCACTGCGCCTAAAGCGCGGATATGTGGAATGTCGGCGGCCTGAATGCCGTTTAAGACAGAAATCCATGCCGGAGGAATAATATCCGCAATCGCAGCGGCTTCGCCCCAATGGGCAACGAAAAAGTCGCGGCATCCGGCATCGCGCAACCGCGCCGCCACTTCGCGCGCGCCAAGACCATAGCCGTTCGCCTTTACCGCTGCGCCAGCCTGCGCCGAGCCGCTGCGTGCGTTGAGCGCTTTCCAGTTCGAAGCGAGGGCTTCGCTATCAAGGATTAAACGCAGCGGGAGTTCAAAATCGGTCATCGGCGGTTTTGCCCCTACCCCATTGCGTGTCAATCCAGCTTGGTCTTTCCCGACGTTTCCGGCAGCCAAATTAGGGCTACGACAAAGGCCAATGCTGTAACGCCGACCGTATACCAAAGTCCGGAGAAAGGCTGCCCGGTCTGCGCGACAATATATTGCGAGATATAGGGCAGAAACCCACCGAAATAGCCTGCGCCAATATGATAGGGTATCGACATGGATGTGTAGCGGATTTTCGCGGGGAACATCTCGACCAAAATAGCCGCGACCTGTCCATAGGTCATACCCGACAGCGCGACCATCAGGAACACAGCGAGAATGATTTTCCATGGCTGCCGCTGGGCTGGATCAGATTTGTCGGGATAGCCGGCCTTTTCCAATGCGGCGACATAGGCTTTTTCGTCAAAGCCCTGAAGCTGCGATTCCCCTACCTTCAACCCCAGTGTTTCGGACGACTGCTTGCTGTACGCAATCCCTCGCTTGGTCAGGAAATTCAGCGCCTGCGCACATTCGGTCTCATGCGTGCGGTTGAGCACGTTGAAATCACATGCCGGCAAGGAAAGCGTGACCGGGTTGCTAACAGTCGCACGCGCAAGTGCGGGATTAGCTGCATCCGCCATCATCCAGAAAATTGGGAACACGCCGATGATGGAAAGGCCGTAGCCTAACAAAAGCATCCGCTTGCGACCCCATTTATCAGACAGCCAACCGCATGCAACATAAGTTGGTGCGGCGAGCGCGGCGCCTACAGCCATATATAAAAGGGCATCTTCCTCTGGAACGCGGGCCGTGCCCGTCAGGAAATAGAGCGTGCCGAATTGTGACGTGTAATAAATAACGGTCAGTCCTGCGGCCACGCCGAACAACGCAACGAAGAGACGTCCGATATTGCCGGGATATTTAAAGCTTTCGACAAATGGATTTTTCGACGTGGTTCCCGCAGCTTTCATCGCCTTGAAAACGGGGCTTTCCGAGAGTTTGAGCCGCATATACAGCGATACAGCGAGCAACAAGATCGATGTCAGAAACGGAACGCGCCAACCCCAAGCTTCAAACGCATCAGTGCTCATCGCATGCCGGGTGATAAGGACGACAATAACCGCAAGCAAAAAGCCGCCAGCGACCGATGCTTGGATCCAACTGGTATATTGGCCGCGTTTTCCGTCAGGTGCATGTTCGGCGACATATATCGCTGCGCCGCCATATTCGCCGCCCAATGCCAAGCCCTGAAGACAACGCATCAGCAACAACAGACCTGCGGCCCAAACACCTGCAGTCTCAAATGTCGGTAACAGACCAATCGCCGCTGTCGCCACGCCCATCAGCGTGATCGTCACGAGGAAGGTATATTTCCGCCCAATCTTGTCGCCAAAATAGCCAAATAATATTGCCCCAAGCGGGCGAACACCAAAACCGGCGCCGAATATAGCCAATGAAGCCAGCGTTGCAGCAGTTGGGTTATCTGCGGGGAAGAAAAGCTTGCCGATCAGTGCCGCGAGGATGCCATAGACGAAGAAGTCATACCATTCGAACACGGTGCCAAGCGATGACGCCGTTATGACCAGGCGGTCCCGTTTCGGATCAAGTGTGATTTCGTTCTCGGCAGCAGCGGCCATGATATTCCCCTAAAAACCCTGATCCCTGTCTTAATCGCTATGGCGCGCCGTTCAAGCGGCTTGTTGCGCTTATCCACAAGGGCGATTAACGATTTGGGAGAGGAGAAGAGCATGCCGCAATTTATTGATCTGTCGATCCCGATTACCAACGACGTCATTTCTGATCCGCCCGTCATGCGGCCGCAGATTTCCTATATGACGCACGAAAATACGTGGGAACAGATTGCGATGTTCTTCCCGGGGCTCACGAAAGATGACCTTCCCGATGGTGAGGGTTGGGCGGTCGAAAGCCTCACTCTATCGACGCACAACGGCACGCATATGGACGCGCCGTGGCATTTTCATTCAACAACCGATGCCGGAGTAAGCCCTGCCCCATCGATCGATGAAGCGCCGCTCGACTTGTTTTTTGCACCGGGCGTGAAATTGGATTTTTCGCATTTGCCCGCTGGCCATGTCGTCAGTGCTGCGGAAGTCGAGGCGGAGCTCAAGCGTATTGGCTACACCCTTCAACCACGTGACATTGTTCTGGTGCAGTCTGGAGCCGTTTACGGAACGGATAACTTCACCGACCAAGGCGTTGGCATGGGGGCGGAAGCAACGCTGTATTTGACGTCGATGGGCGTCGAGGTTGTTGGCACCGACGCATGGAGCTGGGATGCGCCATTCAGCCATACGGCAAAGCGTTGGGCCGAAAAGCGCGACCCGTCGATCATCTGGGAAGGGCATAAGGCCGGACGTATCCAACCTTATTACCAGATTGAAAAGCTTACCAACTTGGAAGCATTGCCAGCATTTGGTTTTACGCTGTCATGCTTCCCCGTGAAGATCGAGCGTGCGAGTGCGGGATGGATAAGGGCGGTGGCGATTTTGGATTAAGCCACCGCGCGCGTCCTATTCCATCTCTAGAATGACAGCATCGACGGCAAGGCTGTCACCTGCCTTCGCGTTGACAATCTTTACCGTCCCGGATTTCTCGGCGCGCAGGATATTTTCCATCTTCATGGCTTCCACCACGGCGAGCGGTTGCCCTGCTTCCACAGCATCGCCCGCATTGACATGCAATGTCGTCAACAGGCCGGGCATTGGGCAAATGAGGAATCTGGATAGATCGGGTGCGATCTTTTCAATCATATGATCGGCCAAATGCGCGATATGCCCTGGCAAGACGCGCGCGATATGCGTTGCCCCGCGCGTGGTTAGCTTAAAGCCAGTCCGCATCTTCGAAACTTTGACCGCCAGTTCTTCGTCACCGACTTCCGCCTCGATCAAGCGATCACCCGGATCATATTCCATAGAAAGATCGAAATGTTCTCCATCGACGTGCATGTCGCCATCGATCATTTCGATGTCATGGACAGCGTCACCGATCTTCACTTGCCAGCGTGCAGGCGGATCCAACGTGTCGCCCAATTGGCCGTCGACATGGCGCGCGCGGTCGGCTTCTGCCGTCGCCACGAACCCTGCGATGGCCGCGAGTGATTTGACCAAATCCGGCGTTGATGCCGCGCCGTGGAAACCGTCAGGATATTCCTCGGCGATGAACCCAGTGGTCAATTCGCCGGAACGGAAGCGCGGATGCTGCATGATGGCGCTCACGAAATCGATATTGTGGCCAAGCCCTTCGATCTCAAAGCGGTCGAGCGCAGCGATCTGCAAGTCAGCTGCCTCGTCGCGGGTTTTGCCCCATGTGATCAGCTTGGCGATCATCGGGTCGTAGAACATAGACACTTCGCCGCCATCATAAACGCCGTCGTCAACGCGAACGCCTTCGACACCTCGACGGCCGTTAGCCTCCTCGTCCTCAGTCCAACCAGCGACTGGCGGGCGATAGCGCGTCAGGCGACCTGTTGAGGGCAAGAAGCCGCGATAGGGGTCTTCGGCATAGACGCGGTTTTCGATGGCCCAACCGTCAATCTTGATATCGTCCTGCGTCATGGCGAGCTTTTCGCCAGCGGCAACGCGGATCATCTGTTCGACCAGATCGATGCCGGTGATGCATTCGGTCACCGGATGCTCCACCTGCAAACGGGTGTTCATTTCAAGGAAGTAAAAGCTCTCGCCACTGGGGTCAGCACCCGATACGATCAGTTCCACGGTACCTGCCGAATAATAGCCCACCGCGCGCGACAATGCGACGCACTGCTCACCCATCGCCTTGCGCATCTTGGGCGTGACGAAGGGCGATGGCGCCTCTTCAACGACCTTCTGGTGCCGCCGCTGGATCGAACATTCGCGTTCGTTCAGGTATAAAATATTGCCATGCTGGTCGCCCAAAATCTGGATTTCGATATGGCGCGGGTTGAGGATGAATTTTTCGATGAAGACGCGATCATCTCCGAATGAATTCAGCCCTTCGCGTTTCGTGGCTTCAAAGCCTTCACGGACATCCTGCTCATTATAGGCAAGCCGCATCCCCTTGCCGCCGCCGCCGGCACTGGCCTTCATCATCACTGGATAGCCGATTTCTTCCGAAATCCGCACCGCATGTTCGGTATCGTCAATCTCACCCACGAAGCCGGGAACGACGTTGACGCCTGCCTTCATGGCTAGTTTCTTGGACTCGATTTTGTCGCCCATCGCGGCAATCGCGTTCACTGGCGGCCCGATGAATACGATGTTTTCTTTGGCTAAAGCCTCGGCAAAGCTGGTGCGTTCGGACAGGAACCCGTAGCCGGGATGCACGGCTTCAGCGCCGGTCGCCTTACACGCGGCGATGATCTTGTCGGCAATCAAATAAGACTGCGCAGCTGGCGAAGGCCCGATATGCAAAGCCTCGTCCGCCATTTGCACAAATGGTGCACGCGCATCCGCATCGGAATAGACCGCGACAGTCGCGATTCCCATCCGACGCGCGGTCTTGATGATACGGCAAGCGATTTCGCCACGGTTGGCGATCAGGATTTTCTTGAACATTAAGGAAGCGTTCCTTCAACAATCATAATGCGGGATATAGCTGTCTTATGCCGGATATCAGCGACAGGACGATATTCTTCGGACCTCAGAAAGGCCTGGGCAGCGGCAAAATGCGGAAATTCAATGACGACCATGCGGCCGCTGGGGTTGCTGCCCTCAACGCTTTCGATCTGTCCCCCACGGGCGATGTAACGTCCGCCAAATTGGGCAACGATCGGGACAACGGCGGATTTGTAATCTTCGTACGCAGCGGCATCGCGCACCTCAACCTCGGCAATGACATAGGCCTTTGGAAGTTGCGCGGGGTTGGCGCTCGCGGAAAGCGGCAGAGGTGGTGTGGAACCTATCACAGCTGTTTCCAACAAAGTCTCATGCCACTTACTCTGCCGGCTCCAGCGCTTTACATGCGCGCAGTGGTTCTTCGGCCTCCATCGGCACAAGCCCCAGTTTCGCCAGCATTGCGGCGTCTTTGTCGTCGCCTGCGTTGGCAGCGGTCAACAATTTGTCGCCGGTGAAGATGCTGTTTGCGCCCGCCATGAAGCATAAGGCTTGCGTTGCTTCCGACATGCATTCGCGTCCGGCGCTTAACCGCACCATGCTCATCGGCATGGTGATGCGCGCAACCGCAATCGTGCGGACGAACTCGATATCGTCAATCTTCGCCAGCGGCGTATCGGCGAGCATATCGCCAAGCACGGTGCCCTTTACCGGCACCAGCGCATTGACAGGCACGCTTTCGGGGTGGGCCGGTAGGGTCGCCAGCGTGTGGATGAAACCGACGCGGTCGGCGCGGGTCTCGCCCAAACCGACAATGCCGCCACTGCACACGTTGATGCCCGCACGGCGCACCTCGGCCAGCGTATCAAGCCGGTCGTCCATCGTCCGTGTGGTGATGATCTCATTATACCGTTCGGGGCTGGTATCGATATTGTGGTTATAATAATCGAGCCCCGCGTCGGCCAGGATATCGGCCTGTTTCGGCGTCAGCATGCCAAGCGTCATGCAGGTTTCCATGCCCATGGCGCGCACGCCCTGAACAATTTGAACAATTGCGGGCATGTCCCGATCTTTGGGGTTGCGCCAAGCTGCGCCCATGCAGAAACGACGCGAACCGGAGTCCGCGGCCTCTGCGGCCTTTTGCAGCACGGCCTGCACGTCCATCAGCTTCGTCGCTTCAACGCCGCTGTCCGCTTTTACAGATTGTGAGCAATAGCCGCAGTCTTCCGGGCAACCGCCGGTCTTGATCGATAACAATGTGCAAAGCTGAATTTGCCCCGCCGCATGATGTGCGCGGTGGACGGTTTGTGCCTGATAGACCAGTTCGTCGAACGGCAGGTCAAACAATGCCGCGATTTCTGCACGGGTCCAGTCGGTTCGAACTTCGGTCAATTAAACATTCCCTTATATTCAACGCCACCCTGAACTTGTTTCAGGGTCTTACTTCTGCCGCGCTGCTGCAAAAAGCAAGATGCTGAAACAAGTTCAGCATGACGATTTTTGTTCATTTTAAACCGCATCATGCAACGGCGGCATATTGTGCCCCAACAACGTCAAAACGTCGGCTGCACACTCAACAACATTGCTGCCCGGGCCATAAATGCCCTGAACACCCGCTTCACGCAGATAATCATAATCCTGCGGCGGTATGACGCCACCGGCAATGACCTTGATATCGCCGCGCCCTGCTTCACGCAGACCCTTTATCAGCTCTGGGATCAGCGTTTTGTGACCCGCGGCGAGGCTTGAGGCACCAACGGCATCCACGTCATGCTGTAACGCCAGAACAACAGTCTCTTCGGGTGTCTGGAACAACGGCCCGCTGATGACGTCAAAGCCCATGTCGGAAAATGCAGAGGCAATCACGTTCGCGCCGCGGTCGTGCCCATCCTGCCCCATTTTGGCGACGAGCAATTTTGGTTTGCGGCCCAAGCGGCGGCCAACCGATGCGACGCCGTCGAGTACTTGCGCCCAGCGTTTGTCGAATTCATGCGCGCTGCCATAAATACCCTGCACAGGCACAGGCGTGGTCGCATAGCGGCCAAACACAGCCTCCATTGCGTCGGATATCTCGCCCAAAGTCGCGCGTGCGCGGGCGGCGTCTACTGCCAGGGCGAGGAGGTTTGCCCCGCTCTTCGCCCCTTCGGTCAGCGCATTCAACGCAGCCTTACAGGCCGCTTCATCACGCGATGCGCGCGTGGCGGCAAGGCGGGCAATCTGGCCCTGACGGACAAAGTCGTTGTCGACCTCCAGAGTATCGAGCTGGTCTTCGGTTTCCAGACGATATTTGTTGACGCCAACGATGACATCCTCGCCCTTATCGACGCGTGCCTGACGCGCAGCGGCGGCTTCTTCGATCAAACGCTTGGGCATGCCCGATGCGACAGCCTTGGTCATACCGCCGAGTTCGTCGACCTCGCCAATGATTTTCCACGCCTGATCAACCAACTCGGCAGTCAACGCCTCGACATAATAGCTGCCGCCCAATGGATCGACTACCTTTGTGATGCCGGTTTCTTCGGTCAGGATGATCTGCGTGTTCCGCGCAATACGCGCCGAAAATTCCGTCGGCAGCGCAATGGCTTCGTCCAACGCATTGGTGTGAAGGCTCTGCGTGCCGCCAAGGGTCGCGGCCATCGCTTCAACCGTGGTGCGAATGACGTTGTTGTATGGATCTTGCTCTTGCAACGACACGCCCGATGTCTGGCAATGCGTGCGCAGCATTTTGGAGCGTTCGTCCTTTGCGCCGAGCTCATCCATGACCCGGTGCCACAATGTGCGCGCGGCGCGCAGCTTGGACACTTCCATGAAGAAGTTCATGCCGATGCCAAAGAAGAAGGACAGCCGTCCGGCGAACGCATCAATATCCAAGCCCGAAGCCATCGCGCGCTGCACATATTCCTTGCCATCGGCGATGGTGAAGGCAAGCTCCTGAACCGCGGTCGCGCCGGCTTCGTGCATATGATAGCCGGAAATCGAAATGCTGTTGAACTTCGGCATGTTCGCGCTGGTGTATGCGATAATGTCCGAAACGATCCGCATCGATGGTTCGGGTGGATAGATGTAGGTGTTGCGGACCATGAACTCCTTAAGGATGTCGTTCTGAATGGTGCCGTCGAGTTGAGCTTGGCTAACGCCCTGCTCCTCACCCGCGACGATGAAGAACGCAAGGATCGGAATGACCGCGCCGTTCATCGTCATCGACACCGACATCTGGTCCAGCGGAATGCCGTCGAACAGGATTTTCATATCCTCAACGCTATCGATGGCAACACCCGCCTTGCCGACATCACCCACTACGCGCGGATGGTCGCTGTCATAGCCGCGGTGTGTGGCGAGATCGAACGCAACCGAAAGACCCTTTTGCCCCGCGGCCAAGTTGCGACGATAAAAGGCGTTGGATTCCTCGGCAGTGGAGAAACCCGCATATTGACGGATGGTCCACGGGCGGCCGGCATACATCGACGCACGAACACCGCGCGTGAACGGCGCAAAGCCGGGAAGTCCGGGGTCGCCAGCATCCGCACTGGTGTACAGTGGCTTCACCGAAATGCCCTCGGGCGTATGCCACGTCAGGTCCTTGCCCTTAACCTCTTTGTCAGCCGCCTTTTTCCAGTCGTCGATATTCGTCATTACAAACTCACATTTCAATCCCGTCATGCTGAACTTGTTTCAGCATCTTACTTTCACCGTTGCCGATTAAGACCCTGAAACAAGTTCAGGGTGACGGCCTTGGTAGACAGTTACTGCCCCTTAAATTCGGCCTTACGCTTCTGCAGAAACGCAATTGCGCCTTCGCGGGCATCGTTGCTGTCACCCGCAATCTTCTGTCCTTCGGCCTCACGCAGCAGGGCCGTTGCATAATCCGCATCTAAGGCGGCAGCGATATTCTGACGCATGATACCAATGGCGACGGTCGGCCCGTTCGCCAACCGTGTGACCAAAGCCTTCGCTTCGGTCATCAGCTCGGCATCATCGACAGACTTGTAGATCAGGCCCCAATCAGCAGCTTTATCGGCAGGGATTTTTTCACCAAGCAACATCATTTCTGTTGCGCGTGCCTTGCCGACAAGGCGCGAAAGCATCCAGCTTGCGCCGCCGTCTGGCACCAGACCAATGTTGACAAAGGCCTGAAGGAAATAGGCAGATTTACCAGCAATCGCAAAGTCGCTGGCGAGCGCAAGGCTGCAGCCAACGCCGGCTGCGGGGCCATTGATCGCGGTGATAATCGGCACATCGAGCTTGGCAAGCTTGAGCATCAACGGGTTGTAGCTCTTGGTCAGCGCGGAATAGGCCCCCTGCCCGCCGCTCACCGACGCACCTGCGCCGCGTGCCGACAGGTCAGCGCCCGAACAAAAGGCACGGCCTTCGCCGGTAATCAGGACGACGCGCGCACCGTTTAACTGGTCAAGTGCTGCACTGATCTCGTCCGCCATTTGCGGCGGCATCGCGTTCAGGCGCTCAGGACGGTTGAGGGTTATTGTTGCAACATTGTCCGCGATATCGAGGCGGATGGTTTCGTATGTCATAGTTCAAGCTCCCTTTATTGCATTCACCGTCATGCTGAACTCGTTTCAGCATCCATTTCGCCGTCCAAAAAACCACGCTCCGGGACTATAAATGGACCCTGAAACATGTTCAGGGTGACAATGTGTGGTTGGTCAATGTGCCTGCGAAGGCACCTCCATAATTTCAGTCAGTACGCCCTGCATATCTTTAGGATGCACAAAGAAAATCAGCGTCCCATGCGCGCCAATACGTGGCTCGCCGAGCACGCGCTTGCCCATAGCTTCAAACTCCGCCTTGGCAGCGTGAATGTCGTGCACTTCATAACAGACATGATGTTGCCCACCCGCCGGGTTCTTCTCCAGAAAAGCAGCGATGGAGGCATTGCCCGGCAGCGGCTCAATCAACTCAATCTGCGTCCCATTCAACGCGCCATCGCCTCCCGGCGTATCGACAAAGCAAACCTTCACCCCCTGATCCGGCAGGTCGAACGGATCATGAATTTTCGTCGCGCCCATCACATCGCGGTAAAAGACGATGCTCTCCGATATGGAAGGCGTTGCGACGCCGATATGGTTGAGACGACCGAGTTTCATCAAATATATCCTTCAAAACGAAGCCCAAAAATGAACAAGCCAATCGCAAATATAACGCCAAGGATTCTGCCGAGTATTAGAAACCAATAGGTACGCGGCCTCTCGTTCCTCGGAAAATGGTAGCGAAAATAATAGCTCGCCATGCCCGTTTGCCATTCATGCCACCCGCGACTTGCATTCCAATAACCGCCCAATACAACCACACCCAGCCAAATGAGTTCGAACCAGTCTATCATAGCGGAATATTATCATGCTTCTTCCAAGGGTTTTCCAACGCCTTGTTGCGCAACTTCCGTAATCCCAAGGCAATCCTTTTCCGCGTCGAATGCGGGTAGATGACCTCATCGATGAAGCCCTTGCTCGCCGCGACGAAGGGGTTGGCGAAGCGGTCTTCATATTCCGCGGTCTTCACCGCTTGTTCCTCTGTGGATAGTCCGCGGAAGATGATTTCAACTGCGCCCTTTGCGCCCATCACCGCGATTTCGGCGGTGGGCCATGCGTAGTTAAGGTCGCCGCGCAAATGCTTGGACGCCATCACGTCATACGCGCCGCCATAGGCCTTGCGCGTGATGATGGTAATCTTGGGCACGGTCGCTTCGGCATAGGCAAAGAGCAATTTCGCGCCATGCTTGATGATGCCGCCATATTCCTGCGCCGTGCCGGGCAAAAATCCGGGAACGTCGACAAAGGTGACGATCGGAATATCGAACGCGTCGCAGAAGCGGACGAAGCGCGCTGCCTTCTTTGAACTGTTGATGTCCAGCACGCCCGCCAGCACCATGGGCTGATTGGCGACGATGCCAACCGTGCGGCCCTCAATACGGCCAAAACCGATGATGACATTTGCTGCGTGCGTTGGCTGAACCTCAAAGAAGTCGCCTTCATCAACCGTTTTGCGGATCAACTCATGCATATCATAAGGCTGGTTCGCGCTTGGCGGGATTAAGGTGTCGAGGCTCGGTTCAATACGGTCCCACGCGTCCTCGGTTGGCCGTTCAGGAACGCCGGTGCGGTTATTCTCTGGCAAATAGTCAAAGAAATCACGGACCGACAGCAGCGCCTCGATATCATTTTCGAACGCATTGTCCGCAACACCCGACTTGGTCGTATGCGAAACCGCGCCGCCCAATTCTTCCTGCGTCACTACTTCATTGGTCACCGTCTTGACCACATCAGGGCCAGTGACGAACATATAGCTGCTGTCCTTCACCATGAAGATGAAGTCGGTGATCGCTGGCGAATACACCGCACCACCCGCGCATGGGCCCATGATGAGGCTGATTTGCGGCACTACACCGCTTGCGAGCGTATTGCGTTGAAACACCTCGGCATAGCCGCCAAGCGACGCCACACCTTCCTGAATGCGCGCGCCGCCACTGTCGTTTAGACCAATGACGGGCGCGCCGACCTTCATCGCATTGTCCAAGACCTTGCAGATTTTCATCGCGTGCGCTTCGGAAAGCGATCCACCGAATACGGTAAAGTCTTGGCTATAAACGTAAACAAGGCGACCGTTGATCGTGCCGCTGCCGGTGACAACGCCGTCGCCGGGAATCTTCTGCTCCTGCATGCCGAATTCAACACAATTATGTTCGACATACATGTCCATCTCTTCGAAGCTGCCTTCGTCGAGCAAAATATGCAGGCGTTCACGCGCAGTCAGCCGACCTTTGGCGTGCTGCGCATCAATGCGCTTTTGCCCGCCGCCCAACTGGGCCTGTTCGCGGCGCTTTTCCATTTCGGCGATATTTGCGGACATGGTTCCCCCAAAACTTTGTGTGATCGTTCTGAAAGCTGATTTTGGGCGCAATGTCCAATGCGAATTTGCAAAATTGCAAAGCTGTAGTTTGCAAAAAATTGGCATATGGCTATTGTTTGCGGCTTCGCGGCTTTGTGGAACACGGTTTTGCGCACAGGGCCACGGCGGAACAAAGGGGACATATGGCAAAGCGGCGTGTTTTTGAAGGTGGGAAGCTGAAGGCGTTGCGCACTGGCCTGGCTTTGCGGCAGTCAGAAATGGCGGAAAGGCTTGGCATTTCCGTGTCCTATCTGTCGCAGATTGAGCATGATGATCGCCCCTTAACCCCTGCCCTGCTGGAGTTGCTGGCGCGGCTATTCCCGCTCGACTGGAATGTGGATGAGGATGATACTGCTACGCGGCGCTTTGCCGCATTGCGTGAGGCGGCAGCTGACCCGTTATTCGCAAAGCCATTATCCGCCGATCAGTTGGCAAGAATATCTGAGCAACAGCCCGCATTGGCGGAACAATTTTCAGCGCTGCATCAGGCCTATACCGAAATTGGACAGAGGCTGTTGATTGTCGATGAGGCAATGTCAGCCGACAATGCGGGTGGTTCGCGCCTCCCTTGGGAGGAAGTGCGCGACTGGTTTCATAACTCTGGCAATTATGTCGATATCCTTGACAAGGCAGCCGAGGCATTGGGCAATAAATTGCGCGGCGCTTTACTAACGCCGGATGTGGCTGCGCTGGAAAACTATCTGAAAAACGCGCTGTCGGTCTCTTTGCTGTACTCCCACAGCGCTGGCTTGCGGGATTTCGATGCGGAAATGGGCCATTTGGTCGTTGATCAAAGCCAACCCGCCGAAAGCCGGCGGTTTCAACTTGCACACCAATTGGGGGCAATTGCTTTGCGCGAAGAAATCAGCGCGGTTGTGGAAGAGGCAAAGCTAAGCGCGCCTGCATCACGCCAATTGCTTTCCGTCGGTCTGGCTAATTATGCGGCAGGCGCGATCCTGATGCCTTATATCGGGTTCCGTGAAGAAGCGCGCGCTGTGCGCCATGACATCGACCGGCTGTGCCAATCCTTCAATGTCAGCTTTGAACAGGCCTGCCACCGGCTATCCACGTTGCAACGTCCGAATGCGCGCGGCGTCCCGTTCTTTTTCTGCCGCGTCGATATGGCGGGCAACATCACCAAGCGCCACAGTGCGACCCGCCTGCAATTTGCCCGCTTTGGTGGGGCTTGCCCGTTATGGATTGTGCACGAAGCGGTGGCGATACCCGACCGCATCCTTGTCCAACTGGCCGAAACGCCCGACGGGGTACGCTATGTCTCGATGGCAAAAGGGCTCGTAAAGCCATCGGGGAGTTTCGAACGCGTCCCGCGCCGTTATGCAGTCGCTCTGGGCTGCGAAATCGACCATGCACGCGAATTCATTTATGCAGATGGGCTGGACCTGACGGGGCGCGGTGCGACAAAAATAGGCACCAGTTGTCGCCTGTGTCCCCGTCCCGATTGCGATCAGCGCGCCTTTCCACCTTCGGACCGTGAGATTATTGTCGATCCTGATCGTCGCAACGTCGTGCCATATCGTATCGCCTAACCTGCAATCCCGCGTTATAGGGCCCGTATGACCAAGCATTTTCCGATCAAAGTGGCGGCGTTGTACCGCTTTGCAAACTTCACTCAGCCAGAAATGCTGCAACCGCAGATCGCGGCATGGTGTGCCGAACACGGCCTGAAAGGCACGATCTTGGTTGCGACTGAAGGCGTGAATGGCACCGTGGCAGGATCCGAAGCCGGCATTGATGCTGTCGTTGCACATCTGCGCACTTTGCCTGGTTGCGCAGAACTCGACGTCAAATATTCGCATGCCAATGAAATGCCATTCTACCGGATGAAAGTGCGGTTGAAGAAGGAAATTGTCACGCTGGGTGTAGACGGCATCGACCCGAAACGGGAAGTCGGCACTTATGTGCAGCCGGAGGATTGGAATGCGTTGATTTCAGATCCGGACACCGTGCTCATTGATACCCGCAATGATTATGAGGTCGCGATTGGTACCTTTGAAGGGGCAGTCGATCCGCGGACCAAGTCGTTCAGCGAATTTCCCGAATGGTTTCGCGCGCATCGTGATGAGCTGGCTGCTGGTAAAACCAAGTTTGCGATGTTTTGCACCGGCGGCATACGTTGCGAAAAATCGACTGCGTTCCTGAAAGCGGAGGGGATAGACGACGTCTACCACCTCGAAGGTGGTATATTGCGCTATCTGGAGAATATTCCAGAGGCCGAGAGCAAATGGCAGGGCGAATGTTTCGTCTTCGACGAACGCGTGTCCGTGAAGCATGGGCTTGAGCTTGGCGAGATGGAATTGTGCCACGCATGCCGCAGGCCTATCTCGCAAGAGGACAAGGCGTCGGCGCATTTCATCGAAGGCGTCGCCTGCCCGGCATGCTATGCCGAACGCACCGACGAAGACCGCGCACGTTTCGCCGAGCGGCAGAAACAAATCGCGCTCGCCAAAAAACGCGGCAAACAGCATATCGGCGTCAACCCGCGCGTTGATGACTGACCGCCCGATCCTCTACAGTTTCCGCCGATGCCCTTACGCCATGCGGGCAAGGATGGCGGTTACGGTGAGTGGCGCCCGGGTTGAACTGCGCGAAGTGGTGCTTCGGGATAAACCACCTGAAATGATCGCTGTTTCGCCAAAGGGAACCGTTCCGGTGTTAGTTGTGGGCGACGATCATGTCGTCGACGAGAGCCTGGACATCATGCGCTGGGCATTGGCGCAAAATGATCCTGCCGATTGGCTGGCCCATGCGGATGCGGACATGATCTCGGCCAATGATGGGCCGTTCAAACAGGCGCTGGACCGGTACAAATATCCGCATCGTTATGGTCTGGCGGACGGTCTGGAACATCGTGAGGTTGCACGCGATCATTTGTCGGGCCTAAACGATGTATTGGCGGCGCAACCCTATTTGGGCGGCAGCGCCCCTGCGTTTACCGATATTGCCTTGTTTCCCTTTGTCCGCCAGTTTGCCGCAACCGACCCGCTATGGTTCGATGCATTGCCATTGCCTGCGCTTCAGGCTTGGCTGAACGGACTGCTTGCGTCGGACCTGTTTGGTCAAATTATGACCCGCTACCCGAAATGGACAGCGGGCGACGAAATCATTCTCTTTCCATAAACCGCAGTGCTGAGCCTGTCGAAGCACGTCTGGCCGGCAAGCGCCCTTCGACAGGCTCAGGGCTTCGGTGACGTTTTCGGTTATTTCATCAACACCAGTTCTTCGGACATGCTGGGGTGCAGCGCGACGGTATCGTCGAAATCCTGTTTCGTAAGCCCTGCTTTGACCGCAATGGCCGCCGCTTGAAGGATCTCGCCACTGTCTGGCCCAATCAAATGCAATCCGACCACGCGTTCGTTTGCGCCCGCGACCACCATTTTATACAATGCGCGTTCGTTGCGGTCGGCCAACACATTCTTCATCGCGCGGAAATCGCTTTTGTAAATTTTGACGTCCGGATGCGCCGCGCGGGCTTCGGTCTCGGTCATCCCGACGCTGGCAATTGGCGGATTGCTAAACACCGCAGTCGGTATGCAGTCATAATTCACCGTGCGCGGATTGTTGCCAAATACGCTGTCCGCAAAAGCATGGCCTTCGCGGATCGCAATTGGGGTCAGCTGAACGCGGTTGGTGACATCGCCCACCGCATAAATGCAGGGCACATTGGTCCGATTGTCGTCGCCAACCTGAACCGAACCATCCTTGCCAAGCGCGACGCCAACCTCTTCAAGGCCAAGGCCTTTGCTGTGCGGCGTCCGACCAATGGCCCAAAGCAGCAGATCGGTTTCAATCGTCTCGCCTTGGTTGGTTTCGATCATCAAGCTGCCATCATCCTGCTTGGCGATAGATTTGAAGCTACAGTTGAAGCGAATGTCGATGCCTTTATGGCCGCTAATGTCCACAAGGCGGTCGACAATTTCGTCGTCATAGCCGCGCAAAATGCGGTCGCCATGCGTCACAAGGCTGACTTTGACGCCAAGTTCGTTGAAGATACCCGCGAATTCGTTGGCGATGTAACCGCCGCCTGCGATCACCGCCCGTTTAGGCAGCGCAGGCAAACTAAACACTTCATTTGACGTGATACCATGCCCAGCCCCGGCTATTTCCGGAACCGATGGCCAAGCGCCCGTGGCAATGAGGATATAGGCCGCCGAAATTTCGCGTCCGCTTGCCAAGCGCACGCTGTTAGGACCCGTCACAACCGCGCGTTCGCGAAACACCTCAACCTTGTTATTGCCAAGTGTCTGGCCATAAAGGCCCTCGAGACGGTTCACCTCCGCCGCGACATTGTCGCGCAAGATGTTCCAATCGAACGTCGCGCCGGCCGTGCTCCATCCGAAACGCTGCGCGTCGCGCAGGTCTTCGGCGAAATGTGATCCGTATACGAGCAGCTTTTTGGGAACACATCCGCGAATAACGCATGTGCCACCGACGCGATGCTCTTCGGCAACGGCAACGCGCGCGCCGTGTGACGCGGCTATCCGCGATGCGCGAACGCCGCCCGAGCCAGCGCCAATGACAAACAGATCATATTCAAATTCAGCCATGCGATTATTTCCCTATGTCATGGCCATATGGTTGCGCCGCAACGCATTTGCCAATGGCATTTTTTCATCTGTCTTATCGAACAAGCATAAGAGGTCAGTTGTCGCCCAGTGCCGCCGCAATCAATGCCGTCGTGGATGGGTCAAAGCCCGTGGCGCCATTTTCGCCGATGCTTTTTGCGATCTGCTTGCCCAGCTCAACGCCGAACTGGTCAAACGGGTTTATGCCCAGCAACACGGCGTTCACAAACGTCCGGTGTTCGTAGAACGCAATCAATGCGCCCAGCGCAGATGGCGTCACATCGTCTATCAATATCGTGGTTGATGGCCGGTTGCCCGCATAGTTGCGTGCCAGATCATCCGACTTTTGCCCCGCCATCAACGCCGCACCTTGGGCAAAACAGTTCACCAACAGTGTTTCATGGTGGGCTGTATCAAAGTCATGTCCGGGCGTTTTGCTGGCAATGAATTCAACGGGAATAAGATGCGTCCCCTGATGCAACAATTGGAATACCGCATGTTGCGCGTCGGTTCCAACCCCGCCCCATGTGACTGGCGCGCTGTTACGGCCCAGTGGCACGCCTTCGGCTGTCACCGATTTGCCGTTCGATTCCATTTCCAATTGCTGAAGATAATCGGGCAGTAACCGCAGCCGTTCGTCATAAGCAAAAACCGCGCGGGTCTGGCAGTCCTTTATCTGGGCATAATATAGATCGCAGAACGCAGCCAATGTCGGCGCATTTTCCAACAGTGGCGCATGGCGGAAATGCCGGTCCATCGCAGCTGCACCTTCAAGCAGTTCTTCATACACGGCCCAGCCAAGCCCGAGTGCCACGGGAAAGCCAATTGAGCACCAAAGTGAATAGCGCCCGCCAACCGATTCATTGAACGGTAATATGCGGCTTTCATCGACGCCCCATTCCAGTGCTTTGTCGGGATAGGCCGTAAGCGCCACGATCTGGGCATAAGGATCGGCAACACCGCCGTCGCGCATCCACTCCATCGCGCTGGTTGCGTTCAGCAAGGTTTCCGTCGTCGTGAATGTCTTGGATGCGACCGCGACGATTGTCTTATGCGGGTCCATGCCTTTCACCGCCTCAGTCAGCGCAGCGCCGTCGATATTCGATACAACCTTAACATCGTAACGCGCGCCATCGCGGCCGAGCGCATCGACCAGCAATTTCGGCCCAAGCGCGGATCCGCCAATGCCGATGTGCAAGATATGCTTGATGTCGCCCATAAATCCGGCGTTGATGGCCTCGACAAGGCCACGCATGCGTTCTTGAAGTGCACGTGCATGGGCGACGGCCTGCACATCGCCATTGCCGCGCTCTGCGGCATGCTCGGCAGCACGGCCTTCGGTTACATTGATGGCAGCGCCCGAAAATAATGCCGATTTGGCGTCGCCCAAATGCATGTCTTCCGCAAGTTTCGCGAATTGGGACAGCATTGCGTCATCAAGATGCGTTTTTGACATGTCAAAGCGCAATCCCGACTGCTCTATGGTCATTTTGGCAACGCGGTCGGGGTCTGACGCAAACAGCTCATTCAGCGATTTTTCCTGCTGCATTTCAAGCTCAGCCCAGCTGTGATCCGTCATCATATACCCTTTATCAATCGCGCGAATGTCGCCTGTGAATCTCGACGCTGGCAAATAGCGCGTCTACGCGATAAAAGGCCAGCCAATCCGTCATAAGACGACATTAATTTGCGAGATTATGTGACCTCACCCACCGACAAGACAGACGACGCGAACGTGTCCGCACATCCGCAACCCGCAGCGCCCCCTTCCGAATGGCGCGAATTTGGCGGCTTCCTTTTGAAGTTGGCGGTATTCGTGTTCATCCTGCGTAGCTTTATCGTCTCGCCATTCAATATTCCTTCGGAATCGATGCAGCCGCGCTTGCTCATCGGTGATTATCTGTTGGTTGCAAAATGGCCGTACGGCTATTCCAAATATAGCCTGCCCTTCTCTTTGCCCCTCATACCCGGGCGGATATTCGCCAGCGAACCAAAGCGCGGCGATGTTGTGGTGTTCAAGGCACCCATGTCCAACGGCACAGATTATATTAAGCGCGTGATCGGCCTTCCCGGTGACGTCATCCAAATGCGCGATGGCATTTTGGAGATTAACGGCGTGGCGGTCAAAAAAGAACGCATTGCTGATCTTGTCATACCGGTAACGCAAAACATGCGCGATACCGCTGAAATGGACCGCAACCCCTTCCCGTGCTGGCGCCCCGATATGGAAGAAGCGAGCCCGGATGGTGGAACGCAATGCCGATATCCGCGCTTTCGCGAAACTTTGCCCGAGGGCAAGAGCTACGAGATTCTCGACCTCTCCAACGGATTGGAAGGCGACAACACCGAAGCATTTGTTGTCGGCGAAAAAGACGTGTTCCTGATGGGCGACAACCGCGACCGCAGCGCCGACAGCCGCTGGACACCCATGGATAAGCCCGGAGCCATCGGCATCGTACCACAGGAAAATCTCGTGGGTCGTGCGCTGGTTTCGGTATTTTCGACCGATGGCTCGTCACACTGGCTGCTGCCATGGACATGGTTTACCGCGGCACGCCCTGACCGCATTGGACAAGGGTTTTGACCAACAGCGATAAAGACAATTGGCTGAAGGCATTAATGCCCAAGCCGCCGTCGGATCTGGCGTTATATCACCGCGCGCTGACGCATGGCAGCACCGGACAGGCTGACTATCAACGGCTTGAGTTTCTGGGTGACCGGATATTGGGTCTGGTCATCGCGGATATGCTGTACCACCGATATGCCGAGGAAGCCGAAGGTCGCTTGTCGCACCGGCTGAACGCCTTGGTATCAGGCCTGACATGTGCGGATATCGCCCGACAGGTCGGGGTTCCTGACCAACTGCGGCTTGGCAAACAAGCGCGCGACGACGGCGCGCAGCAAAGTGACAATGTGCTTGGGGACGTTATGGAGGCGTTGATTGGTGCCCTCTATTTAGACCACGGTATCGACGCCGCGCGCGCGCTTATCGAACGCCTTTGGGGTCCGTTGATTGAAACCGCCAATGGTGCGCCAAAGCATCCCAAATCCGCGCTTCAGGAATGGTGTGCCGCACATGGCCGCAAGGTTCCGGAATATGTAATAACAAAAAAAGAAGGCCCTCCCCACGCTATGACATTTGAAATTACCGTCACTGTAAAAGGTTTTGACCCCGTCACCGCGACAGCGCACAGCAAACAGGCTGCTGAAACAGCCGCTGCTCTCGCATTTTTGGACGTCCACGCATGACCAAAAAATGCGGTCACGTCGCCATTATTGGTGCACCGAATGCGGGCAAATCCACGCTGGTCAATGCTTTGGTCGGACAGAAGGTCGCGATTGTTAGCCCAAAGGCGCAAACGACCCGCACACGCATGCTGGGCGTCGCGCTTGCCGGCGAAACGCAGATCATATTGGTCGACACGCCAGGAATATTTGCGGCGCAACGCCGCTTTGACCGCGCCATGGTTGCTGCAGCATGGGACGGTGCGGGCGATGCGGACATGATTGCATTGATCGTTGATGGCCGCGCAGGTGCCGGTCCAAAGGTCGAAAAGATATTGGAGGGGCTTAAGGACCGCCCAGAACGCAAGTGGCTGGTGCTGAACAAGGTGGATATTGCCGCCAAGGAAAAGCTGCTGTCGCTCACGACGAAGTTGACCGAAAAATGCGATTTCGAACAAATCTATTATATCAGCGCAGCGACGGGCGATGGCCTTGATGAATTCAAACAGGCGCTGGCGGATGCCATGCCCGAGGGCGAATGGCATTTCCCTGAAGATCAGGTTTCCGACGCCACAGACCGTTTAATCGCGTCGGAAATCACGCGAGAGCAGCTCTATCTCCAACTCCATGAAGAGCTGCCTTATGCCAGCGCCGTCGAGACCGAGAAATATAGCGAGCGCGAAGACGGATCGTTGGAAATCCACCAGCAGATCCTTGTCGCCAGACCAACCCAGCGCGCGATTGTGCTTGGCAAAGGCGGCGCACGGATCAAGGCGATTGGCGAAGCGGCCCGCATGGAGTTGGCCAAATTGATGGGCGTGAAGGTCCACCTATATTTGCATGTGAAGGTGCACGCCAAGTGGGACGAAGATCGCACCTTGTATCGCGACATCGGGCTCGAGTGGGTCGAGTAACCGCAGGCCGAAAGGCCGAAGAGATGTCATCCCCGCCGCATCAGGGATGACATGTTTCTGTAATGCTTACTTGGCTGTTTTTGCCTTGGGCTTGGCCGCCGCCTTTTTCTTAGGGGCAGCCTTTTTCTTCGGCGCAGCTTTCTTCTTCGTTTTTGATGGCATCGCCGCACGTGCGTCAATCAATTGCGCCGCTTCTTCCAATGTGAGTTCATCAGGTGCAATCGACTTGGGCAAAGTCGCGTTGGTCGTGCCGTCGGTCACATAAGGCCCAAAGCGGCCTTCCATCAGCTTGAGCTCAGCCTCGGTACGTGGATGCTTCCCAAGCTCTTTCAGCGGGGCACGGGCCGCACCGCGCCCACGGCCCGGATTGGCGGCCGCCTCGGCTAGCTTTGCCACGGCACTGTTCATGCCCGTTTCGAACACTTCGGTCGTCGACTGCAACCGTGCATATTTACCGTTGTGCGCCAGATATGGGCCATAACGCCCAATGCTTGCGGTTATTGGCTCACCGCTTTCGGGGTGGGTTCCAACGGTGCGCGGCAAGGACAGCAGCTTTACCGCCCATTCAAGGCCGATATCTTCTGCGGGAATATCTTTCGGTATCGATGCGCGCTTGGCCTCTTTGCCTTCGCCCATTTCGAAATAGGGACCAAAACGACCCGATTTGCGGCTCACTTCCAACTGTGTTTCTGGATGTTGGCCGAGCACTTCTGGCCCCGTGTCCTCGCCATTTTCGCCACCTGGCTGCGCGAATTTCCGTGTGTATTTGCAATCCGGATAATTGGAACATGCAACAAAAGCGCCAAATTTACCGCCACGAAGCGCAAGCCTGCCCTCACCGCATTTCGGGCATAGGCGCGGGTCGGTGCCATCTTCGCGCTCAGGAAACAGATAAGGCGACAGGAAGATATCAAGCTCAGCGGTTACTTCCGAAGGCTTTTGCTCCATGACTTCAGCCGTCTTCGGCTTAAAATCGCGCCAGAAGGATTCCAAAAACGCCTGCCAGTTTGCACGGCCGCCGCTGATTTCATCAAGCTGGTCTTCCAGCCCTGCGGTATAATCATAGGCGACATAACGTTCAAAAAAACGTTCGAGAAATGCTGTGAGCAATCGGCCGGATTCCTCTGCAAAGAAACGATTTTTTTCAACACGAACATATGCCCGATCTTTCAGAACCTGAATGGTCGACGCATATGTCGATGGACGCCCAATGCCCAGTTCTTCCAACCTTTTAACGAGCGTCGCTTCGGAAAAACGGGGGGGTGGTTGCGTGAAGTGCTGCGTTTTTTCGACAGCATGCTTCGCGGGCGCATCGCCGACGGACATGGCAGGCAAAATTGCGCCATCTTCGCTCTCGCTATCGTCCAGGCCTTCTTCATACACGGCCAAGAAACCAGGGAATTTCATCACCTGCCCCGTGGCGCGCAGCGCGGTCTGTCCGGTGCCGTCCACCAGATCAACCGTGGTCCGCTCCATACGTGCTGAAGCCATCTGGCTGGCCATCGCGCGCTTGTAGATCAGGTCATACAAACGGCCATGATCGCCGGAACCGGCCTTGTCTTTGGAGAAATCGGTTGGCCGAATGGCTTCGTGGGCCTCTTGCGCGTTTTTGGCTTTGGTCTGGTAGACCCGCGGTTTGTCGGGCAGATAGCCGCTATCAAAGCGGTCAGAGATCGTTTTGCGCGCGGCCGAAATGGCGCTGTGGTCCATTTGGACGCCGTCCGTACGCATATAGGTGATCGCACCATCTTCATACAACCCCTGCGCAATCCGCATGGTGTGGCTGGCGGAAAAGCCAAGCTTGCGCGCGGCCTCCTGCTGCAATGTCGATGTCGTAAATGGCGGTTGTGGGTTGCGCGTGACCGGCTTTGTTTCAACAGAATCGACGGTGAACTTACCCGCCTCAACCGCGGCGCGTGCTTGCTCTGCCTCGGCCTCGGTTTTCAAATCCATCTTGTCGAGTTTTTTGCCGAGATATTGGGTCAGGCGGGCATCGAACTTCTGCCCCTTATGTTCCATCGCAGCCTTCACCGACCAATATTCTTGCGCACGAAACGCTTCGATCTCACGCTCGCGCTCAACGATTAAGCGCAGCGCAACCGACTGAACACGGCCAGCGGACTTTGCACCCGGCAGCTTGCGCCACAATACGGGCGACAGCGTAAAGCCCACAAGATAATCCAGCGCACGGCGCGCGCGATAGGCATCGATCAGGTCGATATCCAAAGCCCGCGGATGCTTCATGGCGTCCGTGACAGCTTGCTTCGTAATTGCGTTGAACGTCACGCGACCGACATTTGCGGGGAGCGCCTTTTTCTTGGCGAGCACTTCTTGCACATGCCAGCTAATCGCTTCGCCTTCGCGGTCAGGGTCGGTCGCGAGGATTAATCCGTCCGCCTTTTTCGCTTCGTCTGTTATCGCCTTCAACTGCTTTGCTTTGTCGGCATAATTATCCCACAGCATCTCAAAGCCATTTTCAGGATCAACCGACCCATCCTTGGGCGGCAAATCGCGGATATGTCCGTAGGACGCCAATACCTTGAAGCCGGGGCCCAAATATTTCTCGATTGTCTTGGCTTTTGCAGGTGATTCAACGATGACTAATTGCATGATAATATGAGCTTTTCTAAAATCTCTCGCGTACGCGTATAGGCTGATGGGGTTGGAGGGGTGTCGTCAAGACGAAAATTTCATGCGGCGAAACGTACTTTTCCGCCTGCCCCACGCTCCAGTTTTCCGGCCAGTTCCATTTCGAGCAGAACCATCTGCACGTTGGCTTGACTGCTGCCCGATTGGCGCACCAATTCATCCACCGAAACATAGGTCATGCCCATCAGGTCGATGACGGCTTGCCGCTCGTCATTGGTGTCGTCGCCGATGGTTGCCGGTTCAGACGCGACATAGCGCGCCGGCACCGCGCGCATACGGTGATCCAATGGCCGGACCAGTTCGGCGATTTCTTCGGCATTCTGCACAAGCGTTGCGCCTTCGCGGATCAGCTGGTTGCAGCCCCGCGATCTTGGATCAAGCGGCGACCCCGGAATGGCCATCACCTCACGCCCGGCTTCGGCAGCAAGCCGCGCGGTGATGAGCGATCCGGATTTTGGTGCAGCCTCAACCACGACGGTGCCCGCCGAAATCCCTGCAATAATTCGGTTGCGATATGGGAAATGCCGGGCGCGGGGTTCAGTCCCGGGCGGTTGTTCGGCGATGAGCAAGCCACGTTCTGCAATCGCGTCCTGAAGCGCCTTGTTCTCCGGCGGATAAACAACATCAAGTCCGCCTGCGATCACAGCGATCGTTCCGCTTTCGATTGAACCTGCGTGCGCGGCGGTATCAATCCCGCGCGCCAGTCCCGAGACCACCGGGAATTCCATTTGGCCAAGATCATAGGCCAGTTGCCGTGCGAACTGACACGCACCAGCCGACGCGTTGCGCGCACCAACGATGGAAATGGCGATGCGATTGAGCAGCCCCAAATCACCCTTCACACTCAAGACGGGCGGCGCATTGTCAAAGTGCGACAGCAAAGATGGATATTCGGGATCGCCAATGAAAATATGACGTCCGCCAAATTTCTCAACGAATTGCAATTCGCGCGCGACACTCGCTTCGTCGGCAAGCAGCGACGGACCGCCACCGCCGCGACGAACAAGGTCGGGCAAAGCCCCCAGCGCAGCCTTTGCGTTGCCAAAGCGACCCATGAGCTGGCGATAACTGACAGGACCAATATTGGGTGATCGAATTAGCCGAAGCTGATCAAATTGTTCCTGGCTGCCCCCCATTGCCGCGGTCAGCCTTTGCTTTTGCCGATACGTGGTTCGGTGCCGTCCATCAGGTTTTCGATATTGGTCCGGTGTTTCCAAAACACGATCAATGTGCATGCGACCAAAAGGGCCACCAAATCATATCGGCCGAAATAAGCCGCGGCGACAGGCGCGCACAAAGCGGCCAGCAGTCCGGCGAGTGAAGATATCCGGAAAATCAGAAGCGCACCGATCCACGCGATGGCGTACACAACGCCGCCTTGCCAAAACAGGCCGAATAGGATGCCGGCATAGGTCGCGACACCCTTCCCGCCTTTGAAACCCAGCCACACGGGGTACAAATGGCCAAAGAACGCGCCTGCTGCGGCAAATGCGGCACCACCCGGCAGATAATGCGTTGCGATAAAGACTGCGAAGAAACCCTTTAGCAGGTCGAGCAACAACGTCAGAGCGGCAAGCCCCTTGCGTCCGGTCCGCAACACATTGGTCGCGCCGATATTGCCTGATCCGATGTTCCGGATATCGCCGCCGCCCGATGCCTTAGTCAGCAACAAGCCAAACGGAATTGAACCAAGCAGATATCCAAGCAGAAGACCCGCAATCATGTTGAACCCAATATCATCCATTGGTCGAATCCTCTAAATATCTGTATGACGTAACTGTTTTGTTTCGCCTGCTCAAGGCCACCGACGTGTCAGCCAGCGCGGCGCATTACCCACCTGACGCGTGACCAGCTTTGGCCTGACACCAACATAGAAGGTATAACTGTCCCGCTCTATCGCGCTTTGGTTTGTCGCAAATCAAATCACTCTAAGCGAAAATATCGCATAGAAGCCTTCATTATGCCGCTTGTTGCAAGTCGTTCGCGCTGGATTTTTCCATTTCTGGGGACTAATGGGCGTCGATGCGCCGCAGCAGCGGCTTAAACCCGGGGTTAGTATCCGTGAATTACGATGCTGTTTTCGAAAAAGCGATTGACCGCCTTCATGCCGAGGGCCGCTACCGTGTGTTTATCGATATTTTGCGGAACAAGGGGAATTATCCCAACGCGCGCTGCTTCGCCGGACATAACGGCCCCAAGGACATCACCGTGTGGTGTTCAAACGACTATCTCTGCATGGGGCAGCACCCCAAGGTCATCACCGCTATGGAAGATGCGTTGCATGACGTAGGCGCTGGTTCTGGCGGGACGCGTAACATTGGCGGCAACACGCATTATCATGTTGAACTGGAACATGAACTTGCCGATTTGCATGGCAAGGATGGCGCATTGCTGTTCACGTCAGGCTATGTTTCCAACGATGCGACGCTGTCGACATTGGCTAAGGTTTTGCCCGGATGCATCATCTATTCGGACGAATTAAACCACGCGTCCATGATTGCCGGTATTCGCAATGCGGGCTGTGAAAAGCGCGTTTGGCGGCATAATGATCTGGCGCATTTGGAAGAGCTGCTCGCGGCCGATGATCCAGAGGCACCGAAGCTGATCGCCTTTGAAAGCGTGTACTCGATGGACGGCGACGTTGCGCCCATCGCCGCCGTTTGCGATTTGGCCGATAAATATAATGCGCTTACCTATTGCGACGAAGTGCACGCCGTTGGCATGTACGGCGCGCGTGGTGGCGGCATTAGCGAGCGGGACGAAGTCGCCGACCGCGTCACGATCATTGAAGGCACGCTGGGCAAGGCATTTGGCGTGATGGGCGGGTATATTGCCGCTGATCAAAAGATCATTGACGTCATTCGGTCCTATGCACCCGGATTTATTTTTACGACATCGCTCTCGCCTGTGCTTGTGGCTGGCGTATTGGCATCGGTCCGTCACCTGAAGGCATCAAGCGAGGAGCGTACCGCACAGCACGCAAATGCCGCAATGTTGAAGACGTTATTTGCGGATGCCGGATTGCCCGTCATGGTAAGCAATACCCATATCGTGCCATTGATGGTCGGTGATCCGGTGAAGGCCAAGAAGGTCAGCGACATATTGCTCGCGGAATATGGCGTATATGTTCAACCGATCAACTACCCCACTGTGCCACGCGGCACGGAGCGGTTGCGTTTCACGCCGGGTCCTCAACATACCGAGGCTATGATGCGCGATTTAACGAGCGCATTGATTGAGATTTGGGGCCGGGTGGATATCCGCGCTGCTCAGGCTGCTTGAGCCAAAAGCTGCACAAAGGTTTCCCGGTCCACATTCCCGCCCGATAACGTAACCGCGGTTACCGGCTTTAATTCTATCTTTCCGGAAAGGACGGCCGCGAGTGCAACTGCGCCGCCCGGTTCAACCACGAGGTGGAGTTTCTCAAACACCAACCGCATCGCCGCAGCCACTTCAGCGGTGGTAACCGACACGCCCTGTGATACACGGTTGCGTAGGACGTCAAAGTTTATTGGATAGGTCTGCGGTGTCTGTAACGCATCGCAATAAGTTGGGTGCAAAAGGTCTTTAACAGGCAAAATCTCGCCTGCTTCAAGCGAACGGATGATATCATCCCAACCCTCGGGCTCGACGATTGCGATGTCCGCGTCGGGACAGGCGAGCGCAAGGCCGGCGGCAAGACCGCCGCCACCGCAGCAGGAAACAATCAAATCTGGCCCTTTCATGCCAAGGCTTTGCAGCTGCTCACCAATCTCAATTCCCGCTGTGCCCTGCCCTTCGATAACCCACGGATCGCCAAAGGCATGCACGAGCGTTGCGTTGCTTTGTGCAATCAACGCGGCGGCCACTGCTTCACGCGATTCCGTTGCGCGGTCATATAGCACCACTTGCGCGCCAAGCGCCTTTGTCGCTTCAAGCTTCATACGCGGGGCGTTCGAGGGCATGACGATGGTTGCGGATATGCCAAGCTTCTTTGCCGCCCAAGCGACGCCCTGCGCATGGTTGCCGCTCGATACGCCAACGACACCGCGCGCACGCTCTTCCGCGTTCAAATCGGAGAGCCGATGCCACGCGCCGCGAATCTTGAACGCGCCGATGGGCTGAAGCATTTCGGCCTTGCACCAAATCGTTGCGCCATCCACCTCAAGCGGCAGCAAGGGGGTTTTTGGCAGAATAGCGGCTATCTTGGCCATCGCCCGCTGCACCCCTTCGTGCGTGGGCGTCGTGATGGCTACAGCCAATTCTTGTTCTGTCATAAAAGGCCCCTATATGCGTGCGCTGAACGAATCTCTGATAAGTGGAAATAGCATATGAGCAAGGTATTGGTAATTGGCGCAGGCGGCGTTGGATCGGTTGCGGTCCACAAAATGGCCATGAACCAGGATATCTTCAGCCATATCAGCCTCGCAAGCCGCACAAAGTCGAAGTGCGACGCCATTGCCGCTTCGGTAAAGGAGCGCACGGGCGTCGTTATCGACACTTATGGCCTTGATGCGGATGATGTTGCCGCGACAACCGCCTTGCTGAACCAGATTAAGCCAAGCCTCGTCGTCAACCTCGCGCTCCCTTACCAAGACCTCAACATCATGGACGCCTGCCTTGCTGCGGGCGTGCATTATATGGACACAGCGAACTATGAGCCGCTGGATGTCGCCAAGTTCGAATATCACTGGCAGTGGGCATATCAGGATCGTTTCAAGGATGCCGGCCTCGCCGCTTTGTTGGGTTCAGGCTTCGACCCCGGCGTGACATCAGTGTTCACGACCTATTTGAAAAAGCATCACTTCGACCGTATCGACACGCTCGACATCCTCGACTGCAATGGCGGCGACCATGGTCAGGCCTTTGCCACCAACTTCAATCCGGAAATCAACATCCGTGAAGTCACTGCCGTCGCGCGCCATTGGGAAAATGGTGATTGGGTCGAAACCCCCGCAATGTCGGTGAAGCAAAGCTTTGACTTTGAAGCGGTTGGCCCAAAGAACATGTATCTGATGTACCATGAGGAAATTGAAAGCCTCAAAACCCATCTGCCCGAAATCAAGCGTATCCGTTTCTGGATGACCTTTGGCGATGCGTACATCACCCACCTGAATGTGCTTCAGGCGGTTGGCATGACGCGGATTGATCCTGTCATGTATGAAGGCAAGGAAATCATTCCGCTGCAGTTCCTGAAGGCGGTTCTGCCTGAACCTGCCTCGCTTGGTCCAACGACCAAGGGCAAGACCAACATTGGCTGTATCGCCACTGGCCTTGGCAAGGATGGCAAGGAAAAGACGCTTTATATCTACAATATCTGCGACCATGAAGATGCCTATGCCGAAACCGGCAATCAGGCGGTGAGCTATACCACGGGCGTGCCAGCGATGATCGGTGCCGCTATGCTGCTGACGGGCAAATGGTCGGGTGCGGGCGTTTGGAACATTGAGCAGTTCGATCCCGATCCCTTCATGGACATGCTCAACGCGCATGGACTGCCTTGGCAGGTGAAGGAACTGGACGGGCCGCTGACGTTCTAATGGAAACCAAAGCCGGCGATCCTGGCGCATTTGCGCATTTCGATCTATATCGCGTTCCATCGCCGGCATTTGTCGTCGATGAAGTCGCGCTGCGGCGGAACCTTGCTGTTCTCGCGGACGTAAAAGCACGGTCGGGTGCCAAAATCCTATGCGCGATGAAGGCGTTTTCCATGTGGAAAGTGGCGCCCATCATTGGTGAATATCTCGATGGCGTGTGCAGTTCAGGCCTGTGGGAATCGCGTCTTGCCCGCGATTATTATAAGGGCGAGATCGCGACTTATTGCGCTGGCTATAAAGAAGCAGACATGGCCGAAATCGTTGAGATTTCTGATCATGTCATTTTCAACAGCCCCAGCCAGCACAAACGTTTTGCGGCATTCCTGAATGACAGCGTGGATGTCGGGCTTCGGCTCAACCCCGAACATGCCGAGGGCGAAGTTGCGAAATATGACCCTTGCTCGCCCGGTTCACGCCTTGGTTTCCCTGTAAGCCAGCTGAGGCAAGAACATTTGGAGGGCGTGTCCGGTCTGCATTTCCATACCTTGTGCGAACAAGACTTCGAGCCACTCAAGCGCACATGGGAGGCGTTAAAGCCGCAGATTGCGCCCTATTTTGGTCAATTGCGTTGGCTGAACTTTGGTGGCGGCCATCACATCACCCGCGCGGATTATCAACGCGACGACCTTGTGGCATTCATTCAGCAGGTTCGCGCTGAAACCGGCCTCGACGTCTATCTTGAACCCGGTGAAGCGACTGCGCTTGATGCCGGCATATTGATTGGCGAACTGCTTGATGTGTTCGAAAATGGTTTGCCCGTCGGCATTACCGATATCAGCGCGACCTGTCACATGCCTGACGTCATTGAGGCACCGTATCGCCCCGCGATGCTTGGCGAGCTTCAGGACGGCCCTGCGGTGCGTCTGGGTGGCCCAAGCTGCCTTGCTGGCGATATCATCGGCGATTACCGTCTTCCGGTCGCTCCAGAGGCCGGAGCGCGCTTCGCGTTTCTCGATCAGGCGCATTATTCGATGGTGAAAACCAACACCTTCAATGGCGTCCCGCTTCCGTCCATCTGGCTTTGGAACAGCGACACAGACGCGTTGGAATGTGTACGCGCATTCGACTGGACCGAGTTTAGGGACCGGCTCAGCTAAAAACGCAACGAATCACTTTACATACCCCCCTGCTTTTCATAAGGGACGCCTCCGCTGCCCCAGGGGGACTTCCAATAACCGCAAGGCAGCCTTGTTGTTTCACGTTATTTTTTTTGGGGGTCCCTTGAGTTGCACGAGTATCTTGACGCTCTAGCTGTAGTCCGCGCCCAGCGCCCTGACGAACCTATCACGCTCCTTCGCCCGCATGCCGCTTCGCGCGCCGCCCGTTTCTTCGTTGAGAAGTTTCAGGGTAAGTCGCTGTACGCGGTAAAGGCCAATCCTTCGCCTGCATTGCTTGAGACTTTGTGGGACGCGGGCATCACGCATTATGACGTCGCGTCGCTCGGCGAAGTGCGTTTGGTGAGCAAATTCCTGCCCGATGCGAAGCTGTGCTTCATGCATCCTGTGAAAAGCGAACGCGCGATTGCGCAAGCTTATCACAACCATAATGTCCGCACATTCAGCCTCGACAGCCATGAGGAATTGGAAAAGATCGTGCGTGCCACCGATGGCGCGACCGACCTAGAACTGTGTGTCCGTATTCGCGTGTCATCAGAGCATGCGAAGCTCAGCCTTGCATCAAAGTTCGGCGCAGATCCGTCCGAAGTAGCAGATCTGCTCGTCGCGACACGTCAGGTCGCCGACAGCTTGGGCATCTGCTTCCACGTTGGAAGTCAGGCGATGACGCCGGCTGCTTATGCCGAGGCAATGGAGCATGTGCGTGCCGCCATCGTTGAAGCGTCTGTTACGGTTGATATTGTCGACGTGGGCGGCGGTTTCCCATCGGTCTATCCCGGCATGGAACCACCCGCGTTGGAAGGCTATTTTGAAGTCATCCACAATTGCTTCGAAGATCTTCCCATCAGCTACTCCGCAGAACTTTGGTGTGAGCCGGGCCGCGCATTGTGCGCCGAATATGCATCGCTGCTAGTGAAGGTCGAAAAACGCCGTGGGCAAGAGCTGTTCATCAACGACGGTGCGTATGGATCATTGTTTGATGCAGCGCACATCGGCTGGCGCTTCCCTGTGGCGCTTCAGCGGTCGGACACCTCAATTGGTACCCAGATGGCTGAATTCAGTTTCTACGGGCCCACCTGCGACGATATGGACCATATGGCGGGGCCATTCATCCTTCCCGATGACGTGCAAGCCGGTGACTATATCGAAGTCGGCATGCTGGGCGCATATGGCTGCGCGATGCGGACCGAATTCAACGGCTTTGGCGAGACCGACACGGTTCCGGTCGAAGACGAACCCATGGCAAGCCTTTATGCCGAGTTGCCCGCCAATGACGCGAGCAACGTTGTGAAGATCGGCAAGCGGTCCGCGCAATAAGTTACAATTGACAATTATTGACAGGTGCATCACCCTCCCCATCTTACGACGGGGAGGGTTCTTTATATGAATATGCCTATTTTGGCGCCTGCAGCGGTACTGGTCCTGTGGTCCGTTTTCATGATGTATTGGCTCATGGCGGCGCGGCTTCCAGCGATGGCGAAAATCGGTGTGGATCTTGGCAAAGCTGCGCCCGGCGGGCGTGGACAAGACATTGATCCCAATTTACCGCCGCCCGTGGCTTGGAAGTCTCACAATTATGCGCATCTTATGGAGCAGCCCACGGTATTTTATGCCGCGGTTATAATCCTGGCGGTTTCGGGCGGCGCAAGTGAGATGTCTGTGTATCTGGCGTGGGGCTACGCGATCTTGCGGGTGATCCACAGTGTCTGGCAATCGACGGTCAATATCGTCAGCGTCCGTTTTGTTTTGTTTGTGTTGTCATCATTGTGTCTGACGGTTTTGGCCGTTCAGGCCGTTCTTGCGACAATTTAAGGGGAGAGTTGATATGAATAGTGCAATATTAGGACCAGTCGTCGCGCTTGCGGCATGGACAATGATTATCTGGATATGGATGTATGCCACGCGCATACCCGCAATGAACCGCGCAGGGATTGATGGGTCGAAGATTGTTGGTTCTTCCGCCGGTGCCTTACGCGATGCGCTTGCTGCCAAAGGCGAAGAAAAAGCCTCGTGGGTTGCAGACAATTACAATCACCTGCACGAAGCACCTACGGTCTTTTATGCGGTATGTTTGACACTTGCCATGGTTGGCCAGGGCGACAATCTGAGTGCAACGATTGCTTGGGTATATGTGGGCCTTCGTGTGGCACATAGCTTGGTACAAATTTTGTCGAACCGCGTTCTCATTCGGTTTGGACTGTTTGCACTGTCGTCAGTGGCACTCATGATGCTCGTCGCACATGCCGTAATGGCGGTGCTTCTGCACTAACGGCTGAAATGCCCAACCAGCTCGATATGGGTTGACCAGCGGAATTGCCCAACAGGCCAAATCCGCTGCAACCTGTATCCAGCGGCCACCAATGTTTTTGCATCCCGCGCAAAGCTCGCCGGATTGCAGCTGACATAGGCAATCGACGGAACCGTGGAAGCAGCAAGGTTCGCCACCTGCTCCTTTGCGCCAGCGCGCGGCGGATCCAGCACGACGGTCTGGAACCGGTTCAGCTCATCAGGCGACAGCGGCCGGCGGAACAGGTCGCGATGCTCGGCAAATATAGTGCGGCCCGAACGACCCGCAGCAGCCTTAAGCGCCAGACTGGCCTGAAGATCAGCCTCGCCAGCATAAATCTTACGCCCAGCGCCCATCGACAGCGCAAATGTGCCTGAACCGGCAAACAAATCGGCGACGATCGTGTCGTCGCCGATAATGTCATTTACGGCCTGCACCAGAGCCGCCTCACCATCCAGTGTTGCTTGCAGGAAGCCATAAGGCTGGTACCCCACAGCAACACCGCCAAGCGTTACGGTAACAGGCTCTGGCTCATAAAATGGAACGGGTCCGTAGCCTTCATCCAACGACAGACGCGCAAGGCCATAGGTTTTCGCAAATTCAGACAAGGTCTCATGCGTATCGAGATCATTGGCGATCCAGTTTTCAATCAATACGTCAACGCCTTGATCGACCATCGCCAATTTGATCTGAACCTGACGCGCACGGTTAAGCCGTGGCTCCAGCAGGCTGCGCAGTGGCTTAAGCAACGCGAATAGCTCCGGCACTACGACGTCACATTGCCTTAAGTCTATGATGCGGTGGCTTTTCTCGGTGCTGAAGCCCAGTTGAAATTGCTTGCCTGCCCATGCCGAACGCACCGCAATGCGCCGGCGCGTGGCGGGGGGAGACAAATGGACGGGCATGACCTCGCCGATGTCGACCTGCTGCGTCGCCAACGCATGCGTGACGCGCTCGGCAACAAACAGGCGCAGGCTGTCTTCGTCGAGATGCTGCAACTGGCATCCACCGCATAATGGGAAGTGCTGGCACGGCGGCGTTGCGTGGTGCGGTCCGTGGATCAAACCGCCTGCGGGGTCGACGATGTCGCCCGGGGCGGCATGCGCGACATAGCGTCCATTTGCGGTTACGCCGTCGCCGCGTGCTGCGACCCTGATAATCTCTTCTGTGATGCTCATAGCGCCCCATGCCCTTGAAGGCGCGCGCAATCAACCGGCGTCTTTGCTTGCGCCTTCTTCCGCTGCAATTTGCTCGGTCGGGACCGCGCCATCTCCGCCGCAGCCAGCTAGGCTGGCGAGCAGCAAAGTTGCTGCCGCATATTTAGATATCGGCGTAGACATGCGTTTCGGCGCTGCCACCGGGATGCGTGACTGCGCCGTTATAGGCAGGCCCGACATTTTGAGCATAGCGCCATATTGCGCCCGACCCATAATCGGTGGCGCGTGGCGTCCAATGTTTCCGTCGTTCTTCAAGGACTTCGGCAGGCACGTTGAGGTCGATAACACCGGTTTCGGCGTCGATCATGATCTCGTCGCCATCTTGAATCAAAGCGATTGGTCCGCCTTCGGCTGCTTCGGGGCCGACATGGCCAATGCAGAAACCGCGTGTCGCGCCAGAGAAGCGTCCATCGGTGATGAGCGCAACCTTCTCGCCCATGCCCTGCCCATATAGAGCCGCCGTCGTCGAGAGCATTTCGCGCATGCCGGGGCCGCCCTTTGGCCCTTCATAACGGATGACAATGACCGAACCTTCGCGGATTTCGCGTGCTTCAACCGCGGCAAAGCAATCTTCTTCGCAGTCAAAAACCTGTGCAGGGCCGGTAAAGGTCAGGCGGTCCATACCGGCGACCTTCACGATTGCGCCATCGGGCGCCAATGTCCCGCGAAGGCCAACGACGCCACCTGTCGGCGTTATTGGCGCGGTTGCTGGATAAATCACCTTTTGGTTGGGGTTCCATGTAATTTCTTCGATATTTTCGCCCAACGTCTTGCCCGTCACGGTCATGCAATCGCCGTAGAGAAGCCCTTCGGCAAGCAACGACTTCATCAGCATATACACGCCGCCCGCATCGTACATGTCGCGCGCCACAAATTGGCCGCCCGGCTGCAAATCCGCCATATAAGGTGTTGTTTTGAACGCCTCGGCAACGTCGAACAAGTCAAACGAGATACCAGCTTCATGCGCCATTGCGGGCAAATGCAGCGCACCGTTGGTCGATCCACCGGTGGCAGCAACAATTCTTGCTGCATTTACAAAGGCTTCGCGCGTACAGATGTCACGCGGTCTAATATTTTTAGCGAGCAAGTCCATCACTTGGACGCCAGCGGCATGGGCGATTTGGTCGCGTGTCGAATAAGGCGCAGGCGCCATGTTGCTGTTTGGAAGCGAAAGGCCAATCGCCTCGCCGACGCATGCCATGGTGTTTGCGGTATATTGACCGCCACAGGCACCGTGCCCAGGGCATGCAACGCGCTCAAGCTCTTCAACCTCCGACAACGGACACGCGCCCGCCGCATATTTTCCAACGATTTCAAAGACATCCTTAACGGTCACGTCCTTTTCATGATAGCGACCGGGGAGAATGGAGCCGCCATAGACAAAGATGGATGGCACATTCAGCCGGAGCATCGCCATCATGATCCCCGGCAGCGACTTGTCGCAACCCGCAAAGCCAACCAGCGCGTCGTAGCAGTGCCCACGCACCGATAACTCAACCGAATCCGCAATGACTTCACGGCTTACGAGCGAGGACTTCATGCCCTGATGGCCCATGGCGATGCCGTCGGTCACTGTGATGGTGTTGAACCGGCGCGGCATGCCGCCGCCCTGCTCCACGCCCTTACGCGCGATGTCCGCTTGCGCATCCAATGTGGTGTTGCATGGCGCACTGTCATTGCCTGCCGACACAACACCGACAAATGGGCGTGCAATTTCCTCAGCGGTCAAACCCATCGCGTAATAATAGCTGCGGTGTGGTGCGCGTTCCGGGCCAACAGAAACATGGCGGCTGGGCAATTTGGATTTGTCGAATTGGTTTGGCATGATGGTCTCCATTATCGCCGCGGCCTTTACGCGTTTTTATGTGGTTAAGCCAAGCTGTTCCGAAACAAAATGGCACATTCCCGACAAAATATGTGCAAATCTTGCTTGGCCGGCAGCGTCGCCAACCAAATCCTGACGCATTTCAATCCCGACATAGGGAATGTTATTGGCCTCTGCGTGCCGGTTCATCGTCGCGTTCAATAACTTGCCCGAATAAGGAAGCTGATCACCGACATTGAGGCCGGCATCCTGTAAGAACGGGATAGCCGCTTTCGATGCCGCTTCGTGCACATTGTACAGCACACCGACATCCCATGGGCGCGCCTCGTCTGGCCGTGTTTTCAATGCGGGTGTGAAGCTATGCAGCGACAATATGAGTGCTGGCCGGCACTCCAGCAAAAGCATTTCTAGCCGGTCATGATAGGGCCGGTGATATCGCGCGATGCGATCCGCGCGCTGCGCTTGGTCCAAATCATTGCCCGGGATGCGACGTCCATCGCTTTCGCGTGGGATAGCGCCGTCTTCGTCCTCTTCGCGGTTCAAGTCGACGACCAGACGAGAGTAACGTCCGAGGAACGCGGCAAAACGCGCGTCTTGCGTCAAGATATGCGCGACCGGATCAACGCCAATGTCCCACGCAATATGGGCATTGAGGTGATCAGCATCCAATCCCAACGCGACATCGCCGGGAACCGCATTTGAAGCATGGTCGCCAATAATCAGGAAACCCCCAATTTTGGGTTCGCCCAATATCCGGAAAGGATCGACCATCATCGTAGCTCGGTCCCCATCGACCACCAAAGAGGATCCAGAAGAGCTTTGGATGCCTGCAAATCCTTGGCCTCATTAAAAAGCGCGAAGCAGGTCGCCCCTGATCCCGACATGCGAACCATGGCCGGGTTAGCGTGCGCAAGCACGTTCAAAATGTCTGTAATAGCGGGACAAATGCCCGCCGCGATGGGTTCAAGGTCGTTGCGACCCGATAAAGTCGCTTGCCAGATGTCGTCCTGCGCCACTGGCCCCCTGTCTTGGCCGTCCCATGCCTTAAAAATGGCGGCTGTAGATACCGACTGCAGCGGGTTGACCAGCAACAGATGCCGCGCAGGCACATTGCTGTCATCGCGCAATTCAATCGCTGTTCCGGTTCCGCTGCCAAAACTCGTACGGCTAAAAACGCAGGCGGGAATGTCGGCACCCAGCGGCGCCAATATATCGGCAAGTTCCTGCTCGCTGGCCTGAATATCCCACAGCCGGTTCAACAACCGTGCCGCTGCTGCTGCATCGGCCGAACCGCCTCCGATTCCCGAGGCTATCGGCAGGTTTTTTGTCAGACGGATGGATGCGCCGTCGGTGATGGAAAAATGCGCGCGAAGCCGGTTCGCGGCTTGCATCACCAGATTATCGTCATCGGCGGAAAGGCCGCTGCCAAAGGGGCCGTCGATCGTGAGGTCGAGCCTATCGGAAAGCGATGCCTGCAACTGATCGCCATACCGCGCAAAGGCGAACAGGGTTTCAATGTCATGATATCCGTCTTCGCGGCGCCGACGCACGTGCAACGCAAGATTGATCTTGGCATAGGCTGTTTCGGTATCCGCGGGCATCACTTCGCCGCCTTGATGTCGCCCGGCAGGCCTGCTTCCAACTTTGACGCAATCCGCAACGCAACCTCGGTATCTGCCGAAATTTGGGCGCTATTCCAGACATGTCGCGCGTCGCGCCGGCGACCTGCCCGCCAATAGGCATCGCCCAGATGCTCGAAAATCGTTGCATCAGCATTTTCGATCGACGCGGCTTTTTCCAGCATTGTTACGGCGTCAATATATTTGCCGCTTTGAAACAAAGCCCAGCCGAGCGAGTCCGCATAAGCCGATGATGTTGGCTCTGCATTATATGCACGCCGCACAAATGCCTCTGCGTTCACCACGTCCTCGCCCCGCTCCAGCATGGCATAACCCAGATAATTCAGTGCGCTCGCATTGGACGGATCTAAAGCGATCGCATTTCGAAGCTCCTGTTGGGCTTCATCCCACTGGCCATTATCGTCCAATGCGCTTGCGAGCATGATATGAAATGAGGCACGACTTTGCGGTGCTTGACGTTTGAAGTCATCCAAGTCCATTGCGCGCCTATATTGGGCGATAGCGTCTGGCAGACGTCCATTTTGCTGCAACATTTGGCCAAGAAAGGTCGCGCGCGCAGCCGATTTGGCATTCTGATCATAGCTGAGGCGCGCCAGTTCAACTGCGCCATCATTGTCACCCATATCGCGCAACAACGCCGCCTTTGCGAAAACGGCGCGTGTCCAATACGGCGAAACGGGCGGAATTTTATCCAAAAGTGCAACCGCGTCACGGCCGCCAGATAATTCGCCCAACGCATGTGCCGTGGTGATGACGGCAGGAGGATATTCCGGCGCGGTCCATAGGGCCAACCGTGCAAGTGCCAGGCCGGGTTCCGGCACATCCTGTTCAATCAGCGACGTTGCGATCCGCACATATAATGCCGCAAGCCCGATATTGGGGCTGATATTCTTTGCAGCTGCATCAGCGCCGTGCAACTGGCCAGCGAACTCGGAACCCATCGCGCCCCCAAGCATTGCATTGGCAAAAGCGGTGTCGCCTTTATCCGCTAAAACGGGGGCGGCGTGGATGAAGAGATCGCGCATGGCATCGCCGCCAACCGAGACCATGTTCCGTAATCCCAATTTCGCTTTGGCATTTTGGCCCGTGGCGAGATCAAGATATACGATCTGGTCAACGGCGTAGAAATTGAAAAACGAATCCGTATTACCCTCTTTAAGGGTCAAGTCATGCGTGCCCGTCTTCGCGACGGATACCCACGCGCGCAAAATGGGTGCCATAAAGCCAAAATTGCTGCGGGCTTCCAATTCGTCGGCCGCCAGCAACGCCATTGACCAGCGACGCTTTTGAAAGGCGTCGGTAAATAGAACTAAAGGCCCCTCGGGCGGCACGTCATTTTTCAGTTCCTGAACGCGAATGGATTTCAGCGCTGCGGCAAAGTCTCCTTGCTGCACCGCATTTTGGTAGACCCGCTTCGCCAATGTCTCGCTGTCCGAAGATTGTTCAAACAGCTTGAGATATCCCGTCAACGCTTCCCCGTGACGCGTGTCATACTCTGCCGCACGCGCATTGGCATAGGCAATGACGCCGTCATCAACGGAGGCATAAGCTGGCGCCGCACAAAAAAAGAGCGCGGCGGTCAGCTTACATATTGGGGTAATTCGGCCCACCGCCACCCTCCGGCGTCACCCAATTGATATTCTGATTGGGGTCTTTGATGTCGCAGGTTTTGCAATGTACGCAGTTTTGGGCGTTGATCTGATAGCGTGGGTCTTTGCCCTCTTCCTCGATCCATTCATAGACGCCTGCGGGGCAATAACGCGTGGATGGGCCAGCGAATTCCATGAACTCGCTGTTCTTTTGCAGGTCCATATCCTTGACCTGCAAATGGATGGGCTGATCTTCGGCATGGTTGGTGTTCGACAGGAATACCGACGACAGCCGGTCAAAGCTGAACACGCCATCTGGCTTTGGATAATCGATCCGCTCGCCTGCATTCTTCTTTTTGAGTGCCTTGTGATCTGGGTGATGCTTCATGGTGAAAGGCATGCGGATGCCAAAGTTTTCGAGCCACATATTCACGCCCGCCAGCATCGTTCCAACCACATTGCCGTATTTTTCAACGAGCGGCAGGACATTGCGCACCATATGCAGTTCTTTGGAGACCCAGCTATTGTCATATCCGGTCTGGTAAGCGGTTAACTCGTCATGTTCGCGGCCAGCGGCCAGTGCTTCCACAACGGCATCTGCTGCCAACATGCCGGACTTCATCGCGGTATGCGTGCCCTTGATACGCGGAACGTTTACGAAGCCTGCTGAACAACCAATCAGTGCGCCGCCCGCGAATGCCAATTTCGGCACCGACTGCCAACCACCATCGCTAATCGCGCGCGCGCCATAAGAAACGCGCTTGCCACCGGCCAAAATCTTCTTGACCTCAGGATGCGTTTTCCAACGCTGCAGCTCTTCGAATGGTGACAGATAGGGGTTGGAATAGTTCAACCAAACCACAAAGCCCAAGGCCACTTGGTTGTTCGCTTGATGGTACAGGAATGCGCCACCATTTGCGTCGGTCAATGGCCAGCCTTGGCTGTGGATGACGCGGCCTGCCGAATGTTGTTCCGCTGGAATATCCCACAATTCTTTCAGACCAATGCCATAAACCTGTGGCTCGCAATCCTTATCCAATCCGAATTGCGGCTTGATCAACTTGGTCAGATGCCCGCGCACACCTTCGGCAAAGAAGGTATATTTCGCATGCAACTCCATGCCGCGCATATAATCATCTTTGTGGCTGCCATCGCGCGCGACGCCCATGTCGCCTGTCGCCACGCCCTTGACTGAACCGTCGGCATTATACAGAATTTCTGCAGCCGAAAATCCGGGGAAGATTTCCACGCCCAGATTTTCAGCCTGCCCTGCAAGCCAGCGGCACAAATTACCAAGCGAACCTGTGTAGGTGCCTTTGTTGTGCATAAAACCCGGCGTCAGGAAATGCGGCATGTTAAACTTGCCAGTCTTGGTCATTATCCAATGCTGGTTGTCGTTCACAGGTGTATCGGCCAATGGGCAGCCCATCGTGCGCCAGTCAGGCAGCAGCTCGTCAAGCGCCTTTGGATCTATGACGGCGCCGGATAAAATATGCGCGCCAACCTCAGAACCTTTTTCCAATATGCAAACGCTGGTGTCGGGTGACTGCTGTTTAATGCGTATCGCAGCGGATAAACCTGCTGGCCCCGCACCAACAATAACAACATCATATGGCATCGACTCGCGTTCACTCATTGCCTTTATCCTTTACCCGGCATGTAAATCAGGCCATCCGAATTTTCGGACAGCTCGTGGAAATTGCCATGCCAAGCAATTGACCCTGTCGTCAACAAGTGACTTAAGGGATTTATGGGGGATCGTGCAGAAACTGCAGCCTTGGCGGCTGTTGAATCACTAACTTGTTGGTGGACACTGGCCGGTGTGGATTCTGCCGTGGGCGATGAAACCGTTAACTGGCTGGCCGCCGATGAAGTGACGGATCCTGCAAAACCGGCTGTCACGGCCAATAACAGTGCCGCCAATGTCCCTGTTGCACCGCAAGTTCCGTTTATTCCATGGCCCAATGATATTGCGACCTTGCGGCAGATGGTCCGCGATGGCGCACCGCTTCCTGGCAACGACCTCGGTCCAGTTCATATTCCCCCAATTGGCGCGGAAAACAGCGCGATTGTCATCATATCGGATTTGCCCGATTTGGCAGATGCCGATGAAGCAACCGCGGGAACGTCTGCGGTGCACATTTTGTTGGAACGTATGTTGGCGGCGATTGGTATCAACATATCGGATTGCTACCGGACGTGGCTTGCAACCACCGTGCCGGCGACGGGGGAGCTTCCCGATCATACTCTGCCGGAATTGGGCCAGTATATGCGCCATCAAATCGGCCTGATTAAACCCACATCGGTGATTTTACTCGGTTCATCCGCCTGCAAGGCTCTGTTAGACGCCGACCTTATGAACGCCCGCGCAGAATTACGGAATGTTAACGATGACGGCCGCAATATCGCCGCATTGACGACATTCCATCCGCGTACGCTTATTGCGCGGCCTGCCATGAAGGCACAGGCGTGGAGAGATCTGCAGATGTTTGCAAAACGGGATGCCTTGTGAGCGCCAAGAACGCACATAGCGCAAACATGCGTAACAGCAGAATGCGCGCACTTAGGTGGCTTGGCACACTTTTGGCGCTCTCCCCTGTGGCGGCTGCGCATGCAAATACCAGCGAGGGCTTTCGTGCGATCGTTTCTACGCAGGTTGCTCCAACGGTTTTGGATGCCAAGGAAAAGTCCGTTTTTTCGGCCATTTACGACGCAATTCGAAACCAGAAATGGGAAGAGGCGGCACGGTTAATCGATGAAGCACCACAGGGTCCAATGGCCGCGATGGCGCGCGCCGAATTATATCTTGCCCCCGACAGCCCAAAGGTGGAGGTCGCGCAATTGCACGATCTTTTGCAGTCGGCACCCTATCTTCCGCAAGCGGAGCAGCTTGCAACAATGGCGCGCAAGCGCGGTGCCGAGGTTCTGCCTGAACGCCCGGGCATCCGCCGTTTCTCATGGCTTGGTGGTGCGCCAAAGCGCGATTTGCCCGCAAACGCGGCGAGCGATGCTATTCGCGGCGAGCTTCAGCAATTTATCAAAGACGATCAGCCTTTGGCCGCCGAACAATATCTGGAAACCAAGGTCGAAGAGCTTTCACCCGAAGCATTGACCGAACTTCAATACCGCGTCGCTTGGTCCTATTATATCGAAAATGATGACCAGTCTGCCAAGCGTGTGGCGTTACTTGCGCGCACGGCCGGTGGCGAATGGGGCACACAGGCGGCATGGGTGCATGGCTTGGCATCATGGCGGTTGGGTGAATATGCGGACGCGTATGAGGCATTTGACGTGGTCTCACGCCTCGCTGCCAATGACGATCTAAAGGCAGCAGGCCTGTTTTGGGGCGCGCGCGCGGCAATGGCCGCGAAATATCCACAATTTGTGCAGCCAAAAATGCAAAAAGCGGCGCAGCTGCCCGAAACCTTTTATGGTCTGTTGGCGAGCGAAGCGCTCGGCATGGAGCCCATCGCCCGGAGGGCAGCCAAAGTTGCAAAGCTTGATTGGGCCAGCCTGAAAGATCAGCAGAATGCAATCCTTGCGGTTGGTTTAGCCGAAATTGGCGAAACGAAACTTGCAGATGAAGCATTGCGCCATCAAGCGCGCATAGGCGATGCGCGGCAGCATACAAATTTGGCGCAGCTGGCCGGATCGCTGAACCTTGCCTCCACCCAGTTTTGGCTGGGTCATTATGGCCCCACACGCAACCAGAGCAACGCCATGGCGCGCTATCCCATGCCGAATTGGGAACCCCTCGGTGGCTGGCGGGTAACGCCGGCACTTGTCTATGCGCACACGTTACAGGAATCCAACTTCCGCACGGACGTAGTCAGCCCGGCGGGCGCACGTGGGCTCATGCAAGTGCGGCCTGGCACCGCGCAGGATATGGCGCGGGCGCGCGGCGCGACATTTGCTGCATCACAACTGGATCGTCCTTCGATCAATCTCGAATATGGACAATCCTACCTCGAAAAATTGCGCGATTTGCCCGCCACGGGTGGCCTGCTGCCCAAGGTGATTGCGGCCTATAATGCAGGCCCCGTTCCGCTTGCGCGGTGGAACAGCGAAATTCGCGACAATGGCGATCCGCTGCTTTTCATTGAATCCATCCCTTATTGGGAAACGCGTGGCTATGTCGCGATTATCCTGCGCAACTATTGGATCTACGAGATGCGGGCAAACAAGGCGTCGGGCAGCTTGAAAGGGCTCGCCCAATATATGTGGCCTAAATTTCCGGACGCCAATGGCACCGTAACTGCGCGCCGCGTCATAGGAGGCTCAATTGCCGCTCGATAACAACATGGCTTTCAAACCCGTCAATATTGCGCTTCTGACGGTATCCGACACGCGTGGACCGGATGATGACACCAGCGGCGATTTATTGGCTGAACGCATCAGGGCGGCGGGGCATAAGATCATCGAACGCGCAATTTTGCGTGACGATACAGCGCTGATTACAGCCCGCCTGCACAATTGGATCGATGACGAAAATATCGACGTTGTCATATCCACAGGCGGAACAGGGCTCACCGGACGCGATGTTACGCCGGAGGCACTGGATCGCGTTAAGACCAAGGATATTCCCGGGTTTGGCGAGCTTTTTCGTTGGCTAAGCTTCGCCAGCATTGGCACATCGACCATACAGTCGCGCGCCTGCGCGGTGCTGGCACGCGGCACGTACATCTTTGCCCTGCCCGGCTCAAACGGCGCGGTGAAGGATGGATGGGACCAGATTTTGGTTCATCAGTTGGACAACCGGCACCGCCCCTGCAATTTCGTCGAACTGATGCCGCGCCTGTCCGAAAGGTAAATGCGTGGATTACTGCCGTTGGTGATTCTAATGCGCTGAACGCATATTTGTTCTTTATATGTTCTCATTCTTATGGCATGATGTGCCTATGGAGAATGCAGTCGAGCGCAATGTAACAAAGGGACGCGGGGCGCCCACAAACGCGGTGCCAACGCGGTTTAACCTGAATAGCCGTGTTGCCGACGGAGACTGGCTGGACGCGCGCGAAGCGTTAGATGGCGGGAAGCCGCCGCTCAAGACGACGGTGACCGAAGAGTTTGCCAAATCCATACTCTCGTTCAACAATTCTCCCGACGTCCCTTTTGACCGGTCGGTAAACGCGTATCGCGGTTGCGAGCATGGCTGCGTCTATTGTTTTGCGCGGCCAACGCACGCCTATCATGACCTGTCGCCGGGGCTGGATTTCGAAAGCCGCCTGTTCGCCAAGCCAAACGCCGTAGACATATTTCGCAAAACAATCGCCAAGCCCGGATACCGGCCAGCGACTATAGCAATCGGAACCAATACCGACCCGTATCAGCCGATTGAGCGAACCTATCGCATCACGCGATCGATCTTGGCGCTGATGGTCGAAACGTCACACCCGATTGTCGTCACAACAAAATCCGCGCGCGTAGTTGATGATATCGACCTGTTAAGCCAGCTGGCATCAAAGCAACTGACGGGCGTCGCCATATCGGTAACTTCGCTCGATGCAAAACTTGCCCGGACATTGGAACCCAGAGCGTCATCGCCGATGACCCGGCTTGCGGCGGTACGCAAACTTTCCGATGCCGGTATCTATGTGCATGTGAATATCGCGCCGATCATTCCGGCGGTAACGGATCATGAGATTGAGGCTATCGCCGCCGCCGCCGCAGAACACGGCGCGACAAGCATCAGTTCGATTCCCATCCGCCTTCCGAATGAAGTTGCGCCTTTGTTCCGCGACTGGCTTGACGCCCATTTCCCCGACCGCGCGGCGAAGGTCATGAATATCATTCGCGACATGCGCGGCGGCAAAGACAATGATGCCGAATTTATCTCACGGATGAAGGGCCATGGTCCTTGGGCCGAGCTGATACGCACCCGTATGCAAATCGCGCGAAAGAAACATGGCTTGGACGGTTCCAAATGGAATGTCAGAACCGACCTGTTCGTGCCGCCAAATATGAATGGGCAGCTGAGTCTATTTTGAAAATCTCAGTTGCTCGGCTGCCCAGAATATTGGGCTCAATCCTCTAGAACGAAATCCTTGAACTGCTGACGCAGCGCGACCTTTTGGATCTTGCCCGTGCCGGTGTGCGGAAGCTCGTCAACGAACAGCACCCGGTCTGGCATCCACCATTTTACGATCCGTTCGGCGAGATATGCTTTCACCGTGGCTTCATCGACCTCCGCGCCGGGTTTCTTAACGGCAATCAGCACAGGGCGTTCATCCCATTTAGGATGCGGAATGCCAATCGCGCCGGCCTCCGCAATTCCGGGACAGCCAACGGCGATGTTTTCCAACTCAACCGAGCTAATCCATTCGCCGCCCGACTTGATAACATCCTTTACGCGGTCAGTGATCTGCATCGTGCCATCGGGGTGCAGAACGGAAACGTCACCAGTGTCAAACCATTGGTCGGCGTCGACGGTATCGGCTTCCGCCTTGAAATAACGTTTGATGACCCAAGGTCCGCGTATCTGAAGCGCGCCCGATGTCACGCCGTCGCGCGGGGCGACATTGCCGTCCTTATCAATGACACGCAGTTCGACACCAAATGGCGTTCGGCCCTGCTTACACACAACGTCTATTTGCTCATCAAGCGTCAATTCGTCCCAATTGGGTGTAGGTGCGCCCATTGTGCCGATGGGCGATGTTTCGGTCATACCCCATGCGTGCGATACGCGGACATTTGCCTTCATGAGGCGTTCAATCATCGCGCGCGGCGCAGCGGAACCGCCAATGGTGACAAGGCGCAACTTACCGAGCGACGCATCGCGCCCAGCGGCAGCCTCTGCATCCAAATGCGCAAACATGGCGAGCCAAACGGTCGGCACACCCGCGCTATGCGTGACGCCTTCCTTCAGCATCAGCCCGTGCAAGGTCGCCGCATCATTTGTGGTGGAAAAGACGAATTTAACGCCTGCCGCAGCCCCTGCAAATGGCAAACCCCAGCTCGCCGCATGGAACATCGGCACGATGGGCAACAAAGCGGCCTGGGGGCTGAGATCGAATATGCTAGGCGCGATTTCCGCCATCGCGTGCAGCATCGTCGAACGGTGCTGATACAACACGCCCTTTGGATTGCCTGTGGTGCCGCTGGTATAGCAGAGCATACATGGGTCACGCTCGTCGCCGGTCGCCCATTCATAATTGCCGTCTTGGCCGCTGATCAATGCGCCGTAGCTGTCGTCGCGGTCGAACACGATATAATGTTCAACAGTCTTCAGTTGCGGCTTTATCCGGTCGATAATTGGCTGGAACATGGCATCATACATCAACACCTTATCTTCGGCGTGGTTCATGATGTAGATCAGGTCTTCGTCAAACAACCGGACGTTGACGGTATGAATGACGCCGCCAAAACCAATGGCGCCATACCAAGTGGCAAGATGCCGATGGTGGTTCATGGCAAAGGTTGCGATCCGGTCGCCCTTTTGCAGGCCAAAGCCAGCAAAGGCTTGCGAAAGCTTACGGGCTTCGGTCGCGACGCCCGCCCAGCTTGTCCGTTCAAAAGTGCCATCAGCCCAACGCGTTACGATTTCGCGCGTGCCATGCTCTCGCGCTGCATAATCGATTAAATGGGTTACCCGAAGATCCCAATCCTGCATCGTACCGTACATCCAAGCTCTCTCCCTCATCTAATGTCGCCAATATTCTTGGCGTATATTTCGGTGTTTGCGGCTGATCAATGCACCAATGCTAGGCTCGGGCCAATCGGTGAAAGTTCAACATTATCTATGCCTTCAATGCTCTTTACTTGGTCCAGCAAAGACGCGTCTATACGGTATTTGCGGCCCAATACGATCTGCACCCATTGGCCATTGGAAGACCGCGTTTTGATAATGAGCTCGCTCCGCCCGCCTTGTAGCGGCTCAACCATCTCGGCCAAACGTGCAATGGCGGTTTCTTGCGACACATCCAGCTGCATTTTTAACCGCGATACGCTTGTCAGACCGCTTAGAGCTTTTGCGCTTTTCACGGTGAAGCTGGGCACTTCGTCCCCTGCCCGCATGTCCATTTCACAATGCAGCAAAAGGCACTCTGCGTCCTTGGCCCATTCGGCCAGTTGACTGCCCACCGCCTCATCAAAGCAGCGCACGGAAAACTGTCCGCTCATGTCGGAAAAATCGGCAATCATGAACCGCTTGCCCTTGCGGGATTCGCGCCAGCGAACGCCTTCAATAAGCGCGGACATGGTAGCGGCGCGACGAACGCCCTCGGGGATGGGGCCACTCTCCAGCCACACCGCATAAGGCTTTGCACCATGGCTCGCGGCCAGCGCATCATATTGCGAACATGGGTGGGCAGAGAAATAAAAGCCAAAGGCGTCTTTCTCTTGGTTCATCTGTTCGCCCGGCGCCCATGATAGCCGGCCATCGATACGCAAGGCCGCCATGTCGGCCCCGCCCTCACCGAACAAACCGCCCTGCCCGCTTTCCCGAGAATCGCGGGCAGATTGCGCTGCGGCCAAAAGCGTTTCTGCAGCGCCATGCACGGCAGCGCGATTAGGCTCCAGCCCGTCGAACGCGCCAGCAGCAGACAGATTTTCAAGGCTGCGCCGGTTTATCTGACTGGGGTCAACACGATTGGCTAAATCATCCAGGCTTTTGAAACGCCCCGCCGCGCTCCGTTCCGCTACAAGCACTTCCATGGCGCGTTCGCCGACATTCTTTATGCCACCCAACGCATATCTGACCGCATGTTCGCCATGGGCGTTCGTCTCAACGGTAAATTCGGCTTCGCTTTGGTTAATGTCGGGCGGATGGCACACGACCTCTAAGCGGCGCATGTCATCCATGAATATCGCAAGCTTGTCCGTCTGATGCATGTCGAAACACATGGATGCTGCGAAGAACTCTTCCGGATGATGGGTTTTCATCCATGCTGTTTGATATGCAAGCACGGCGTAGGCCGCGGCGTGGCTCTTGTTGAAACCATATCCGGCAAATTTGTCGATCAAATCGAACAGCTCATTTGCCCGGTTGGGCGGAATGGCATGGGTGGCGCAGCCGGTGACAAAACGTTCGCGCTGCGCGTCCATTTCGGCTTGAATCTTCTTACCCATCGCACGGCGGAGCAAATCTGCTTCGCCAAGGCTGTATCCCGCCAATATCTGGGCGGCCTGCATAACCTGTTCCTGATAGACGAAGATCCCGTATGTTTCGTTCAATACAGGCTCAAGCAGCGCGTGCGGATATTCGATGCTCTCCTCGCCATTCTTGCGTCGACCGAACATCGGTATATTGTCCATTGGGCCCGGGCGGTAGAGCGAGACGAGCGCGATAATATCGCCAAAATTGGTGGGCTTAACCGCAGCAAGCGTGCGCCGCATCCCTTCGGATTCCAGCTGGAACACGCCGACAGTGTCGCCGCGTTGCAGCAATGCATAAACGGCCGGGTCGTCATGCGGCAAAAGCCCAAGGTCAATATCGACCCCACGCTTCGCCAACATCTGTGTCGCTTTTTGCAGAACGGAAAGCGTCTTCAGACCCAGAAAGTCGAACTTCACAAGCCCCGCACTTTCGACATATTTCATGTCGAATTGTGTGACGGGCATATCTGAACGCGGGTCGCGATATAAAGGCGCAAGCTCGGACAATTCACGGTCGCCGATAACCACACCGGCGGCGTGCGTTGAACTGTGGCGCGGCAGGCCCTCAAGCTTCATGGCAAGATCAAACAAGCGCTTCACTTGCGCGTCGCGGCGATATTCCTCACGCAATTCGGCGACGCCCGCCAGTGCGCGCTGCAAATCCCATGGATCAGCCGGAAGATTTGGTACCTGCTTGCACAGCCGGTCCACTTGGCCATAACTCATTTGCAGAACGCGCCCGGTATCGCGCAGAACAGCGCGGGCTTTCAGCTTACCAAAGGTGATGATCTGCGCGACTTGGCGTGTGCCATATTTTTTCTGCACATAACGGATCACTTCTCCGCGCCGCGTTTCGCAGAAGTCGATATCGAAATCCGGCATGGAAACACGGTCGGGGTTCAAGAAGCGTTCGAACAGCAAACCAAGCTTTATGGGATCAAGGTCCGTAATGGTCAGCACCCACGCGACGAGCGAACCCGCGCCTGACCCACGGCCGGGCCCCACGGCGATGTCCTGTTCCTTTGCCCATTTGATAAAATCGGCAACGATCAAGAAATATCCGGAAAAGCCCATCGAGCAAATAACGTCCGCTTCAAACGTCAGCCGATCGAAATAGACTTGGCGCGTTGCTTCATCGGTAATGCCTGCGGTCTCAAGACGCTGCAACAGCCCCAAACGGGCGTCCTCACGCAACTGCGCATCCTCCGCCGTTCGATCACCTGCGAGGCTTGGCAAGATTGGGTTTCGATATGGCGCCAGTGCAGCGCAGCGCTGGGCAATTACTAGCGTGTTGGCCAAAGCCTCAGGCACATCGGCGAACAACGCGCCCATTTGCTTGCCGGTCTTGATCCATGTCTCACGGCTGCTCCGCCGCCGGTCTTGGCTTTCGACATATTCGCCATCGGAAATGCATAGCATTGCGTCGTGCGCATCGAAGAAATCCGGTTCGGCAAAAAATGCGGGGTTCGTGGCAACCATTGGAATGTCGCGGGCATAAGCGAGATCAATCAACGCTTCTTCCGCTGCTTCTTCACGGCTGTCATTGCGGCGACTTAACTCAATATACAGCCGCTCCGGAAACAAGGCTTGTAAGCGCGATAGATATTCCCCCGCGGCATTGTTTTGGCCGTCGCTCAGCAGCTGCGTTACGGCACCTTCCGCGCCGCCGGTCAGCGCAATCAGGCCATCGGAAAATGGCGCAAGCTGTTCGAGCGTAACATGCGCGTCCAAATCTTCGGGACGATCAAGATGCGCCATGGAAACCAGACGGCACAGATTATTATATCCGCTTTCGTCCTGCGCAAATAATGGCAACCAGTCGCGGATGAACTTGCCGTCGCTTGTCGGCCGCCGAACGCCAAGGAGCGCGCCGATGATAGGCTGCACGCCCTTTGACTTTGCGCCATCCTGAAAAGGCATAACGCCATAGAGACCGTTGCGGTCGCAAATCGCAATCGCCGGAAACCCTAGCTTTTTTGCCGCTTCACCAATCGCCTTGGGCTCGATTGCGCCTTCCAACATGGTGTAAGCGGAAAATACGCGCAAAGGGACGAAGGGCACATAGGACATAAAGCTATGTTAGATGACTCGCCGGATTCGACAATCCAACTTTTCGGCTAATCTGTGGACAATCAGGCAGGCTGCGCAAGAAGCTTTTCGATGTCCTTGGCCAGCGCTTCGGGTTTAACTTGCGGGCCATGGCGGGCAACCACATTGCCCTTGCGATCGACCAGAAATTTGGTGAAGTTCCATTTGATACCGCGCGACCCCAACAGGCCAGCTTGCTGTTGTTTGAGATAATGCCAAAGCGGATCTTCATTGTCGCCATTGACATCAATTTTGGACGCTAAAGGGAATGACACATCATAGGTCAGAGAACAGAAATTCTTGATCTCTTCCTCGTTGCCCGGCTCCTGCGCGCCAAACTGATTGCACGGGAACGCCAATATCTCCAGTCCCTGATCCTTATATTGCCGATACAGCGCCTCAAGCCCCTTATATTGCGGGGTAAAGCCACATTTCGACGCGGTATTGACGATCAGCAAAACCTTACCAGCATGCGCCGCCATGGCTTCGCTTGCGCCACCGGGCATTTTGACCGAAAAATCGTAAACTGACATCATCTATCCCCTTGAGCTTAAGCTAATCTTCCGTCCTTTAGCCGCACAACGCGGTCCATTTTGGCGGCAAGGCGCTCATTATGCGTCGCGACAATGGCAGATGAGCCCTGCTCTCGGACCAATGCCATGAACTCACCCAGCACAATGTCGGCGGTGTGTTCGTCCAGATTACCCGTCGGTTCGTCTGCCAGTACCATTTTAGGGCGGTTCGCAAGCGCCCGCGCGACGGCAACCCGTTGCTGTTCGCCGCCGGAGAGTTTGGACGGCCGGTGGTGAAGCCGCTCAGAAAGCCTAAGTTGCGTGAGCAAATGGGTCGCGCGTTCAACGGCATCTTCGGGCGTTGCGTCGGCAATCAATTGCGGAAGGACGACATTCTCAAGCGCGTCGAAATCGGGCAGCAAATGGTGGAACTGGTACACAAACCCAAGCTTTTGCCGGCGTATTTCGGTTTGACGATCAACGCCTGCCGAACTAACTTCTTCACCATCCAATTTGATGGAACCCGAAAAGCCGCCCTCAAGCAAACCGACCGCCTGAAGCATGGTTGATTTCCCGGAGCCCGACGGGCCAAGCAAGGCCACAAGCTCGCCCTTGCCAACAACGAGGTCGACACCGCGTAGCACTTCTATGGTGACATCGCCCTGCACAAATTTGCGGCGCACATCGACGAGTTCAACGACATTATTCATAACGCAACACCTGAACTGGATCGGTACTCGCCGCCTTTAGCGCGGGGTATAAGGTGGCAAGGAAGCTGAACAGCAGCGCCAGCCCACAAATCGCCAGCACTTCAACGGGGTCGGTTCGCGAAGGCAGCTCGGCGAGAAACCGGATCGATGGGTCCCACAAATTTTGCCCCGTAAGAAGCTGAATGAAATTGACCACCGACTGCCGGAAATACAGGAAGATAGCGCCCAATATCAGGCCAAGCACAATACCGGACGACCCGATCAACAAGCCCACGGTCATGAATATCCGCAAGAGCGACTTTCGTGACGCCCCCATCGTCCGCAATATTGCAATGTCCCGCGTTTTGGCCCGCACCAGCATGATAAGCGATGACAAGATGTTAAACACGGCAACCAGTACGATGATCGAAAGCACGACAAACATCGCGACGCGCTCAACCGCCAGCGCCTCAAACAAAGATGCGTTCATGCTTTTCCAGTCGACGATAAGGCCTTTGTTTTCCAGTTTAGGCAAAAGCGGCGCCAGAATCTCATTCACCTTGTCAGGATTTTCGGTCTTGATCTCGATCATGCCGATTTCGTCACCCAACAGCATGAGTAGCTGTGCCCGTTCGATGGGCATTATAACGAACGCCTTGTCATAGTCGTAAACGCCCACTTCAAAGATCGCAGCGACTTCGTACGAAATTTCCCGCGGGACCGTGCCGAAGGGCGTCGTCCGCCCCGCAGGGTTGATGATCGTAATGCTATGCCCGACCTGAACCCCCAAATTTTGGGCAAGACGCGAACCGATAGCGACCTTGTCGTCGTAGGAACTCAACGCCCGCAAGCTTCCGGCGACCGTCTTCCCCTTTAGCGTTTCGTTCTTCAGTATGTCATTCACCGACATTCCACGCGCCAGAATCGCTTCTACCCGGCCATTGAAGGTGGTGAGCAATGGTTGTTCAATTAACGCAGTGGCGTCGGTCACGCCGGGCGTCTTTTCGACATCGTTCAAAATCTGACGCCAGTCTTGAAGCCGACCGCCATATCCCTGAACAACGGCATGGCCGTTCAGGCCAACAATCTTGTCGAATAATTCAGCGCGAAAGCCGTTCATGACGCTCATGACGATGATGAGCGCCGCTACACCAAGGGCAACCGCAACAAGGCTAATACTTGCGACGAGGAAGATGAAACCTTCACCTTTGCCCGGCAATAGATACCGGCGCGCCACCATGCGTTCATATCGCGACAATATCATGTGCGGTCACTCGTCAATGTTATTGGCATATCCGGTTCTTAGGTTCCACCATGAGGACTGGCAAGCATTGTTGCAGTTGCGCAACAGCCTTTGAAAAAGCGTTCGGCGGAGTGTGGTTCCAATTGCAAAGCTAACCGCAAAGGAAGATGACATCATTGAATTCGTCGAGAGCCTGTAAAGGCCGATGGTTCAGGGGGAAAATCAGACCCGCCGGTGGGGACCGGCAGAGGACTGAAACTACGCGCTAGCAAAGCTGCAGAGCGAGGCCGTTCGGAAATATCCGGGCGGCCTTGTTTTTTGCGCCTTCATTTTTCGATGCATTTTTTCATCTTGCAATTTTGTGGGCGCTCCCCATCTCATGACGCGGAGGCCGCAAGGCTCCAAAACGACATAGCTGACCGCTGCTCTTGCGGGGTTGGCATACACCAAATTGCTTGATGGAGAATTTGATATGCAACGTTTTGATTTTACACCGTATCGCCGGAACACTGTCGGTTTTGACCGCTTGTTTGAACTGCTCGAAAACACCGGACGCGCAGCCACAAATGAAAACTATCCGCCTTTCAATATCGAACGCACCGGCGAAAATGGCTATCAAGTCACCGTCGCAGTTGCCGGGTTCAAGTCCGAAGAGATCGATATTGTTGCGCAGCAGAATCTGTTGATCGTCACGGGCAGCAAGCACGCTGAAGGCAACGATAATCGCGATTTTCTGCACATGGGCATAGCGAGCCGCAATTTCGAACGCCGCTTCCAACTTGCGGACCATATTCATGTGACCGACGCTGATATGGCCGATGGTCTTTTGATTATATCGTTAGTGCGCGAAGTGCCGGAGGCATTGAAGCCACGCAAGATCGCAATTGGCGGCAAAACCGCAGCTAATGTCATCGAACACGCAGATAGCGCCAAGAAAAAAGGCACCAACGCAGCCTAAACATATTTGGGGCGGCCGATTGCTCGTCCGCCCCTTCAAATGTTATTAGCTCGGCTCGCAATGGGTCCGCACGGCTGTGAATGGGGTTTGGACGTTGTTTACCGGTCCAACTTCATTGATTCAGACGCGCCGATGAAAGCCTATCGAATCGCTACACCAGTCGGCTTTGTTTCACCGCAGCAGCAACGAAACTCGCAAACAACGGGTGCGGTGCAAAGGGACGCGATTTCAGTTCTGGGTGGAACTGCACGCCGATAAACCAAGGGTGATCTGGGCGCTCTACGATTTCTGGTAGCTCACCGTCGGGTGACATCCCGCTAAACACAAGGCCACCCTGTTCCAAAGCAGTCTTGTAATGGACATTAACCTCATAGCGGTGGCGATGCCGTTCAGAGATGTCCTGCGTGCCGTAAATGCCCGCGACATGACTGTTTCCAGCCAACTTCGCATCATACGCACCAAGGCGCATCGTGCCGCCCAGATCGCCGCCCGTTTCTCGCTTCTGGATGCCCTCTTCGCTCATCCATTCGGTGATGATACCAACAACAGGTTCGGTGGTCGGGCCAAACTCCGTGCTTGATGCGCCGGAGATGCCCGCGGTGTTCCGCACGCCTTCAATGCACGCCATCTGCATGCCGAGACAAATGCCAAAGAACGGCACTTCACGCTCACGGGCGAATTTCACCGCCGCAATCTTACCTTCGGAACCACGCTCGCCAAAGCCGCCGGGGACGAGAATTGCATTCATCGGTTCAAGCGCGGCGGCAATGTCATGTTCCGATTGCTCGAACAGTTCAGCGTCGATCCACTTGATATTCACCTTTACGCGGTTTGAAAGCCCGCCATGCGTTAGTGCTTCATTCAAGGATTTATATGCGTCGGCAAGGCCAACATATTTACCGACAACACCTATAGTGACTTCACCTTCGGGGGTTAGCTGACGGTCAATGATATCATCCCAGCGGCTAAGATCAGGCTCACCGTCTGATTCCAGCCCGAACGCGCGCAGGACTTCATTATCCAAGCCTTCGGCATGATATTGCAGTGGAACCGCGTAAATGCTTTTCGCATCCAAGGCAGGAATAACCGCCTCTTTCCGCACGTTACAAAATGCAGCGATTTTCGCGCGCTCATTTTCCGGCAACGGATGTTCGCAACGGCACAAAAGAACATCAGGCTGAATGCCCAATGATGTAAGTTCGCGCACGCTGTGCTGCGTCGGTTTGGTCTTTAACTCGCCTGCCGCCGCAATATACGGAACAAGCGTAACATGCACGGACAAGGTAAGTTCGCGGCCAAGCTCGTTCCGCAGTTGGCGAATGGCTTCGATGAACGGCAGCGATTCAATGTCGCCAACCGTTCCGCCAATTTCGCACAACACGAAATCAAGGTCTTGCGTATCCGCCTTGGCGAATTCCTTGATAGCATCCGTCACATGCGGAATGACCTGAACCGTCGCGCCGAGATAATCCCCGCGACGTTCCTTTTGAATGATGGTCTGATAAATGCGACCCGACGTTATGTTGTCGGATTGCCGCGCAGAAACGTCGGTAAAGCGTTCATAATGTCCAAGGTCGAGGTCGGTTTCCGCCCCGTCATCGGTCACATAGACTTCGCCATGCTGATAAGGCGACATCGTGCCCGGATCAACATTGAGATAAGGATCGAACTTCCGGATTCGAACGCGGTATCCGCGCGCCTGCAAAAGGGCAGCAAGCGATGCTGCCATAAGACCTTTGCCAAGCGAGGAGACCACGCCACCGGTGATAAAAATGAACCGTGTCATGGGAGAAAAGGCTTAAGACAAGTTTGCGGTAAAACACAAGCGAACGAATCCGTTCACCGAAAAATAACCTGTGCAAAAAACGTTTTTTGGTGCCGAAGCGATTATTTATCGAGCGGAACTTCTGATGCCGGCGCCGCCGAAGCTGCTGGCGCAGTCGTCACAGGTGCGGTTGGAGCCGCAGGCACTTCAGTACGCTCAAGGCTGCTATCGATTTCGCCCGTGCCACCTTTTTGCGCAGCAACGAAAGCCAAGGAAATCGAAAGGATAATAAACAAGGTCGCCAAAATGGTGGTGGTACGCGTCAGAAAGTCGGCTGCACCACGTGCGGACATCAATCCCGATGGGCTTCCGCCCATTCCCAAACCGCCGCCTTCAGACCGCTGCATCAAGATAACGCCAACAAGCGAGGCTGCTACAATAGCCTGAACGACGATAAGAAAATGGAAAATGCCCATGATGAATTCCGAATAATGAAAGGCAATAAGCTGCCGGTTGTTGCGCCCACATAGCGAGCGCATGACTGTTCTTCAATGCTATTCGCCGAAAGCTTGCGCTGCGGCTAAAATGGGCTCGAATTTCGCGCAGGTCAGACTTGCGCCGCCAATCAATCCGCCATCGACATTTTCGACCGCCAAAAGCTCGGCCGCATTGTCTCCGTTCATGGAACCGCCATATAAAACTCGAACGCCGTTACCGACCGGGCCATAGCGATCGACCAATGCGGAACGAATGGCGCCGTGCATTTCCCGTACATCCGCCATTTCCGGAATACGCCCGGTGCCAATGGCCCAAACGGGTTCATACGCGACACTCAACCATTCGCCAGATATGTTCTGCGGCAATGAACCTGCAACTTGCCCTAAAACAATATGTAGCGCCTTGCCTGCGTCCCGCTCAGCCAGCGTTTCCCCGACGCAGATAATGACTTTCAGGCCCGCCTTGTGCGCGGCTTCAGCCTTTGCCAGCACATCATGATCCTGCTCATGCTGTGCGGCGCGGCGTTCGCTGTGTCCGACGATTGTCAAAGACGCCCCCGCGTCGACCAACATATCCGCCGACACACATCCGGTATGCGCGCCGGATGGCTGCATGTGGCAGTCTTGCCCTCCGATTGTGAAGCCTTGTACATTATCACACGCACGGCTGATGAGGGTTGCTGGCAAACATAATGCGGGCTCGACAGCGGAATAGTTCAGAGATTTTTCTGCGATTGCGGCAATTTCGGCTAAATCGCTCGACACGCCGTTCATTTTCCAGTTTCCGACAATCAACTTACGCATGCCATTATCCTATCTGCAGGGTTTGCGAATCCTGATAAGGCTCTGGCATGGTTTCGACAATCGGAGCAAGTCTATCCCTTGATTGCCAAAGCCTTGCCGCCTAAAGCGTCTCGCAACAATCGGCACAGTCCGTGATATCAGGAAATTGCAATTCATGATTACCTCCATTCGTTCGCTCATTAACTCCAAATTCGGCGCAATTTTCGCTTTGGTTTTCGTCGGGATGGTTGCCATTGCCTTTGCGCTTGGCGATGTGTCCGGATCAGTCAGTTTTGGTGGCTTGAGTGGCGGCAACGTTGCACGTGTGGGTGACCGCAACATCACATTGGGTGAACTGAACGATGCGCTCGATAATCGCTTAAAGGCGGAACGTCAGAATAATCCGACGCTTGATATGGTTGGTTTTGTGGAAAGCGGCGGATTGGATTCAACGCTCGACCAACTGATCAATCGCTACGCCATCACTGTATTCGGTGAAGAATATGGTGTCGCCGTCAGCAAACGCCTTGTGGATTCGGAAATTCGCAAAATACCCGGCGCCATGGGGCTTGATGGTAAGTTTAGCACAGACGCCTTTCGCGCCTTTGCCCAACAAATTGGCGTAAGTGAAAAAGCCATCCGCGACGATCTGACGCAGAATTTGTTTGCGCAACAAATCTTGCCGGCTGCGGCAAGCGGTCCTGCGGCGCCCGATGGCATGGCTCTGCCTTATGCATCGTTGATGCTTGAACAGCGTGCGGGACAAATCGCTTCGATTCCCGCCTCCGCATTTTTGCCAAAGGCGCCTCCAAGCGCAGCGGCACTCAACAAATTCTATGCAGACAACGCCGCGAAATTCACGATCCCTGAAAAACGGGCAATTAGCTACGCGATCTTTGACAAGACTATCATTGCAGGCCGCGCAAAACCGACGGAAGCGGACATCACGGCCTATTATAAAGCCAATGCTGCAAAGTTTGCCGCATCGGAAAGCCGCAACGTCAGCCAGATGATCGTGCCAACGGAAGCCGCTGCCAAATCGGTTATTAGCCAGGTCGCGGCGGGCAAATCATTAGCCGACGTCGCCAATGGCTTGGGACTTTCCGTAACGACAACCGCCAACGTCACCAAAAGCAGCCTGGCGAACACTGCGACCGCTGCGGTTGCCGACGCGGTCTTTACCGCAAAGCAGGGTACATTGGCAAAGCCAGCGCGCGGCAAGCTGGGATGGACCGTTGCACGCGTCGACAGCGTGAACAATGTTGCTGCAAAATCACTTGCGGCTGCCCGCGCAGAAATTGAAAAAGAACTTTTGCAAACGCGCAGCGAAGAAATGCTGACCGAGATGACTTCGGAAATCGAAGATGCATTTGCCGATGGCGGGACGATAGCTGACATTGCAAAGCAAAACGGCCTGTCCGTGAATACCTCGCCAAAATTGCTGGCGACTGGTCAGGATATCTCCAACCCGGCATATAAGCCTATTCCGGAAATGCAGGTCATTCTGCCCGCAGCATTCCAAATGGAAACCAGCGGTGAAGCCCAATTGATCGAGTTGGTACCCGGCGAAAAATTCGCGATGATCGCCGTTGCCGATTTCGACGAAGCAGCGCCGCCACCGCTTGGTGATGTCCGCGCCTTGGTTCAGCAACAATGGGCGTTTTCCGAAGGCGCAAAAGGTGCCCGCGCTGCTGCGGACCGTTTGCGTAAGCTGGTCGATAGCGGCCAACCGCTTCAGGCTGCACTTGCGGCGGCCAATGTTCAGGGTGCCCAGATTGAACGGCTGACCGGCACGCGCGCGGATCTCTATCGCGAGGGCCAGCCCGTGCCGCCGCCATTGTCGCTCATGTTCGCTATGAAAAAAGGTACAGCCAAAATCATACAGGCAGGCGGCGACCGCGGATGGTATGTGGTGTACCTGACCGACGTCATCAAAGGCAACGCCAGCGGCAATGCGGACCTGCTTCGTGCCCGCAAGCAAGAGCTTTCCGGTATATTGCAGCAGGAATATGCTGCACAGCTGATCGTCGCTGCATCGAAAGATGCCGGTGTTGAAAAAAATGAAGACGGGATCGCCGAAGTGCGCACTCGCCTAACCAACCGTGATGGCAACTAAACCTGAACTCATATGGCGCAAGCGCATTGCTGATACCGAAACGCCGGTATCAGCGGCGCTGAAGCTGTTTGTTCCGGAACGCGGTGATTTCATTCTGGAATCGGTCGAAGGCGGCGAAGCGCGCGGGCGGCATAGCCTGATTGGTATCGCACCCGATCTGGTGTTCCGCGCGGCCGGCGATAGAGCCGAAATCAATAGTCAGTGGATGACTGACCGGACCGCTTTTGCGCCCTCTCCTTTGTCATCATTGGATGCGTTACGCGCGCTCGCTGCGGACTGCCGCATGGATGTTCCCGAAGAGCTGCCGCCTGCCCTCGCCTGCTTGGTGGGCTATTTTGGTTACGAGACAATTGGCCTCGTTGAAAAACTACCGCGCGCACCGCAATCGGCGCTTGAGCTGCCTGACATGCTGTTCGTCCGTCCAACTGTCATATTGGTCTTCGACCGGCTGAAAGACGAAGTGTTCCTCGTCTCGCCAGTTTGGGCAGGCCTGGATGATGCACAGGCCGTGGCATTAGCGAACGAGCGCCTTGATGAGACAGAGCGGTTATTGAACCTTGGGCAAGTGCCGTCGACTGGCGCGGTGCCCGTATCCGAAGAACGCGAAATCAAGCTTACACCCGTATTGCCCGAGGGCCGCTATGCCCAGATGGTTGCGTCGGCCAAAGACTATATTGAGGCAGGCGATATATTTCAGGTCGTGCTTGCCCAGCGTTTTACTGCACCGTTTGATCTGCCGCCTGTGCATTTGTACCGCGCCTTGCGCCGGATTAATCCTTCGCCTTTTCTCTACTTCATCGATCTTCCCGGCTTTGCGCTGATCGGTTCCAGTCCCGAGATATTGGTCCGCGCACGCGGCGGCGAAGTGACAATCCGGCCAATCGCTGGAACGCGTCCGCGCGGCAAGAGCAGCATTGAAGACGCTGAAAACCGTGCCTCATTATTGGCTGACCCCAAAGAGCGCGCCGAACATCTGATGCTGTTGGACTTGGGCAGAAACGACGTTGGCCGCGTTACCAAAGGTGGCAGCGTCACCGTAACCGACAGCTATATGGTCGAATTTTACAGCCATGTGATGCACATCGTTTCCAACGTTGTTGGGGAGCTTGCTGACGATAAAGACGCCATCGACGCTTTGTTCGCAGGCTTTCCCGCCGGCACCGTTTCAGGTGCACCCAAGGTGCGCGCCTGCGAAATTATTGCCGAACTCGAACCCGAAACCCGCGGCGCCTATGCGGGCGGCGTTGGATATTTCTCGCCCAATGGCGATATGGACAGCTGCATCGTTTTGCGGACTGGCATCGTCAAAGACGGCGTCCTCCATGTACAGGCCGGCGCCGGTATCGTCGCGGACAGCAACCCCGAATATGAACAGCGCGAGTGCGAGGCAAAAGCGGGGGCGCTGATTGCGGCTGCGCGTGAGGCTTTTCGTGTCGCGGGTGAAGCAAAATTCGGACAGTAGCTTGACGACTACGGAAAGGTCGTTAGCTAGTATTCATGCGTAAATTTCTGATAGCTTCACTGGCATTATTGTCGGCAATTCATACTCCGGCCAAAGCTGATGTTGCGTCACCCGCAGAGGCAGACGCTGTCTTCGCAAACTTTACCTTTACCAATGGCGAGCGTCTGTCCGAAGTCAAAATTCATTATACAACGCTCGGGACGCCAAAGCGCGACGCGAAGGGTAACGTCACCAATGCCGTGATGATCCTCCATGGCACCGGCGGCACGGGGCATCAGTTCTTTCAGCCACAATTTGCGGGTGAACTTTTCGGCCCAGGCCAAGTGCTCGACACAACCAAATATTTCATCATTTTGCCGGACAATATCGGCCACGGAAAATCGACGAAGCCAAGCGATGGCCTTCGGATGGCATTTCCTAAATATGACTATGCCGACATGATCGCGGCGCAGCACCGGTTGGTGACCGAAAAGCTTGGCGTGAAAAAGCTGAAGTTAATCCTCGGGACCTCAATGGGTTGCATGCACGCATTTATGTGGGGAGCGACCTACCCCGACGCCGTCGAGAAGCTTGCACCATTTGCATGCCTTCCTGTCGAGATCGCCGGACAAAATCGCATGTGGCGCAAGCTTTCGATGGATGCGATCAAAGCTGACCCGACCTGGAACAATGGCAACTACACCGCACCACCATTGGCCGGACTGCGCACGGCAGCGAGCCTTAACCTAATAGCGGGCGCAAATCCGTTAGCGTTGCAGGCGCAATATCCGACCCGCGCCACCGCTGAGGCGTTTACAGATGAAGCCTTCGCGCGGATCGTTACCCGCAACGATGCAAATGACATCATCTATCAGTTGGATTCATCGCGGAACTACAACCCTTGGCCAACGCTTGAATCGATCAAGGCGCCGACATTATGGATTAACTCGGCCGATGATTTCATCAACCCGCCCAATTATGGCATCACGGAAACTGCCGTGAAACGGATGCCAACGACAAAGTTCATCCTCATCCCTGCGTCTAAAGAAACAAAGGGCCATGGAACGCATAGTTGGGCCAAATTCTGGAAGGACGAACTGGCAAAATTGCTTGCGCAATAGTGCCTCTTCCAACCGCGGGTTAAAGCCGCTAGGGCGTCGCCCATGATCCTTGTCATCGACAATTACGACAGCTTTACATGGAACCTCGTCCATTATCTGATGGAGCTTGGCGCTGAGGTTGAGGTTGTCCGCAACGATGATATGTCGGCGGCACAAGCTTTGTCGTCGGGTGCAGAGGCTTTTCTCATTTCGCCCGGGCCGAAAACGCCGAATGAAGCGGGCGTGAGCCTTGAACTCGTCGCGGCTTGTGCAGAGGCTGGAAAGCCGTTGCTGGGCGTTTGCTTAGGCCACCAGACCATTGGCCAGCATTTCGGCGGCACCGTTGCGCGCGGCGGATTGATGCACGGCAAAACGTCGCCGGTCACACATGACGGGACCGGATTGTTTAAAGGCCTACCGTCACCGTTTCAGGCAACCCGCTATCATTCGCTTATCGTCGAAACCGTCCCGTCGAGCCTTGTCGTGAATGCAACCAGCGATGACGGCCATGTCATGGGCTTTCGCCACGCGACGCTGCCGATCCACAGCGTTCAATTCCATCCCGAAAGCATTGCCACGGAACATGGCCATGCGATGCTGGCCAATTTTATGCGCATTGCCGGTATGGCAGTGAAGGAACGAGCATGAACGCCTTTGGTCCCCTGCCCGACCCGCAGCATCTGTTTGACCATGACGAGGCCGCACAGGCATTTGCGGACATCCTTGATGCACGTGCATCGGAAGATGAAATACAGGCGTTCCTCATTGCGCTCACCGCGCGCGGCGAGACTATGGTGGAAATTGCCGCCGCTGCGCAAGCCATGCGCGACCGGCTGATCCCTATTGATGCACCTGAAGGAGCTATCGATGTGTGTGGCACGGGTGGTGACGGGCATCATACGCTTAATGTTTCCACCGCCGTGTCAATCGTGGTCGCGGCGTGCGAGGTTCCTGTTGCAAAGCATGGCAATCGCGCTGCCTCTTCAAAGGCCGGAGCGGCAGATACGCTTGAGGCCCTCGGCCTCGACATGGAACGCGCCGGACGCATGGCGGAAGACACGCTGAAAGACTTAGGCATTTGCTTTCTGTTCGCAGCCAACCATCATCCCGCGATGAAGCGGATTCAACCGATCCGCCAACGCATCGGGCAACGCACGATTTTCAATCTGATGGGTCCGCTTGCCAACCCGGCACGCGTAAAACGCCAGCTGATCGGCATTGCGCGGCCTGCATATGTCCCCGTTTATGCCGAAGCACTTCATCACCTTGGCACCGAACATTCGCGGATCATTTCGGGCGATGAAGGCCTTGACGAATTAAGCTTGGCCGGCGGCAACGAAGTCGCCGTGGTCGAACCCGAAGGTGTCCGTTTCCAGCGCACCACCGCAGCCGATGCCGGCCTACCCGTGCATCCGGTCGACGCCATTCGCGGCGGCGATGCGCAGCATAATGCGGCTGAACTGCGCAAATTGTTGCTGGGCGAACATGGCGCGTATCGCGACGCCGTATTGTTCAATGCCGCGGAGGCGTTGTTGGTGGCTGGCGTAGTTGAAACCATGCCCGATGGGGTTGAAGAGGCCGCAGAGGCAATCGACAAAGGCCTTGCCAATGCGTTGCTGAACTGTTGGGTGAAATATTGATGGCCGACAAGCTTGCAGAAATCTGCGCGACGAAGCGCACGGAAGTGGCCGAACGCAAGCCGAAGGGCGTGTCGCATTGGCCTGCCCCATCCCCGCCGCGTGGCTTTGAAGCGGCGCTGCGTTCCAAAAGCGCATCTGGCATTGCGTTGATTGCGGAAATCAAAAAGGCGAGCCCATCGAAAGGCCTCATCCGCGCAGATTTCGATCCTGCAGCACATGCAAGTGCCTATCAGGCGGGCGGTGCGGCTTGCCTGTCCGTATTAACCGACGCGCCGTATTTTCAGGGGCATGAGGATTATCTCATCGCTGCGCGCAGTGCCTGCGACCTGCCGGTCATCCGAAAGGATTTCATGGTCGACCCATGGCAGTGCGCCGAAGCACGGCAAATGGGCGGTGATGCCATACTGATTATCGTCGCGGCATTGGATGATGTTGCCATGATTGAAATCGAGGATGCGGCTTTTGCTGAGGGACTGGATGTCCTTGTTGAAGTGCATGATGAGGCCGAATTGGACCGTGCGCTTATGCATCTGAAATCGAAATTGGTCGGCGTGAACAACCGCAATTTGAAGACATTTGAAGTCGACTTGGCGACAACAGAGCGTTTGGCAAAATATGTGCCTGCCGACATTTTGTTGGTGTGCGAAAGTGGTATTTCGACGCATGCCGATTGCCAACGGATGGCCTCATCTGGGGTCAACACATTCCTGGTCGGCGAAAGCCTTATGCGTAACGCCGATGTTCAGCTAGCCACACAGCGGTTATTGACAGGACATGGTTGATCTAACGCATCTGGGTGCCGATGGCGCCGCACATATGGTCGATGTGTCGGCCAAAGCGGACACCGCCAGAGAGGCTGTTGCCGAAGGGCGCATCACCATGTCCGCAGAAGCGCTTGACGCTGTGCGCGCGGGCAATATCAAAAAAGGCGATGTGCTGGGGACGGCGCGGATTGCCGGCATCATGGCGGCTAAAAAGACGAGCGAACTCATACCGCTTTGCCACCCGCTCATGCTGTCCAAAATTGCCATCGCGTTTGAATTTGAAGACCATGGCATTCGCGCAGAGGCACGTGTGCGGTTAAATGGTCCGACGGGCGTCGAAATGGAGGCTTTGACCGCTGTGTCCGTTGCCTTGCTCACATTGTACGACATGGCAAAGGCGCTCGATAAGTCGATGGTGATTTCCGACATACGATTGCTGTCCAAAACGGGCGGCAAATCGGGCGATTGGCACGCATGATTTCGGTCGCCGAAGCGCAGGCCAGATTGTTGGCGCTGGCTTCGCCATTGCCGTCTGTCGAACTGGAACTCACCAAGGCTGCGCGGCATTATCTGCACGGCACGCTCCATGCGAAACGCACACAACCCGCGGCCGATCTATCGGCAATGGATGGATATGCTTTATCATCCGCAGCGTTTCCCGGCCCTTGGTGTGTTATCGGTGAAAGCGCCGCAGGGCGGCCCTTTGCAGGCATATTGGAACATAACCAAGCCGTGCGCATCTTTACGGGTGCACATGTCCCCGCTGGTGCGGATACTATTTTAATTCAGGAAGACGCTGCGCGTGACGGCGACACGCTGATGGCCACGGCGAAGGATGCACTTGCACCGGGCATGCATATTCGCACGGCTGGTGGCGATTTTTCATATGGCGATACGGTCCTCACAACAGGGACCTTTCTGGAGGCTGGGCCGTGTGCGCTGGCGGCTATGGCTGGCCATGGCACCGTTCAGGTTGGCCGTTGGCCGCGTGTAACGATTGTTACGACAGGCGACGAACTCCTGCCTGCGGGCATAGAGTGCAGTCCTGCGCAGATACCATCATCCAACAGCCCGATGCTGCACGCGATGTTATCCAACCTGCCATGCGAAATCACGGATGCCGGCATAATTGTCGACAGGCTGACTGATCTGGAAACAAGGTTGAGCGCGCTTGCATCCACCACCGATATTATCGTCACAACGGGCGGCGCGTCGGTTGGCGACCATGATTTGGTGCAAACTGCGCTGCGCAATATTGGCGCAGATATAGATTTTTGGAAGGTCGCGATTCGCCCCGGAAAACCCGTGATGGCGGGAAAGATTGGAAACACAATATTGCTGGGTCTGCCGGGCAACCCCTCTTCGGCGTTCGTAACCGCCTTTCTGTTCCTGCTGCCGCTGATACGGCATATGGCGGGCAGCCTGTCGCCGTTTCCCGAAGTCTTTGAGGCAAAGGCCGACAACGCATTGTTTCCGGGCGGAAGCAGGACAGAATATCTTCGCGCCAGGGTCGAAGGCGCTGCCATCACAGCTTTCACCTCGCGGGATAGCGGTTTGGTCTCGCCGCTGTCGCACAGCAACGCGCTGATAATCCGTGTTGTAGACGCACCTGCCACGCCATCTGGCGCGGTTGTGCAATATCATCGGTTGTTCTGACCGCAACGCGCTTACGGTGGACAAATGTTCTTGACTTAACCGCATTTGTTCTCTAATCGTTCTTCTCATGTTCAACATGATGGAACCCTGAATATGCTCACAGCCAAACAGCATGAACTGCTTGTGTTCATTAACCAGCGACTTGATGAAAGCGGTATTTCCCCCTCATTTGAAGAAATGAAGGAAGCGCTCGATTTGAAAAGCAAGTCAGGTGTGCATCGGTTGATTGGTGCTTTGGAAGAACGCGGCTTTATCCGACGTCTTGCCAATCGCGCACGTGCTCTCGAAGTGATGAAACTGCCTGACGGCGGCAACTTGCGCAGCGATAATGTGACCAATCTTACCCCTGCCGTTGCCAGCAGCAAGGCGCAGGTGCATTTGCCGGTGGCTGCGAACGACGTCATGGAAATCCCGCTGCATGGCAAAATTGCTGCGGGTGTGCCGATTGAAGCGTTGGAAGGTCAAAGTTCCTTGTCGGTGCCGATGGCGCTGTTGGGCGCTGGCGAGCATTATGCGCTGGAAGTTTCCGGCGACTCGATGATCGAGGCGGGAATTTTGGATGGTGATTACGCCCTCATCCGTAAAGCCACCACCGCGCGCGATGGCGAGATTGTTGTAGCATTGGTGCACGGTGAAGAAGCCACGCTGAAATATCTGCGCCGCGAAGGTCAGCAAATCCGTTTGGATCCTGCCAACAGCACATATGAACCACAATATTATGCGCAGCATGAAGTTGAGGTACAAGGTAAGCTAGCGGGTCTATTGCGCAGATATCATTGATGTAAATCTGCGTTCTGCTGCGCAGCTTTGGCCGCTTGAACCCATGGCATATGCGCGCGGTTTTCGTTGACGGTTATCACGCGCTGTTCGGCCAAATAGATAGCAAGTCCGCCGGTCTGCTCTAACAGTCCGCGGTCTGCTTTAATCCATTTCGGCTGGCAGCTTTGCGGCAACCATCGGTCGCTCATGACGATGTCAACGCGCCTGCAGGCCGCGGCCATCTCCATGGCGGGGACCTGATAAGCCGTTCGCGTTGCCAATATTGTCCAAGTCCTGTTGTGCGCAGCTATCGATATAATGCAGTTATCAGATGTGCACCTTGCCCCCGGCCATTGTTCGATCGGTGTGGCGGCAGCATTGCTTCCTGCTTTTTCGGAGATCATGTCCCGAACAAAGTCGCCCGCCTTTCCGCGCAATAAAGAGACTTTTCCGTCGGCTGTAACGAGAGCCAGATGTTTTCCATCACCCGTGACCAATATATCGGGCCGTGGCGCCAAGATCATTCCCGCAATGCCAATAAGGAAAATCGGAATACCGGCATAGCGGATGTGCGTTTGGAGCAAGCCAAAAAGCAATGCCCCCGCCCAGAATGCTGCATAAGACCAGATGGGCATTTCAGGCATCATCGATACCGCACCGGGTAGACCGCTTACAAAATGTGCCAATGCCAATATGGCTAAAATTCCTTGTCCCGCCAGCCACCAGAATGGCCCGCCAAGACCGACCAAATCGAGGGCAAGCGCCAACGCCTCCAACGGCATAATCACGAAGGTCGTCATGGGTATCGCGACGACATTAGCAAAGGCACCCTACAGTCCTGTCTTATGAAAATGAAACAACGCGATCGGGGCCAAGATTATTTCGATAGCGAGCCCGGTGAGCACAAGTGAAACAACACCCCGGGCAAATCGATAAAGCGTCGGCTCGTCCCGCCTTTCGGTAAAGCGCTTCACCAGTGACAGTTCGTGAAGGATGACAATCGTGGCAACGGCGGCGAAGCTGAGTTGAAAGCTTGGCCGGGCCAATGCCTCTGGCCAGAATAGCAGGACAATCAACGCGCCAAATGCAACCAAACGCAGGGTAAGCGCCTCCCTGCCCAACGCCAGTGCCACGAGCACCTGAAGCGCGGCAATGCAGGAACGTATCGTGCGTATAAGCCAGTGCCCCCATTGCGGCAGCCGCCGCTGCGCAGATGGGGACCGAAATCCGCAACGCCAGCCATGACGACAATGACAGCAACCGGCTGACCGCGATAAAGATAAATCCAACGACTGCCGTGACATGAAGCCCGCTGATCGACAACAGATGCGCCAATCCGCTGTCCCGCATCGCTTGCGCATCTGCCTCGCTTATGTGCCCCTGATCCCCCGTCACAAGCGCCGCGCCAATGGCACCAGCATCAGGCGGCATGGATGCCAAAATATGCTGCGTAAGTTGCGCCCGCTTTACCGAAAACATTGCATTGGTTCTTGCCGGTTCAATCAAGGTTACGGTTCCTAATGCAGACCCGGTTGCGCCGATCTGCTGAAACCATGCACGGCGCGCAAAATCATATCCGCCCGGCAAGGTTGGCCCAGCAGGCGGCATCAATCTGGCCCGCAACCGAATGACGGCGCCCACCTGAAATGTTGATTGATATTGTTCGGGCGAAAGATTTACGCGGACGACCGGAGGCAATTCGCCCTTCCCATCCGTCGCAAGGCGCTGGCGAACAACCTCGCGCGCCGTGATATTCTCTACGGCTTCAATCCGCCCATAAAAATCCCCGATCCAAATTTTAGCAAGCACGGTTGCGCGACAGTCGCGGATTTCAGGCTAATGAGCCCAAAGCCAAGCAGAATGGAGACTGCCGCCATCCCTAAAAACTGCCGGCTTCGACTGTGGGGTTTAGCCAGCAGCGCAAACAGCGCAATCGCAATGGCCAGTAACAACAATCCCGGGGCCGCCGAAGCCCCACCAAATTGCCAAATGACGATCCCGATGCCTATGCCAACCGGCAACCACAAAGGCAGCTGATCGCGCTCCCGATCAAGCCAGTTTTCAAGGGCGCTAAACCACGTACGCCCCTCACCCAAGCGCGGCATATTGTTGAGGGTCAAAATGTCCGATATCCCCACCACAATCGCTGTCTAACACCAATATGGAGCGGGGCAAATAACGCACTAATTTTAAGCTATTGTTTGCCTTGACGACCGCTGAATTTCCTACCATTGGGCTAGGCAACGACAAAGCCATTTTCTCCCCATGAAATAGTGGCATTTGAAGGACCGAAAGCAGTCGCAAACGACGTTTTGAACGTTCTGTGTCTTAAACGGAAATATGCCCGGTTGGGCGGCCCGATATGTCGGGTAGCAATGTATGGAGTTTGAAAATGGCCGATAAAAACGCAACTCTTACCGTTGGCGAAAACAGCTTTGAATTGCCGATCATGAAAGGTTCGGAAGGACCCGACGTAATCGATATCCGCAAATTATATGCCGTGTCAGATCATTTTACGTTCGATCCCGGCTTTACGTCGACGGCAAGCTGCGAATCTGCGCTGACGTTCATTGACGGTGATGAGGGCATATTGTTGCACCGTGGTTATTCCATTGAAGAGCTTTCGGAAAAGTCCAGCTTCATGGAAGTATCATATCTGCTGTTGAATGGTGAACTGCCCAACAAGGCGCAGCTCGATCATTTCAGCCACACCATTTCACGCCACACGATGCTGCATGAGCAGCTGGCGACATTCTACCGCGGTTTCCGCCGCGACGCCCACCCAATGGCTATCATGTGCGGTGTCGTCGGCGCGCTGTCGGCATTTTATCATGATTCGACCGATATCAGCGATCCAACGCATCGCATGATTTCGAGCCATCGTTTGATTGCGAAAATGCCAACCATCGCCGCAATGGCGTATAAATATTCTGTTGGTCAGCCATTTGTTTATCCGGACAATAGCCTGTCCTACACCGGCAACTTCTTGCGCATGACCTTTGGCGTCCCTGCCGAAGAATATGTTGTGAACCCTGTCATCGAACGCGCGATGGACCGGATTTTCATCCTCCATGCTGACCATGAACAAAATGCTTCGACATCGACAGTACGCCTTGCGGGATCATCGGGTGCCAACCCCTTTGCATGTATTGCAGCGGGTATCGCCTGTCTTTGGGGCCCAGCGCATGGCGGCGCGAACGAAGCAGCGCTCAACATGCTGCGCGAAATCGGCACGCCGGATCGCATTCCGCATTATATTGAACGCGCTAAAGACAAAAACGATCCCTTCCGCCTCATGGGCTTTGGACATCGCGTTTATAAAAACTATGATCCGCGCGCGTCAGTCATGCAGAAAACGGTGCGTGAGGTTCTGACCGAGCTGAACATTACCGACCCAATCTTCGATGTTGCGATGCAGCTTGAAGAAATGGCGCTAAATGACCCATATTTCATCGAAAAGAAGCTGTTCCCGAACGTAGACTTCTATTCCGGAATCATTTTGTCGGCGATTGGTTTCCCGACGGAAATGTTCACTGTGTTGTTTGCACTATCCCGCACCGTGGGCTGGGTTGCACAATGGAATGAAATGATTTCCGATCCGGCACAGAAAATCGGCCGCCCGCGCCAATTGTACACGGGTCCAAACCACCGCCCATATCCGAGCCTAGACCAGCGTTAATTGTTGTGGAAGGCGGAGCGTGAATTTAGCGCCTCCGCCTTTTGCAGCCTCAACGGTAAGATCGCCCCCCATCGCGCGTGCCAGGCGGCGCGATATATAGAGGCCGAGCCCGCTCGCGCCGTCGCCGGTGCGTCCCAAACGTTCAAATTACGCAAAAATACGTTCGTGATACTCGGCGTCAACGCCGGCACCTTGGTCCGACACGGAAATATACGCAAATCCATCCTCGGCGCCGACTTCTACCTGAACATCCGTTCCGTCGGGCGAATATTGGATCGCATTGGTGATAAGGTTCAGCATGATCTGAAGCGCGCGCCTATATTCTGCTGTGGCCGTAACATATGTTTGGGTGTCAGGCAGCGTGATCGTCATGCGGTGATCTGCAGCCGTCAACGCCAGCAAACCAGCGGCGCGCCGCACAACATCGCCTAATTCGATATCATCCTGTGCGGTAAAAAAGCCGGGTCGCTCGACGGCTTCCAAATCGTCCAGATCCTCAACAGGGGCGGTGAGATGCCGCGCCGCATTGGCAATGATACGATGCAATGGTTGCCGCAGAACCGGCGCAAGCTGTTTCCCAAAAAGTGCGCCCGAAGATGATCTATCCGCCTGCGCAAAGTTAGCTACCTCAACCTTCCCGTGTTGGGTAAGGGACAGCGTATAGCCAGAAATCTGCCCAGCGCCGTCACGTTTGGCCTGCCCCCAAACCGACATACGAGCATCGTTGAGCGTTCGGACGCTCCGGCGACTGATCGGGAAAAACCTCTCAACATTCTGGAACGCTGGCATGGCGTCCGGGCCAAAAAGTCGGCCGAGTATGATTTTACTTGAAGAGCCAAAATCTGTATTTTTTACAATGCCTTCAACTGGTCCGCAGGCGTCAACAAGGCGCAAGGCTTGATCAAATCTAAGCGTGACCAGTTCTTGACCTTGATCAGGCCATATATCCCGCGACGTTGGCTTGACCGCAACATTATGAATTTTGCGCCAGCCCAAGATAGAAAGTTTGACGTCCTTGTTAAAAGGCTCGGCTTCAACCCACAGTTCAAGATTGTTTGGCCCATCCGCAACGCAGACAGGGCGCGCGAGCCGCATCCGAAGACCTGCGACCATTTGCGTAAGGCTAAGCAAGGCTGGGCACGCCAGCGTACCGCCCAGATTGCCACCTGCCCGAATATGAAGCTGCTGCAACGCGTCGTCGGCACGCAGCAAGATACCCGCAGACGACACCTCGCATGTGATAGCGCGTGTTAAGTTCATGTTCTGCCAGAACTTAAAAATAGCGACCGAGCAGATGACCAATCACAGATTTGCTGCCGGGCCATTTCAGGAATGAAATGTGTATACTCAGCCTCAAACAGCGCAGCTTCTCGGACAGAGAGTTTCTGAGAGCGCAAATCGATCATCGTCTGCAGAGCCGCATGCTCTGGAAAGCCGGCGGCGGCCAGCATGACCTTCATCGGAAATGCAGACTCAAAACCTATCAACCGAAGGATATGATCATGCCCGATATTCAGGTCCGCGCTGAGATAGGCCACGAAAAGGTAAACCCCGGCATGATGTGGATTAGACAGCGCGGCTCGATTTTCGTCGCCAAGAAAATACACAATCTTTCGGGCGGATGCCGGGGCTGTCTGCGCTTCGTCGTAGCTGGCAATCAATGCGCGCGCGTTATGGATGACGTTATCCGAATGGCTTCCGGATAACAGCTCAAGCGCGGCGACAATCCGCCAGCACATTTTGTGCAAAATCTCTGGGGGCAGCGTCAGATAAGACCGGCCCTGCGATCGCACTTGCAAGCTATCCGCGGCGAGCAACGCTTGTGCCGCTTCGATTACATGTGTGTCTGCATGGTCGAGCAACTCAACCGCCAATTGGGAAAACCCGCACCCAAGCCGTGCTATCAAATTATCTTCAGCAACACGCACGAGCGCGAAATCTACAATATCGGTTTTCCGCAAAAACCCGGATCGCGCAAGCAATGGTCCACAAGTCGATTCCGGGGTGGCGCCGTGCAACCTTGCTTCAATGTCACGCACGATCTGCAAAAGTTTTACTGAAACTGCGCTTATTGTGGCTTCCGACGGTGTGTGGACCGCTGAAGGAAAGATAATGGATGCGACGTCGTCGCACAGTGCATCAACATCGCGGGCATGGGCGCACGCGATTGAGAGCAAATCATCTTGGGGACCAAGTAAACCCTCCAAAGCCTATCAACTAACGTTCGTGGCGGCCTTTATAGGTTTTTTCGGTTAACGGCGTTTTAAGGCTGATCCGCCTTTTTATCGGGGCCGCTATCATAGCATGCGAACATAAACGTGCTTAGCTGCGCGACCATAATCCATTGCAGCGCATTGGCTAAACCAAGACCGGCAGTGCCGCCTAAAGCCAAAATGGACAGCAAGGCTGGCGACCGCAAAAGCCCGTCCGCCCAACGCGGCAACACGACATGCAAGCTAATCCATGCGATGGAGGCTACCGCAAACGCCGCAAATAGCGCGTCGTTCGTGTAGGAGGTGTCCATATACGCCGCGCCAAACATCGCAATAACAAGCATCGACAAGGTCACTGCCGTCAACTTGGGCATTTTCCCCTGCCCGTTCAGATCGTCAGTCGTTGCAAGACGCAGAGAATTGGTTGCGACAGCACCAAAAGCAGTGCCGGTTGCCGCCAAATCGAAGCCGGACACACCCAGCGCCACCGCGCCCAACGCAAATATCGGACCTGCAAATTTGACGAGCTTAAGCGCGATTGGACTTTGCCATATGATGGGAACCAATTTGGCGGATACTGGCCCCAAAACCCTAGCTTCAACGAAGCCCGGCTGACTTAAAACCCGCTTGCGTAAAATTTGCTTGTTCAGCTGGACAAAATCTTGCGGACCTTGGACGATGTTCAAGGTTCCGTTGTTAACATGTTGTTGCGACAAAAGTCTCAACGGCACATTCGCGAGGATGGCCTGGCGCAGCAGCGAGGAAATGATGCTCCAGTCTTCGGGTAGATCTTTCAGCGTCGCTATCGTGCTGGCCCCGACAATCGAGATACCGGCCCAGCGCGTATTCAAATCGATGCGCTCGAAAACGCTATTTTCGTCGCGCCCATCCACTGTAGCAACGAAGTTATCCGGCGATTTCGAAAGCGTTTCGACAAAGTCAGGCTGCACATATAGCTGCCCAGATTGAACCCAAACGCGGTCGTCGAGCTTCAAATAGCGCTGAATATCCGCACCTGTGCGGACGAAATCGACGAGGACGTTTTTCTGCCGCCATTGATCGGCCAAGGCCAGCATTGCGCCGTCCATATTTTCCACTTCAACGAGAAACCGTGAAATTCCCGCGCGGAAAAGCGTTTTGATCTGATACTCCACGAGCGAACCGCCCGCCAACTCGGTATTTGGCTTATCCATGGGCGCTCGCGACGCGGACACGTCGCCACCGGTAACGGAGAGCAACGCGACAGAGAGCTTTTCGGGAATGCGCTTGGACACCATAGGCCAGATATGAAGATTAGATGTCATTTGCCAATCAAAATCTACAAATATGGGGCAATCATTGCACAATGAAATGATCGCTATCGCATATAGCCTTGCTGAGCTTGCGAATGACACACGCAGTTCCGCCATTAAGGATGCTTCATCCCCCACGGCAGCCTTTAACGCTGTGTCAAATGCGCCATAATCCATCGACATTTTTCGGGGTTACAACAGATGGTGTTAAGTTTGCGTTTCTCTCTCGCAATAATGTGGTAAAAAGGGTTTATGACCACACGCTCAAAAATCGTCGGCTTGACGCAGCACATCTCGGACCAATCTTCGCACGACGATGTCGCGGCCGAAGCGCATGCGACAGCGGGTTCGCTTCCGGATGCTGCCGACACAGCAAATATTGAAGATATGTATGAATTTGAACAGCCCCAGCGTAGTGTTTTGGCATTTGTGGTGCCGACGATGCTTCTCCTCGCATTTGCGGGTTGGACTGCATTTTTCGCACTGACCTATTGGCCTGAGGCGCAATCCGGCCTCAACAACAATCGCATTGTTGAACTCATTGTGCGTTGGGCCGTCCCTGCATTGTTGATCGCCGTGTCTTGGTTGTTGGTGATGCGTAACAGCAGCCGGGAAGCAACGCGATTTGGCAACGTTGCAGCGTCGTTGCGCAACGAAAGCGTTTTACTGAGCCAGCGGATGCGCACGGTGAACGAAGAAATCTCGTTAGCGCGCGAGTTTTTGTCGCAAAATGCACGCGATCTCGAGTCGCTTGGACGCCAGTCCTCCCAGAAATTGTTGGAGTCAGCCCAGGTCCTTACAGCGGCGCTTGCCGATAGCGACCAAAAAGCGAAGACACTTGAGACTGTAAGCCAATCCGCAAACACAAATCTTGAGCAGCTCCGCAAGCATTTGCCAGTTGTTACAAGCGCAGCGAAAGATGTGACCAACCAGATCGGCAGCGCTGGCAACAACGCCCAGATGCAGATCAAATCGCTCATTGCGACTTTGGGGCGCGTTCGCGATGCAGGCAAATCGGTGCGCGATTATGTCGATGGCGTTGAAGTGCGCGCCGACGATATGGCTGTTAAATTGGAACAGTCGCTGAGCAGCAGTGCAAAATTGCTCGACATGCGGAGTGCAGAGGCGCTTGACCGCAGCGCCGAAATGGCGACGTTGATGGATAGCGCAACGCAAGCCATGTCCAGCGGCATCGCGCAGGCATCGGGTGATATTGGCGCGATCCTCTCCGTTAGTCAGGAACAGATTCAGTCGAGCCTTACCGAATTACGGAAGGCTCTTGGCGACGTTGGTAGCCAAACCGATCAGGAAGAGGCGCGCATCCGTGCAATGATTGCGACGATCAGCGCGCACATTCATTCAAGCGCACAGCAGATTTCGGAAGTTGACCGCGTCGCGACCGACCAGACTTCCAAACTGGCCTTTGCCGTATCCGCTTTGGGCGACAGCACGCGCACTGTTGGTTCGGCGCTGACAGACAATCAACTTGTCACCCAACAGCTGATTGACCAGTCCCATAAGCTGTTGGAGTCGCTTGGTACGGCGAACCATGAAATCAGCGAGACAATTCCTGCATCTATGGATGTCCTCAGCCTACAATTGTCCGATGGCGTCGCGCAGATAAAGTCCGCTTTGACGAACGCAGAATCGCTCGAGCAATTGAGTGGCAGCATGCTTGAGAAGCTGAACGGTCTGGAGCAGATTATTGCGACCCAGCGCGACTCTGTGGACGCACTGATGACGCAGAGCGATGCCCATTTCGCCGCCCGCCATGACCAAGTCGATGCGCTTGGCTCGTCGCTGCGACAGACACAATCGCTGCTTCAGGAAATGTCGGATGAGGCAAATGGCCAACTGGTGACCGCATTGCTGCGTGTCCGCGAATCCACACGCGCTGCGGCGGAAAGCAGCCGGAAGATCTTGGATGATGAACTCGCCCATATCTCCGAGCAACTGACCGAACAAAACCGGACTGCACTTGCCAATGCACTGGACGCGCAAGTTGCGTCGATGAACGCTGCCGTTCAGGAAGCGATTGAGCGCAATGTAGAGCTATCCGAAGCTGCTACCGGTCTGGTCGTCAAACAACTCGCCGAGCTAGGCGAAATGACGACCACTCTTGAAGGCCGCATTGCAGATAGCAAAAACAGCTTTGAATCGGTTCAAGATGACAGCTTCGCCCGCCGCATGGTGCTGTTGACGGAATCGCTCAACTCAACAGCCATCGATGTTACGAAAATATTGTCGAACGACATCACTGACACCGCATGGGCGTCCTATCTTAAGGGCGACAGAGGCGTGTTTACCCGCCGTGCCGTGCGCCTTATCGATTCAAAAGAAGCAAAGATCATCGCCAATCATTATGGCAACAACAGCGAATTCCGCGAACATGTGAACCGCTATGTGCACGACTTTGAAGGCATCATGCGCCTGTTGCTTAGCACTCGTGATGGCAACGCCATTGGCGTCACGCTTTTGTCGTCCGATATTGGCAAGCTATATGTCGCGCTGGCCCAAGCGATCGAACGGCTTCGGAAATAAGCCTTAAACAGGCCTGGTTATCAGCCAGTCAAAACTGTGGCGGTCGACCCAGCCATAGACATAATTGGCGTAATATAGCCCAAAAAGCGCTGCGGATAACAATGTTGTCCGCAAAAGGATGGTGCGGGGTTGGAAGTTCCCGGGGGCGCCATCCGCCTGCCCGGGTACCTTAGGCAACCCCAATTCCTCATGCGTACGCACGCCGATGGGAAGGATGACAAACGCGGTCATCACCCAAAAAAGCGCGTAAATCGCTATAATTGATGTCCAGCTCATGCGGTCTCCAATATCATCACATCAACAATTGGTTTTTTGCCGGTCCAACTAACAGCAACACGGCGAACGGCCAAACGAACGAATTCGCGCAGCTTTTCATAATCCCCGCGATTGTCCTTAATCGCCTTTACCGCAGCTGTCGTGGCTTCGTGGATAAAATCATCCAGATCTTCTTCGATGGGAACGCCATGCAAACGGATTTCCGGACTGCCCAGCAATTTGTCATTCGCACCAAGCGCGAACGCCACCGAAATTAACCCGTACCACGACAGACGCCGGCGTTCATTCAACGTGGCGCCGTCAGCCGCGATGATGGTGTCACCATCGAGAATGAGACGCCCAGTACGTTCCTTGCCAATCGTCTTCGGTTCGCCAGGCGCCAAGCGCACCACGTCACCATTTGACTGCACAACAGCCTTTGGAACGCCATGCGCGCGCGCGAAACGGGCTTGCTCTGCCATATGCCGACGCTCGCCATGAACCGGAACAAGGATTTCAGGCCTGATCCAATCATATAGAGCGGCCAGTTCCGGCTGCCCCGGGTGACCCGATACATGGACATGTGCCTGCTTTTCCGTAACCGTCAGAATGTTGCGCTCGGCAAGCTTGTTCATGATGATGCCGATGGCGATTTCATTGCCGGGGATCTGCTTGGACGAGAAAATGACGGTGTCGCCCTCCTCCAGCTTCACGGGATGATTTCCCTCGGCAATGCGCGCCAGTGCAGCGCGGGCCTCGCCCTGCCCGCCCGTCGCGACAACCATGACCTCGTGGCGGGGCAGGCTATCCACTTTTTCCATATCAATGGTTTTGGGCAGATCTTTCAAATAGCCATTGGCCTGCGCTGCCTCAAGAATCCGGTGCAACGACCGACCGGCAAAGCACAAGGTCCGTCCGCTCTCGCGCGCGACTTCGCCCAAAGTCTGCAACCGCGCTGCGTTGGAGGCGAAAGTTGTAACAACCACCCGGCCCTTCGCGGCCTTGACGGACTTTAGCAGGTCGTCCTTCACGCTGCCTTCGCTGCCGCTATGTTCAAGATTGAAGACATTGGTGGAATCACACACCATCGCCAATATGCCAGTGTCCCCAATCGCGGTTAGCGCGTCGGCGGTCGTCGGGCGGCCCAAAACAGGCCGTTCGTCCAATTTCCAGTCACCGGTATGGAAAATCTTGCCATAAGGCGTGGTGATCAAACAGGCGCTCATTTCAAGGATGGAGTGCGCCAGCGTCACAAATTTAAAATCGAATGGCCCCATGGAGAATGCGCCTTCCATGGGAATGACGTTCAGCTCCACAATATCCGCGATGCCTTCTTCCTCAAGCTTGCCGCGAATGAGCGTTGCTGTGAACGGCGTCGCATATAAAGGCACGCCGAGGTCCGCGGCGAAATAGGCCACCGCGCCAATATGATCTTCATGACCATGCGTCAGGACGATGCCCAAAAGGTCTTTTTTACGCTTCTCAATAAATTCCAGATCTGGAAATACGAGGTCAACGCCGGGATACTCTGAATTCGCAAAGGTGAGGCCAAGGTCGACCATCACCCACTTGCCATCGCAACCGTATAAATTGACGTTCATGCCAATTTCATTTGACCCGCCAAGAGCAAGGAAAAGCAGTTCATTTTTTGGGGTCGTCATTATATTTTTTCTCTATTCCTGTACAAAAGCGCCAGCCCCCGCAGCGTCAAATCGGGTTCTACCCGGTCAAATAAATGGCCATGTTGCTGAAACAAGATTGCCAAACCGCCAGTCGCAATAACCGATACCGGTTCACCAATTTCATTCTTCATTCGGGCAATCATTCCCTCGATCATTGCCACATAGCCCCAATAGATACCAATCTGCATTTGTCCAACAGTGGTTGTGCCAATGACACTTTCATTCGGCGGTGGTTCGATTGCAATGCGCGGCAGCATCGCCGCTGCGCCATATAAGGCATCAAGCGACAGATTAACGCCGGGTGCGATGCTTCCGCCGTGATAAGAGCCATCGGGGCCAATATAATCAAACGTCGTCGCCGTGCCGAAGCTGATAACGATCTTATGCCCGTCTGCGAGCGCATGTGCCGCGATGGCATTCACGGCGCGATCTGCGCCAACCGACTGCGGTTCCGCAACACGCAGCTGAATGCCCCATGCAACAGCCCCGCGCCCCGCGACAAGTGCTTCACAGCCAAAATAGCGCGTCGCCAACAGCTGCAGATTGTGCAGCGCGCGCGGCACGACGGTCGCGATGATAACAGCGTCGATATCCGAACGCTTGAACCCCGCCATTTGGATGAGCTGATCCAACCAGACCGCATATTCATCGGCAGTGCGGCGTGCGTCTGTGGCGATGCGCCAGCGGTGCAATATCTCGCCGCTGTCATCGACCAAAGCAAACTTCGCGTTGGTATTACCCGTGTCTATTGCGAGCAACATCGCCCACCCCTTTAAACTAGAAAAACATCTGCTGCGTGAATGGCACGAATTGCGCCGTCCGCCAAGCTAAGCCGCAGCGCACCCTGATCGTCCAATCCTTGGAAAATCCCGTGCAATTCTTCGCCATCCGGTAATCGCGCCGACAGCGCGGTTCCGCGGGGATGCGCACATTCTTCCCACTGGCGGATAATCGTACCCGTGCCCGACAGCCGCCAGATCGACAGGTACCGCGCAAAGGCATCGGCCACGATCTCCACGCTCGACTGCGCGTCGGGTGGTGTCGCGCCAAGCGTGCGTAAGTCTGACACTTTGCGGTCAAGATTTTCCGGATGCCAAACCAGGTTCAACCCAATGCCGACAATGACCGCATCGGCCGATCGTTCCAACAATATCCCGCACAATTTCGAACCATCGCGCGAAAGAATGTCATTTGGCCATTTCAGGGAAATGTCGACATGTGGTGCGATCTGCCGGATGGCGTCGAACACAGCCAATGCCGTTACAAATGCCAGACTGGCTGGTGCAGGGTCGGTATCGCGCAGACGAACGATCGTGCTTGCGAACAGATTGCCCTTTGGACTTTCCCAGCTGCGGCCGAGACGGCCTGTGCCGCCGTCCTGCGCATCAGCGCGAAGCCATAATCCTTCCGGTGCACCCTGCGCTGCGCGCGTCAACAAATCCGCGTTTGTTGACCCAGTGAGCGCAACCTCTTCGAATAACAGCGTCAGAACAGCGCCTTTGCAGCAACCGCAGTCCAAACGCCGAGCGCTGGAATGGCAAAATAGCCAAGCGGCGAGTTGGCCGCGGCAAGAATGCCACCAGTCCAGACCAACACCTTGTCATCGCTTTCGGCGATCACATCAGCCGCATCATCAAAGTACATCACTTTGACAACCTTGAGGTAATAGAATGCCCCAATAACCGAAGCCGAGATGCCAATGACTGCCAATGGCAGCAGGCCGGCGGCGACAGCGGCATTGAATACCACCAGCTTACCCCAAAAGCCGAACAATGGCGGAATCCCCGCGAGGCTGAACATGAAAATGGCAAAGGCAGCGGCAAGCGCCGGGCGCGTCTTCGACAAGCCAGCGATATCGGCGAATTCTTCGCGATAGTTACCGTCTTTGTCCTTCAATTGCATCAAGCACACAAATCCGCCCAAGGTCATCGCAACATAAATCGTCAAATAGACCAACATGGCAGCAATGCCCTGCTCTGTTCCGGTGGCGAGACCGATGAGGATGAAGCCGACATTGTTGATCGAGCTATACGCCATCAGGCGCTTGAGGTTTTGCTGACCAATTGCACCAACCGCGCCGATGATGATCGACATCAACGCCACCGCAATAATGATTTGCTGCCACACCAGAACCTGCGAACCAAATGCCTCAAGCACAACGCGCATCAACAAAGCGATCGCTGCAACCTTTGGTGCACTCGCAAAAAATGCGGTGACCGGTGTTGGTGCGCCTTCGTAAACGTCGGGCGTCCACATATGGAATGGCGCGGCACTGATTTTAAATGCCAATCCGGATAGGATGAACACGATACCAAAGATTAGACCAAGGCCGACTTCCTTGTCCATCGCAAGGCCGATTGCGGCAAAGTTGGTCGAACCGGCAAAACCATAGACCAAGGATGCGCCGAAAAGCAGCATACCGCTCGCAAGGGCGCCAAGGACGAAATATTTCAGGCCCGCTTCCGCCGAACGGCCATCCGAGCGCACGAAGCTTGCCAGAACATAGGCCGAGAGGCTCTGAAGCTCCAAACCGATATACAAGGAGACCAGGTCCGTCGCCGATACCATAATGCCCATACCGACGCAGGAAAGGACGATAAGAACCGGATATTCAGCGCGCATCGCGCCTGCCTTCTCCAAGAAACGTGGGGCAATGGTCAGAGAAACAGCCGCGGCAATATAAATCAGCAGCTTGGAGAAATTGCCAAAGGCATCATTCACCATCAAACCATCAAAGGCCGAGGCGCTGGCGCCCGAACCAAGCGAGCTAACAGTCAAAGCAGCGGCAGCACCGAGAGCCACAACAGCCAATATGCTGATGAAGCGTCCGGCCTGATCCATCCATGCAGCCAACAAAAGTAAGGCAAGCGCGGAGAAGCTGAGAATAATCTCAGGACGCACCAAGGAGAGCGAAGCAGTAAGTTCCATTATTAATGGCTCCCCTCAGCCACGTCTTTTTTAGGTTCATGAACAACGCGAAAGCGCGCTGTGGTCGGGTCGACGGCCATCAATTTACTATCGCCAGCTGGAGCCGCCCGTTCAATACGTTCAACTATTGTTGCAACATCGCGGCGAATGGGGGCAAGGAATGTTTCGGGATATAAGCCCATCCACAACACAACGACCGCAATCGGCGCGAGCAGCCACATTTCGCGGCCGTCAATATCCTGCATCGCTGCGGCGTCTGCATTGACCTGCGGCCCGAATGCGATCCGGCGATAGAGATACAACATATATCCAGCGCCAAGGATGATGCCCGTTGTCGCAATCAGCGTGGCCCAAGTGGACACCTTATAGGCACCCGCGAGGCTCAGAAACTCACCGACGAAACCGCTTGTTCCGGGCAAGCCGACGCTGGCCATGGTGAACAGCATGAACAGCAGTGCATATTTGGGCATATTCACGCTGATGCCGCCGTAACGGCTGATTTCGCGTGTGTGCAGACGGTCGTAGATCACGCCCACGCAAAGGAAGAGCGCGCCCGAAACCAAACCGTGGCTGAGCATCACGATGATCGCGCCTTCAATACCCTGTTGGTTAAAGGTGAAGAGGCCAACCGTCACGATCGCCATGTGGGCGACTGACGAATATGCGATCAGTTTCTTCATATCCTGCTGCACCAGCGCGACGAGCGATGTGTAGACAACCGCGACCATCGACAGGCCAAACACCAAAGGAATGAAGTTGGCACTCGCCTCTGGGAACATCGGCAGAGAGAAACGCAGGAAGCCATAGCCGCCCATTTTCAGCAACACGCCAGCCAGAATGACTGAACCGGCCGTTGGCGCCTGAACGTGCGCATCGGGAAGCCATGTGTGCACGGGCCACATCGGCATCTTGACCGCAAATGACGCAAAGAATGCCAGCCACAGCAATGTCTGTGCCTGCACAGGGAAATCTGTGTTGAGCAACGTCGGAATGTCTGCGGTGCCGGCAAACTGGATCATCCACAACATCGCGATCAGCATCACCACCGACCCAAGCAAGGTGTAGAGGAAGAACTTATACGACGCGTAAATGCGGTCCTGACCACCCCAGATACCGATGATGAGATACATCGGGATCAAACCGGCTTCAAAGAAGATATAGAACAGCAACAGGTCCTGCGCCGCGAACACGCCGATCATCAGCGTTTCCATCAACAGGAAAGCCGCCATATATTCGCCAACGCGCTTCTGAATGCTGTTCCAGCTTGCGCCGATGCAAATGGGCATCAGGAACACCGACAGCATGATGAGCGTCAACGAGATACCGTCAATGCCAAGCTTCCAACCAATCGGGCCGAACAGCTGCGCACTTTCGGTAAACTGCCACTGCGCACCTGCGGGATCATAGCTGATCCACAGCACCACACCGAGGATGAAGTTAGCGAGCGTCGCACCAAGCGCAATCGGGCGCGCCAATTCGGCACGAACGAACAGGCACAATGCAGCAGCCACCATCGGAATGGCGAGCATGATTGAAAGGACAGGAATATCTGCGGCGTTCATTATGTTCTCACCATCATCCAGCTAACCGCTGTGACAAGGCCCAAAAGCATCACCAGCGCATATGTATAAAGATAACCCGACTGCATTTTAACCGCGAGCTTGCTGCCAAAGGAAACGACAGCAGCCGAACCGTTCGGTCCAAACCGGTCAATGATACCAATGTCGCCCTGCTTCCAGAACAGGCGTCCAAACCAAAAAGCCGGGCGGACAAAGACTGCATTATACAGCTCGTCGAAATACCATTTGTTCAGGAAGAAGCGATACAATGGCGCAAAGGCAGTCGCCAAGCGCTGCGGCGCATCCTTTGATTGCTGATACATCAAATAAGCAACCAACAAGCCGGTCAGCATGGCCACTGTCGACGACAGCTTCACCCACAACGGCACCTCGTGCATGGCGTGCATCAAATGTTCGTTGAAGAACAATGTGCTGTTCGCCCAAAATGCCTTGCCAGTTTCGGCGTCAATGAAGCCTCCGTGGAATACAAAACCAGCAAAAACAGCGCCCAATGTCAGCACGCCCAACGGGATGAGCATTGGCAGTGGGCTTTCATGTGGATGATAGCCAGCGGTGCCGTCACCATGCGCGTTGTTGGCATGATCATGCGCATGTTCATCATGATCACCATGGTCGTGCATCGCATGTTGAATATGCTCCGACTGCGCCCAACGCGGCGTTCCGAAGAATGTGAGGAACATCAGGCGCCAGCTGTAGAAGCTGGTCAACAATGCCGCCAGAACACCAATGCCAAACGCATACATGTGGAAGGTCGAGTGGCTCGCAAATGCGGCTTCGATGATGGCATCCTTGGAATAGAAGCCAGCGAACCCGCCGACGCCAACAATACCAACGCCGGTAATCGCCAATGTGCCCGCCATCATCGCCCAGAAGGTCAGCGGGATATGTTTCCGCAAACCGCCATAATAACGCATATCCTGTTCATGATGCATTGCGTGGATGACTGAGCCGGCACCAAGGAACAACAACGCCTTAAAGAAAGCGTGCGTGAACAAATGGAACATTGCCGCGCCATATGCGCCCGTGCCCGCGGCAAAGAACATATATCCAAGCTGCGAGCATGTTGAATACGCGATCACGCGTTTGATGTCGGTCTGCACCAAGCCAACAGTCGCTGCAAAAATGGCCGTCGTCGCGCCAACTATCGTCACAACATCCAGCGCAAACTGGCTTGTTTCAAACAATGGCGACAGGCGGCAAACCATGAACACGCCAGCAGTAACCATCGTTGCCGCGTGAATAAGCGCCGACACGGGTGTCGGACCTTCCATCGCGTCGGGCAGCCATGTGTGCAGGCCCAACTGCGCAGATTTGCCCATCGCGCCGATGAACAACAATATGCACAGCAAGCTCATCGTATCCACGCGGAACCCAAGGAAACCAATGCTTGATCCAACCTTTTCAGGTGCCGCCGCCAAAATGTCCGGAATGGACACCGTGCCAAACAACCAGAATACGCCGAAGATACCCAGCATGAAGCCAAGGTCGCCAACGCGGTTCACGACAAATGCCTTAATTGCGGCGGCGTTCGCGCTTAGTTTTTTGTACCAGAAACCAATCAACAGATAGGACGCAAGGCCAACCCCTTCCCATCCAAAGAACATTTGGACAAGATTGTTGGCGGTTACGAGCATCAACATCGCGAAAGTGAACAACGACAAATACGCAAAGAAGCGCGGTTGATCGGGGTCTTCCTCCATATAGCCCCAGCTATACAGATGGACCAGCGCGGAAACGGTGGTGATAACGACCAACATCACCGCAGTCAGCGCATCAACGCGCAATTCCCAATCGAATGACAAATCACCCGACTGCACCCAATTCATCACCGGCGCGACATACGCGGTTTCGCTGCCGTTGAGAAAGCCGATAAAAATCGGCCAGCTCAGCAAGGACGCCGTGAACAGGCCCGCTGTGGTAATGGTCTTGGATGCAACCGCGCCAATAAAGCGTTGGCCAAGGCCCGCAACGAGCGCAGCCAAAAGCGGCAGAAAAACAATGATATGGATCGAAGTCACTGGATGTTATCCCTTCATCCGGTTGACATCGTCAACGGCAATGGTGCCCCGGCCACGGAAGTAGATGACCAAAATAGCAAGGCCAATGGCCGCTTCACCAGCAGCCACCGTCAGCACGAACATCGCGAAAATCTGGCCCGTAAGGTCGCCAAGAAAGACGCTGAACGCCACGAGGTTGATATTTACCGCCAGCAGAATGAGCTCAATCGCCATCAGAATGATGATCACATTTTTGCGGTTCAGGAAAATGCCAAGCACACCCATGACAAACAGGATGCTGCTCACCACCAGATAATGTTCGATACCAATCACAACTCGATCCCCTGCCCTACCGGTTGATTGACGTTGCGCGTCGCTTCTTCGGGACGGCGCTGTACCTGGCTGCTGATGCTCTGGCCGCGGGTGCCATGGCTCTTACGATGGGTAAGAACAATCGCACCGACCATTGCCACCAAAAGAATGAGGCCTGCGGTTTCAAACATGAAAACATATTTGCTGTACAACAGGCCGCCGATAGCCTCGATATTGGGAACAGCCGCCGACACGGTGGCTGCGCCCGCCTCTGGCGTGCCCAATGTGACTGCACCAGCCTGATACGCGCCAATGCCCAGCACGAGCTCTGCGGCGAGGACAACGGCAAGTAGCAAACCAAGCGGAACGTTTTTCACAAAACCCGCGCGCAGTTCGGCAAAGTCAATGTCGAGCATCATCACCACAAACAGGAACAATACGGCGACTGCGCCAACGTAGACAATGACGAGCAGCATCGCGATAAACTCAGCGCCGATCAGGATCATGAGGCCAGCGGCGTTAAAGAACGCGACGATCAACCACAGCACGCTGTGCACGGGGTTGCGCGCAAAGATGACCATCGCGGCGGACGCTATGACGATGCTTGCGAAAATATAGAATGAGACGAGTTGGATCACGATGGGCCGCCCTTAACGATAGGGTGCATCGGCAGCAAGGTTCGCGGCAATTGCCCGTTCCCATTTCGCGCCGTTGTCTAGAAGCTTGGCCTTGTCATAAAACAATTCCTCGCGTGTTTCGGTTGCAAATTCGAGGTTTGGACCCTCGACAATCGCATCCACAGGGCAGGCTTCCTGACAGAAACCGCAATAGATGCACTTCGTCATGTCGATGTCATAGCGTGTGGTGCGGCGGCTGCCGTCTTCGCGCGGTTCGGACTCGATGGTAATTGCCAATGCAGGGCACACCGCTTCGCATAGCTTGCACGCAATGCACCGCTCTTCCCCATTGGGGTAGCGCCGCAAAGCATGCTCTCCGCGAAAACGCGGGCTCAACGGGTTCTTTTCGAACGGATAGTTGATCGTCGCCTTTGGCTTGAAGAAATATTGCAAGGTCAACCAGTGCGCCTTGACGAATTCCCAAAGGGTAAAGGTTTTGATGAGATGCGCGATGGTGGTCATGCGAAATGTCCTGTGAACATAAGATAGCCGCTCACCAAAAAGACCCAGAAAAGCGAGATTGGCAGGAACACTTTCCAACCCAGACGCATCAATTGGTCATAACGGTAACGCGGTACAGTCGCCTTCACCCAAGCGAAGACAAAGAACATCAAAAGGATTTTGACAAAGAACCAGATGATGCCGGGAACGGCATATAATGGCGCCCAATCGACTGGCGGCAAATATCCACCCCAAAATAGGATGGCATTAAGCGCGCACATCAACAGCACGTTGGCATATTCACCCAACCAGAACAAAGCGAAAGCCATCGACGAATATTCGGTCTGATAACCGGCAACCAACTCGCTTTCAGCCTCGGTCAAATCGAAAGGCGCGCGTGCGGTTTCAGCCATTGAACTGATGAGGAACATGATCGCGATCGGGAACAGCAACGGGTTAAACGCATAAGCGTTGATGAAGCCAAAGATATGGCCCCGCTGGCCCTCGACAATGCCGCCCACATTGAATGTGCCGGCCCAAAGCACGATGCAGATCAGAATGAAGCCGATGGAGACTTCGTATGAAATCATCTGCGCAGCCGCACGCATGGCGGAATAAAACGGATATTTGGAGTTGGAAGCCCAACCCGCAATCACAACGCCATATACGCCAAGGCTGCTGATCGCGAGAATGTAGAGCAAGCCAACGTTGATATTGGAAAGCACAACGCCGTCAGCAAACGGAATAACCGCCCACGCCATCAAAGCGACGGTGAAGGTAATAATCGGCGCAATCAGAAACAGCCCGCGGTTCGAGGCGCTGGGGATGATTGTTTCCTGCAGGAACACCTTAAGCCCGTCAGCGAACGACTGAAGGACACCGAAGGGACCAACCACGTTGGGACCACGGCGGAGTGCAAAAGCCGCCCACAATTTGCGTTCAGCGTAAATGATGAGCGCGACGGCCAGCATCAGCGGCAATGCAATGAGCAATATGCCGGCGATGGTTGCGGTGAACCACGCGGTTTCGTAGCTCATACCAAGGGTTTGGAAGAAAGATGTCATTCCGCTGCCTCCAGATATTGCGTGCCGTGCACCAGTTCTGCCGAGCACCGCTGCATCGTTTCCGACGCGCGGCAGATTGCGTTGGTCAGGTAGAAATCCTTAATCGGATAATCGGCGATCTTGCCGTTGACGGCTGACGGCAATGTCGGTTCAGACCAGCCATAATCAGCAAGGCCCTCGACGCCCAATGCGGGCACAGCGTTAAACATTTCAACGCGGAGCGCCTCAAGGCTGTCAAACGGCAGGCGCTTGCCAAGCACATCCGACAAGGCGCGGAATATCGCCCAATCTTCACGTGCATCGCCGGGTGGGAACACGGCGCGTTCCCCGCGCTGCACGCGGCCTTCGAGGTTGACGTAAGTGCCCGATTTTTCGCTATAGGCTGCACCTGGCAAAATGACGTCGGCATGATGCGCGCCATTGTCGCCATGATGGCCAACATAAACTTTGAAGCTGCCCGCAAACAGGCTGTAATCGGCTTCGTCTGCCGCGAGGAAGAACGCGAGCTTGGGCGACTTGGCCGCCAACGCCTTGATACCGCCATCATGCGCATATCCAAGCATCAGTCCGCCCATGCGCGCCGCAGCAAAGTGCAGCACGTTAAAGCCGTTCCAGCCATCACGGACGAGCTTATATTTCGATGCAAACGCCAATGCAGCGCCATGCACGCCTTCATAACGCAGTGCGCCGCCGCCGACGATAATCGCGGGGCGTTCTGCGGCATTCAATGCATCAGCAAGAGCCTTTGGCGCTTTCGCCAGCGCGCTCAAATCGTCGCCGAGCCATTCCACCTTATAGGTCAAATCCGTTACTGGCCCGATAGCAAACACCTTTGCACCGCGCTTACGGATTGCATTTTGGATACGCGTGTTCACCAAAGGTGCTTCACGGCGCAGATCGCTACCGACCAACAAGATCACGTCCGCATTTTCAACGCCCGCGATGGTGGTGTTGAAGTTTACGGCCGACAGCGACGACGTATCGTACGCAAGGCCCGTTTGGCGGCCCTCAAGCATTGACGCGCCTGCAAGCGCACGCGCCGCAAACATGGTTTCGCAATCGACCTGATCGCCCGCGATAACCGCAGCATCGCCGGACCAATTGGCCTTGATTACTTCAAAAGCTTCTGCCCAGCTGGCTGCAACAAGCTTCCCATCCTTGCGGATATACGGCTTGTCCAAACGACGATGCGTAAGGCCATCCACGGCGTGGCGTGTCTTATCTGACGCCCATTCTTCGTTTACATCATCATTGATGCGCGGAAGCGCCCGCAATACGGCCCTGCCCCGGCTATCAAGGCGGATGTTTGTGCCGACCGCGTCCATCACGTCGATGCTTGGCGTCTTTTTCAACTCCCATGGGCGTGCTTCGAAAGCATATGGCTTCGACGTCAGCGCACCCACCGGACACAAGTCCACGACATTGCCCGAAAGCTCGCTCTGCATGGCGTGCTCCAGATAGGTCGTGATTTGCATATTCTCGCCACGGCCAATCGCGCCAACTTCTTCGATGCCAGCGACTTCTTCCGTGAACCGAACGCAACGTGTGCACTGGATGCAACGTGTCATCGCCGTTTTGACGATTGGGCCCATATATTTTTCGGTAACCGCACGCTTGTTTTCTTCGAAGCGCGATGCACCGCGTCCATAAGCCACGCTTTGGTCCTGCAAATCGCATTCACCGCCTTGGTCGCAAATCGGGCAATCCAACGGGTGATTGATGAGCAGAAACTCCATCACCCCTTCGCGTGCCTTTTTGACCATCGGGCTGTCGGTCTTAATGATTTGCCCTTCGGTGGCAGGCAGCGCACAGCTTGCTTGTGGCTTTGGCGGCCCAGGCGCAACCTCGACCAAGCACATGCGGCAATTGCCCGCAATGGACAGCCGTTCATGATAGCAAAAGCGCGGAATTTCCTTCCCCGCCATCTCACACGCCTGAAGCACAGTCGCGCCTGCAGGAACTTCGAGTTCTAAACCGTCTACGGTGACTTTAGGCATTATTATTCTGCTGCCTCCAACATATCGTCGCCCTTGGCTTCGTGAATGCGGCGTTCCATCTCTGGACGGAAATGCTTGATGAGGCCCTGAATTGGCCACGCAGCTGCATCGCCAAGCGCACAAATTGTGTGGCCTTCAACCTGCTTCGTGACATCGTACAGGGTATTGATGTCGCCAATCTCGGCATTGCCCGTGCGCATTTTTTCCATAACGCGCCACATCCAGCCAGTGCCTTCGCGGCATGGCGTGCATTGGCCGCAGCTTTCATGCTTATAGAAATAAGACAGACGCGAAATTGCGCGAACGATGTCTGTCGACTTGTCCATAACGATAACCGCCGCGGTGCCAAGGCCTGAACCGACGGCCTTACAGCCATCAAAATCCATGGGCACGTCCATCATCATGGCCGCAGGCACCAAAGGCACCGACGAACCGCCCGGGATGACGGCGAGCAGATTATCCCAGCCACCACGGATACCGCCGCAATGCTTTTCGATCAGCTCGCGGAATGGAATGCCCATTTCTTCTTCGACCACGCATGGCTTTTCGACATGGCCCGAAATCTGGAACAGCTTCGTGCCATGGTTGTTTTCGCGGCCAAAGCTTTTGAACCATGCCGCGCCACGACGCAGGATTGTGGGAACAACGGCAATGCTCTCGACATTGTTCACCGTCGTTGGGCAGCCATAAAGGCCGGCGCCTGCAGGGAATGGCGGTTTCAGACGGGGTTGGCCCTTTTTGCCTTCAAGGCTTTCGATCATCGCGGTTTCTTCGCCGCAGATATAGGCGCCCGCGCCGCGATGGACGAATACGTCGAAATCATAGCCTGACTTCGCTGCATTTTTGCCCAGCAGCCCGGCGGAATAGGCCTCGGCAACAGCCTTTTCGAGGACCTTTGCTTCGAAAATATATTCGCCGCGAATGTAGATGTACGCCGCACGCGCGCGCATCGCAAAACCGGCGATCAACGCGCCTTCGATCAGCTTGTGCGGATCATGGCGAATGATTTCGCGGTCTTTGCACGAACCGGGTTCAGATTCATCGGCATTGATGACGAGGAAGTTCGGACGTTCGGGCGTCGGTGCCTTGGGCATGAAGCTCCACTTCATACCGGTCGGGAAGCCAGCACCACCACGGCCACGAAGCCCGGATGCCTTCACTTCTTCGATAATGGCGTCTTGTCCGGCCTTCATCAAATTGGCGGTTTTGTCCCAATCGCCCCGCGCCTGCGCAGCTTTCAGGCCAAAATCTTGATAGCCGTAAAGATTGGTAAAAATGCGGTCTTTGTCAGCAAGCATCAGCCCCAACCTCCAAGAAGAAACCATGCGCCGCCAGCGATCAATAGCCCAATGACGGCAAGTTTAATGATGCCCTTGAGCAGTTTCCATGCCACGAACGCAGCCACAAGAACGCCGATGAGGGGGAGAAATTCCATCAATATTCTCCCCGATAATCATGGTTCTTATCAACCATCGCCTGCAAAGTCGTAGCGCCGCCATAAGGTTCAACCGTGTGGCGTCCGGGCAGCTGTGTGCCGACCTTTGGCTGCTTGCCATCCGACAAGTCCTGCAAAATGGCGGTCATGCTGTCGTAATCGAGATCTTCGTAATTATCGTCGTTGATCTGAACCATCGGTGCAGAGGCGCAGTTGCCCATGCATTCAACTTCGTTCAGCGTGAACATGCCATCGGGTGTTGTTGCGCCTTTGACGAGGCCCCGGTTCTTGCATGCCGCCATGATATCGTCCGAGCCACGCAGCATGCATGGCGTTGTGCCGCACACTTGAACATGGAACCGGCCAACCGGCGCGAGATTGTACATGGTATAGAAGGTCGCGACTTCATAAGCGCGCATATATGGCATGCCGAGATAGCTTGCGACATATTCGATAACAGGAACCGGCAACCAGCCCTGTGTGTGCGTTTCTTCGCCAACCTGACGTTGCGCCAAATCAAGCAGAGCCATCACCGCAGACTGCTGACGCCCGGCAGGATAGCGTCCGACATACATGTCGGCGGTCTTCTTGTTTTCAGCTGAAAACGCAAAAGCGCCAAATTGGGCGCGTGCATCCGCTTCGTTTGGAGTGTGTGCTGCATCAGCCATGTGCTTCGTTCCGTCCCCAAATACGTCCCAAATATGCGCCAAACATCATGGCAGCAGCAGTCGAACCAACTTCCTTGACCGAGACTTCGCCATCGAACAGCCACAGATACGCCGCGACCATCGCGATGGAACCCAATGCAGCGCTCGCTAGAAAAAGCACTTCCCGCGTCATTACCGGTCACACTCCCCAAACACGATGTCGAGCGCACCCAAGATCGCCGTGGTATCGGCAAGCATATGCCCACGGCTCATGAAATCCATTGCCTGCAAATGCGAGAATGCCGTCGGACGGATCTTGCAACGATATGGCTTGTTGGTGCCGTCGGAGACCAAATAGACACCAAACTCTCCCTTGGGGCTCTCTGTCGCGACATAGACGCTGCCGGCAGGAACCTTGAAGCCTTCGGTGTAGAGTTTGAAGTGATGGATCAACGCTTCCATCGACTGCTTCATTTCCGCGCGCTTTGGTGGCGAAACCTTGCGGTCGTCGCTGCAGACAGGGCCTTCAGGCATCTGCTGAAGACATTGCTTCATAATGCGGACGGACTGACGCACTTCTTCAACGCGGACCATGAACCGGTCGTAGCAATCGCCCCGCGTGCCGACAGGAATGTCAAAATCCATTTTGGCATATACGTCATATGGCTGGCTCTTGCGGATATCCCACGGGATGCCTGCGCCACGGATCATTGGACCTGAAAAGCCCCATTTGATCGCGTCTTCTTTGGAAACAATCGCGATATCCACGTTACGCTGTTTGAAAATACGGTTGTCGACAACCAATGACATCGCGTCTTCAAACAGACGCGGCATACGATCATCGAGCCATTCGGCGATATCGGTCAAAAGCTTTAACGGCACATCCTGATGCACGCCACCGGGGCGGAACCAAGCGGCATGCATTCGCGCGCCACTTGCCCGCTCATAAAATGCCATGCAATCTTCGCGGATTTCATACAGCCACAAAGGCGGCGTCATCGCACCAACATCGATAATGTGGTGCGCGATGTTTAGCGTATGGTTTTTGATACGCGTCAATTCGGCAAACAATACACGCAGATATTGCGCGCGGATGGGCACTTCGAGATCGAGCAGCTTTTCGACCGCCAGAACATAGCTATGTTCCATCGCCATCGGCGACGCATAATCCAAGCGATCAAAATAAGGCAAAGCCTGCAGATAGGTTTTATACTCGATCAGCTTTTCAGTACCGCGGTGCAGCAGGCCGATATGCGGGTCTAGACGCTCAACGATTTCACCATCGAGCTCCATGACCAGACGCAGAACGCCGTGCGCGGCAGGGTGCTGCGGACCAAAGTTGATCGTATAATTTTGGATGACTTCATCGCCAGTCGTCGGGGCGAGATCTTGCTGCATGCTCATGCTTTGTCTCCCGTCGCCTTTGGTTTGCGTGCTGTCCGCTTAACCGCTTCCTTGCTCGCACTTTTGTCCGCGCCCGTTGGCGCGGCGGGGACTTCGCCGGTTTTCTCGTCGCCGGGCAGGTCATAATCTGCACCTTCCCATGGCGAGAGGAAGTCGAAGTTACGGAAATCTTGTGCCAGTTGGACCGGCTCATATTTCACGCGCTTTTCTTCTTCGGAATAACGCAGCTCAACATATCCCGACAGCGGAAAATCCTTACGCTGTGGATGGCCCGAAAAACCGTAATCGGTCAAAATGCGGCGCAGATCGGAATTGCCCGAAAACAGCACGCCATACATGTCAAACACTTCGCGCTCCAACCAGCCGGCAACGGGCCAAATGCCGGTAACCGAAGGCACGGGATGATCCTCATTGGTGGCTAAATGCACGCGAATACGGTGGTTCTTGGTCAGGCTGAGCAAGCAATAGACCACTTCAAACCGTGGATCACGATCAGGCCAGTCAACGCCAGCCATTTCCATCAGCTGCTGATACGCGCACTCGTCGCGTAGCTTGATCATGCATTCGACGAGCGTGTCCCGGTGGATGTGCACCGCGACTTCGCCATTGGCTTCCTCAATGGATACCAAATTGGAACCAAGCGCTTTTGTGATGGCTGCAATCGTGCCATCGGGCGTGTGAATAAGGGGCGCGGAATGGCTCACCGTTCGATTGTCCCTACACGTCGGATTTTGCGCTGAAGCTGCATAATGCCGTACAACAATGCCTCTGCTGTTGGCGGGCATCCTGGTACATAAATGTCCACAGGAACAACACGGTCGCACCCACGCACAACGCTATAGCTATAATGGTAATAGCCACCACCATTGGCGCAGCTGCCCATGGAAATGACATATTTCGGTTCCGACATCTGGTCGTATACCTTGCGCAGCGCCGGGGCCATTTTGTTGCACAAGGTGCCAGCCACAATCATCACGTCCGATTGGCGCGGTGACGCGCGCGGTGCGATACCGAACCGTTCAAAGTCATAACGCGGCATATAGCCGTGGATCATTTCGACCGCACAGCATGCCAGACCAAAAGTCATTGGCCACAAAGAACCGGTGCGCGCCCAGTTGAATAGGTCTTCGGTCGACGAAACGACAAAGCCCTTGTCGTTCACTTCGCTCTCAATATCTTTGAAGAACGCTGCATCGGGCGCTTGCGCGTCCGTCAGTGCAGGTGTGATTACTCCCATTCGAGTGCTCCCACTTTCCATGCGTAAATGAAGCCGATGACCAGTTCGAACAAGAACAGCATCATGGTGCCCCAACCAATCCAGCCCGTTTCACCCAAGCTAACGGCCCAAGGAAACAAAAATGCGGCTTCAAGGTCGAAAATAATGAACAAGATCGCGACGAGGTAAAAGCGGACGTCAAACTGGCTGCGCGAATCTTCAAATGCGGGAAAGCCACATTCATATTCGGTAAGCTTTGCCTCGGTCGGTTTATGCGTGCCTGTCAGGCGCGATACGCCCATCGGCAAAAACACAAACGCTGACGACAGCGCGAGCGCGACCACCAGAAAAAGCAGAATGGGCAAATATTGCGACAAATCAGTCATATCAGACTCGCTTCCGGACCCCGTAAGTTGCGGCGCTTTTAGGCATAAGAATCTCGCCCCGCAAGGCCAAGACTCGGCATTTTTTCAGCCAATTTAGTGCTTTATTTTATCGCTCCGACAAGCAGCTTGTGCAGCTTACTATGCAAGATGTCATTTGCCGCCAAAACCTGCGTGTCCGCGATGTGCGGGCTACGTCCGCGATAGTCGGTCACAAAGCCCCCTGCTTCACGCACAAGCAAGCATCCCGCAGCCGTGTCCCAAGGCGACAAACCGCTTTCCCAAAAGCCGTCATAGCGCCCTGCCGCAAGCCATGCGAGATCAAGGCTGGCCGCACCAAAGCGCCGAATTCCGGCGACCGATGGACCGATGGCAGCAAAAATCTTGCCCCATTCGTCAAAATCGCCATGCCCCTTATACGGTGTGCCCGTGGAGATAAGTGCTTCGTTCAGCTGACGACGCGCCGACACCCGAAGGCGACGGTTGCCGAGCCAGGCGCCCTTGCCGCGTTCCGCCCAAAAGCTTTCGTCGGTGATCGGGTTGTAGACCAAGCCAGCGAATATATCGCCCCAGCCCGAACCATCGGGCTTTGGATCCTGCACCGCGATCGAAATCGCAAAATGCGGAATGCCGTGCAAAAAATTGCTGGTGCCATCAAGCGGGTCGACGATGAAGCGGGGTTTGCCCTCTGCCCCTGCGATTTTGCCGCCTTCTTCCATCAGGAAGCCCCAGTCGGGACGCGCAATTTCCAGTTCGCGGAAGATCGTATCTTCTGCGCGCTCGTCCGCCTTCGAAACAAAGTCTGCCGGTCCCTTTTGCGAAACCTGCAAATGTTCGATTTCGCCAAAGTCACGGCGCAATTTGCCACCCGCTTTACGGGCAGCTTTTTCCATTATGGTCAACAGACCGGTAAGCGCTGGCATTAGTCGGCCTTCCGGACATATTCCCGTTCGTAAACGTCGACGACAATGCGTGTACCCGCACTGATAAATGGCGGCACCATAACGCGCACACCATTATCCAGGATCGCGGGCTTGTAGCTCGACGACGCTGTCTGTCCCTTAACAACGGCATCTGCCTCAACAATTGTCGCTTCGATCTGGTCTGGCAATGCAACCGACAATGCTTCGTCATCATACATTTCCATAACAACGTCCATGCCGTCCTGAAGGAATGCCGCGGCATCACCCAACAGGTCCGTCGGAAGCGTTACCTGATCATAAGTTTCCTTGTCCATGAACACCAGATTGTCGCCCTCGGCATACAAAAACTGGAAGTCTTTCTGGTCAAGACGGACCTTTTCGACGCTTTCGGCCGAACGGAAACGGATGTTGTTCTTACGACCATCGCGCAGGTTTTTAAGTTCAACCTGCATATAAGCGCCGCCCTTGCCCGGCTGGGTATGCGCGGTTTTCACCACACGCCACAGACCGTTTTCATATTCCAGAATATTACCCGGCTTGATTTCAACCGCGTTGATTTTCATGAGAGCACTCGCTTAACAGATGGAAAGAGCAGGCACGCAAATACGTGCCGTTGGACGCGGCCTTTAACGACGACAGCGCAATTAGGCAAGCAGTGCGTTGAACGCCTTTACCGCTTCGGCAGCGCCTTGCGGGTGGTTCCACACAGCACCGCTGACGGCAAGGAAATCCGCGCCTGCATCAATCAACGGTTTGGCGTTGTCAGGCGTGATGCCGCCGATGGCTACGCATGGCACTTCGGTGATAAAAGACCATTTCTCGACGGTGTCGAGTTCGGCGACATGATCGACCTCTTTGGTGGTCGTCGGGAAGAACGCGCCAAAGGCGACATAATCCGCGCCAGCCTCTGCTGCTTCCATCGCAAGATGCCGGCTGTTGTGGCAGGTAACGCCAATCTGCGCGTCAGGGCCAAGCGTTTCGCGGGCTTCACGAACGTCGCCATCGCCCTGCCCCAGATGCACGCCGTCGGCCTTCAACCGTTTGGCGAGCGCGACGCTGTCATTCACGATGAACGCAACATCATGCGCGGCGCATATGACTTGCAATGGTTCGGCTAAGGCCGCCGCCTCATGCTGGTCCACATCCTTGACGCGAAACTGGAACGCCGCGACGGGGCCGGCGGACAGTGCGGATTCAAGGATTTGCGGGAAGTCTCCGCCAACATTGGTCGGCGAGATCAGATATAACTGGCAGGGAAATTCTTTCATGCCGCGCTCTTAGCGAGGCTTAAGACCGGCGGCAAACATCTTGCGCATTTGCCGCCGGCCCCTCTCCAAACTTATGTCGCCGACGCAGCGTGGATTTCGTCAATTGCACCGCCGAGCGCGGCATCAAATTCTGCCAGTGTCATTTGGTGACGCAAATCTTCCAACAAAGCACGGGAGAAGCTGGCGATCATGCCCTTGTTTTTGGCAAGCTCTGCGCACGCCTCAGGCCGCGCAAAGCCGCCGGACAAGGCAACGACACGCAGCACCCGTGGGTGGCTCACCAGCGCGTCAAATGTGCCCGCCTCAGCAGGGATCGACAGTTTCAACATCACCTTATTGTCGCCCGAAACGCTATCAAGCGCTTTCAGTATTGAGTCGCGCAGCATGACGTCACTTTGCGCACGGTCGGCGCTTTTGATGTTAATTTCAGGCTCAATGATCGGCATCAGGCCGTGCGCGAGAATTTGCTCTGCCACTTCAAATTGTTGCTGCACAATCGCCGCGATACCCGATGGCGACGCTTTATTGATTACCGACCGCTTTTTTGTTCCAAAAACGCCCTTTGCTTTGGCCCGCGTCAGCAGCGCATCCAAATCTGGCATTGGCTTCATCATCTGAACGCCGTCCGCTTCGTCCTCTAGGCCCTTATCAACCTTCAAAAAGGGGACAACGCCGCGATCGCGCAGTGCATCTGGCACTGGCTTGCCGTCCGCATCGCCGTCCATTGTGCGCTCAAACAAGATGGCACCCAAGACCTTTTCGCCGGAAAAGCTTGGCGATGTGATGATGCGCGAACGCATGTTATGGATTAGGCCGAACATTTCTTCTTCGGTCGAATACGCATCTTCTTCGATGCCATAACCACGAAGGGCCTTCGGCGTTGAACCGCCACTTTGGTCAAGCGCGGCAATAAAACCCGTTGCCGTCGCTACTTTTTCGAACATCTCTTGGTCGTTCATCCGCTCTTCCCTCTACCTTGGCGTTGCATACGTATGCATTAGCATCCGAAAAAAACGGGGCAAGGCCCCGCATGTCTAAATTATATTCAAAGCATCCACGCCCGGAAGCGGCTTGCCTTCCATCCACTCTAAAAACGCGCCGCCAGCGGTCGAAACAAAGGTGAAATCTTCCGTCACACCAGCATGGGCTAGCGCTGCCACCGTATCGCCGCCCCCCGCAACCGAGACGAGCGAGCCTTCACGCGTCAACGCCGCCGCAGTGCGGGCCAATGAGACCGTCGCCGCGTCAAATGGCTCCATCTCAAATGCGCCAAGCGGTCCGTTCCAGACCAAGGTCCGGCATGTTTTCAGGACATCAGCCAGGGCCTCAACCGCCGCAGGCCCGACATCAAGGATCATTTCATCCGCCGCCACTTCATGGACATTGACCGTGCGTACGGGTGGATTTGCGCGAAATTCGAGCGACGTCACAACGTCATAGGGCAGATGCACAGTGCAGCCTGCAACGTCCGCCGCATCCAAAATGGCATTCGCCGTTCCGGCAAGATCATGTTCGCACAGCGACTTGCCAACATTGATCCCCCGGGCAGCAAGAAAGGTGTTCGCCATACCGCCGCCAATGATCAAATGATCGACCTGCTTGACCAGATTGTTCAGCACGTCGAGCTTGCTCGATACCTTTGCGCCGCCGACGACGGCAGCGACCGGGTGCTCCGGTGAACCCAGCGCGGCTTCCAACGCTTTCAGTTCCGCTTCCATCGAACGACCAGCATAGGCTGGCAAAATATGTGCGAGACCTTCGGTCGACATATGCGCGCGATGTGCCGCCGAAAAGGCGTCATTTACGTAATAGTCTCCATTTGCAGCCACGGCGCGCGCAAGTTCGGGGTCGTTTTGTTCCTCACCTGGCCAGAATCGGGTGTTTTCAAGCAATGCGATGTCACCGTCAGCCAATATGCCAATCGATTGCGCGACGATGTCTCCTGCAATTTCGGGCACGAACATGACTTCGCGGCCAAGCACATCTTGCAGCGCGTCCAAAACCATCGAAACCGACATTTCGCTATGCTTCGCACCCTTCGGACGACCGAAATGGGCAAGCAATAGAACCTTGGCCCCCTTATCAGCGAGCTCGCTGACGGTAGGCAACAATGCCCGCAAACGCGTTTCGTCGGTCACACGCCCGTCGGCCATCGGCACGTTTAAGTCCACGCGCACAAATACGCGCTTTCCTTTAATGTCACCAAGATCGTCGAGCGTGCGAAAGGCCATGATTAAAGCAACTTTCCAATGACGCCGGCGGTATCAACCATACGATTGGAGAAGCCCCATTCATTGTCATACCAGCTGAGGACACGGACAAGCTTGCCGTCGATGACGGCTGTTTCAAGGCTGTCGATGGTCGAGCTGGCTGGGCAGTGATTATAGTCGATCGATACCAATGGTTCGTCGGAATAAGCCAGAACGCCTTTCAAAGCGCCTTCAGATGCGGCCTTAAGCAGCGCATTGACCTCTTCCTTCGTGGTATCGCGCGCAGGCGTGAAGGTCAGGTCGACGATGCTGACATTGGGTGTCGGTACGCGAATGGCTGATCCATCAAGCTTACCCTTTAGTTCCGGCATAACTTCGCCAACTGCGCGCGCAGCGCCCGTTGTTGTCGGAATCATCGACATCGCAGCAGCACGTGCGCGGCGCATATCTTCATGGATCTGGTCGAGAATTTTCTGATCGTTGGTGTAGCTGTGGATCGTGGTCATCAAACCGCGTTCAATACCAATTGCGTCGTTCAGCACTTTCGCAAGTGGTGCCAGGCAGTTGGTCGTGCAGCTCGCGTTCGAAACGATCACATCAGCGGATGTCAAAACGTCATGATTGACGCCGAATACCACAGTTTTGTCGACATTTTTGCCAGGTGCCGAGATCAAAACGCGCTTTGCGCCCGCAGCAAGGTGCTTTTCTGCGCTTGCGCGGTCCGTGAAGAAGCCGGTGCACTCCAATGCGATATCGACGCCATTTGCGGCATGCGGCAAATTGGCTGGATCGCGCTCGGCGGTGACATGAATGCGCTTGCCATTGACGATGATGTCATTGCCATCGGCTTCGACTGTTCCGGGGAACGGGCCATGCACGCTGTCACGCTTGAACAATAATGCGTTCGCCTTGGCTGGCGCGAGATCATTGATCGCCACCAATTCTAAATCATGATCATCACGCTCCAAAATCGCGCGCGCGACCAAGCGACCGATGCGGCCAAATCCGTTAATAGCTACTTTAATAGTCATGCGTGCTCCAATCAGCCAAGTTTAGCGAGAATTTGCGCGGTAATCTTATCGGCGGTCAGGCCGAAGTGCTCATAAAGTGCATCAATTGGGCCTGAGGCCCCGAAACTATCGATCCCGATCCGAAGACCGTCACCGACATAACGTTCCCAGCCCATAGTCGTGCCCGCTTCGACCGATACGCGCAAACTATCCGACGCCAGAACATCAGCCTTGTAAGAAGGCGACTGAGCGTCAAAACGCTCCCAGCTGGGCATCGAGACGACGTCGGCGCCAATGCCCTTGTCTTCAAGCTGCTCTGCAACCGAAATGGCGATAGCGACTTCAGAACCAGTGCCGATTAGCACGACTTTACGGACAGCCTTTGCCGAACGTAGCCGGTAGCCACCCTTGGCAGACATATTTTCGCTGATGTCCGTGCGCAATTGCGGTAAGTTTTGACGCGATAGCGCCAATACCGACGGTGTATGCGCGCTTTCAATAGCGAGCGCCCAGCATTCTGCGGTTTCGATGGTATCGCATGGGCGATACACGTCGAGGTTAGGGATGAGCCGCAGCGACATGATTTGTTCAATCGGCTGGTGGGTCGGCCCATCTTCACCAACGCCGATGGAATCATGCGTCATAACATAAGCGACGCGGGTTTCCTGAAGCGCAGACAGACGAATGGCGGCGCGGCAATAATCCGAGAAGATCAGGAATGTGCCGCCATAAGGAATGATGCCACCATGCAGCGCCATACCGTTCATGGCAGCGGCCATGCCGAATTCACGAATGCCATAATTGACATAGCGGCCGGAATAATCGTTTTTATCCAATGTATTGGTTGACGCAGTTCGGGTAAAGTTTGAACCGGTGAGATCCGCCGACCCGCCAAGCAGGTCTGGCAATGCGGCCGTTGCCGCCGTCAGTGCAATTTCCGATGCCTTGCGCGTTGCGATATTCTGCGGCGCGGCGATTAGGCTTTCGAGATGCGGCTGTAACCATGTGGAATCAACTGCACCCGACATGGTCTTTGTGAAGGTTTCCGAATGGGTTGACGCCGCAAGCCGCTTTGCCCAGCTGGCATGGGCCTCAGCCCCGGCCTGACCTGTTGCGCGCCACGCGCCCAGAATATCGGCAGGAATTTCAAACGCCGGATAAGGCCAGTTGATTGCAGCCCGCGTCGCGACGATTTCGTCTGCACCCAATGGGCTACCATGCGGCGCTTTTGTGCCTTCTTTATTTGGGGAGCCCTTACCGATTAGCGTCCGGCAGGCAATCAACGATGGACGATTATCTGCAAGCGAAGCCTTAATCGCGCGCTCTATGTCGTTGAAATCATGGCCATCACATGCCTCAACATGCCATCCGCTTGCACGATAGCGTGCGGCGATGTCTTCACTGGTCGACAGGTCAGTCGCGCCGTCGATGGTGATGCGGTTATCGTCCCAGAAAACGATTAACCGGCCGAGACCTAAATGTCCGGCCAATCCGATGGCTTCATGGTTGATACCTTCCATCAGGCAACCATCGCCAGCGACAACCCATGTCCGGTGGTCAACCAAATCGTCGCCAAAACGCGCATTCAGGTGCCGTTCGGCAACGGCCATGCCCACCGCCATGGCAAGGCCCTGCCCCAGCGGACCTGTGGTGCATTCAACGCCATCGATCAAAAAGTTCTCCGGATGGCCAGCACATGAGCTACCCAACTGCCGGAAATTTTTAATGTCTTCGATGGTCGGGCTTGCGTAGCCCGTCAGATACAAGGTCGCATAAGCGAACATTGACCCGTGGCCCGCAGACAGCACGAAACGGTCACGATCGGCCCAATGCGGCGCTTTCGGATCAAATTTCAGGAACTTTGAATAGAGTACCGTTGCGACGTCGGCCATGCCCATCGGCATGCCGGGATGGCCACTATTTGCGGCCTGCACAGCATCCATGGCCAGCGCCCGGATTGCATTGGCCATTTGCTGTTCAGTAACGGTCATCTTCTATCCCCACAAAATACTCCTGATTGGGAGCGGGAGGCGGGCGCATACAACATATGCGATACCGCCGAGTCGTTTGGTGCCAACCCTTTGCGGACGCAAACGCGCAGCGTCAAGGGACGGGCGCGCATTTCCTGCGGGGAATCTGCCATCCATTGTGCTTTGATGCATTTGCATGACATCTTTAGTCTGTTACACCGTCTCATCAAAAGGATGTAAGCCATGGCAGATGAACGATTAATTGGTGCGATTGGCCGGATAGAGCGCGCGCTTTCACGGTTGGAAAAGCTGGCAACGGCGCCAGCGAACGCGCCTGACGCCGAACTGGCGGATCGCCATGAACGTCTCAAGAAAGAGACGTTGGACGCCATTCGCGGCATCGACCAGATATTGTCGGGAGCAAACTGATGGCTGAGGTTAAACTGTCCATCGCTGGCCGCCAATATTCAGTGGCGTGCAATGACGGCGAAGAAACGCGGTTGCTGGCGTTGGGTGCGATGGTTGATGAGAAGGCACGAGAAGCCGGTGGTGGCTCGGGCGGCCTGAATGAAACCCGCAGCCTGTTGTTTTCGGCGTTGCTGCTGGCCGACCGCTTGCATGACATGACGAGTGGAACGCCGGTTGTTGCGGATAGTGCTCCGGCAGTCGACAAATCGTCACAAGTCGCCGAAGCTTTAGAGGGCTTGGCCAGCAGACTAGAAAATCTGGCACTAAGGCTTGAGAATTAACGTAAGACGCCTATATTGATCATGGCGGAACTGCCCGGTACGAGCTGATGAGAACATCCCTGAGGCGATTATTTATCTAAGGGAGCTGTCCCTGCCTGGGCCATTTGGGCAACCTTAAGGTCCAGATCACACGGTGCCCACCTGACGTGCTGGCGTCAGAGGATATTCCGGAAAACGACCCATGGTGGTTCCGCCAACCGATTTCGGGAAATGCTGTGACTTCAATATTAGACAAACCAACACAGCGCGCCGCGTTTCGGCAAATTCGCGATTCGTACGTCAATGGTTTGACAGATCAGGACCGATCGCTGGCCTTTTCTAAAATCCCCAGCCCCTTAGCCAAAGTTTTAATGCCCGGTAAAATCGTGGCGGGCTATGTCGCAAAAGGATCGGAAGTCGATCCCGCGGCGATCCTTAGCCAAGCGCATGCCTTGGGCTGCGACCTTGCCCTGCCCCATGTAACCAGCAAAAGCGCCCCAATGCGGTTTTTACGCTGGTCGCCCGATGACGACCTTGTCCCGGGCGCATTCGGCCTTCTACAGCCTGCTGAGACGGCCCCACAGTGTAAACCCGATATAGTCCTTGTTCCCATGCTGGCCTATGACGACAGGCTCATCCGGCTGGGCCAGGGTGCGGGCCATTATGATCGCGCACTCAGCGTGCTGGATCATTCCATCGCCATCGGCCTTGCCTGGTCGGTTCAATTCACCTCTGTACTCGCATCGGACATCTGGGACGTCCCGCTCGATGCCGTGCTTACAGAAAAATCCTGGATAACATTATGAATGGACCACAGAAGCAACCGACATGGCGTAAGCCCGCGGGCATGCTGGCGATATTGCTGATTATTCTGGTTTGGGCGGTGCTGATTGTCAGCGCGTCTGAATTCATCGGCCAACTGCACATATTGTTTCAGAGCGTCATTTATTTGATCGCAGGCGTGATCTGGATTGCGCCCATGCGGCCGCTGATGATCTGGATGGAAACAGGTTCGTTCCGCGCGCCACCTACAACCTGATTTTCAGGGAAGTGGCGCGAGTGACGGGGCTCGAACCCGCGACCTCCGGCGTGACAGGCCGGCGCTCTAACCAACTGAGCTACACCCGCTAACTTGCGGTGGGGGCGCACTATAAGCGGCGCAAGATTCTGTCAACGGCATTTGTCGTAAAAGGACGTTTTCGGGCAAATGAATTCCAAACCCAGCTTTTTCGCCAACACCGTCTCGACTGACAAATTTTAATCGGCAAATAACAAAACCGGGGTTTCCATAAGCTTTTTCAACGCCTGAACATAATTGGCCGCATCCCAACCGTCGACAACACGATGGTCGCAGCTGATCGACAGGTTCATCAGTTTACGCGCCTCGATTGTGTCGCCGACAAACATCGGACGCTCGACAATCTTGTTGGGTCCGATGATCGCGACTTCAGGTCGGTTGATGACAGGCGTGGTTGAAATCCCGCCCAGGGGGCCAAGTGACGTCACTGTAAGCGTGGAGCCCGACAGCTCTTCACTTTTCGCTGAGCCGCTTCGCGCAGCGTCGGCAAGGCGGGCAATTTCCATCGCAAGCTGCCAAATATTTCTATCCTGCGCATCGCGGATGACGGGGACCATTAACCCTGCATCGGTTTGCGTTGCCATGCCCAGATGCACTGCGCCATGGCGCGTCACGACGCCATTTTCGTCGTCATAGCGGGCGTTGATCATCGGGAATTGCGGGATCGTCTTGCAGATTGCCACGATAAGCAATGGGAGCATGGTCAGCTTCGGCCTTGCGCCGCGATTGGCGTTTAGGTCGGCGCGCATCGCTTCAATCGCGGTGACGTCAATTTCTTCGACATAGGTGAAATGCGGGATGTGGCGCTTTGACGCGGCCATATTGTCCGCGATACGTCGGCGCATGCCGATGACTTTAACATTTTCGTCGTCACGGCGCGCACTGATATGGGATGCGCGATAGCCCTGCCCGCTTCCATAGGCCAAAAACGCGTCGAGATCCGCGTGCCGGACATGCCCACCCGCCGCCTTGACGTCAGTCAACTCAACGCCAAGTTCCTTTGCGCGTTGGCGCACTGCAGGCGACGCCGTAATCTTATGGTCGGCGCTTATGCTAGGCGACGGAACCGGCGCAGCGGCAGGCCCTTCCTGAACAATCGCTGGTTCCGCAGCGACTGGTTCCGGCGCATGTGGCAGCTCGTCTTCGACCGTGGCAACCGCTTCTACCTGTACCGTGCTTTCCACCTGACTGACGTCAGTCGCGGTTTCAATCTCCACCAGCATCGAACCGATGGCGATGACATCGCCCGCCTCGCCAGCAACCTTGGTCACAATCCCCGCCACCGGACTTTCCATTTCGACGGTCGCTTTGTCCGTCATCATATCCGCCAACGGCTGGTCTTCAGAAATCTTGTCGCCAACCTTTACATGCCATGCAACGATTTCTGCCTCGGCTATGCCTTCACCAATATCGGGTAAGTTGAATGTGAATATGGGCATAAAGTCAGTCCTTCATGATCTTGTCAAATGCGCGGGCGAGCCGCACGGGGCCGGGGAAATATGCCCATTCAAGGCTGTGTGGATATGGTGTGTCAAACCCGGTCACGCGCTCTATTGGCGCCTCGAGTTGATAGAAGCACCGTTCCTGCACCTGCGCAGCCAATTCAGCGCCAAATCCGCTGGTGCGCGTCGCTTCATGCACAACCATACAGCGGCCCGTTTTCTTCACCGATGCCTCAATGGTTTCGATGTCCAGTGGCAATAATGTCCGCAGGTCGATGATTTCGGCGTCAATGCCATGCTCGGCGACGACAGCCTTCACAACATGCACCATCGTGCCGTAGGTGAGGACCGTGACCGCCTGCCCTTCCCGCACGACCGCCGCCTTGCCTAAGTCTATGCGATAATAGCCTTCTGGAACGGCGCTGCCGTCATGTTTGGACCATGGTTCGACCGGACGGTCATAATAGCCGCTGAACGGGCCATTGTAGATCCGCTTGGGCTCAAAAAACACGACGGGGTCATTGTCTTCGATGGCGGCAATCAGCAGCCCCTTTGCATCATAAGGCGTCGCGGGAATAACCGTCTTAATCCCGCACACATGCGTGAACAGGCTTTCGGGGCTTTGGCTATGCGTTTGCCCGCCGAATATGCCGCCGCCAAATGGCGAACGCACGGTCATGGGACAGATAAAGTCATTGGCAGAACGATAGCGCATGCGCGCAGCCTCACTGACCAACTGGTCAAGGCCGGGGTAGATGTAATCGGCAAACTGAATCTCGGGCACGGGCCGCAGGCCATAGGCTGCCATGCCAACACCAACGCCGATGATGCCACATTCGCTGATGGGCGTGTCAAAAACGCGGGTTTTACCATGCTTTTTCTGAAGCCCCGCAGTCGCGCGGAACACGCCGCCGAAATAGCCAACGTCTTCACCCATGATGACAACTTCGGGGTCTTTCGCCAGCATCACGTCTAGGGCGCTATTGATCGCCTCAATCATGTTCATCGTTTTGGTGGCGGGCTCGGTCATCAGCGCGCCTCCCATTCAGGACCAAATTTGTCGCGTTGTTCTTCCAACATTTGTTCGCACTGCTCTTTCAAATGCCATGGCATTTCTTCGAACACATCTTCGAACATGGTTTCCATTGGGTGATGCAGGCCGTGGCCTAAAATCCCTTTCTGCTCCGCCTCTTTCTGGGACGCCTTTACGAAATCCGACAGTTCCAGAATGAGCGCCTCATGCTGCTCGTCACTCCACGCGCCAATCGCTATCAAATGATCTTTAAGGCGCGTCACAGGGTCGCCAAGCGGCCACAATGCATATTCTTCCGCCGCACGGTACGCGCCGGGGTCATCCGACGTCGAATGCCCTTCCCCGCGATAGGTGAAATATTCGATCAAGGTTGGCCCACCATTCGTGCGCGCGCGGTTGGCCGCCCACTGCATGGCTGCAAAAACGGCCAGCGCATCATTGCCGTCCACGCGCAGTCCCGCGATGCCATAACCAATGGCACGGGCGGCGAACGTTGTCCGTTCGCTCCCTGCAAAACCGGAGAATGACGAAATCGCCCACTGATTGTTTACGACCTGAAAGATAACCGGCGCATTATATACGGCAGCAAATGTCAGGGCGCTGTGAAAGTCACCTTCCGCGGTCGACCCATCACCACACCAAACGGCAGAGATACGGGTATCGGCGCGTGATGCAGACGCCATGGCCCAGCCTACCGCCTGCGGATATTGCGTTGTCAGGTTGCCCGAAATACTGAAAAATCCGTAATCCTTGGCGGAATACATGATGGGCAGCTGGCGCCCCTTCAGACGATCGCCACTGTTCGAATAAATCTGGTTCATCATATCAACCAGAGGATAATCTCGCGTAATCAGAATGCCTTGCTGGCGATAGCTTGGAAAACACATGTCATCCGAATGCAGCGCCATCGTGGTTGCAACCGACGTCGCTTCCTCGCCAAAAGACTTCATATAGAAACTGGTTTTGCCCTGACGCTGTGCCCGGAACATCCGGTCATCAAAGGCACGCAATAGCAGCATCTTGCGCAGCATGGCGCGCAGCGTGTCGGCATCGAGCCCGGGGTTCCAACTGCCAACGGCCTGATTATCATCGCCCAAAACGCGGACAAGGCCATAAGCCAGTGCATGTATGTCGGCTGGGCTGGCGTGCTCATCGGGGCGCGTTATGGCGTCCACTTCGGGCACAATGATGTCGCTAAAATCGGCCTTATCGCCTGGGCGGAACTTGGGTTCCGGCACATGGAGATGAAGCGGCGCGAGATTGTCCTTGATACCGTGCACCATCACCATCTCCGCAGTTATGTACCCGAAACGACTCAGGTAGTTTATTATCCACGGTTGTTATAATATTTCAAACGGTCCTTTAGGTCAATATCGCTGTCCTAATGCGAAATTACACCGCAACAGGCGCAGAAATGTGCGATTGCGGGTGATAATCAGACACTTCAAAATCGTCGATGCGGAAATCAAAAATGCTGTCGGGCGTCCGCAAAAGCTTCAACTTGGGGTTGCCAGACGGCGTGCGGCTCAACTGCTCCTCAACCAATGGCGCATGGTTCAGATATAAATGCACGTCGCCACCCTGCCAGATCAGTTCGCCCGCCTTGTACCCACAGACCGCGGCGAGCATCCGCGTCAACAAAGCAGCAGAAAATGCATTGAACGCAAATCCCAATCCAAGGTCGCACGAACGCTGAAACAATATGCAACTCAATATATTGTCCGCGACATGGAACTGGTAAGTCTTGTGGCAAGGCGGAAGCGCCATTTGGTCGAGCTCAGCAACATTCCAGCCTTCGATGATGTGGCGGCGCGAACCCGGGTTATTCTTCAAACTTTCAACCAGCAGACTGACCTGATCGATGCCCTTCTCGGCACGTCGGAATAGCCCGTTGTCGCTCGCCTCATAACGTGGCCAGTTGACCCACTGCGCGCCATAGACTGGACCCAAATCGCCCCATTGCTCGGCAAAGGCATCATCTTCGACAATGCGTTGCTCAAATGCTTCCTGCGTGATGTCTTCGCCCGTTTCGCGCCGATATCGCGCCAGCGGCCAGTCGGTCCAGATTTTGACATTCTGTTGAAGCAAGGGCTGGATATTTGTGTCGCCGGTCAAAAACCACAGCATCTCGCGCGCCGCAGTTTTCCAGTACACCCGCTTGGTGGTCAGCAGCGGAATAGCATCGTCGGCCAGCGAGAAGCGCATATTGGCGCCGAACAATGCTTTGGTGCCCACGGCCGTCCGATCGCGCTGAACAGCGCCCTCGTTCCAAATGCGGCGCATCAACGATAAATATTGCTCTTCATAATGAGGCGTAATGTGCATGCCCCACCGCTAAGGCCAGAGCATGTTTTTGGCAACTGTCCGAATGCATCACCGCTCGGGTACGTGCCCGTGGACGCCTTGAGACAGACGAAGCAGGCGGGATGCCCTCCAATCGGCATCCCGGCACATTGTTCATTGCTTTAACCGGCGGCCTTAACTGACGAAACGCTTTGGATACTGTCTTGTTCGGCAACGACGCGCTTACGCCATGTGGCAAGGGCCTGACCGACAACCTGGTCCATGTTGTAATATTTATAGGTCGCAAGACGGCCCACGAATAACGTTCCCTCCTCGGCTGCCGCCAACGCCTCGTAACGCTTGCAGGATATGCCTACAGCCCTGCGCTCAAGGCGTCAGGACTGACGTGGAACGCCAAAACATTGGACCGATGGCTAACTGACCCGAAGAAGACGGTACCCGGCACCAAAATGCCCTTTAACGGTATTCAGGACCGCAAAGCCCGTGAGCAGGTCGTCGCCTATTTGCTGACATTATGATGCTGTGACGGCGCGAAAATGACTGTACGAAGCAAACCGCCGTTCACTGCTTGCTATCGGAATAAACGGCTCGGGTCGCGGCAGGCGCGTCCAGTAAAACCCACAATGAAACGGACGCCGCCCCCAGCAAGGCGAGCACGGCTATCGCCCGTGCCTTTCGAACCTCCATGCCGGGCCAAAGCGGTAGCGTCGATAAAACGGCCAATGCCAATGGTAGCGCTGCGGCGAACGGAAGCGTCGGCCCCACCCCTTGCATCAACTGGTGACCCAGCGCCAACATGTAGCCTCCCACCAGTGCCGTAATACCAATCCGCACGGCAGAATGCCGCACCCAAAGGGTAATGGTGACGAGCACCATCGGTAGAACCACGACATAGGCCGCCGTCGGCGCCAATGCTTGCGCGGCAAGGCACATGATAAACAGTGGTAGCGCCGCACCGACGACACCGACGCGACTTGGTCGCCAGCTGGCAAAAACCGTGAGAAACGCCGCCAACGAGCCCAACACCGCCATAACCTCTAGCCGAGGGGTCGCGGCCAAGCGGTCATAATAATTGGCGGGCTCGAGCCCAAGGGATAAGCGGTTAAGCGCGAAGAGTATCGCTGCGCTTGCCACGATCAGCGCCAACATACGTCCAACACCCGCGGCTAAACCGGCTGCTCCGTCTTGCCGCAAGACCAGGCCCATTCCACCCGCCGCGATGATTATCATTCCCCAACCAAGCCAAGCGGGATAGATCGCCGTGAACAACCCGAATATGTCAAAGAACACGGTATCAGGCGCCCTTTGGGGAAGCCTGTCAGTTTTTAGGAGCGCTTGCGTTAGATCGAGAACCTGCCCACCCATGTCCTGTAATGAGCCTTGATCAAGGTTGTCTGGCGTCGCCATTGGTGAATGGTAGAGGCCGGATCGCCCGATAAAGGCAAAGTTATAGGCGGCGTAATCATGCTTGATGACAGGTGTCAGATCTGAATCATTGGGTAGCAGCGCGTAAATGAACGCGGCAAGTGAAGATGCACCAGGGCGACCGACCGCATCGGCGTAAACTTGCATAGCTTCACCATTCTGGTGTGACGTCTGGAACAGGGTCGTCCGCCCCCCGCCTCCGCGTGCTTCCATATTGATAACCGCGCCGACGTTTTTGCGTAAAGGATGGTTTGCCCAGAATTGACGCGCGCCCTGTAGGCCAAGTTCTTCGCCATCAGTGACCAGCATGATCAGATCGCGATCCTGCTGCCCATGGGCGCGGATTGCACGCACGACTTCTAAGCTTGCAGCGACACCCGATGCATCGTCTGCGGCGCCGGGCGAGCCCCAAACCGTATCATGGTGCGACATCAGGACGACCGAAGGAGCGTTGCGATTTTTTCCGGGGAGAATGCCGATTAAATTGACCAAAGTGGCAGGTGGGTCATTGCGGCCGCTCCACTGATTGCGCCGTTTTGTTCCCTTGGCGTCGATGAGGCCCGTGCTGGCCGAAACTTCCATCCCGAGAGCTTGCATGCGGCGTAGGATATGATCGCGCACGACTGCGTTCTCCGCCGAACCAGTAACGTGCGGACGTTTTGCCATTGCCCCCACATCCGCCATAGCCCGAATGGCGGAGAAGCTTCGCAGCGGTGCATCACTGGGCGTTGCCTCAGGCGGGGTCGTCGCAAAAATCGCCAACAATGAAGCCGCAAGCAGCGCCATCAACATCGGACCAAACCTCTTCATGCGCACCCTTCCCGGTTCAAAAGCCTACGGCACACCCCAGTCTCCTTGGGGCGGACAGGCTTTATGACTTCGTGTAAGTGGTGAGACCAAAAGCACGTTTTGTCAAAACATAAGGGCAAGCAAAAAATGGCGGAGAGATAGGGATTCGAACCCTAGGTACCGTCACCGGCACGCCGCATTTCGAGTGCGGTGCTTTCGACCACTCAGCCATCTCTCCGCAAATCATTAGGACTGGTCATTGCCGGCAAACCGGCGTGTCCTGATGACAGAGCGGGGCCATTAACTGATGTTTTTCGCTTTGCCAAGACTGAAGGTTGATTTGCGCGGCATTAGGCATGATATTAGTCACATGACGTCACAAATTCCTCTTCCTGAACAAGCTGAAGCTGCATTTTCCATCGGTGATGTGGTCCGCCACCGCATTTTTGACTTTCGCGGCGTCGTTTTCGACATTGATCCCGTGTTCGCCAACAGCGACGAGTGGTATGAATCGATACCCGAGCCCATTCGGCCGATCAAAAATCAGCCATTTTATCACCTGTTCGCGGAAAATGCCGAAAGCAGCTATATCGCGTATGTCAGCCAGCAAAATTTGCTGGCAGACCGCGAACAAGGACCGGTCAGTCACCCCGGCATCGGCGCGGTGTTTGAAGGTTGGGATGGCAACCAATATCAGTTGAAGCGCCTCATGCGTCAGTGAGTATTGGACGGCATTGCGGCTATCCATTGCCGCAACAATTCCACGCCTTCTGCATGCACCGTTGAGCGCCCAAGCTCCGGCATCGCGATGCCCGGGTCGGAGCTTCCCATGCGCTTTATCAAAATGGACTGGTCGGGCTGACCGGGGGCGATGATGAAATCAAGATCGCCGCTTGCCCTGCCCGCCGCGACCGGCCTTTTGCCGATGCCTAATGCCGCCGTACCTTTGGCCGTTCCATCCAGAAACAAGCCGCTATTGCTTGCAGAGCCTTGGGGCGCATGACAATGGCCGCAATTCACCTTCAGATATTGTCGCGCCCTCTGGTCCAGTGAGCCCGTGCGGCTGTCATCCCATTTCGGATATGGCTGAAGCCGCGCAAGCGCGGGTGCTGCCTTTACGATAGCGCGTGCGTCCGCTGGCCGGGGAAACGCCATATTTTGCCATACTGGACCTATCGGCATGATATTTCCTGCTGCCGAGTGGCATTGCTTGCACTGGTTCTTGTTCGGTACGCTGTAATTTACCGACAGGTCATTGCCAACATGGGCAAAGGTGACGGGCACCCGGGTGCCGCCAACGCGCAAATCCGCATCTTTGCCATCCGCGCGCCACACATAGGGCAAGGCAACCCAGCCCTGCGCTTGATGCAACAAAACCCGGGTTTCAATGACATTCAGTCCGCCAGACTTTGCCGGATAACCAAAGCTCTTGATAAGTGCGCTACCGATGGGAAAGATCAGCTTTCCGTCTGCATCCGCACCAATTTGGGTGCCCTCGGGCACATAGATGAAGCGCTGTTTTGCGGCATAATCGCTGAACAACGGGGTACGCAGTTCATAAGGTATCAGGCGGGACGATGGCCGTGCTGCGCCGCCGTCGAAAAATCCAAAGGCTGATAAAGTCGCCGGATTTTGCGGACCAGCGATGGCAACTAACGCCGGATCATCCGACGCAGCTGAAGTTGCCACGGCGGCTGCAAAAGCCAGCACAAACGGCACTACAAAACGCATTAGCGGACGGCAGCTTCCATTGCTTCTGGTAGAACAATCGCTGGCAAACCGGCAGGCCGCGATGTTGCACGGGCCAATGGTGCCGGTTGCGCCATTGCGGTGTCCGCGGCCACGTCTTTTAGCCCAAGCGACAACGCGGGGACGTCGTCCTGAATGATCGGTATATATTCGGATCCACCAGCGCCATCCCAGAATATCGCAGGGAAGCTTCCGCCCATGGCGGCTGCAATTTCGGTGCCGCCGCGAAATTTGGGGTCCCACCCTGCCCGGCTATGCTGGTTGTCCCAGATACTTACCTCGCGGGGTAACGGGTCATATTTGGGATCCTGAAAAGGAAAACGATAGCCAACGATCATGATGTTGGTCGTGCCGTTTTCGCCAATGACATTGTCAAAAATTTCAACTCTGCGGTTGGCCATGACCATGACGCCCGTTCCGGTCGGAACGTTGGCAACGATATTCCCCTTCGGCGCAAAATTCGGGGTCATGTTGTTGACGATGATATTGTCAAATATCCGGACATTATGTCCGCCCATTTGCGGCAAATTGGGTAGGTCGAACACCAAAACGCCGCCCGTATTGCGGGTCGCGATATTATCATGAACATCTGCGTCAAAGCTGTTTTCAATTTCAATGCCTGCGACATTTTCAACGGCAGTTGAATGGCGCACAACGATATTGCGCGACTGCCCGACATAAATGCCCGCATCCGACGCACCGCGCACAAATACCGAGTCAATCAGGACATCTTTGCTTTCGACGGGATAGATCCCATATGCGCCATTGGTCGCCAATGGTCCGCCCGTCCATTCAACGCGCAATTTGTGATAGACGATGCGGTCCGCACCCTTTGACTTGATACCATCGCCCTTGCTGTTCTCCACCGCAAAGTCTTTCAGGACAACATCATCGGAAGTTACCAACAATCCCTCGCCTGCGCCCTGCTGACCGGAGAAATCAAGGATGGTTACTGAACCGCCCTGTCCTTTTACCGTCACCTTGTTGACGTCAAGCGAGAGCCCGTCAGACAGCTTGAACCGCCCGGCGGCAAGCTCAACAACGTCCCCCGGCTCCGCAGCGATCAGCGCCTCTTGCAAACGCTCCTGCGCGCCTTCGCCGGGCGAGACGGCGATAGTCTTTGCCGAAGCAGGTTGAACGAGCGCGCAAAATGCAGCGCCAACGAATAGCAGCTCTCTTATCCTCATCGGCGCAACATGCCTTAGAGAATGATAAATGCAAGCGAGATTAGGCGTGGCTGCCCAATTTCCGATCAACGCCAGTTTACGCATATTCGCTTCCCCTGACGTGAAACGAAAACCGCCCCGAGATTGCTCCGGGGCGGTCTATATTCTTCGATAACGTGAAGTGAACTAGTGCTGCAAAGCCTTGACGATGTCTTCGCACATCTTCTTGGCATCCGCGAGAAGCATCATCGTTTGGTCCATGTAGAACACATCATTGTCGACGCCGGCATAGCCCACGCCGCCCATTGAGCGTTTTACGAAGAACACGGTCTTTGCCTTGTCGACATCAAAAACCGGCATGCCGTAAATCGGCGATGTCTTGTCGGTTTTCGCCGCCGGGTTCACAACGTCATTCGCACCGATAATGAATGCAACATCGGTTTGCGCAAATTCGCTGTTGATGTCCTCAAGCTCGAATACCTCATCATAAGGCACCTGCGCTTCGGCCAGCAGAACGTTCATATGCCCCGGCATGCGTCCAGCAACCGGGTGAATGGCATATTTCACCGAAACGCCCTGTTTCTTCAGCACGTCGGCCATTTCGCGAAGGATATGCTGCGCCTGTGCAACCGCCATGCCGTAACCGGGTACGATGATGACGCTTTCGGCCTGCTGCATCATATAGGCAGCATCTTCCGCCGAACCGCGCTTCCATGGCCGCTGTTCTTTGGCAGGGCCACCGGTGGCGGCTGCCTCTGCACCAAAGCCACCCGCGATAACGCTGATGAAGCTGCGGTTCATGGCCTTACACATGATGTACGACAAAATCGCGCCAGACGAGCCCACCAAAGCGCCGGTGATGATCATTGCTGTATTGTGCAACGTGAAGCCCATTGCGGCTGCTGCCCAGCCTGAATAGCTGTTGAGCATTGATACCACGACGGGCATGTCTGCGCCGCCAATTGGAATGATGAGCAAGAAGCCGATCACAAATGCGAGTGCCGTAATCGTCCAGAATATCCACGGGCTTTGATCAACCGTAAAATAGGCGATGAGACCCACGATCGCGGCGAGCGTGCCCAGATTGATCACATGCCGCATAGGCAGCATAATTGGCGCACCGGACATTTTGCCCGCAAGCTTCAGGAACGCGATTACCGATCCGGAGAATGTAATCGCACCGATCGCGATGCCAAGGCCCATTTCAACGCGGCTAACAGGGTTAATCTGGCCATCCGCGCCATTGATGCCAAATGCTTCAGGATTCAAAAACGCGGCAGCGGCAACAAGCACTGCGGCCATACCGACAAGGCTGTGAAACGCAGCAACCAGTTGCGGCATATCCGTCATCGCAATTTTGCGCGCAGTCACCCAACCGATGCCGCCACCGATAAAGATCGCACCCAAAATTTCGGGTAATGAAGCGACTTCGTGCGTTACCAAGGTCGTCACAACGGCAATCAGCATGCCGGCCATTCCGAAACGGTTGCCCTGCTGTGATGTCGCTGGTGAAGAAAGCCCGCGCAAAGCGAGAATGAAAAAGACGCCCGATATCAAATAAGCGAGCATCACCCATGCGGGAGGAGCAGCATGTTCCAACTTAACGCTCCTTTTTCTTGTACATTGCGAGCATGCGCGCGGTAACTGCAAAGCCACCAAAGATGTTCACGCTTGCCAGTGCAACCGCAATCAGCCCCAGCCATTTTGCGGTCGGCGAGCCACCCGCTGCCGACGCGATCAAAGCGCCCACAATGATAACCGAAGAAATTGCGTTCGTAACCGCCATCAACGGCGTGTGCAGTGCCGGTGTAACCGACCAAACGACATAATAGCCCACGAAACACGCCATCACGAAGATGGATAAAATTGAAATGAAGTCCATGGTGCCCCCTTACGCCAACAGGCGATCATTCACGACCTTGCCATCTTTGGTCAGGCGAATGGCTGCGGTAATTTCGTCGTCATCAGGCAATATAGGCTTGCCCGCTTCCTTGTCCCAAAACGCGGATAGGAAGTTGTACAGATTGCGCGAAAACAGTGCGGATGTATCCGCGGCCAAATGCGCCGGTGTGTTTGAGTAGCCGACAATCTTCACGCCGTGCTTCACGACGATCTCGTCTGGCTTTGAACCTTCGACATTGCCACCTTGGGCAACGGCGAGATCAAATATCACAGAACCCGGCTTCATCGTCGCAATCTGCGCGTCCGAAATAAGGCGCGGTGCAGGACGACCGGGGATTAAAGCTGTCGTAATGACGATATCTTGCTTCGCGATATGTGCGGAGACGAGTTCAGCTTGCGCTGCCTTATACTCGTCGGACATTTCGGTCGCATAACCACCAGCGCCCTCGCCTTCGATACCGGCAACATTCTCAACGAAGATTGCCTTGGCACCAAGCGATTCGATCTGTTCTTTCGTCGCGGAACGGACGTCGGTTGCCGAAACCTGCGCACCCAAACGGCGCGCTGTTGCAATGGCCTGAAGCCCAGCAACACCAACTCCCATGATAAACGCCTTTGCTGCACTTACCGTGCCAGCAGCGGTCATCATCATTGGAAAGGCGCGGCCATATACCGACGCGGCTTCGATCACGGCCTTATAACCCGACAGGTTCGACTGCGACGACAATATGTCCATCGACTGCGCGCGCGTGATGCGCGGCATGAATTCCATGGCAAGCGCGTCCACGCCAGCCTTGGCATAGGCGTCAACGCGGGACCGCTGACCAAATGGATCAAGTCCGGCAACCAGCCAAGCACCGGCCTTCATGCCAACCAAGGCCTTGGGGTCAGGCCCCTGCACGCCAAGGATGATGTCAGCGTCCTTCAGAACCGAAGACAGGCTTCCGACTGAAGCGCCCGCGCTTTCATAGTCGCTGTTACCGATAGAGGCCGTGGCCCCGGCGTCATTCTCGACGGAGACCGATGCCCCCAATGCGATGAATTTTTTCACCGTTTCAGGTGACGCAGAAACCCGCGTTTCGCCCGCAGCGGTCTCTTTCAGTACAGCGATCTTTACCACTTAAGCCGCGCGGCTAGCGATGATGAGAACCACCAAAGCGGTGACAACAACGGCGGCGACAGTGCCCCATTTGAACAATGCGATGAAACCCGCATAGGTGTCTTTTGCAGGTCCCAGGTCGTGATCTTGTGCCAAAACAGCCTCCATATAAACTTTTATTACGTTGCAGTCTTAACTTGTGATTTTCCAATGCTCAAGCGGCATGGACAAAGAAAATACATACACTGCTTAATCGGGTCTTTACCCATTTGTCTTACCACGGCCGTCAATGAACATTGGCGGACAGTGAATGCAGGAACGAGAAACCAGATTGTTGATGCTTGTCGATGATGAACCTGCCCAGTGCAGGCTCGTGTCGGCTATCGCATCACGCGCCGGATGGAGAACGGTTTTTGCACGTGATGCAGAAACCGCGATCGCAATGCTTGGCACGCAAGATGGGATGATGCTCGACGCTATCATTCTGGACCAATGGGTCCCGGGAGCGGATTCTGTCTCGCTGATTTCTGAACTCAAATCGCGTCGCCCAGCACTCCCGATCCTGTTGATGACCTCCATCGGCTCGAACGAAACGGCCATCGATGCCATGCGCGCCGGTGCGACTGACTATATCATCAAGCCCATCGCCCCCGAACGCCTGATTGCCGCGCTCAGCATGGCTGCGGATAAAAGCAAAGAGTTGGGCGAACTCTACCCGCTGACCGAGAAAATTACGCAGCCATTGGCGTTCGAAGAGATCATCGGATCCGCGCCAGCATTTCGCACAGCGCTGGCCATTGCCGTAAAGGCGGCACGCAGCCGTGCACCGATCTTTATCGAAGGCGAGCATGGCGTGGGCAAAGAGGTCGTGGCCGACGCCATTCAAGCCGCAAGCCCGCGCGCGAAGCTTCCCTATCTCAAAGTCAATTGCGGCGCGATTTCATCCACCCTGCTCGATTCCGCTTTGTTCGGGCATGAAAAAGACGCGTTCGCTGGCGCCTTTGACCGGCGCATCGGTATATTTCAGCAAGCTGAGGGCGGGACGGTGTTTCTGGATGAGGTGGATTTGCTGCCCCCCGAAACACAGATTAGGTTGGTGCGCCTACTCACCCAAGGTGAAATCTCCATTCTCGGTGCCGCACATAGCTACCGGATTGATGTCCGCATTTTGTCGGCCAGCAACTCGTCATTGGCGGACAAATTGGCCGACGGTGAATTTCGCGAAGACCTTTATTATCGATTGAATGTGGTGCAACTGACCATTCCGCCTCTGCGCGAACGGACATCCGACATACCCGCGCTTGCCCGTCATTTCCTCGGCCGCATGGCAAACCAGCCTGGGCTTCGAAGCCTTGGTATCACCGATGAGGCATTGACCATGCTGCGCGGATATGACTGGCCGGGCAATGTCCGGCAGCTGCAGAGCGCGCTGTTCCGCGCCGCGGTCCTATGCGAACGTGATGCGCTTACACCCGAAGAATTTCCCCAAATATCGGCGGCCGTTGGCGTTCCTTGCAATGGCGGATCGGGCGGCGCTGGCACCAATGACGGCATCGGCGTGACGCTGTACGAAAACGACGGCAATATGCGTCCGCTCGAAGAAATCGAAGCGGACGTTATCCGGCTGGCCATAGGCCATTATCGCGGCAGAATGACCGAAGTCGCCCGCCGCCTGGGCATTGGACGCTCCACCCTGTACCGTAAGCTCGCCGACCTTGGGATCAGCGACGCTGCTTAAGCGTTTTTGCCGAGCAACGCCTGCGTAACCCAAAATCCAGCAAGCGACGCAGACCCCGTCAAAAACGTGCCCCAGATGATGTCGAGCACGGTGACTTTGGTGCTCCACACTTTCAATGTGGCAAAGTTCGTCAGATCATAGGTCATATAGCAAAAGAAGCCGAGCATCGCGCCCCACAGCAAAGCCGTCTGCCATTTGCCCGAATGCAACGCAGGTCCAACAGCAAAGATCATCATGCCCAATATATATAATATATAGAATATGATGGCCGGCCCCATGCGGAACCCGCCCTTCATCAGCAGCTCACCAATCTCTGGCTGGTAAAGCCGCGTGTACATGTTGCGCAGCCAAATGCTGTCGATCATCGCGAACGCAAGCCCGGTGGCAATGTAACCAACTATATATTTCAAGAGCATATCGTTTTCTCCCTATATCCGGTCCCTTTTTGCGCGACAGCAACCCCGTCAACAAGACAGCCAAATAGCGGTAGCTTAGGCGCTCACGGTCAACGCCGCATCGCGCAGCCCGCGCCATACCTGCACGGCTTGCACCGTTTCGGCGGCGTCATGCACCCGAATGATATGCGCACCTTGTTCAACCGCCTTCATCGCCAGAAAAATGGACCCACCTAAACGGTGTTGCGCATCCGCTTCATTGGACAACGCTCCAATCAGCCGTTTCCGGCTCGCGCCAAACAATATCGCGCAGCCCAGCCCATGGTAGACAGACAGATTGTTAATAATCGCGAGATTTTCGGTCAGCGATTTGCCAAAGCCAATGCCGGGATCGACAAGTATTTTGTCGCGCTTAATGCCCGATGCTTCAACCGCAGCGATGCGGTCCTCAAGCCAATCAAATACATCGCAAACAACATCGTCATAGACCCCGTCCTTATGCGGGTCACTGCTTTGGCTAGGCGCGTGCATCAGAACGACGGGAACATCGCTGACGCGTGCGACTTCAAGTGCCCGATCATCATACCCCAGCGCAGAAATGTCGTTAATCATCGCCGCGCCAGCGCGAACCGCGCCCTCCATGACCGAGGCTTTACGCGTATCGATAGAAACCGCCGTCCCTGCCCCCGACAAACGGTGGACGAGCGGCTCCACGCGGGCAAGTTCATCGCCTTCCCACACAAGCGGCGCGCCGGGGCGTGTGGATTCACCCCCAATGTCGATAATCGAAGCCCCTGCGCTCGACATAGCAAAGGCAGCTTCGGCGGCCACGTCTACGTCAATATTCTTTCCACCGTCAGAGAAGCTATCAGGCGTAGCGTTAATGATGCCCATGACATGCGGCTGATCCAGCCTGATGGTCCGCGCGCCCATGTGCAATGCTGGCCGGGCCGCGGTGATGCGCTCGAATAATATGGCCGCCTTTTTCCGCTCTTCATCTGGAAGCGCGTCCGCAAATTGGTCCCATTGGCGGACGGATACCATATGCCGCTGCGTTGACGATGCAGTTCGCCGGATAACTTCAAATTGCGAGAACCACAGCATATGGCCCGCGAGCCGCAAGCATTCACCTTCGTGCCGCTGGGGGCTTTCCACAAAGCCGGTGGGACGAAGATAGATTTTGTTCATGGTTCCGTGGCGAGCAAATAGGTCTGGCGTAGGTCGTCAATCGGCTTCAACGCCCCGTCAGCCGCAGCATAATGCCAATATGTCCATCCATTGCAGCTTGGCGCATTTTGGATGGTCGAGCCCACCTTGTGGATGGAACCATCAACGGCGCCGCACAGAATCGAACCATCCGCACGAACAACGGCTTCAAAATTACGCTTCCGGTCAAAGATTTTTGTGCCGGGATTCAGATAACCAGCCTCAACCAATTGGCCAAAGGCGACCTTTGGCGCAGACTTTGGCGACTGCATGGTTTTGATGGCGCTTTCATCCAGCGGCAGTGCGGCCGCGATACGCTCTTCCGCAACTTCGCAATAGACAGACTCGCGTTCGCAACCAATCCAGTCACGGCCAAGACGGCGCGCAACAGCGCCTGTGGTGCCTGTGCCAAAAAATGGATCAAGCACGACGTCGCCGGGTTTCGTGCAAGCAAGCAATATGCGGTACAGCAGAGCCTCTGGCTTTTGCGTTGGGTGCGCCTTGGTACCATTGCGCTTCAACCGTTCTTGTCCGCCGCAAATGGGGATCAACCAGTCAGAACGCATCTGAAGTTCATCGTTTAAAGTCTTCATTGCACGATAGTTGAATGTGTATTTCGACTTCTCGCTTTTCGATGCCCAGATCAATGTTTCATGGGCATTGGTGAAACGCGTGCCTTTGAAATTCGGCATCGGATTGGACTTGCGCCAGACGATGTCGTTCAAAATCCAATAGCCCGCGTCTTGCACCGCAGTACCGACGCGGAAAATATTGTGATAGCTGCCGATCACCCACAATGAACCGTCTGGTTTCAAAATGCGCCGCGCCTCGGCAAGCCATTCGCGGGTGAACTTGTCGTAAATGGCAAAGCTGGCAAACTTATCCCATTCGTCATTTACGGCATCAACCTTGCTGTTATCCGGACGCAGCAAATCCCCGCCGAGCTGAAGATTATAGGGCGGGTCAGCGAACACCATGTCGATGGAGCAATCGGGCAACGAGCGCATGGCTTCAATGCAGTCCATCCGCAAAATCTGGTTGCGCGGCAGGTCATGGACCTCAACCGGCTTCGACTTTACTGCTGGCCTGATTTTCTCGATGACGCCCACGGCTCACTCCTCAAAACTGAATTAAACTGCGATGAGTCAGCGCGAAGGCAAGGTCAAGGACGTTCATAACATAAGGATTCACCGCGAGTCGCACGATCTGGGGCCATCTAAGTGGAACGAAAGGAGTCCGGCACAAGATATGGAGTCTGGCGATTCCAACGGGACTCAACCGGTAGTGGTGTTGCCCGAATGACCCACTGACTAGAAAAAACTCACAGCAAAAGCATTTGTGACACGGGCGCGAAGCTTTTGCGGTGCAGCGGCGTTGGTCCGTGCAAACGCAAGGCGGCCAAATGGTCCGGCGTTCCGTACCCCTTGTTCCGTTCCCAACCATAATGTTGATGCTGCTGCGCTGCTTCACACATCATCCGGTCACGATGTTCTTTCGCGATGATGGAGGCCGCAGAAATGCAGGGCTCACGGGCATCGCCGCCCACAATGGCCCGCGCATTCCAACGCCACTCGGACCGACGTCCCGCCGGCGTCATATTGCCATCGACAAGCACTTCGGTTGGGTCGCTCCCAATTTTAGCACACAAGCCCTCAACCGCGCGTGTCATCGCCAACATCGTCGCGCCGAATATGTTCAACCGGTCGATGTCATCAACATCCACAATGCCCACCGCCCACTGGCACCGGCGCTTTATCGTTTCTTCCAACGCGGCACGGCGCGCGGCACTGAGTTTCTTGCTGTCATCCAGTCCAGACGGGCGCGGTTTGCATAGCAATACTGCGGCAGCCACCACTGGCCCCGCAAGTGGCCCGCGCCCTGCCTCATCAACACCGAAAATCATATGCGCCAAGCGGGATATCGCCGGTTCTCGCCCGCATGGTACAGACACACCATATTCCCGGCGGGATCAAGCAACCGCGCCTCGCGCCAACCCCAGCTTTCGTCCTGCGGCATCTGTTCGAATACATATCCTTGGCTGGTGAGTTCGGTCACCCATGCATCCAACCGCTTGCTTTCAAAATAGACTATGGTCGATGTCGCGCAATCATCATGTTGGTGGATCGAAAAGGTAACGCCATTGGGCATTTCAAACCGCGCGTAGCCGTTGTCGGGGCTGTCGACGATCTGTTGAAGACCGAGCGCTGTGTAAAAATCGACAGAGGCCGCGTAATTGCGGCAACCAACGGTGACATGATTGAGCGAGGGCCCGGCAACCATCGCATCTTCGCGCACGGCTTGGTGCCCCATCGGCCCGTGACCTTGGCCAAGGCCCGGCGCATCCAGCAGCGCCAAGCGCACGAACACGCGCGCACGTTCAATGGCTGGCACTAACTCCATGCCCTGCCCCAACCCCGTCGCAATCGCGGTGGCCAAAGTGCAACCCGTTCCGTGGGTACTGCGTGTTTCAATCCGCGCGTCACTCCAGCTTTCGCTTTGGCCCGGCGCGACGTAAAGTTCATCCACAATCTGGTCGCCGTCCGCATGCCCGCCTTTGATCAGCAACGATATGCGCTGCCCCAGCAAGCTATCCTTTCCGCCGAGCGCCTGCAGTTCAGGCAGATTGGGCGTCGTGAGTGTCGCAAGCCGCATAAGCCGTTCAAATGCAGCGATAGTATCGGCATCCGCCAGCACCGCGCCACTGGTCGCCACCATGACAGGGTCGAATATGATGGGACATGACAGCTGCGAAAGGCTGTCTGCAACGGCATGTGCCGTGGCCGCATTTCCAATCATCCCGATTTTTACGGCATCCACGCCAATATCGCTCACGACGGCCGCGATCTGGTCAATGACCATCTGCGTTGGCACCATATGCACCGCATCGACGCCCAGCGTGTTCTGCGCGGTGATGGCGGTAATCGCAGTCATCGCATGCCCACCGAGCATGGTTACCGTCTTAATATCCGCCTGAATACCAGCGCCACCGCCGCTGTCGGACCCAGCGATGATCAGTATGCGCGCGGGTGTGTTGTGGGGCATCAGGCCGCAGCCGCCCTCACAGCGTCGCAGATGCCGTCAACGATGCGCTCGACTTGCGCCGCATCATCTCCCTCCGCCATCACGCGGATGACGGGTTCGGTGCCCGACGGGCGGATGACGAGCCTGCCCGTGCCGGCCAATTCGGCTTCAGCATCGGCTATAACCTGCTGAACGTGCGCATCCTCCAACGGCTTGCCGCCTGAGAAACGGACGTTTTTCAAAAGCTGCGGCACCGGATCGAACAGATGCAGCACTTCACTGGCTGGCTTCCCGCTCTCGACCAGCTGCGCCAATACTTGAAGCGCAGCAATCGTGCCGTCGCCAGTTGTCGCATGATCCAAAAGGATCATATGCCCCGATTGTTCGCCACCAACGTTGATGCCGTGCTTGCGCATTTCTTCGAGGACATAGCGGTCACCGACTTTTGCGCGGATGAGCTTTAAATGCTGGCTCTCCAAATAGCGCTCGAGCCCAAGGTTGGACATCACGGTCGCAACGATACCATCGCCCGTAAGTTTGCCCGCGCGGCGCATAGCACAACCAAGCAGCGCCATGATCTGGTCACCGTCGACCACTTGGCCATGTTCGTCGACAACGATCAACCGGTCGGCATCACCGTCAAGCGCAATCCCAATATCCGCGCCTGAAGCAACGACGGTTTCCTGAAGCGTGGCAACATGCGTTGACCCAACCTTGTCGTTAATGTTCTTGCCATTCGGCTCAACCCCGATGGAGGTTACCTTCGCACCCAGTTCCCAAATGGCCGTTGGTGCAACCTGATAAGCTGCACCATTTGCGCAATCGAGCACGACATGTAGTCCATCAAAACGGATATGTTCTGGCACCGACGCCTTTACCGCATGGATATACCGTCCACGGCTGTCTTCGATACGGCGCGCGCGGCCAATATCGGGGGCGTCAGCAAGCGTCAGTCTCTCGCTCAGCAATGCCTCAATCGCCAGTTCGTCCGCATCGGATAATTTATATCCGTCGGGCCCAAACAGCTTGATGCCATTGTCTTCATAAGGATTATGGCTGGCAGAGATCATCACGCCAAGGTCTGCGCGCATGGACCGTGTCAGGAGTGCAACAGCGGGGGTCGGAATCGGGCCAAACTGGACCACATCCATGCCCACGCTGGTAAATCCAGCCACAAGCGCGTTTTCTATCATATAGCCGGACAAGCGCGTATCTTTCCCGATGACGACCCGGTGCTTATGCCCACCGCGCAGGAAGTGCGTGCCTGCAGCCTGGCCGACCTTCATCGCCATTTCCGGTGTCATGGCGCCGGTATTGGTGCGACCTCTGATACCGTCCGTTCCGAAATATTTGCGCGCCATTTTGCTTCCTGCCGTTTTGCGGTTCACGTTTTGAATTTCCACGCTGCCAAGCCTCTCCCTTGCATAGGGAGCGATGGGCTGGCAAGACCCGATCCTATGTCAAACGCTACCCGTATTCTTATCGCCCTTGTTATTGGCCTTGCCCTCGGCATTTTCGTGACCGCGCAGTTCCCTGCCGCTGGCGAAAAACTGGATTTGATCCTCGATATTGTAGGAACATTATGGCTCAACGGCCTTCGCATGACTGTTGTTCCGTTGGTGGTCGCATTGGTTATCACTGGAATAGTCAAAAGCGCCGAAGCCGCGCGGGCCGGACCGATGGCAGCGCGCACCATCAGCTGGATCGTCGTGATGATGTTCATGTCGGCTGCATTGGGCGCGCTGTTGACGCCAATGGTGCTTTCACTTTGGCCCATGCCACAAGAAAGTGCCGCCGCTCTACGCTCGGCGCTGACAACCGCGCCAGCGGTAGCCGAACAGCCAAGTTTGCGTGATTTCGTCGTTGCGTTGGTTCCAACCAATCCAATTTCAGCCGCAGCAAGCGACTCCATCTTGCCACTTCTGATTTTCACGCTCGTCTTTGCCTTTGCCGTGACACGGCTTGCGCAAGAGCCTCGGGCGCACATGGCTGGATTTTTCAGCGCGCTTGCAGACGCAATGATACTCGTCATTGAATGGGTGCTAAAGCTCGCACCCATCGGCGTGTTTGCGTTGGCATTTGTCGTTGGCGCGCGATCCGGATTGGCCGCGTTGGGCGCGGTTGCGCATTATATCGTCACGGTATCCATCGTCGGCATCATCGTCGGCGCGTTTGCTTATCCAATTGCGGTTTTTGCCGGCAAAGTGCGCTTCCGAGATTTTGCCCGTCAGATTGCGCCGGTTCAAGCCTTTGCCGTATCCACACAATCATCCTTGGCCAGCCTTCCGTTGATGTTGAAGAAGTCAGAGGCGTTGGGCGTTCGTGAGTCTACTGCCGGCTTGGTGTTACCAATGGCGGTGGCATTGTTGCGTGCCACGGGCCCTGCAATGAACCTTGCCGTCGCGCTTTATGTTGCAAACTGGTTTGGGGTGGAGCTTGACGCGTTCGATTATGGTGCGGCAATTTTCATCGCTGCACTGACCTCTATGGGCGCGGTAAGCCTTCCCGGAACGGTCAGCTTTGTGACCTCAATCGCGCCAATATGTATTGCGCTTGGCATTCCTGTGGAACCACTCGCTTTGTTGATCGCGGTCGAAACGCTGCCCGATATTTTCCGGACAACGGGCAATGTGCAAATGGACGTTGCGCTCGCTACCGCCATTGAAGCCCCCGAAAAGGAAAACGCCCATGCAATATCGTGAACTTGGCCACGGCCTGAAAGTCTCCGCCATTGGCGTCGGTTGTATGCCGATGATCAAAGGCGGCAACATCATTTATGGTCAAGATGCTGATCCCGATGAGGCAATCAAAACGATCCATCGCGCGATCGACATGGGCATAACCTTTTTCGACACGGCCCAAATTTATGGCCCGTTCCAAAATGAAGAACTGGTCGGCGAAGCTATCAAAGGCAAACGCGACGGACTGGTTATCGCCAGCAAATTTGGTTTCAAATTCGATGCCGGAAATATCGTCGGCGTGGATGGCTCGCCAGCCAATGCAAAATCAGCGGTCGAAGGTACGTTGAAGCGCTTGGGCATCGACTGCCTGGATCTCTATTATCAGCACCGCGTCGACCCAGCTGTTCCCATCGAAGAGACGGTCGGTGCAATGGCGGATTTAATCACCGAAGGCAAAATCAAGCATATCGGCCTGTCCGAAGCAGGCCCCGAAACGCTCCGCCGTGCAGCGGCAGTTGCGCCGATCTCTGCCCTGCAAAGCGAATATTCGCTGTGGGAACGCGATATCGAGGACGAAATCATGCCAACATGCCGCGAACTTGGCATAGGCTTTGTGCCTTATTCACCGCTTGGTCGCGGCTTCCTGACAGGTTCGTTCCGTAGCCTTGACGAGCTGCCGGGCAATGATTGGCGGCGACAGGACCCGCGGTTTCAGGGTGATAACTTTGCCGCAAATCTGGCTATTGTCGATGTCGTGGGTGAAATTGCGGCCAAGCACCATGCGTCACATGCACAAATCGCGCTGGCTTGGATATTGGCGCAAGGCACCGACATTGTTCCAATCCCCGGCTTTAAGCGCCGCGTGACGATGGAAGATAGCGCACGCGCGGTTGACGTTACGCTGGATGTGGACGACCTTGCTAAACTGGATTTAGCGGCTCCTCGTGGCGGGACTGCTGGTCCGCGCTATGGTGAACGCGGCATGCGGATGGTTCGGCTTTAAAGGCTAAACCACCGGAACAGGCCAGCGCCAGCGACATTCCAATATGGGTGCGCCCAAGTTGCGGCGGCCCAGAGGATTATGCCCGCAATCCACGGACCGATCCCGACCTGAAACAAGGCAACGAGATGGATGGCGAAATGCGTTCTGCCCAGCCACCCGTCCCATTCGGCGCCCATAAGCTTGCGTTTCTTGATTTCCTGCGCCTTTGAACCCACCAGCGCGAGGAAAACCAAGCTGCCGGCAAAAATGAAATTGTCGATCCGCGGCGCGACCAAGATATGCGCAACGCCCCACAGTGCAAAGCCCCACATCATCGGGTGACGGGTTGCCTTAAACACGCCAGAGGGTATTTGCCCCGCCATAGTGTCGGGCACACCCGGCAATGACGGGTTGCGAATGAACGATCCGGAAAACAAGACAGCGGCGACTAAAGTCAGCACGCTTGCAACTATCCAAACAGCGTCACTCGCTGGCCACAGAACATCACCTTTTGCTACTCGCCCAAATTCAAAAAGCATCCAGCCAAATGTTGCGAACGAGACGAGCGAATAAAGCCCCAGAAACCCGTTTGCACCGAATCTCCTGACCATATCCGCGCGCCAAGGATGCGACATGAGAAAATGGCTGCCGACAAACAATAGCGACGCGGCAGTCAAGAAGACATATTCGCTCATAACCTCTACTCCCGCCGCCGGATATGTTCGCTCAATCGCAGACCATTAAATCAACGATCATATGCCTTTGGCAAATCACCTTCTGTTGGCCTTGCATAGCGGTCACGCAGTCGATTTTGCCGGTTGCCCAGGGGTTGTTCGACGCCGTCGATGATCACTGTGGTCGGCGTAGAAGACAGCTCAAGCGGATCGCCATCCCAAACAACGACGTCAGCGGCTTTGCCGGCCTTGAGGCTACCCAAACGGTCACCAACACCCATGATATTGGCCGGAACCGAGCTTATCGCGGCAAATGCTTCATCCCATGTCAGGCCAGTCGCACCGGGTACGCGTTCAAGGCTTACGATATTGCCTGCATATTGCGTCGTGTAACGCAATTGGTGCGAATCGCGGTCATTGATCATGCCAATGGCAACCTGCACACCGGCATCTTTCATGCGACCGATATTGCTCTGCGTGGCACCCAGCATTTCAAACGATGCTGGCAAGTCGTTCAACGCCGACGCGATAACGGGAATACGGGCTTGCGCGAGTTGCGGTGCAACCCGCCATCCTTCGCTTACGCCAACAAATACCATTTTGATCGATGGGAAGTCGCGTTTCAACTCAATGAGCCGAAGCATATCATTTGCGCCTTCGACATGGATCAAAAGACGCGTTTCGCCGCGAAGTACCGATAACAAAGCCTTGGCGTCTTCTGCTTTCAGCAAATCATCATCAAAGGTACCACGCCCTGCGGCGTAATCCTGCGCTTCACGCAACATCGCGCGAAAATGCAGATGCGTTCCAGCGCGGCTTCCGCCAGCGGCATCCGCGCCATCTTCACCGAATTCGGCAAACTGAAATGCACGTGCCTTGGTAACCGGATTACTATCAGCGCCCAGATCCGCAATGGCCCCCTGCCCTGCAAAAATAGAATTGGCGCCTTCAGGTGCAACGACTGCGCGCGTTACGCCCGCTGAACGGTTAACCGCGAATGGCGTCCGGAACGGATCAATCGCAGGCGCAACGTCGATCGCGGCCGAGAAACCGCTTCGACCGCCGCTTTTGTCGTTCGTGCCGTTAACGGCATCTACTTCAGCAAGGCCAAGACGGGTAAAGCCCGCGAAAACGCCGGGGGTTACCCATTTGCCTGCGGCGTCGATGCGACGTGCGCCCGACGGGACTGCAACACCGGCACCAGCAGCAACGACAACGCCATCGCGGACAACCACAGTGCCGCCTTCAATAGGTGCACTACCATCGCCAATCACGACGCGGCCGCCGGTGATGGCTATCGTTTCAGCCGAAACGGGTGTCGCAAAAGCCGCAAGCGCGGCGGCAGCATAGAGGAAATGCCTCATTTCACATCTCCTTCACCGGGTTGGCCAAGCTCAAAGTCGCTGACCGGGCGTATTTTCGGGTTACTTGCATCAAACATCAACGCGCCATCAATCCAAACCTTATCAGGCCGTGCGTACACGCTGAGCGGATTGCCATTCCACAACACCAGATCGGCCATTTTACCGGGCTTCAAGCTGCCGGTTTTGTCCGAAATGCCAAGTGCCTTGGCAGGGTTATATGTCAGCCATTTGATGACTTCAGCATCGCTGATATTGATACCCATCCGGCGACCATCGGCCTGCGCCTTTGCCGCTTCTTGGTTCAGACGCTGGATCTGGTTTTCATCATCCGAGTGAATGACCACACAAGCGCCCGTGTTGTGCAATATCGCGGCATTTTCAGGGATCGCGTCATAGGCTTCCATCTTGAAACCCCACCAGTCCGCCCAAACGGCGGAACACACGCCATTGTCGCGCAGCAAATCAGCTATCTTGTAGCTTTCAACAGCGTGGTGGAATGTCGAGACCTTGTAGCCAAATTCCTTCGCCATATCGAGAACGAGCGCCATTTCGTCGGCGCGATAGCAATGGTTCTGGATCGAGATGTCGCCATCCAGAACACCAGCAAGCGTTTCAAGGCCGAGATCGCGGGTATATTCCTTACCGCTGTCGCGTTTTTTCTTGTAATCCTGCGCCTTAATCCATGTCTGACGGTTCACGGCTATGTTGCCCATGCGGGTTGAGGGCATGCGCCCCTTGCTGCCATAAACACGCTTCGGGTTTTCGCCGCAGGCCATTTTCATACCGTACGGCGCGCCCGGAAACTTCATACCCTGCACCGTGCGCGCATAGACATTCTTTAGGACAACGGAGCGGCCACCCATCAGGTTAGCCGATCCGGGCAGAACCTGAAGCGCAGTGACGCCGCCATTGGCGAGTGCGCGGCTAAAACCTGGATCCTGTGGCCACACGCTGTGTTCCGCCCAAACTTCGGGCGTAATCGGCGATGTCGCTTCGTTCCCGTCGCTATGCGCTTCGACCGATGGCGTAGGATAATCCCCGAGATGTGAATGGATATCGATGATGCCTGGCGTCACAAACTTGCCTGCACCGTCCACAACCACCGTACCCGAAGGTATAGCAGTGTCCGGCCCACCGACGCTGCTAATCTTGCCGCCAGAAATGAACACCACGCCATTTTCGATTTTGCCACCTTCGCCATCATAAATGGTGACATTACGGATGGCGGTAGCAACGCCGGGATATGCCTTATATGTCGACGGGAACGGCACAGGTGCCTTTTCCACCGGCTTTGCAACAAGTGCCGCAGAAAGCGTCTTTGGGCCTTCCGCGTTTGAACAGGCCATAAGAGCCAGCGGCAGCACAAGATATGCGCTGCGCAATGCATTAAACTTTGCCATCACTTAACTCCAATTTGTGGGGCGAATGCCAGCGGCAGCAGCTTCGCCTGCTTCTGCCTAACCTTCAAGATTGCCGTCATCACGCAAGGTGTCGAGGTGCATCAGTTTCTTGATGAGCGGCGAGATTACGACAACCGCAACACCTACGCCAATCGCGATCCAGCCGATTTGGCTATACACAGCCATAACGACTTCGCGGCCAGCCCCTTCACCGGATGCAGCTTCAGAACCCGTTGCAGAGGCGATGAGGCCCGCTACGAAATTACCGGTAGCCGACGCGAAGAACCATGTGCCCATGATCAACGACGCAAGATGTGCAGGCGCGAGGCGGTTCATGGCGCTTAGGCCTACAGGTGACAGGCACAATTCGCCGGTCGTGTGGAACAGGTAGATGAGGAAAATGAACAACACTGGAACCATGCTGTCCGCGCCCGCGGCAGCAGAACCTGCGACCAGAACGAGGAAACCAATTCCGAGTTGTACAATACCCAAACCGAACTTCGCCGGTGCAGAAGGTTCAAGCCCCTTGCGGCCAAGCGCGGTCCAAGCCCACGCAAACAGCGGCGCAAGCAAGACGATGTAAATCGCGTTCAACGATTGGAACACTGATGCGGGAACGCCAGCACGATCGACATGGCGGTCCGTAAACAGATTGAGCGACGATCCAGCTTGTTCAAACAAGGCCCAGAAAAGGATCGAACCAATGATCAGGAACATCGCCGCAAAAATGCGGTCACGGTCATGTGGTTCAAGCTTGCGAACAGCAGTCCACAAAACATAAGCAACCAGAATGGCACCGGCGATACCAAGCATCGTCCCAACGATAGCCTGATTTTGTACCAGCCACCAGCAAGCGGCAACGACGACCAAGCCGACCAAATACAAAAGCCACTCCAGCTTAATGCCCATCACAGGCTTATTCAAAGCGGCGGGATCAGCGGGTTCGCCGCGTCCAAGCAACAAAGGCTTGAATACGACAAATACAATCAGGCCAAGCAACATACCGATGCCAGCAGCACCAAAACCATATGACCAGCCATAGGTCTCACCGAGATAACCGCAGAGCAATGCGCCCAGCGCCGCGCCCAAGTTAATGCCCATGTAGAAAATGGTATATGCACCATCGCGACGGACGTCAGTGCGTGGATAGAGCTGTCCGACGATCACGGAAATATTGGCCTTCAGAAAGCCAGATCCCACGATAATGAACGCCAGCGCAAGCCAGAAGATATTCAACGAGGCAGTATCTTGTCCGCCCGTGCCTTCAAAGCCCATGAGCAGATGTCCAAAGGTCAACAATACAGCGCCATATGTCACCGCTTTTCGCTGTCCGAGCCATCGGTCCGCCAAATAGCCGCCAAGCACTGGCGTGATATATACCAAAGCCGTGTACGCGCCATAAATGGCGCCCGATTTTTCATCCGAAAATAGCCAATGCTTTGTCAGATAAAATATCAGCAGTGCGCGCATTCCGTAATAGGAAAAGCGCTCCCACATTTCGGCAAAGAATAAGACGAAAAGACCTTTGGGATGGCCAAGGAATGTCCCTGCTGCATCTCCATCTTGCGCGTATGATGTCGCCATCGAGCGAAACCCCTCATTTCTGTTATGTTTGATGTTCCATTGAAAGGAACGATTGCCCGCGAACCTACCGAAAAAATTGCGCGTGTGAAGAATTTAATTGCGGATACCGTCAAAATTCGTCGAAGGGAGTGGAATGTTCAACGACCTCTCCTCCGTAACCCGCTATCTCGAAACCCGCAGGTCTGGCAAACCACGCGACATGGTGGAACCCGCTCCCGACCAAGCCACGCTTAACCGCATATTGCAGACCGCTACGCGTACCCCCGACCATGGCAAGCTATTTCCGTGGCGTTTTGTCGAGATCACCGACCGCAGCGCCTTTGCTGATCTCCTCACACATGCATTCACCGCTGCCAATCCCGACGCGCGGCCTGCACAGATTGACGCAGCAGTATCTCCGTCGCGCATGGCCCCAACGCTTGTCCTTTTGGTGTACGCGCCGCAGCCGAGCGCAAAAATTCCTTTGTGGGAACAGCAACTCAGCGTTGGCGCCGTCGGCATGAATGTGTTGCATGCGGCGCATGCACATGGCTTTGTCGGAAGCTGGATTACCGGTTGGGCGACATACGACGACAGCGTGCGCAAGGCGATTTGTACCGGCGACGAGCAAATTGCGGGGCTATTCTTCATGGGGTCCCCGGCCCTGCCTCTTGAAGAGCGGCCGCGCCCCGACCCCACGCATATCATTCGCCAATGGCCTTAAAATAGCTGCCTTGACGCGACCTACTGTATTATGGCAGTAAGTATGTGATGAAGAATGACGTTAAACCCGTATATTTAAAATTGCGCGATGTGATCGCCGCCGCCATTTTGGACGGTGCGTATAAGGAAGGCGACATGTTGCCCTCGGTTCGCGCATTTGCCGCTGACCAAGGCGCGAACCCGTTGACGGTCGCTAAAGCCTATCAGCTATTTCAAGACAGCGGGCTCGTGGACGTTAAGCGCGGCGTCGGTCTTTTCGTTGCAACTGGCGCGATTTCAAAACTGCGCAGTTTCGAGCGCGATAATTTCATGCACAATATTTGGCCTGACGTAAAAGCCCAAATGCAGCGTGCCGGCATCGATCCGGCGGAATTACTGGCGCTTAGCTGATTTTTTGTACGCGGCTTTTGCTGTAATCAGTTCCCATCAAACATTTAGATCATATTGCTTCAGCAGATCGTACAGCGTCGGTCGGCTAATCCCCAGTAGCTTTGCTGCGTTGGAAATATTGCCCTCTGTCCGCGCAACAGCCCGCGTAATCGCTTTGCGATCAGCCGCCTCGCGCGCGGCCTTCAAGTTGAGTTGCAGATCGTCCGCATTCCCGTCGCCCAAGTCGAGGTCATCCGCCGTGACAAACGCTCCCTCTGCCATGATGACAGCGCGCTTAACGCGATTTTCAAGTTCGCGAACATTTCCCGGCCAGTTCCATGCATCAATTGCTGCCAATGCGCCGGTCGACATGCCCTTAATCGTCGGATTCATCTCGCGTGCAAATTTGCTAGTGAAATGCTTGGCCAACAAAATTGCGTCCCCCGTGCGCGCGGCCAGCGGCGGAATGTTGACGGTGACCTCTGCCAATCGGTAATATAAATCATCGCGGAATGTTTGTTCCGAAATCATCTGGCTGAGATTGCGATGGGTGGCGCAGACCACGCGGACATCCACTTGAATGGCTTTGCGGCCGCCAATGCGCTCAATATTGCGTTCCTGTAGAAAACGGAGCAGTTTTACCTGCAGTGCTAACGGGATGTCGCCCACTTCATCCAAAAATTGCGTTCCGCCATGTGCCAGCTCAATCTTGCCCTCGGTCGTTTTAACCGCGCCGGTAAACGCACCTTTTTCGTGGCCGAACAATTCGGATTCCAACAAATTTTCAGGTATAGCGCCGCAATTAATGGCGACGAATGGCTTATCGCGCCGACCGCTGGCATTGTGCAGACCCCGCGCCAGCAATTCTTTCCCCGTGCCGCTCGCACCCAAAAGCAAAACCGAAATATCAGCGGGTGCAATGCGCACTATGGTGCGGGCAACCTTAATCATCTCTGGCGATGCGGTGCGTATTGTTCCCAGCAACAATGCACCGTCGCTATCGGGTTGCTGCAATAATGCGTTCTGCGTCTCCCGCTCACGCGCATGAAATGCGCGCCGAACTAGCATGTGAAGCTCGTCAATATCTACGGGCTTATGACCAAAAACCAAAGCACCCGCCGAAATGGCACGCAGCGCGCTTTCATGAGCGCCATCTCCCGACACGACAATGATTTTGGTGCCAGGCTCTACTTCGCGCAGCAAGGCGAGCGCATCTTCTCGATTGGACGCGCAAGAGACGTCGAAACCTTCATATGACCATTTGAGTTGCTTCTGAAGATCAAGGTCGTCTTCCACAATGAGCAGCTTTTGCCGATGTTCGGTCATTTATGCGGGCTCCTGATGGGACACGCTGCCATCACTGTCGTGCGCGACCGATGTCTTGATCCGCAGGAGACCATCTAGCGCCAGAAACGGCACCCCATAGGGCATGTAATGCCTAAAAAGCCGTATCATCGCGCCGCGTCCATATCGGCTTTGCTAAAGGGCAATGGTAAAGTGTCGATTAATTTTACAGTCGGCCGTCACGTCCGGTGACATGTTTTGCATGAAATTGAACATGCACGACTTCACCAACGGCTGACACACGCAATATTCGATCGGCGCTGATGTAATTAAACCGTCCGGTCGAATACGAATGGCGACAACCCTCGTTCGCGCTCATTAAACACCAGCACCCTGCCCGCTGGCGGCGCGCTGCGTTGCGGGCAGTCCGATCGCGTGCACGCAGGACAGCCCAATCCGATCGGCGTTGCTGCCGCGTCGCGTAAATCCCAGCCCCGCGCCGCGGCCAAGGGTGCCGCCAGTTTGGCATCAATACCCAAACAAATGGCGAATTCAGCTTCAACGCCGCCGCTCACAGCGGTTTGCGGGTGCACCGTGCGCGACAGCGTGAACCAGCGGCTTTTGTCCTCCAGCTCAACCAGATGCGGCATCAGTGTGCCCGGTCGTGCAAAAACGTTGTGCACGTGCCACAAGGGGCATCGGCGGTCGGTTTCCACCAACGGTGATGCGCTCGCCCCGGCATAACGCTTACTGCTCTGCCCCGCCCGATCGATCCGCAGCATGAAAAATGGCAATCCGCGTTGCCCAACCCTCTGCAAAGTCGTTAGGCGGTGCGCGACTTGTTCAAAGCCCGCACCAAACCGGCGTTGCAGCAAGATAAGATCATAGCCAGTCGCCTCGCAAGCGCGCAGGAAACGTGCATAGGGCATCATGACGGCTGCGGCGAAATAGCTGTGCAAATGGCGTCGGTAGAGACGCTCCCCTGCCCGTTCGGTGAAGGAGGCGCCGGAAACGAGGGCCTCAATCTCCGCCTTTGCCTCCAACATACCAAGTTGCAAGGCGGCGGCGAATGTGCGGCTTGCTGGGTCCAATAGCTCCGACAGCTGCAATTGCCGCGCATGGAGGTCCAACCGGCGTAATCGGTCGGGCATTACGTCAAACGGCAATATCCGTATCGACAGCTGATGCTTCACGCGCAGACGTTCGGTAATCGCGCCATACAGGTCCGCGTTGGTGAGGCGCAGTTCATCCGCGAGGTTTTCAGCTTGCGAGTCCAAATCCGCAAAATGGTTGCGCCATCGCTCAATCTCGCGCCGCGCCGATGCGATGGATTCAGGTTCAATGCTTGCGCCGCCTTGCAAGGTGCCCGCTCCGCCATGCGAACCGCCAGACAAACGGTCGAACGCGCGGGCAAAAGCTTCGGCTGCGTCAGGGCTGGCTGCAATCCATTCTTCCACCTGTGTTCGGTCGACCGACAGATCTGCAAACATGGGATCGCTCAACCGGCGGCGAATGGCCTCAACGCCACCGCCGGGTGTTGTCCCAGTCAGTGTGCGTGGGTCGAAGTCATATGACTGCGCGAGCTTCAGCAACAAGGTGGCCGTGAGCGGACGTTGATTGCGCTCAATCAGGTTTAGGTAAGACGCGGATATTGTGAGCACATCCGCCATTGCCCCTTGTGTCAGTCCGTTTGCACGACGGATTCTGCGGACGGCGTGACCGGCAAATAGCTTTTGTTCACTCATGGCAGCGCCTTGTAAGTTATATTACAGATTTACAATTATGCTTTAGATTATCTGCACCATAACACAACAAATATTACAAAATAGACTCGTCCTTTGGCCATTACAACCGCATATCTGCAGCCATAAATCAGGTTACCGAAGGAATTGTAAATGTCGTACCAGTCGCTCATTGCTGAAAACAGCACGCACATTGCCGCGAACAAGGGCACATGGGACTCGATTAGCGCAGAGTCCGTGGCGCGTATGCAGTTGCAAAACCGTTTCCAGACGGGCCTCGACATTGCCCGCTACACCGCAAAAATTATGCGCGAAGACATGGCGGCTTATGATGCTGACCCCGCGCAATACACGCAGTCGTTGGGTTGCTGGCACGGGTTCATTGCGCAGCAGAAGATGATTTCGATCAAGAAGCATTTCGGCACAACCAAGAAGCGCTATCTTTACCTGTCGGGCTGGATGATTGCGGCGCTGCGCAGCGAGTTTGGCCCATTACCCGACCAATCTATGCATGAAAAGACGAGCGTCCCTGCGCTTATCGTCGAACTCTACACATTCCTGCGTCAAGCGGACAGCCGTGAGCTCAACCTTCTGTTCAAGGACCTTGATGACGCTCGCGCAGCGAATGACGCCGCCAAGGAAGCGCAGGCACTCGCCAAAATCGAAAACCATGAAACGCACGTCGTGCCGATCATCGCGGACATCGACGCCGGCTTTGGCAATGCCGAAGCAACCTATCTTCTGGCCAAGAAAATGATCGAAGCGGGCGCATGCGCCCTGCAGATCGAAAATCAGGTTTCGGACGAGAAACAATGTGGCCACCAAGATGGCAAAGTCACCGTCCCGCACGAAGATTTTCTGCAGAAAATTCGTGCCTGCCGGTACGCGTTTCTCGAACTGGGCGTTCCTGATGGCATCATCGTTGCGCGCACGGACTCCTTGGGTGCAGGCCTTACCAAGCAAATCGCGGTTTCGAAAGAAGCTGGCGACCTTGGCGACTTGTACAACAGCTTCCTCGATTGCGAAGAAATCGACCCAAGCACAGCGCAGAATGGCGATGTCATCCTGAACCGCAATGGGAAGCTTTTGAAGCCAAAGCGTTTGCCTTCGAACCTTTTCCAATTCCGTTCAGGAACAGGCGAAGACCGGTGCGTGTTGGATTGCATCACATCGCTGCAGAATGGCGCCGACCTTATCTGGATTGAAACTGAAAAGCCGCACATTGAACAGATTGCCGGCATGGTCGACCGTATCCGCGAAGTCGTTCCCAACGCCAAATTGGCCTATAACAACTCGCCAAGTTTCAACTGGACGCTCAATTTCCGTCAGCAGGTATTCGACGCCTGGGCCGCAGAAGGTAAGGACGTGTCGGCTTACGACCGTGCAAACCTGATGAGCGCATCATATGATGAAACAGAATTGGGTACACAAGCCGATATGTGGATCCAGAATTTCCAACGCGATTCTGCAAAGCGTGCGGGCATTTTCCACCACCTGATCACCTTGCCAACATATCACACCGCAGCATTGAGCACGGACAATCTGGCGAAGGATTATTTCGGCGAAATGGGGATGCTCGGATATGTTGCCGGCGTCCAACGCAAGGAAATCCGCCAAGGTATCGCCTGTGTTAAGCACCAGAACATGTCGGGTTCCGACATTGGCGACGAGCATAAGGAATATTTCGCTGGCGAAGCCGCGCTCAAGGCCGGTGGTAAAGACAATACCATGAACCAGTTCAGCAACGCAGCGTAAGAAAGGTGAATCCATGAGCGAACCAGCACGTGCACGCGCCGTTTTGTCGACCGAGGACCTCACGCTTTTGAGGCAAGCCTTGGTCCACTATCTGGAAGCGATAAAGGATCAGCCAGAATCGATTAAATTTGCCCGCCTCTACCACCGTTTGGGGAGCGCAGGCGGCAAATAAGCGCGCATATATTTTACGAGTTTTCCTGGGGAGGAAAACACCTAACCGCCGGCAGCAATGTCGGCGGTTTTTTCTGTGGGCCAACGCATTGTCGCTAATATTTTCTTAAGGCCGTTGGTATATCCCCCTTGCAACCAAACAGGCTGGGGCGCGTGGATAATACACTAAAAATCTTGCTTGGGGTTCTGTCGGTCACCGGGTTCATCACCGTGGTCATTCCGCAGGGCAATCCCATTGCGCCCCACGAAGCCGCAGATGGCACGACCGCAGAAGTTAACGCGCCGCCGCCCGAGCCAACAGCACCGCCACCCTCTCCACCGCCATCTCCGCCGCCCGTTTCATTCGATTCCGAGGTTACTGTTGGATTTATAACCGGCACGCCATCGATTGACGGCCGGCCAATTCAAGCTGATTTCGGGTTGCCATTTGGCGTATCTCCGCGATCCGACAGAGAAAATCCGGACGCACCCCAAAAGAACAAAATTGGCTATACACCGCCGGTATTTAGCATGCCGGACGCTCCCGCCCTAGACGAGGAAGATGGGGACACGGAGACTGGTGCGCCCTTACGCAGTGAACCCAGAATCGAGGGTTTACTGGGCAGTCCAGCCACCATCAACCGATAGGTTCGTTCCGGTAATCGCGCTGGCCTCATCCCTGCATAGGAACACCGCCAATGCCGCCAATTGTTCAACCTGAACAAATTTTTTCTGCGGCTGGTTCGCCAGCAACACATCGTTGATGACCTGTTCGCGCGTCAACCCGCGTGCCTTCATCGTGTCGGGAATCTGGTTTTCAACCAATGACGTCCACACATATCCCGGGCAGATATTGTTGACGGTTATGCCTTGCGTCGCGACCTCAAGCGCAACAGTCTTGCTAAAGCCGGCGAGGCCGTGTTTTGCCGCATTATACGCCGACTTAAACGGTGACGCGACAAGGCTGTGCATCGAACCGGTGTTAATGACCCTGCCCCACCCCTTTGCCTTCATCGCGGGCAAAGCAGCTTTTGTGGTATGAAATGCGGACGACAAAATGATCGACATGATTGCGTCCCACTTGTCTTCCGGGAATTCATCAACCGGCGCGACATGCTGGATACCCGCATTGTTGATCAAAATATCGGGCGATCCCAGTTTCTCGGCACATTCAGCGACCATCGCCCTGATTTCATCTGGCTTCATCATATCCGCGCCAGAATGGAGTGCTTTGCCACCGCTTGCAGCGGCGAGTTCCGCGACATAGCCTTGTATGGCATCCGCATCACCGAAACCGTTGATCATCACATTGGCACCCTCGGCCGCCAGTGCACGCGCATAGCCCAATCCAATGCCAGATGTTGAACCGGTAATGAGCGCCGTTTTGCCTTGGAGGAACATGCGAGATAGCCTTTGCATTAGGGATGGACGTTATTTGTGCTGAACATCGCTAAACGCAATGTTGGTGCAGGACAATATGGCAGAATGCCAAGACCAAATAGGTGCAATTATATAAAAGGCCTGTCATAAGCGTCGCATGCGTTTGAATGATTGTCATAATGTCGCCGATTTTCGCCAGCTGGCGAAGGCGCGCCTGCCGTCGCCTATTTTCAACTATATCGACGGCGCTGCCGATGATGAGCGGACGAAAGGTCGCAACAATGCGTCGTTCGACGACTGCGACCTTGTGCCCAATGTGCTCGCGGGCGTTTCTGATATCGACACGAGCGTTCGTGTCATGGGCAAAGACATTTCCATGCCGCTCATGCTATCGCCGACCGCGTTGCAACGCTTATTCCATTGGCAAGGTGAACGTGCCGTTGCCGCTGTGGCGCAACAGTTTAACACATGGTTCGGCATTTCCTCGCTTGCCACGGTGAGCATCGAGGAAGTCGGCGAACGCATCAAGACGCCAAAACTGTTTCAGCTGTATATCCACAAAGACGAAGGCCTGAACGCGTCGATGATCGAACGTTGCAAAGCCGCGAAATTTGATGCCATCGCGTTAACCGTCGATACGATCGTATCGGGCAACCGGGAACGCTGCCTGCGCAGTGGGTTCACCTCGCCGCCGCGATTTACACCTGCATCGGTGCTGAGCTACGCAATCCATCCATCATGGGCGCTGAACTATATGTTCCGCGAGAAATTCTCGCTTCCCAACCTGCAAACCCATGTTGACGCGGGGACCAATGTCGCGGTGTCTGTGGCCGAATATTTCAATACCATGCTCGACACGTCGATGGACTGGAAGATGGCCGAGAAAGTCCGGTCCGACTGGGGCGGCGAATTTTGCTTAAAGGGCATCATGTCCGTTGACGATGCGAAGCGGGCTGTCGACATTGGCGCCACGGCGATCATGGTGTCCAACCATGGCGGGCGGCAATTGGACGGATCGCGGTCGCCATTCGACCAGATTTCCGAAATCGCCGACGCCGTTGGGGGGAAGATCGACATCATCTGTGACGGCGGCGTGCAGCGCGGCAGCCATGTATTAAAGGCGCTGGCAGCAGGTGCCACAGCATGCTCGGGCGGGCGGCTCTATCTTTATGCATTGGCCGCAGCGGGCCAACCCGGCGTTGAACGCATCGTTGGCAAATTGCGCGACGAAATTGATCGTGACATGCGATTGATGGGTGTCAAATCCGTCGCGCAGCTTAACCGCTCTATGTTGTGCTATCGCTAAGCTTTTGCGCGCACCTGCAACGTCAGGAAAACAGCTTTAGGCGGTGCTCACCAAGAACCAGATAGCGACCATCCCCAAGAGCACCGCAAATATACGGCGCACTTGGTTCCGGCGGTTGCCCACAGTCATCCATCCATGCGCCTGCGCCGCTATGCAACGATGACGAGGTGCACCGCTGCTGCAATCGCGACGTAGCTAGCGGACAGCAGCATGGTCTGCGGCACAATCGGCGCATTCGTTGCGATATAGGCTGGCAGGACCGTGACAAAAAACACCGCGGCTTTTGGGTTCAGCAAATTTAGCAGCAAGCCGTGGCGGAACCATGCCGCCATGGCCGTCGCGTCTATGTGGTTGGCCCCAACTTCTTTCTCCCCAAACCATGTTTGCCATGCGAGCCAGAGCAAATAGGCCACGCCTGCATAGCGCAGCAAACTAAAGGCCAAAGGTGCGCGGGCTGCGAGCGCGGCAAGACCCATGGCCGAAGCCAACGCAAGGATCGCAAGGCCCGTTGCAATGCCCGCCACAGCGGCAAAACCCGACCGTTTCTCTTGCGTCGCGCTGGTCAAGGCGAGCCATGCCATGTTCGACCCCGGGGTCAGCTCAATCAACATTGTGGTGATAAGAAAGGGAAGGAACAGCGCAGTGATCATCCGCAATTTATACACACCTTCACCCGATAGTCGATTGCGCTTGGCATTACGCGTGAACACACCCATTTAGGGTTCATGACCAATTACTCTTTGCTTGACCTAGTTCCCGTTGTCGAAGGTGGTTCAGTGGCTGGCGCGCTCGCCAACGCCGCAGACCTTGCGGCCCACGCCGAAAGTCTGGGTTTCAGCCGTTACTGGGTTGCCGAACATCATGGGATGCGCGGCATCGCCAGCGCGGCCACCAGCGTCGTCATCGGGCATATCGCTGCCGCAACAAAATCCATCCGCGTTGGTTCAGGCGGCATCATGCTGCCCAACCATGCGCCATTGGTCATTGCCGAACAATTTGGCACTTTGGACGCGCTTTACCCGGGCAGAATCGACCTTGGATTGGGCCGTGCGCCCGGCAGCGACCAACGCGTTGCCGCAGCGATCCGCCGGACATTGGACAGCGACCCGAACGCGTTCCCGCGCGACGTGATGGAACTGCAAAGCTATTTCGCCGATGACGGCAAAACCGGCATCGTCGCAACACCCGGCGCAGGCGCAAATGTGCAACTCTATATCTTGGGCAGCAGCCTCTACGGCGCGCAAGTGGCCGCTGCACTTGGCTTGCCCTTTGCCTTCGCCAGCCACTTTGCACCGCAAATGCTCGACGAAGCCCTACACATCTACCGCAGCCATTTCCGGCCAAGCGCTATATTGGACAAACCCTATGCGATGGCGGCATTCAACATCATCGCCGGCGAAACCGATGCGGAAGCGGAATTTTTGGCGAGCTCATTGATGCAAAGCTTTGTCGCCTTACGCACGGGCAACCCGCGCCAAATGCCGCCACCGGTCGAAGGCTATGTGGCGTCACTTCCACCGCAATTTACGTCCGCGTTGAACGACATATTATCCGCCAGCGCAATCGGCTCCGCTGACACTGTAAAGACAGGCGCCAAAGCGTTTTTAGCGCGCACGCAAGTGGACGAAATCATCGTCGCCTGTTCGGTTTTCGATCATGAAAAACGAAAACGGAGCCTGGATATTACAGCCTCCGTTTTCGCGGAACTTAGTAAACGCGTGGCTTCGGCTTGATATACTCTGCCTCGTCGGTCAGCGTATAATCATGCACTGGGCGGTAGTCGATTTTCACCGCGCCGCATGAACCGCCCCAACCTTCGAACCATGAAGCGGTGTGCTTCATCCAATTTGCGTCATCACGCTCTGGATAATCCTCATGCGCATGCGCGCCGCGGCTTTCCTTGCGGTTGTTGGCGCTTTCGATCGTGCAGACCGCCTGTGCCATCAAATTGTCGAGCTCAAGCGTTTCGATGAGGTCGGTGTTCCAGATCATGCTGCGGTCGGTGACGTGCACGTCGGCCAGACGCTGGTTCACCTTTTGCATCTCGGTAACGCCTTCGGCCAGCAATGCTGTGTCGCGGAACACCGCAGCATGCTTTTGCATTGTCCGCTGCATTTGCAGACGAATGTCTGCAGTCGGCGAACCGCCCTTTGCTGCACGGAACTTGTCGACGCGGGTCAGCGCCAAATCGGCGGCATCTTTCGGCAGCGCCTTGTGCGGGGCACCTGGTGTCAATGACGATTTCAAATGTAAGCCAGTTGCGCGTCCAAATACGACCAAGTCGATCAACGAATTTGATCCAAGCCGGTTTGCGCCATGCACCGAAACGCATGCTGCTTCGCCAACGGCGTAAAGGCCGCGCACGATGACTTCGGGGTCATCACCAACCTTGGTGACAACCTGACCATGATAATTGCACGGAATTCCACCCATATTGTAGTGCACCGTTGGTGTCACGGGCAGCGGTTGACGTGTCAGATCGACGCCAGCGAAAATCTTTCCGCTTTCGGTAATGCCGGGCAAACGCTGCGCCAAAACCTTGGGATCGATATGGTCGAGATGTAGGTAGATATGGTCCTTATGCGGGCCGACACCGCGGCCTTCGCGCATTTCAAGTGCCATAGACCGGCTGACAACGTCGCGCGATGCCAAATCCTTCGCGGACGGTGCATAACGCTCCATGAAGCGCTCGCCTTCGCTGTTGGTCAGATATCCGCCCTCGCCGCGCGCGCCTTCAGTGATGAGAACGCCTGCGCCATAAATGCCGGTTGGGTGGAATTGCACGAATTCCATATCCTGAAGCGGAAGACCGGCGCGCAGCACCATGCCGCCACCGTCACCGGTGCAGGTATGCGCCGAAGTGGCGGAGAAATAGGCACGGCCATATCCGCCGGTTGCCAGCACGACGGCGTGGCTCTTGAAGCGGTGGATGGTGCCATCTTCCATGCACATGGCGATAACGCCGCGGCATTCGCCATTTTCCATAATCAGATCGAGCGCGAAATATTCGATGAAGAAATCCGCGTCATATTTCAGGCTCTGCTGATACAGGCTGTGCAACATGGCGTGACCGGTGCGGTCGGCCGCTGCGGCAGTACGCTGGACGGGGGGGCCTTCGCCCATATTCTGCATGTGCCCGCCAAAGGGGCGCTGGTAAATTGTGCCGTCAGCATTGCGGCTAAACGGAACGCCGGCATGCTCAAGCTCATACACCGCAGCAGGCGCTTCACGCACCATATATTCGATCGCGTCTTGGTCACCCAACCAATCCGACCCCTTTACGGTGTCGTACATGTGCCAGGTCCAATGGTCCGGCGAGTTGTTACCAAGCGACGCCGCAATCCCGCCCTGTGCCGCAACAGTATGCGAACGGGTGGGAAAAACCTTCGTGATACAGGCTGTTTTCAAACCGGCTTCAGCGCTGCCCATCGTGGCGCGCAAGCCAGAGCCACCGGCTCCGACAACAACCGTGTCATAGGTATGGTCGATAATCTTGTAAGCGTCTGACATCAGGCGGATGCTCCGGTAAATGCTAATTTTGCTACGACGAAAATGCCGAACACGGCGCTCGCGACGACATAGAAGTTGAGAAGCGCCATTGCGCCAAACTTCAATCCTTCGTCATGCACATAATCTTCAATCAAAACCTGAAGACCAAGGCGCACATGCGAAAAAATGATGACGATCATCAATATCATCGGAACCGCAACGGTTGGCTGAGCCAGCCATTGCGCCAAAGTTGCCTGATCAAAATTCGGCATGAGAAGCAGCGAGACAACGAGCCACGTCGTCAGCAAGATATTGCCAATCGCGGTCAGGCGCTGTTTCAGCCAATGTTCGCCACCATGCTTTGCTGAACCCAGCCCACGCACGCGTCCGATATATGTTCTACTGTCCATCATCAAACTCCCAGAAAGCGCGGTGCCACAAACAGGACAACGAATGCAGTTGCAAAAAAGGCCGCAATGAATGCAGCCGAAGCCCAGGTCCGGTTAGCCTTCAATTCGTAACCAGCGCCAATATCCAAAACGAGGTGGCGAATGCCAGATGCGAGATGCTGGAAAAAGCTGAAGGTTACAGCCAGGCCCAAAAGCCGGAAGAACCAGTTGATAGCCGTTTCAAAACCGGTTGCACTTTCACCGGCGGAGACAACATATTTTTGAAAGGTCGCATAGCTCTCCGCGCCACCGCCAATTGCGGACAACCACCACAGCAAGGTGATCATACCGACCGTCGCGAGAATGAATCCTGTTGCGCGGTGGAAAATCGAAATCGCCATCTGCGGTGACCAACGATACACCTGCAAATGCGGGGATAACGGGCGGTTCGGGTTTTTCGCCATGATTTCAGCGTCCTTCATTTAAGCGCGGCCTGTATTAAGCGTCGCTCTTTAATCGTTTAATGGCGTGGCGCAAGGCCTGCACCGTCAGAATCGCGCATTGAGATGATGGATTTGTTCAATCACAAACTTGCACAAAATCTGCGCCAGAGCATCGGAGGCGTTCGGGCAATAACCGCCTATTAACCATTTGCCGCTTAAACATGGAAAATCGGTCCGCATTGCGGAAGACCATGACACAGGAACGCAACAATGGCAGAGAAACGGGACATTGAACCATCGGACGTCCAAGCGATTATTGATGTGTTTACCGAAGACAAAAACTTTGCGCCCCGCTGCCGCAAGGTCGGTGAGCTGTTGAAAGGCCGGTTATATGACATCAGCAGCTATTATTGGGATTATTGGATCAGCATGGGCAAGTTTCCTGAAATGCAGGATCCCGAAAATGTAGAAAAAGCCCGGGTCAAAACAGCCGCCTTTATTGAGAAGCGCCTTAGCGATATCGAAGGCGCTGAATGGTCAAAGTTTCTAACCCGTCAAATCATGGATTCGTGCCAGCGCGGTATCCCGCTTGAGAATGTCAATGCAGCGTCGACGCGCGTCAACGCCTTCACGCTGAAGTTGCTCGGTGAAGTATATGGCGTCGAACAGGAAGATTATCAGGACCTCGCAGCTGCCGCTCTGACCGCGACGGGTCTGGAACTGTCCATCATGGCAATGTGCTATACGTCATATAACGCCAATCAGAACGCGACACGCCGGCGGGAACAGTCGGCGCAGTTTGAATCCGACATTGGCATTGCTGCACATGAGGTTGCCGATCGCACGGCCGTATTGCGCCAACAAGCCGCGAGCAGTTCACAAATGGCGAACGGCATGCTGTCCAAGGCGTCGGAAGTTGCTGCAGCGTCTGAACAATCTGCAGTCGCCATGCGCGAAGCGGCCCAGACGGCCGCAGGCCTCATCCGCGCCATTGAAGATGCACGGACCGAAGTGGAGACCGCCGCCGACGTCGCAAACCGCGCCGCCGCCGTGGCAACAAAGGGTGCCGTCGCGACCGACACGCTGTCCGAACAATCCCAATCCATCGAGTCGATACTGGGTCTTATCCGCGACATCGCGGGACAAACCAACTTGCTGGCCTTGAACGCCACAATCGAAGCCGCACGCGCAGGCGATGCTGGCCGTGGTTTCGCCGTGGTCGCGCAGGAAGTGAAAAGCCTCGCAAATCAAACGGCGCAGGCAACGGACGAAATTGCGCAGAAGATTTCATCCATTCAAAGTGCGACCAAGGCGTCGGTTGAATCGAACGCATCCATCCGCGAAACCGTTGACGAAGTGCGCATGTCTGCCGAACGCATCCGGCGGGCGATGGAGGACCAAGCCCAAACGGTGACGATGATTACTGCGTCCGTTGATGAAACCGCTTTGGCCGCCGATTTAATGTCGAACACCATTTCCGCCATCCGCAGCGATACGGAAAATGTGGTGTCTGAAATCATGCAGCTTGAGGGCGGGTTTAGCGAAGTAAATGAGAAAATCTCATCGCTTCAAGCCAATGCCACGCGCTTTGTTGGAAACCTCATCCGATAACTTCGGTTGAAATTTTGTCGGCGCTGTGAAAAGCAGCGCGGATGAAAACCCATATCCTTATCACCGGCGCATCACGCGGCATCGGCGCTGCTGCAGCCGCCAGCTTTAACCCTGCAACGACTTCCGTGCTGGCGCTGTCCAGCACAGATGGCGATCTTAACGATCCTGCCACGCCACAACGGCTTTGGAACCATGCGCTTGATCGCCTTGACGGGCGTGTGGATGCGTTAATCAACAATGCCGGGATATTTGAACAAAACCCGATTTCGGCGTCGGACGAGGAATGGCTCGCCAATTGGAACCGGACCATGCAGATCAACCTGACGGCCAGTGCGGACTTGTGTCGCCGCGCTGTCCTGCATTGGCAGGAATCGAACACAAGCGGCAGGATCGTCAACATTGCCAGCCGCGCTGCGCATCGCGGGGATAGCCCGGCCCATTGGCATTATGCGGCATCAAAGGCCGGCATGGTTGCCATGACCAAGACCATTGCGCGTGCTTACGCTGCCCAAAAAATCTATGCCTTTGCCATATGCCCCGGTTTTACCATGACTGGCATGGCGGACGATTATCTCGCAAGCCGCGGCGGCGACAAGCTGCTCGCCGATATCCCGCTCGGCAAGGTTGCTGATCCCGAAGAGGTCGCGGCTATGGTAAAATTCTGTGCGCTGGATGCGCCGCCTTCGATGACGGGCGCCGTTTTAGATATAAATGGCGCGAGCTATGTACGCTAAGCTGGGCGCCATATTGGCGTTAGCCCTGACGGCCTGTGCGCCGGTGCCAACGGTCAAGACCATGAGCAGCGGAGCCACACTCGCGTCACAGTGCCAAGGCCGTGACGGCTGGAGCGACCCTGCCCCGCCCGCGCTTATCTTCGCGAATGTGTATATGGTGGGCACATGTGGCATCGTGTCGTTGCTCGTCACGTCACCCAAAGGTCATATCCTCATCGACGGCGCGACCGCCGAAGCTGCGCCGTTCATTGCCGACAATATCCGTACGCTTGGTTTCCAACCAACAGATGTGAAATATCTGGTCAGCAGCCATGAACATTTGGATCATGTTGGCGGACTTGCAGCGCTGAAGGGCATTACTGGAGCCCGCATGCTGGCACGCGCTGAAGCCCTCAAAAGTCTGGAGACCGGTATTTCGGACCCTACGGACCCACAGTTGGCAATATTGCCGCCCTTCGCAGGTATAAAGGTCGACCAAATCGTCAGCGACGGCGAAACCATCACCCTTGGCCCGATAAAAATGACTGCCATCGCCACGCCCGGCCACGCCCCGGGTGGAACGAGTTGGACTTGGAATTCATGCGATGGCGCGACCTGTCACCAGTTTGTTTTCGCCGACAGCCTTGGCGCTGTGTCTGCTGATGCGTACCGATTTACCGACCATCCAGAATATGTGGCGGTATTAAGGGCGACCATGAAACGCGTTTCTGAACTAAACCCATGCGACGTCCTGATTGCACCGCACCCCGCGCAATCACGTTTCTTTGACCGCGTTTCGGGCAAGGAGCCTCTGGCCAACCCTGCAGGCTGTGCAAATTATGTGAAAGCAGCGATGGAGCGGCTCGACGCCCGCTTAGCCAAAGAAGCCGTGCAATGAGCTGGAAGGTGACCCTGCCCTGCACCCGCAACGAAGCGGAAGAACTGCACCATGACGATGAGTGGCTTGCGGCATTGGAACCCATGCCGACAATCGTTGCGGACGAAGTCGAAGCCTTCAATGACGAGAAATGGCGGCTTGAAGCCTATTTTAACGAGAAACCAAATGCTCAGGTCATCGCCGCCATCCAAATCCGCTTGCCCAGTGCGGTCGACGCAAAGGCGGTGGTTGAAGAACTTCCCGATGCCGATTGGGTCGTCATGAGCCAGCAAGGGCTTCAGCCAGTGCATGCCGGGCGCTTCTACGTCCACACAATGGCCAACAAAGGCACAGTACCCTGCGGCGCAACCCCGTTCCAAATCGAGGCTAGCCGCGCCTTTGGCACGGGCGGACATGAAACGACCAGCGGCTGTCTTGATATGCTCGACCGAATGAAAATTGCTGGCAAACGCTTTGACCTGATTGCCGACATCGGGACCGGGACTGGCCTGCTGGCTTTTGCCGCGCATGTGTTGTGGCCGAAGGCGTATTTGACGGCATCGGATATCGACCCTGTCAGCATTGATATTACCGCGGCCAATGCCGTGGTCAACAACGTCCCTTGCGGCGTTGCGCAGGGCCAGCTGGCGCTGTGTGTGGCCGCGGGGACAGCGCACGACCTCATCACCGCCCGCGCGCCTTATGATTTGGTCATCGCCAATATTTTGGCGGGCCCGTTAATCGAGCTTGCCCCGTCGCTATCGGCGATATTGCGTGAAGGTGGCTCGCTGATATTGGCTGGCTTGCTGAATACGCAGGCAGAAGCGGTCACGCGGGCATATCGCCTGCACGGGTTTAGAGTGCAAAAACGCAAGGATATGGGCGATTGGCCATGCCTGTGGCTCGTCAAGCGACGCAATTATGGCTGGCAACGCCCGCTGCGCGCGTCAGGCCGCACCAGTCAGCCGCCGGGTGATTTTGGAACCTGGTAGCCCTTCACATATTCCTGAGTGCCCTTGGTGATAAGCGCATCTTCGGCAATGATTTCGCCAACCAATATGTAGGGCAAGGATTCGAGCCGTTGATACAATGGCGCGAAATCGGTCTCGACAGTCACCTTAAGCAGCCGATCCATGCTGGAGACCACAAAATAGTTCTGCTGAAAATCATCAATCCGGTAATGGCTGCGCATCACGCGTAGCAGGTCGAATGCGATCCGGTTGGGACTTGGGTCCTCCAGCGCAAAAATGCTCTCTGCATAGCTTGAGACGATCCCAGCGCCATAAATCCGCAAGCCATCGGCCTGCTGAATGAGGCCGAACTCCACCGTATACCAATATAGCCGCGCGAGATGGTCAAGCGCGCCAAAGCCAAGCGAGCGCAATCCGCCCTTGCCATAAGCGACCATATAATCGGCAAATACGGGATCTGCCAACATGGGAACATGCCCGAAAACATCATGGAAAATGTCGGGTTCTTGCAGATAATCCAGCTGCTCCGGCGTGCGGATAAAATTGCCTGCCGGAAAACGGCGATTGGCAAGATGGTCAAAAAACACGTCATCGGGAACCAAGCCCGGCACGGCAACGATTTGCCAACCGGTGGCCGCCATCAAACGCGCGTTCAATTCGCGATAATCGGGAATGCCGGGGCGCGTTAGTTTAAGAACGTCGATCCCCCGCAGAAATGCGTCCGCCGCGCGGCCCGGTAGCATCGCGGTTTGGCGCGCAAAAAGCCGGTCCCACATCGCATGTTCATCAGCGCCAAAGGCGTCCCAATTCTGGGGCACGGTCCAATCGGCATTTGCGCCAGCAGGCGGCGCGTCATAAACATGGCTCGAGCTATCCATGGCAATTGGTTACACTTGAAACCGTTTTGCATCAACCGCGTTGGCAGCGATCTTATGAGCTCAAAAGACTTTGCTAGTCACCGCTAAGCCTGCGCCACGATGCGGGCCCATTCGGCCTCATCAATGACTGAAATGCCAAGGGCCGTGGCCTGTTTCAACTTCGATCCTGCGCCAGGTCCCGCCACGACCAAGTCAGTCTTTGCACTGACCGATCCCGCAGACTTTGCCCCAAGTGCCTCCGCTTGTGCCTTCGCCTCATCCCGGCTCATGGTCTCAAGCTTTCCGGTGAAAACAATATTTTTACCCGTCCACGCACTTTCACGGACATTTGACACATAAGCGGGCGGCGCGATTTCGTTCAAAAGATCATTCCACACCGACATATTGTGCGGTTCGTGGAAGAAATCGCCAAGTGCCTCGGCAACTGCCCCGCCAACGCCGTCAATCGCGGTGACGTCCGCGACAGCCGCCTCATCACCCTGCGCCAAACGCAGCCCGACGTTACCGACCTCTTGTACCGTCCCAAACGCCTTAAACAAATCGCGCGCAGTGACTGCGCCGATATGACGAATACCAAGCCCAAAGAGCAATTTGGCACCATCGGGCGCGCGCTTCGCCTCAATCGCTGCCAACAGGTTATCCACAGACTTATCCTGCCATCCGTCGCGCGATACAATATCTGCACGGCGGGCCTTTAACCTGAAAATATCTGCGGGACTTTCGAGCCAGCCCAGATCGAAAAACTCTTGAATGGTTTTTTCGCCAAGCCCCTCAATATCCAACGCACCACGGCTGACAAAGTGGATTAGCCGCTGCACACGCTGGGCCGGACAAATCAGTCCGCCCGTGCAACGCACATCGACTTCGCCTTCCTCGGCAACGGCTTCCGAACCGCATTCGGGGCATTGCTCTGGAAACGCATAAGGCGCGCGTTCTGCATCGCGCGTCAGGTTTTCGACGATCTGGGGAATGACGTCCCCTGCCCTTTGCACAACGATACGGTCACCGGGGCGCACGCCCAATCGGGCGATTTCATCGCGGTTGTGCAGCGTTACGTTGGATACAACGACGCCGCCCACCGTTACTGGGGTCAGACGACCTACGGGCGTCAACTTGCCGGTCCGGCCCACTTGAATATCGATAAGCTCAAGCGTTGTTTCGGCCTGTTCAGCGGGAAATTTATGCGCAATCGCCCAACGCGGGGATTTTGCGACAAAGCCAAGCCGTTCTTGCCACTCAAGCCGGTCAACCTTGTAGACCACGCCGTCAATATCATAGGGCAAGTCCGCCCGCTGACGTTCGATACTGGCATAATGGGCAAGCGCATCATCGCTATGCGGCACGCGGACCAGCAATGGCGACACGGGCACACCCCAGGCCGCAATGGCGGCCATGACGCCGCTTTGGGTCTCGGCGGGCAAGCCACTGACATCCCCCCAGCCATGCGCAAGGAAACGCAACGGCCGTGACGCGGTAACCTTGGCATCTTTCTGCCGTAATGACCCCGCCGCCGCATTGCGCGGGTTGGCAAACAGCTTCCCGTCCTTCGCCTTTTGCGCTTCGTTTATCGCCGCAAAGTCAGACTTGGCCATATAGACCTCGCCGCGTATCTCGAAAATCTCGGGCACATCACCGTGCAACTGCTGCGGGATGTCCGAGATATGGGCGACATTGGCGGTCACATCCTCACCCACGCTGCCGTCGCCACGTGTGGCGGCCTGAATCAGATGCCCTTTTTCGTACCGCAATGAGAGCGAAAGGCCGTCAATCTTGTCCTCCGCCGTCAACGCAACATCCGCATCGGGGGCGAGGTTTAGAAAGCGCCGGACACGCGCCACGAAATCATGCACATCTTGCGCCTCAAACGCATTGTCGAGGCTCATCATGCGCTTGGCATGTGTGATTTTCTTAAGGCCTGAACCATCGACAGCCGCGCCAACCAAATTATTGGGGCTATCGGCGCGCACGAGATGCGGAAAAGCTGCTTCTAACTCATTATTGCGCCGCACCAACGCGTCATATTCCGCGTCCGAGATTTCAGGCGTGTCTTCGGCATGGTAGCGCTTGTTGTGATGGGCAATCTGTTTCGCCAACCGCATCAGCTCATTGGCAGCGTCTGCTTCTGTCACTCACCGGCTCCAGAAACCGGCTTCGTCAGGTCAAATGAAACCCGGAATAACCGCCCCGGCCTTGCCAGTTCATATGTCAGGACTTGTCGTGGCGTGACTTCAAACGCCCAGATATTGGCATTTGATACAGTGCGGCCTTCTTTGGTGAACATGTCTTTGGAAAAGGCATCCGCAGGGAATTCTTGCCGTATCACGCTTCCAGGCGTCACGGTATCGCCGCCATATTGGGATGCTGGGTCTTCGGTGCCATCTTTTAACATATGGCGATGCTTCAGACGCAAGCCAGTGTCTGTCTTGCTGATAATCCATGTGCGCGATTTATCTTCGCCAACATCAAATGCGATCCGAACTTCGCGCGATGAACATTCGCGGACGTGCGCGCGCATCTTGGCCGAATTAAAGCTCGCGTCGCTGTCATCGCCCGCCGCCAATTTTCCTTCAAATGACTTGCCGCACAGCGCGGAAAGTTCACGAAAAAAACCGTCGGCCGGCAGGGCAGCGGGTTCTGTGGTCGTGCAGCCAGTCAGCAGCAACGCCAAAATCAAACCTATTTTCTTCACACAACCTCCAAAAGACGTTTTGCTTGCGCGCGCGCTTCATCTGTCACTTCGGCGCCCGAAAGCATCCGAGCAATTTCTTGGCTGCGCGCGTCATTATCCAACAAGACCACGCCCGTGCGCGTCACCGTCCCTTGGCTGGATTTGGCGATGAAGTAATGCGCCTTGCCTTTAGCCGCGACCTGCGGACTATGCGTGACCGCCAGCAACTGCGTATGTTGGGCCAAGCGCGCAAGCCGCTCGCCGATCGCAGCCGCCACAGCACCGCCGACGCCGCGGTCGATTTCATCAAAGATGATTGTCGCTGCCCCGCCCTCTTCCGCCAACGCGACTTTCAGCGCGAGGATGAAGCGCGACAGTTCGCCGCCCGATGCGATTTTGGCCAGTGGCGCGAATGGTGCGCCCGGATTTGTCGAAATCAAAAACTCAACGCGGTCCATGCCCGATGCGGCCCAGCGCTCTTCGGGAAGCTGCTCGACAGATGTTTGGAACTGCGCCGCGTCCAGCTTTAACGGCGCCAATTCCACCTTAACGGCGGCATCCAGCTTCGCTGCTGACGCACGTCGCGTTTCCGACAGCGCCGTGGCGGACGTGACATAGGCCGCGTGCTTTGCAGCGACCTCAGCCTCTAACAGAGCGAGCCCCTCACCACCGGCCTCAATCGACTGAAGCTGCGCGGTCAGACGCTCCTGCAGGGCAATGATGCCGTCCGGCGCGACATTGTGCTTACGGGCCAGCGCGCGCAATTCGAACAGGCGCTCTTCAATTTCATCGAGACGTGCTGGTTCATATTCAATTGCCCGCGCAGCCGCATTCAACTTGTCCTCGGCTTCGCTTGCTTCGATGACGGCACGGTCAAGCGATGTCAGCGCTTCTGCCAGCAACGGATGTGCATCCGCCAAGCGATCAAGCTTGCGTGCCGCAGATCGGATAAGCGAAAGGCCGCTTTTGGGGCCGTCAAAGCTTTCGAGCACCGCCTTCAGATCTTCGGCGATGCGCTCGCCCTTTTGCATGTCCGACCGCTCGCCAGCCAGTTCCTCTTCCTCGCCCGGCTGCGGATTAAAGGCGGCAAGTTCCGCCACCGCATGTTCAAGCCACTCTTGATCGCGCGCGGCGTTTTCCAAAGCTTCGCGTGCGATATCAAGCCGCACTTTCGCCTCATGCCATGACGTGAAATTGGCCGCGACCGTTGCGGTGTCGCACCGGCCAAAGGCATCAAGCAGCGCCCGATGCCCGCGCGGGTTCAGCAACCCCCGGTCATCATGCTGTCCGTGTATTTCAACCAAAGATGCACCGACATCGCGCAACAAAGCGGCAGAGCAAGGCTGATCATTTATGAACGCCTTACTGCCGCCATCGGCCTTAACCAAACGGCGGATCAGCAGCGGTTCGCCTACGTCAATTTCAATGTCATTTTCGCCAAGCAACGCGACCACATTGGCTGGCGCATCAAAGCTTGCCGTCACTTGCGCCTTATCAGCGCCTGCCCGAACAAGGCCGCTATCGGCGCGCGCACCCAGCGCAAGGCCCAGAGCGTCCAGCAAGATCGACTTACCAGCCCCCGTCTCCCCGGTTAACACACCAAGGCCGTTTGCAAATTCAAGGTCCAGCGCCTCGATCAGCACCACATCGCGGATCGACAGCCCCGTTAGCATGTCATTACGCGGCGGGCGCGTTCTTCTGCATCAGGTCATAAGCGCGCTGATACCATTCGCTACCGGGGTAGTTGGCACCCAGCACAGCCGCAGCTTTCTTCGCCTCTTCCGGCACGCCCATCGCCAAATAGCTTTCGGTCAAACGGTACAAAGCCTCTGGCGTATGCGTTGTCGTATCAAATTTGTCGATGACTTCGCGGAAACGCAAAGAGGATGCGAGCCACAAGGCACGACGTTGATAGAAACGGCCAATCTCCATTTCCTTGCCCGCCAAATGGTCACGCACCAGATCGATTTTCAACGTGGCGTCCGCGGAATAGCGCGAATTGGGATAGCGACGCTGCACTTCACCCAATGCTGCCAATGCCTGCTCCGAGATCTTTTGATCGTGGGTCACATCGCTCATCTGTTCATAATAAGACAAGGCGATCAGATAATATGCATAAGCCGCATCTTTGTTACCCGGATGGATCGACAGGAACCGGCGCGACGATTGAATCGATTCGTTATATTTCTGCGCCATGTAATAGCTAAATGCGCTCATCAGCTGCGCGCGGCGGGCCCATGGCGAATAAGGATGCTGCCGTTCGACTTCGTCAAACAAAGCGGCAGCAACTTCATATTGCTTGTTATCCAGCTTTTCCTTTGCTGCGGTATACAACGTGTTGACGTCACGCGCGACATAACGGGTGTTGCTACCCGGCTTTGCGCCACCGCCGCCAAGGCCGAGCATAGCGCAACCCGAAAGCATGGAAACCGAAGCCAGCAAGCCAGCGGACACAAGGATTTTTCTGTTCATGGGATTGTCCTTAGATACTCTTGGGGCCGTCGCCAAGGGTTTTGCGCATGTTAGTGCGAGATGCTGTATCGGGCATGAACTGAAGGCGAGACAGCGTCGGGGGCAACCGGCTTTGCCCATTAACGGCGGCTAATGCCCACAACGAAAAAGGGGCCACCGCAGCGACCCCTTTTCCTCTCCAATCCTTTTGCAGGATGTTCTGTGTGCCGCGTGGGCTTAGTCCTTCAGGAATGCTGGAACATGGTCGGGATCGCCCCCGCCGTTGTTTCCGCCTTCTGAACGCTCTTGGCGTGGACCACGGTCGCCGCGGCCTTCACCACGACCACCGCCATCACGACGCGGTCCGCGATCGCCACGGCCTTCGCCGCGTCCGCCACCGCCGCCTTCACGACGGGGACCACGATCGCTGCGTTCGCTCTTTTCACGTGGCGGCCGTGTGTCTTCCAATTCTTCACCGGTTTCCTGATCTACGACGCGCATCGACAGGCGAACCTTGCCACGTGGATCGATTTCAAGAACCTTGACCTTAACGTCCATGCCTTCGCTGACGACGTCGGTAACCTTCTCAACGCGCTCGTTGCGCATTTCGCTGACGTGGACGAGACCGTCCTTGCCACCCATGAAGTTTACGAACGCACCGAAATCGACGAGATTGACGACCTTGCCGTCATAGATTTTGCCGACTTCAGCTTCTTCAACGATGCCGGAAATCCACTTACGTGCAGCTTCGATCTGGGCAACGTCGGACGACGAGATCTTGATAAGACCTTCATCATCGATGTCGACCTTCGCACCAGTGGTGGCGACGATTTCACGAATAACTTTACCACCGGTACCGATGATGTCGCGGATCTTCGCTTTGTCGATCTGCATGGTTTCGATGCGTGGTGCGTGCGCCGACAATTCACCGCGGGCTTCGCCCAAAGCTTTTGCCATTTCACCAAGGATATGCGCGCGGCCTTCCTTGGCTTGGTTCAATGCAGCTTCGAAGATTTCACGGGTAATACCGGCAATCTTGATGTCCATCTGCATCGTGGTGATGCCTTCTGATGTACCAGCAACCTTGAAATCCATATCGCCGAGATGATCTTCATCACCCAAGATGTCGGAGAGGATCGCAAAATCCTTACCTTCAAGGATAAGACCCATTGCGATACCCGAAACCGGACGCTTGATAGGCACGCCTGCGTCCATCATGGCGAGGCTTCCGCCGCAAACCGACGCCATCGACGAAGAGCCGTTCGATTCTGTAATGTCGCTGGTCAAACGGATTGTGTACGGGAACTCGTCCTTGGTTGGCAGCACTGGGTGCAGCGCACGCCATGCAAGCTTACCATGGCCAACTTCGCGGCGACCAGGCGCACCGAAACGGCCAACTTCACCAACGCTGTAGGGTGGGAAGTTGTAATGCAGCATGAAGTTTTCATAATGCAGACCGCCAAGACCGTCGATCATCTGCTCTGCGTCCTTGGTGCCCAAGGTGCAGGTTGCGATGGTTTGCGTTTCGCCGCGTGTGAACAAGGCAGAACCATGTGCGCGTGGCAAGAAATGCGTTTCCGAAACGATTGGACGGATTTGCGTGGTGCTGCGACCGTCGATGCGGGTTCCGTCCTTAAGGATGGCGCCGCGAACGATTTCAGCTTCAAGCTTCTTCATCAACTTGCCAGCGGCAAGCTGATCCTGAGGCGCAGCGTCAACAAACGCTTCCTTCGCCTTTGCGCGTGCAACGTTCAACGCGTTGCTGCGTTCCGACTTGTCGGTCAGCTTATAGGCTGCAGCAATATCCTTGCCGATCAGCTTCTTAAGCTTGTCCTTGGCCGCGGACAGGTCAGCCTGCTCCGCCATTGTCCAAGGATCCTTGGCAGCTTGTTCAGCAAGCTTGATGATTGCCTTGACGACTTCCTTACATGCGTCATGCGCAAACAGGACGGCACCAAGCATGATTTCTTCCGAAAGCTCATTGGCTTCGGATTCAACCATCATCACGGCGTCATATGTCGCTGCAACAACAAGATCGAGGTCACCTTCGGCAACCTGCTCATCCGTTGGGTTCAGGATATATTCGCCGTTCAGGTAACCAACGCGTGCTGCGCCGATTGGGCCCATGAAAGGAACGCCCGAAATGGTCATCGCAGCTGATGCGGCAACAAGCGCCAAAATGTCAGGCTCATTCTCGCCATCATAGCTAAGAACTTGCGCGATTGCGTTGATTTCGTTGTAGAAACCTTCTGGGAACAACGGACGCAATGGACGGTCGATCAAACGGGAAACCAAAGTTTCCTTTTCAGTCGCGCCGCGTTCCCGCTTGAAGAAGCCACCTGGGATACGGCCAGCTGCCGAATATTTTTCTTGATAGTGAACGGTCAATGGGAAGAAGTCCTGACCATCCTTTACCGACTTCGCCGCGGTAACTGCGCAAAGTACAACGGTTTCGCCCAAAGACGCCATAACAGCGCCGTCAGCTTGACGGGCAACCTTACCCGTTTCGAGTGTCAGGGTTTGTCCGCCCCACTCGATTGATACAGTTTTCGTATTAAACATAGATTTTCCTTTGACCCGCATGCCCTATGCGATGCGGGGCCTCAATTGAGCGGATGATCCGATCCGCAAACGGCCGGGGCATTTCAAAGCCCCCATGGCAGTCCAGCCTCATTGCCGGCCCCCCCATGCAAAAAGCGGCCCCGATTGAGGCCGCTTTTAAATTTACTTACGAAGGCCGAGCTTCGCGATGAGCGCCGCGTAACGGTCACCATCGATTTTTTTCAGGTAATCCAAAAGCGAACGACGCTTGTTGACCATCTGAAGAAGACCACGACGCGAATGATTGTCCTTGTGGTGGTCTTTAAAGTGGCTGGTCAGCGTATTGATACGGTCAGTCAGGATTGCAACCTGCACTTCTGGTGATCCGGTATCATTTGGCTCGCGTGCGTGCTCTTTGATGACCTGTGCTTTACGTTCTGCAGTAATTGACATATTTTTCCTTCGAACATCATGGAGTTAGGTTAAAGCCACGGACGGTTTTTAAAGCACCGTCGATGTTCTCCACCAGTGCAATAGGCCGCAAATCTGCGTCCCTCGCCCAATGTAGCCCATCTTTCATGGCAATCCCGGTCAAGACGCGACCCTGTTGGATCGCCCTTGCCTGTTCCGGGGAGAGATCAAGAGCCGGGATGTCGACCAGCCCTGCCTCTATCGGCAAGATAATGTCTTCTTGGGCTGCCCCTTGGCCGAATGCATTCAGTTTGTCCAGCGAAATCGAGCTATTCAGGGCAAACGGACCGGCATGCACGCGGCGCAGCATAGAGACATGGCCGACGGTACCCAAAGCATAGGCAATATCTCGTGCCAAGCTTCGGATGTAGGTACCTTTGGAAACGTCGGCAGTCAGTGTGATTGAACCCAAAAGCGCGTCACCCTGAACTTGTTTCAGGGTCTTACTTTCATCCCGGTCAAAGTAAGATGCTGAAACAAGTTCAGCATGACAAATAGTGAGCTGATAGACCGTCACGGCCCGCGACTTCATCTCGACCACTTCCCCTGCCCGCGCCAAATCATAAGCGCGCTTGCCATCAATTTTGATCGCGGAATAAGCAGGCGGAACCTGTTCAATCGGCCCTGTAAACTGCGCAAGTGCTTGCTGCACCTGTTCCAGCGTGGGCCGCACGTCTGACGTCGCAACAACCTCGCCCTCGGCATCTAGGCCGCTGGTCTCTGTCCCAAAGTAGATGGTAAAATCATAAGTCTTGGACGCGTCGAGCATCCGGCCACATAATTTGGTCGCCTCACCCAATGCGATGGGGAGCACACCGGTGGCGAGCGGATCAAGCGTACCGCCATGCCCGACCTTGACCTTGCCAAAGCCTGCGGAACGCAAGTTGCGCTTTACCGCTGCAACGGCCTGCGTTGAACCCAGACCAAGCGGTTTATCGAGGATGATCCAGCCATGCATGCCCACCCTTTAGGGCGCGGTGTAGCATCAAGTCAATTTGAAGGCGCCGCAGCATCCTTGCCTGCGGCCAAAGCTTGCTTGCGGAGCTTTAAGCGCTCTTTACGCGGCAAAGGCTTATTGGCGGTCACAAGGCTCGCCAATTGGCATTTGTCGCCAGCAACGATGATCGTGCTGAACCTGTCGAAAGTCGCCGAACCGCGCGTATCAAACCCAATCGCTTGCGCGAAATCAAGTTCCTGGCATCCACCAAGCAGTTCGGCATAATACCAGCGCCGCTGCCGGTCCTCCAGCCATATGCCGTCATTGCCATCGGCTTCGAAATTGCGGATCGCACCGTGATTGGGAAAATTGATCTTGGTTTCCACGCCGACTTCGGGCCACACATAGGGCTCCGGCCTTTTGGAATGCACAGGCGCCGCGATGGCGGCTGCGACCAAAAATGAGAGCATGGTTTTTTTCATCATAGGCACGACGATATGCCTTTCTGGATGAACGGCAAATGAAAAGTCAGCCTAAGCCGCGCGCCTCGTTAAAATGCTTCCGGCACATTGCGACGTAACGATCATCGCCGCCAATTTCGGTTTGTGCGCCATCGACAACGGCTTTGCCGGTTTCATCAACGCGCAAATTCATCGTCGCTTTGCGGCCGCAGTCACACACGCCCTTTAATTCAACCAGGCTGTCCGCAATGCCCAGCAATGCAGCGGAGCCGGGGAAAAGTTCACCCTGAAAATCCGTGCGCAAGCCATAGCAAACAACCGGAATACCAGCCTTGTCGGCTAAGCTCGCCGCCTGCCAAACCTGTTCTTTGGTAAGAAACTGCGCTTCGTCGATCAGCACGCACGCGAGCGGCGTTTCTGCGTGCTTGGAGAGGACTGCGCTTTCGATGTCCGTGTCGCTTTCAAAGCGGCTGGCATCGCCGGCGAGACCAATGCGCGAGCTGATGGCGCCGAAACCCGGGCGGTCATCAATAGCGGCGGTCCACAGCATCACCTGCATACCGCGCTCGCCATAATTGAATGCCGCCTGCAGCAATGTCGTCGATTTGCCAGCGTTCATCGACGCGTAATAGAAATATAGCTTGGCCATTATTCTGCGTCGTCGGTCAAATCTTGTTGCACCTTGGGCTGCGCCAACAAGCCTTCGATATGCGTGGCTTGGTCGAAGCTATCGTCGGCCAAAAATTTCAGCTTCGCCGCATATTTCATGCTCACGCGCGAGGCGACTTCCTTTTGGAAGAACGCCGTATTGGTGCGAAGCGCCTTAAGCACCTTTTCTTCATTTGCCCCCAACAGCGGCTTAATGAATGCCGTTGCATGGCGCAAATCGGGGGACATACGCACTTCAGTCACGCTGACGCTGTGGCTGTTAAGAACATCGTCATGCACTTCACCACGCGCGAGCAGTTCCGACAATATATGCCGGAATTGTTCGCCTACGCGCAGCAACCGCACGGAACGGCCCTCGGTACCAGTGTCGTTATGTTTGGCCATACAGCTCCCCTTTCAGGTTCGAGCTAAGCTCACAACGTCCGTTCACGTTCCTCGACTTCAAAGACCTCGAGCATATCGCCTGCCTTGACGTCGTTGGTATCCGCCAACACAACACCACATTCGAGACCAGCACGAACTTCGTCGATATTGTCCTTGAACCGGCGGAGCGAGGCAATCGTGGTTTTCGACACGATAACGTCTTCGCGGGTAAGACGTGCATGAAGGCCCTTTTTGATGATGCCTTCGGTGACCAGCAAACCAGCGGCCTTGTCACGCTTGCCAGACTTGAACACGTCCTTGACCTCTGCACGTCCGACGACGGTTTCGATGATTTCCGGACCAAGCTCGCCCGCCATTTCCTTGGCGATGTCTGCAGTCAGGTGATAAATCACATCGAAATATTTCAACCGGACCCGGTCACGTTTCGCAAGCGCCGCAGCCTTGCTGTTCGGACGCACGTTAAAGCCGATCAGCGGCGCATTGGACGCGGCAGCAAGCAGCATATCCGATTCCGTGATACCGCCAACGCCAGCCAACAGAACGCGAACCTTGATCTCGTCTGTGGAGATATTGTTGAGCGCAGTGACAATTGCTTCGACCGAACCCTGCACATCGCCCTTGATGACGACAGGATATTCCTTCGCCCGCGTGGCGGACAAATTATCAAACAGGTTTTCAAGATTTGGCGTAACTTGCGCGGTGCGCACCTTCGTGGACTGTTCCTTGCGGTACAGGGCAACTTCGCGGGCACGCGCTTCGTTTTCTACAACGGTCAGAACGTCACCAGCAGATGGCACACCCGTCAGGCCGAGCACTTCGACCGGCGTTGCCGGGCCCGCTTCGGGCACCTGTTGGCCCTTGTCATTAATCAGCGCGCGGACCTTGCCGCTTTCTGCGCCAACAACGAAGATATCGCCACGCTTCAACGTGCCGCGCTTTACCAGCACGGTCGCAACCGCGCCGCGGCCCTTATCAAGCTGTGCCTCAACCACAACGGCTTCCGCCGCGCGATCAGGATTGGACTTGAGTTCCATCACTTCGGCCTGAAGTGCCAACTTGTCGAGCAGATCGTCCAAGCCGGTTTTCTTGAGCGCGGAGACTTCCACGTCCTGAACATCGCCACCCATCGCTTCGACAACGACTTCATGTTCAAGCAGACGTTCACGCACCTTCTGTGGGTTTGCGCCTTCCTTGTCGATCTTGTTGATCGCAACAATCATCGGCACATTGGCAGCCTTGGCATGCTTAATGGCTTCGATCGTCTGCGGCATAAGGCCGTCGTCGGCTGCAACCACCAGAATGACGATATCGGTAACCGAAGCACCACGCTGGCGCATTTGCGTGAACGCTTCATGGCCCGGAGTATCGAGGAAGGTGATGAGCGAGCCATCCTTTGTCTTCACCTGATAGGCACCGATGTGCTGCGTAATACCGCCAGCTTCACCCGAAACGACATTTGCGCCGCGCAAGGCGTCAAGCAGCGATGTCTTACCATGGTCGACATGGCCCATGACCGTCACGACAGGCGGACGCGCCTTCAACGTTTCTGGGGCATCAACATCTTCGTCATGAACGATGTCAACGTCAGCGTCAGAAACGCGGGTGATGTTGTGGCCAAACTCTTCAACCAACAATTCCGCCGTATCTTGGTCGATGGTCTCGTTGATGGTGACGGGCATGCCCATTTTGAACAGCGCCTTGACTAGGTCACTGCCCTTTTCAGCCATACGGTTGGCCAGTTCCTGAACGGTAATTGTTTCAGGGACAACGACGTCACGGGTCTGCTTGACCTGTGCCTGACGGCTGCCACCGCCATGCAAACGCTTTTCTTTTTCACGCGCACGCTTCAGCGCAGCGAGTGAACGCGCACGGGCGCCATCATCGCCCTCAAGCGCGCGGGTGACGGTGAGCTTGCCCGACTGGCGGCGATCATCCGCTGCACCGCGCGTTGGGCGATGCGGAGCTTTCTTGACCTCTTCACGCTCGCGGTCAGGACGCTTAGGCGCTTCAACGGGTGTGAAGCGACGCGGCGCAGGTGCTGCGGCGTCCTGGCTGGCTTCTTCAGCTACAGGTTCAGATGTCTCAGGCTCGGCAGGCGCTGCTGCAGCTGGCGGCGGCGGCGGAGCCGCGGCTTCCTCACGATTGGCTTGCGCACGCTGGCGCTCTTCTTCGGCGCGCTGTGCACGCTGCTCGGCTTCACGGCGGCTGCTTTCTTCCAGCATGGCCAAACGTGCTTCTTCGGCTTCGCGAAGCAGCTTTGCCTGACGTTCCTGACGGCTCAGCATGTCATTGCCAGTTGGACGCGGTGCTGGTGCAGCCGGGGCCGGCGCAGCGGGTGGTGGCGGAGGTGGTGGTAGCGCGGCTACTTCAGCCTCAGGCGCATAACCGGGCTTACCGACAAGCTTCTTGCGCTTAACCTCGACAACAACTTTGTTTGTCCGGCCATGGCTAAAGGTCTGTTTGACTTCACCAGACTCGAGCGAGCGGCTCAAAGTGAGCGGCTTGCGCGTTAATGTCGGTTTATTGTTGGTATCATCACTCATCGAAACAGAACCCGTCCTTACTCAGTCAATTGCGGAGACGTCAGAAATATGGCCCCGCACGTCCGCAACCGAAGCTGCGGAATCGAGGGGCGCATTACTGCATCCTTTGAAATTTAGCCAGCGCCCAAGATGATGCATCACCCTATCTGCCGCTTTTTGGTCAATCAGTGCGACATGAACGGCATTTGACCGTCCAAGCGCTCCAGACAATGCGTGACGGTCGACGGGCAGTCTTAAACCACCCTTGCCCGTCCCTTCGGCATCTTCACCAACGCGCCAAGCCTGGTCGCGCTTGCCACTGCCGTCGGCGCTGGCATCGGAAGCATGCAAAAGCAAACGGACCTGCCCGCTGCGTGATGCAGAATCGATCTTCTCAGCACCCAAGATAAGGTGCCCTGCCCGCGCTTCCAACCCAAGCCGGTCGAGAAAAGCCTTTTCAAGCCCGCGATCAATGCGGCCGCTCAAATCATCAATGATGTCAATCTTGTCGGTTTTGAAGGCGCGGCGCAGCAAGCCGGCAAGTTTGCCCTTTTCCTGCGCCTTTCTCAGCTCCGCGCCGGATACGCCAATCCACGCGCCACGGCCGGGGGCCTTGGCGAACAAATCAGGCGCGATGCTTCCATCGGGGCCGAGGGCAAGCCGGATGAGCTGGGCACGAGTCCCATGCTCACCTGACAATATGCACTTCCTTATTGGGGAGTGTCGGTTCTCATTGGGAGTCGTCCGCTGCAACCGCGTCCTCCTCTATGATATCCGAAGCTGGCGCGCTGTCTTCGTCGTCGAACCAGTGTGCGCGTGCGGCCATGATGATTTCATTGCCCTGTTCTTCGGACAATCCAAACACCGCCAAGACGCCAGCCTTATCTTCCGTACGATTGCGGCGCATTTCGCGATCGCTACGTTCGTTGCGGCGTGGCTCACGTGCCTTTTGGATCAGTTCGTCGGTCGCCAAGTCAGCGAGATCATCAAGTGTCTTGATGCCGGCCTTACCTAGTACAACAAGCATCGCTTCTGTCAGAATGGGAAGTTCCGCAAGTGCGTCTTCAACACCCAATTCGCGGCGTTCGGTCCGGTTGCCTTCCTCACGGCGATCAAGCGCTTCTTGTGCGCGGCTCTGAAGCTCTTCCACCAGACCTTCGTCAAAGCCTTCGATGGCAGCGATTTCAGACGGATCGACATAAGCGACTTCTTCAAGTTCGCTAAAGCCTTCAGCCACCAGAAGCTGCGCCAAGGTTTCGTCCACATCCAGCTCTTGCTGGAACATTTCCGAACGCTCAACGAATTCCTTCTGACGCTTTTCGCTCGATTCCGCTTCGGTCATGATGTCGATACCACGGCCGGTCAGCTGCGAAGCCAAACGGACGTTCTGGCCACGACGACCAATGGCAAGGCTCAACTGATCGTCAGGAACGACAACTTCGATGCGGCCTTCTTCTTCGTCGATGACAACGCGGCTTACGGTCGCAGGCTGAAGTGCGTTGACGATGAACGTCGCTGTATCTTCCGACCATGGAATGATGTCGATTTTCTCGCCCTGCATTTCCTGAACGACGGCCTGAACGCGGCTGCCCTTCATACCGACGCATGCGCCGACGGGATCGATGCTGCTATCGTGGCTGATAACACCAATTTTGGCGCGGCTGCCGGGGTCACGCGCGGCGGCCTTGATTTCGATGACGCCGTCGTAAATTTCAGGCACTTCCTGCGCAAACAGCTTCTTCATGAAGTCAGGATGCGCACGGCTCAACAGGATCTGCGGGCCACGATTTTCGCGCTGCACCTTCATGATCAGCGCCCGGACGCGGTCGCCACCACGAACAACTTCGCGCGGAATTTGCTGGTCACGGCGGATAACGCCCTCGGCGCGGCCAAGGTCGACAACAACATGGCCGAACTCAACGGACTTTACGACGCCAGTGATGATTTCACCGGTGCGGTCCTTAAACTCTTCAAACTGACGCTCGCGCTCTGCATCGCGCACCTTTTGGAAGATAACCTGCTTTGCGGACTGCGCATCGATACGGCCCAGATCAACAGCTGGCAGCGGATCGACAATGAAGTCGCCAACAACGGCGCCCTTTTGCAACTTGTCCGCCTGCTTCAGGTCAACTTGTTTGAAGTAATCTTCGACTTCTTCAACAACTTCCACAACGCGCCACAGGCGAAGATCACCAGTCTGCGTATCAAGTTTCGCGCGAATGTCATTTTCTGCGCCATAACGTGCACGGGCAGCGCGCTGGATGGCTTCTTCCAACGCCTCAATGACAATAGCCTTGTCGATCATCTTTTCGGCAGCAACCGCATTGGCAATTGCAAGCAATTCAGCCTTGTTCGCGGCAATCGTGTTAGCCATGTTCTTACTCTTCCTGTGCTTCGTCGTGAATGGGGTCTGCCTCAACTTCGTCAGCCCCATCGCTGTTGATGGGGGCAGTCGACGCAATAAGGCGGTCTGTCAAGAGCAGCTTGGCGCTGCCCATATTGGAAAAGGCGAATGTCAGTCGTCCGGATTTGCGGTCATCGACATGAACATTGTCACCGTCGACGCCAACAATATCGCCACGGATATTCTTGCGGCCGTCCATTGGCTCAGCCAACTCAACCTTAACCTCATGGCCCGCCCAATCGGTAAAATCGGCAAGGCGGGTCAATGGCCGGTCGATGCCGGGCGAGCTAACCTCAAGCCTGTACGCTTCGACAATTGGGTCAAGCTCGTCAAATTTGTCGGATATACGGTGCGACAACGCCGCACAGTCGTCGATGCCAAGCTGCCGCGTATCGGGGCGCTCGGCCATCACCTGCAAAGTTGGCTCGTCGCTGCCCTGCCCGCCGGTTTCAAACCACGCGACACGCACCAGCGCAAAGCCGAGCGCTTCTGCTTCGGGTGCAATCAACGCAGTCAGTGTATTCAGGTCAGGCAAATTCAGTCTTTCTTATACGACATGCAAAGCTTCTGGCTGCCAGCACCTAGTGGCGCTAGCCCTTCCAAGTTCTCACAATGTAAGGATGACAGCCGTATAGCGCCGAACTCTCTTATATGCAAGCCTCTTGCATATACCCCGGTCAGTACCCAACTGCGATAAGCCGATATTTGAGGAGCACTTATACATGTCGAAATTATCATTCCTAATTGGCGCGTCTTTTTTGGCAGCAGCCTGCCAGCCATCCGTGAGCGATGCAGCGCCCACCGATAATGCATCGCAACCGTTCGATGTCACGGTGATGGCGGACTTTGAAGAGCCTTGGGCGATGACGTTCGTTCCCGGCACGCCATATGCGCTGGTGACGGAGAAGAAGGGCAAGCTGAAGCTTTGGAAAAAGGACGGCGCCGCTGTCGACGTCACGGGCGTCCCCGCAGTCGCCTATGGCGGACAAGGCGGCTTGGGTGATGTCATACTCCACCCCGACTTTGCGAATAACAAGTTCGTTTACATCAGCTTTGCTGAAGCAGGCGAAGGCGGGTTTGGCGCCGCTGTCGCGCGCGGCAAGCTCGATCTTTCAGGTAACACGCCGACATTGTCCGACGTTCAGGTCATCTGGCGTCAGGAGCCAAAGGTTTCGGGCCAAGGCCACTTCGGACACCGTTTGGCATTTGGACCTGACGGGATGCTGTACATCAGCAGCGGTGACCGCCAGAAATTCGACCCTGCCCAAGATCTCAACCAGAATCTAGGCAAAATCGTCCGTCTGACCGATGGCGGCATGGTACCATCGGACAATCCCTTTTACGACCAAGGCCGCGTGAAGTCGCAAATCTGGTCCTATGGCCACCGCAATCCGCTAGGCATCGCCTTTGATGCGCAGGGGCGTTTGTGGAACCAGGAAATGGGGCCTGCAGGGGGCGACGAGCTGAACCTTGTCAAGAAGGCCGCCAATTATGGCTATCCCACCGTGTCCAACGGCGATCATTATGACGGCCGCAACATCCCCGACCACGCGGCAGGCGATGGTTTTGAAGCACCGAAGCTATTCTGGAACCCTGCGATTTCACCCGGCGGCCTGATGATTTATTCGGGCAATATGTTCAAGGATTGGAAGGGCAGCGCATTTATAGGCGGCCTTGGCGCAAAAGCGTTGGTCCGCGTAAAATTGGACGGTGAAAACGCAACCAAGGCTGACCAATGGAATATGGGCGCCCGCATTCGTGAAGTCGAACAGGGTCCAGACGGCGCAATCTGGCTGCTGGAAGACGAGCGCGCCGGATCGCAGGGCCGCCTGCTGAAGCTTACGCCAAAGAAGTAAAACGTGCGGCGGCGCTTAAGGCGCCGCCGCTACTGTTCCTGTTAAGTCCGCAAGAAACGCGCGAACGCGCTTCGCATTCATACCCAGATCGCTGACCCCAACCCGGCTGACCGATCGCATATCAACAATGCTGCCCTCGCCGGTTTCTGATGGACGAACGCGCAGCACCACATCATCCTTAAACTGAAAGAACGCGCTGGTCTCGGTAGCCTCAAAGCGCCCTTCTTCAGGCAAGGACACTGCCACCTCCCAACCACGCGCTTTGGCGAGGCGTTCTGCCTTGGCGATGACCATGGGAACCGGTTCATTGCTGCGTACCGAGCGAATATCGCCATAAGCTTTTTGATGCACAACCGCCCAACGTTGCAGCGGCGTGAGGCCCCTCATATCTGCATCATCCGCGCCAGGAATATTGTCGAGGTTGTCAGCGCGCAAGGTTAAGGTCTGAAATGCCGGCGGGTCTGCCAAATCCGTTGAGACATCGTGGATCGCAGGGACGGTCAACGCCGCCATCAAAAACGTTCCCACCCAGGCAACATATGCAAGCGCAACACCCATACCGACCCATCGACGCGCACGCGGCGGCGGGTTGACAGCTTTACGCACGCGCCAGCCTTGCACTGCGCCGATCAATATGGCGCCAAGACCCAGCAAAAATGCGCCCGCGACGCCCTTTAATCCGGACGTATATTCCCAAAATCCCCAACCGGTTCCAACGGCAGAGACAAGCCCCCAAAAGAGCGCGCCAACGCCAGCGGCTAAGACAATATAGCCCCAATAGTCGGTCTTCTGTAGAACAGGCTCGCCCTGTTGCGGGGACGCCGAAAACGCTTGCGCATTATTGGTATCCTGAGGAATGTCTTGATCGTTCACCATATTCTCTCCTGCGCAGCATTGGCAACTCGTTCAGGCTAAACGATGTTCCTGCCAAACGCAATTTGCCAAGTTGATATGTTAAGATCATCGATAATCGAATGGACAAATGCTGGCTGCAATGACAGGGGCCGCATATGTTTCGTCCAACATCCCTCTCGCGCGATTAATCATGCACGCAACGGCACTCTCAAACCTTGCCGATGGCGTTGTAGACGCGTTGCTGGATGATGCCTTTGGCCTCGACCGCCATCAACGCACCGCTTATCTGCTGCGCAAGGGGATGCGGGCGATTGGCCATTTGTCGCTCGGTATCTTGGACGGCGACGAACTTGTCGGAAGCATTCAATGTTGGCCAACACGCATCAGCGACGCCGCATTGATATTGGTCGGCCCGGTCGCGGTAGCCAGTCACCGTCAGAATGCGGGCATTGGGACACGGCTGATGCAGCTCATGCTCGACGCAATGCAGCCGGACGATGCACCGATGGTGATGATTGGCGACCCTGAATATTATGGGCGATTTGGATTTAGCGCTGAAGGCACATCGGGTTGGACTTTGCCGGGCCCATGGGAACCGCGCCGACTGTTGCTGCGCAACCCGGCAATGCTGGCCTTGCCGGAACATGGCGCGCTCGGTCCAGCCGACTAAGCTTTGACGACCGTCCGCTTTAGCCGTATCGCCAGTCTATGCCTTACGAAGCCCCTGATCTCGCGAACCTGAGCCTTTCGGACATTGCCGAGCTTGTGGCGGCACGAAAACTGCCACCGGTCGAAAGCTGGACGCCTGAACAAACAGGCGACAGCGAAATGCGTATCGCTGCCGATGGAAAATGGTATCATCAGGGCGGCGAGATTAAGCGTCCTGCAATGGTCCGCGCTTTTTCGAGCTTGTTGTTATGCGACGCCGATGGAAAGCACTGGCTTGTCACGCCACAACAAAAGCTGTCCATTGCGGTCGATGATGCGCCGTTCATCGCGGTTGAACTGCAAAGCGAAGGTGAAGGCAAAGATCGCACTCTCGCGTTCCGATTGAACAGCGACGATCTGGTCTTTGCAGATGCCGACCACACCATCGAAATGCGCAATGGCCTGCCCTATTTGCATGTGCGCGGCGGACTTTGGGCAAAGCTCGCACGGCCAGTCTACTACGAACTTGCCAACCTTGCGCTCGCCGAGGACCCCGAAGGCGTCACCATCTCCAGCAAAGGTGCGCAATTCAGCTTGATGGCGCCTGCATGAGTTGGCGACACCGGATACATCAGGCGCTGGACTCCGCGCTGGATATCGAGATTGAGGATGAGCGCTACTTGGGTGACACGGTTCAACATCGTGCCGCTGCCGTCCTTATCCCGATAACCGACCGCGCCGAACCGGGTGTTATCCTCACCCAGCGCCCCACATGGCTGCGCAGCCATGCCGGCCAAGTCGCATTTCCCGGCGGCAAGGTGGACGATACCGACGAAAGTTCGATCTTTGCGGCACTGCGCGAAGCAGAAGAAGAGTTGAACATACCGCCAGCCCGCGTCGAGGTAATCGGCGTGGCCGACACTTATTATTCAGGCAGCGGATACAGCATTGCCCCAGTTGTTGGTATCATCCCGCCTGACCTTGAGCTTCAGCCCAACCCGCAAGAGGTGGAAGACTGGTTTGAAGTCCCGCTTGCGTTTCTGCTTGATCCTGCCAATTCCATCAAGAAAGAGACCAACTGGAATGGGCAGCAGCGTAGCTATTACGACATGCAATGGGGCGAACGGCGGATATGGGGCGTAACGGCGGGAATAATCGCCAATCTGGTGCGGCGGCTGGCATGATTGCGGCACAGCTTCCTCACGCCGAATGGCAACAGGCCGCGGGCTTAAAAAAGGTGCTGGCGCTGCTGGCAGATTCTTATGGTGGCCCCCGATATGTTGGCGGCGCCGTGCGCGACACATTATTGGGGCTACCCGTTTCGGACGTTGATATTGCCACCGCATTGTTACCCGAAACGGTTATGGACCGATTGGAAGCTGGCGGCGTCAAAGCCGTTCCGACGGGGCTAGACCATGGCACGATCACTGCGGTCGTAGACGGCAAAAATTATGAAATCACCACATTACGCAGGGATGTCTCCACCGATGGTCGGCGCGCGACGGTGGCTTTCGCCACCGATTGGCGGGAAGATGCCGCACGGCGGGATTTCACGATCAACGCGCTCTATGCTGATCCACAAACAGGAGAAGTTTTCGATTATTTCGGTGGCCTAACCGATCTCGAAAACGGCTGCCTGCGCTTCATCGGCGACGCGACGCAGCGGATCGCCGAGGATTTCCTGCGGATATTGCGGTATTTCCGTTTTCTTGCTCGATTTGGCAGCGGTCCGGTGGATGCAGACGCAATTACCGCCTGCGCGCAAGGTGCGCATGGGCTGACGGCGTTGTCCCGCGAGCGCATTGCGCAGGAACTCGCCCGGTTGTTGTCGCTCAAAAACCCAGCCGCGTCTGTCGGTCTCATGATCGACAATGGCATTTTCGCACCGTTTCTTCCCGAACTTTGCAATGACGCCAGCGAGCGATTTCAGCGGCTTGTGGAACGAGAGCAGTTGCTCAATCAACCGCTCTCGCTCCCTGCCCGGCTGCTCAGCATATTGGTGACGGACCCCGTCGCGGTCGACAAAGTGGCAGCACGGCTGAAGCTGTCGAACAAAATGCGGGAGAATCTCGCCAACCGGTTGAACGCTGGCGCGCCGACCGAGAGCAACATCCGTGCCATCGCTTATCGTTTTGATAATGACACCGCGAGCGATGTCGCCATGTTGTTTGCCGACGACAATGCCCTGCCGCAATGTCTGGCGCGCTTGGACAATTGGGATAGCCCCATCATGCACATAAAAGGCGGCGATCTTATCAAAATGGGATTGCCCGCAGGTCCGCTCGTGGCAAAAACCTTGCAAGAGCTGGAAGCCAACTGGGTTGCCGAAGATTTCCCGGTTTCGGACCGCCAGTCCGAATTGGCGCTTCAGCTTGTTGAGGCCGCCATGTCAGCGGCCAAAAAGGCATAAGCCGCATCTTCGGGCAAAGGGCGCGCAAAATAAAAGCCCTGCCCAACGGAACAGCAAAAGCGGCGTCCACCTGCTCTTCAAAACCGATGCGGCTGCAAAATCCGGTCAGGCTATCGCTCAGCATTACGCGGCGTTAAGCATAGCGATTGTAAAAGATGTTCACCCCGTGCGTGGTTAATTTACATTAAACCTAATCGAAGCGGTTATTCCTTGGGAAACCTTGCGGCGGAAGTCGACCCGCTGCGCCGCGCGCCACACGCCACAAGGACATGTCATTTTCCGTGCGCATCCGGCCACTATCGCCGCCCATCGCCCAGCTGAGCCCTTCGCTCATCTTAAAGCAGACGGCATCTGCAAGGCCGCCATCCTTATAACGCTGCAAGGTAACGCCCTGCCCCTTGGCCATTTCGGGGATTTCACTGAGCGGGAAGACCACCAATTTGCGGTTGTCACCCACTACGGCAACATATTGGTCCTTCAACCTCGCTTCGTCCGTGGCCTCTGTCGGAGCAAGGCGAACCACAGACAGCTTCGTTCCCGGTTTCAACGTGACGACGCCGCGTCCTTTGCGGGTTTCGGCGATAATGTCGCTCATCCGCGCGATAAAGCCCTTGCCCGTTGAAGCAGCCAGCAACATCCGCCCGTCTGCGACTGCAGGGAACGCCGCAACGATATCATTCCCGGCTTCGATGTCGATCATTGTGCCAACAGGTTCCCCGAAACCGCGGGCACCGGGCAACTTGTCAGCACCCAAGGTGTAAAAACGGCCATTCGCTGTTGCGATCAGGATCTTGTCGGTCGTCTGCGTATGGAATGCAAAGGCGGGGCCATCCCCTTCCTTAAACTTGAAATCGGCGCGCGCAGACAAATCCGCATGCCCCTTCATGGCTTTAATCCAGCCACGTTTTGACATGATAACCGTGACGGGTTCGCGTTCGACAAATGCCTCGAGCGAAATCTCGCGCGCTTGCCCTGCTTCTTCCAAGCTTGTGCGGCGCCGGCCAAGTTCGGTATCTTCACCGTAATTTTTGCGCAGCGCAGTCAGATCTTTTTTCAAACGCGTCTTCTGCCGCGCGGGGCTTTCGATGAGCTTCACCAGCTCTTCGCGCTCAGCTTCCAAGCCCTCAAGCTCGCGCCGAAGCTCCATTTCTTCCAATCGGCGGAGCGAACGCAAACGCATGTTGAGGATCGCTTCAGCCTGCCGGTCATTCAGCTGGAACTCGGCCATCATAACGGGCTTTGGTTCATCTTCGTTACGGATGATTTCAATGATGCGATCAAGGTTCAAGAACGCAATGATATAACCCTGAAGCAATTCAAGGCGGCTATCGATCTTTTCCAGCCGATGCTGCGATTTGCGGACCAACACTTCGATCTGGTGTGTCAACCAACGCAGCAAAACTTCGCCCAAGCCCATGACCTTTGGGGTCCGGTCGGCATCGAGCACGTTCATGTTCAACGAAAAGCGTGTTTCAAGATCCGTAAGGCGGAACAAAGCGTTTTTCAGATCTTCGGGATCGACATTGCGGCTTTTGGGCACAAGCACGATACGAACGCGTTCGTCACTTTCGTCGCGAATGTCGTCCAATATGGGCAGCTTTTTATCGGCAATCAGTTGCGCGATTTGCTCGATCAGCTTGCCTTTTTGCACCTGATACGGAATTTCCGACACAACAAGCTGCCACGTGCCACCGGGCAGTTTTTCAACGCCTGTGGGTTCCCAGCTTTTCTCGCTGTCCTGCCATCCGTTTGAAAAACGCGCGCGCACGCGCATAGCACCGCGGCCACTCGCATAGGCTGCACTTATGACCGCTGGGCTGTCTACGAGCACGCCGCCCGTTGCAAAATCGGGCCCCTTGACGATTTCCATCAACTGTTCGTGACGTGCCTGTGGCTCATCAATGAGCAGCATGGAAGCATCGATAATCTCGGCCGCGTTATGCGACGGAATGCTGGTCGCCATGCCGACGGCGATGCCGCTTGCACCATTTGCCAACAAATTGGGGAACAGACCGGGCATAACCTCGGGCTCTTCGTCTTCACCATTGTAGGTTGGGCGAAAGTCCGTTGCGTTCTCATCAAGCCCGTTCATGAGCTCAATGGCCGTGCGCGTCAGACGTGCTTCGGTATATCGATACGCCGCCGCATTATCGCCGTCGATGTTGCCAAAGTTGCCCTGCCCGTCAACCAGCGGATACCGCAGCGAAAAAGTCTGCGCGAGCCGGACCATTGCGTCATAAACGGATTGGTCGCCATGCGGATGATATTTACCGATAACATCGCCGACAACACGGGCACATTTCTTATAACCGCTCGCTGGATCAAGTTTGAGCAAACGCATCGCCCATAACAGACGCCGGTGCACAGGCTTCAATCCGTCGCGCAGATCAGGAAGCGACCGCGCGGTGATCGTTGACATCGCGTAGATCAGATAGCGTTCCGACAAAGCCGCATCAAACGGCGCGTCGACAATCGCGTCAAATGGATCTTCTGCTGGAGCATCTACTATGTCAGACATATCTGCCCCGATAGCGAGCGAACCCGCCGTCGCAAAGCAACGATTTCAGCAATCCACAGCTTAATGCGCTTAGCGTTAGATGTTGCGTTGTAATAAAGACACATTTCAGCAGCAAAATTGCAATAAATTACGAGTTTACTGGAATTTGGCGTAACAAAGTGCCATCCTCATACTCGGATTTAAAAATATACTGACAAACCGGGGAATGATGATGAAAACATATAAGTTGATTTCCGCGCTTGCGGTGACGGTCTCGTCCACCGCGCTGTTCGTGGCGGCCGCCAATCCGGCGTTTGCACAGCAAGATACACCCGCGCCGGCAGCCGAGGCCGAAGAGGCAACCGGTATAAATGCCATTATTGTGACCGGCACACGCCGGACCGACCGCACCGTTGCAGACAGCACCGTGCCCGTCGATGTCATCTCTGGTGAAGCGCTGCTGAATAGCGGCACAACCGAAACCAACAAGTTGCTGAACCAGCTCGTTCCATCATTCAACTTTCCACAGCCATCTTTGACCGATGGCACTGACTCGCTTCGTCCGGCAACCTTGCGCGGACTTGCGCCAGACCAAGTGCTCGTGCTCGTCAACGGCAAGCGTCGTCACCAGTCTGCGTTGGTCAACCTCAACGGTTCAGTAGGTCGCGGATCAACCGCGGTTGATTTGAACACCATTCCGCCGCTCGCCATCGAACGCCTCGAAGTTCTTCGTGACGGCGCGGCATCGCAATATGGTTCCGATGCAATTGCAGGCGTGATCAACATTCAGCTGAAAAAGGGCATTGGCGGACGTGCGCAGGCAACGTTCGGCAAATATATTACCGAAATGGAAGATGTAGGTCAGGTTGATACCGTTTCCTTGACCACTGGCCTGACTGACAACCCAGTCATCACATACACGGGCGAAGACCGCAAACGCCGCGATGGTGACACATACACCTTCGCATCAAACTTTGGTCTACCCTTGGGCGACAGCGGTTATGTAAACCTCACGGCTGAATATAAGGACCGTTCACCCACCAACCGTTCCGGTCCAGACATCCGCCGCAATTATTTCAACGCAGGCGATCCGCTCGAAGCGACCTTCAACCGTTATGCGCACCGTTACGGTGACGGCGTGTCGCAGGATCTGAACTTCTTCGTCAATGGCGGAATTGAATTCTCTGACTCAGCAGAATTCTACACCTTCGGCAGCTACGGCATCCGTAAAGGTAATGGCGCTGGTTTCTACCGTCGTTCCGCGGACGTACGCAACCGGGATTGGGCCGCGTCCACGACGACCTTTGTGCCCATTTACGCAGATGGCTTCCTTCCCCTGATTGCCAGCGAAATCGTTGACATCTCTGCGGCGGCGGGTCTTCGTGGCGCCATGAGCGGATGGGATTATGACCTGTCCGTGGTCTATGGGTCCAACCGTTTGGATTATGAGATCGAAAATACGGTCAACACATCCTTGGGCGGCACCGTAAGTGCGCGGCAATTTGACGCCGGCGGCCTTCGTTCAGGCCAGACGTCGATCAACCTTGATATGCGCCGCGATTTGGACATCGGTATTGGCCAAAGCGTATCGCTTGCCGTCGGTGGCGAATATCGCAACGAAAACTACAAAATCGTCCCAGGTGAGCTTCAAAGCTACGTCAACGGGCCGTTCTCGGCTGCGCCGTTTAATGCCGCCGGTGGTGCCCAGGTGTTCCCGGGCTTCCGTCCTGCAAACGCGACGGACGTTTCGCGCAATAGCTTTGCTGGTTACATCGAACTCGATGCCGATCTCTCCGACAGCTTGACGATGCAATTGGCGGGACGCTACGAACATTTCAGTGACTTTGGCGATACCATCAATGGTAAAGCCGCAGCACGATATGAAATCGTTGATGGCGTGGCTTTGCGCGGATCAATTTCAACCGGCTTCCGCGCGCCAAGCCTTGCCCAGCAATCATTTGCAACCACATCGACCAACAACGTGGGTGGCGTGCTTATCGAAGTCGGGACATTCCCGGTTTCATCGCCTGTGGCCGTTGCGCTGGGTGCGCAGGCACTCACGCCAGAAAAATCGGTTAACATTGGCGGTGGCGTTACATTCACCCCGGTTAGCGGGCTCAGCATCACTGCGGATTACTACAACATAAAAATTAACGACCGCATCACCTTGACCGAAAACCTTCAAGGTGCAGACGTTCTGGCTTTGCTGACTTCAGCCGGTGTGACGGGCGTAAGTTCGGCACGCTTTTTCATCAACGGTATTGATACCCGTACAACTGGTCTTGATATCGTTGCCAGCTATCGCGTGCCAGAATTCGGTCTCGGCAAATTCCGCGTCAGCGTCGGGTATAATTTGAACAATACCAAAATTACCGATCGCCGCGTATTTTCGGGCTTTACAGCACAGCGTTTGTTCGCACGGCAGGAAAGCTATCGCCTGACCGACGGACAGCCTAAGAACAAGCTGAACGCCACGCTCGATTGGGATTACAACAATCTTGGCATGACGCTGCGCACGAACCGTTACGGCGAAGTGTTCTTGCCAAGCGGCTTCTCGACAGCGGCAAACAATAGCAACATCGCAATCGGCCCTGGTATTGTCCCAGGCGATATATTCCTGTCACCCAAGTGGATTACCGACCTTGAGTTCCGCTTCAAACCCGTTGAGTCCGTCTCAATTGCATTTGGCGCGAACAACGTGTTGGATGTGTATCCAGATCGCCTTCCATTCGGAACAGTTGATGGCGTAAGCTATGGCTTTAACAACTCATTCCTCCCTTACAGCTCGCAATCGCCATTCGGCTTCAGTGGCCGGTTTGTGTATGGTCGTGTCTCTATCGACTTCTAAATTGACGACTTTTTGATAAGCAAGGGCGCGGCGTAAAACCCGCGCCCTTCTTTTTTGTGCGCTTCAGGCGCGTCATTTTTGACGCCTTGCGGTGCGCCTGCTAACGGGGCGACGACTCCCGATAGAAGCAGAAAGCGAACAATATGATCCCACGTTATTCCCGCCCCGACATGGTGAAGATCTGGGAGCCTGAAAACCGCTTTCGCATTTGGTTCGAAATTGAAGCACATGCCACCGATGCACTTGCCGAACGCGGCGTTGTTCCCGCCTCTGCCGCGCAAGCGCTTTGGAAATGGTGGGACACCAACCCAGCTATCGATGTTGCCGCCATTGACGCGATTGAGGCCGTCACAAAGCATGATGTCATCGCGTTCCTGACATGGGTCGCAGAGCAAGTGGGCGACGAAGCGCGGTTCATGCATCAGGGGATGACATCATCCGATGTGCTCGACACCTGCCTTGCGGTTCAGCTCACGCAAGCGACTGATCTTTTGCTCGCGGACATGGATGCGTTGCTTGCTGCGATTAAGACGCGCGCCATGGAGCACAAGTTTACGCCGACCATCGGCCGCAGCCACGGCATTCATGCGGAACCCGTCACCTTCGGTATGAAGCTTGCGCAAGCCTATGCCGAATTCGCACGTGGCCGTGAACGCCTTGTGGCTGCCCGCGCTGAAATCGCGACTTGCGCCATTTCCGGTGCAGTCGGCACCTTTGCCAATATCGATCCGGGCGTTGAAGCGCATGTTGCGGCAAAGCTTGGACTTGCGATTGAACCTGTATCCACGCAGGTCATTCCACGCGACCGCCACGCCATGTATTTCGCAACGCTTGGCGTTATCGCCTCGTCCATTGAACGCCTCGCGACAGAAGTACGCCATTTGCAGCGCACCGAAGTTCTTGAGGCGGAGGAATATTTCTCGCCGGGTCAAAAGGGCAGCTCTGCCATGCCGCACAAGCGCAATCCGGTGCTGACGGAAAACCTGACTGGCCTTGCCCGTATGGTGCGCGGCTATGTGACGCCTGCTCTGGAAAATGTCGCTTTGTGGCATGAACGCGATATCAGCCACTCAAGCGTCGAACGCTATATCGGGCCGGACGCAACCATCACACTCGACTTCGCCCTCGGCCGACTGACGGGCGTGATTGATAAGCTGTTGATCTATCCTGAGCGGATGCAGAAGAATCTCGACCGCATGGGCGGCCTTGTCCATTCGCAACGCGTGCTGCTGGCGCTCACGCAGGCTGGCATCAGCCGCGAGGACAGCTACCGCATCGTTCAACGCAACGCGATGAAGGTTTGGGAATCCGATGGCGCAGAATCACTCATGGAGCTTTTGAAGGCCGATGCAGATGTTTCTGCGAAAATGTCTGCCGAAGAAATCGAAGACCGCTTCAATCTTGATTACCACTTCAAACATATCGACACCATTTTCGAACGCGTATTTGGCTAAGCCTTGGCCGCTGCCAAAATGCGCGGCGGCTTGGTTTGTTGGATAGCGCTACCCAAAGGCTGAAACTTGCCATAAGGTAGCGAGATAAGAAGGAGCTGCGGACCGATGCGATTTTTGAAGATACTCATTTGGGTAACGATCATTATCGGGCTTATCGTGTTCGCGACCAGCAACTGGGTGCCGGTATCGGTCAGCCTATGGGGTGGCCTTCGCCTAGACACCAAATTGCCGGCGTTGGTCATTGCGGCGTTTCTCATTGGATTTTTGCCGCTGTATTTTGTGCACCTTACGCAGATGTGGCGCCTGAAAAAGCGCATAACAACGCTTGAGGCGAACCAACGCGGCTCGGCCCTGCCGCCGCCAGCCTCCCCTCCCCCTGCCTACGCCGCTGTGGATATGATATGACCAACCCGATTTACGTCGCAATCGACACGCCTTATCTGGATGACGCGCTGGAATTGACGCGGCGCATTAAAGACCAAGTCGGCGGGATTAAACTTGGTCTCGAATTTTTCTGTGCCAACGGACATCATGGCGTGCACGAAGTGCAAAAGCTCGGCCTTCCGATCTTTCTTGATCTGAAATTGCACGACATTCCCAATACCGTCGCCAAGGCGATGCAAGCGATTAACACGTTGGAACCAGCCATCGTCACCATCCACGCCGCCGGTGGCCGCGCGATGATGGAAGATGCCAAGGCGGCGGCCGGTGCTCATACCAAAGTCGTCGCCGTTACCGTTTTAACCAGCCTCGACGACCATGACCTTAACCGCGTCGGTGTGTCCTACAGCGCAGATCTTCAGGTCGCCCGACTGGCGGCATTGGCGCAAGAAGCCGGACTCGACGGCATTGTGTGTTCGGGCCACGAAGTGAAATCCGTGAAAAAGGATTGGAAGGACGGGTTTTTCGTTGTTCCGGGTCTTCGTCCCGCCGGTGGCACCAGCGCGGATCAAAAACGCACCGTTACCCCGCGTCAGGCACGCGTCGATGGCGCAAGCATATTGGTTATCGGGCGTCCCATTACCAAGGCCGAAAGCCCCGAAGATGCAGCACGGGCCATTATGGGTACGTTGTAAAGCAAGACGCTGGCATAAAATGACCCGAGGTTGCGCAAGTTCAGCATGACGGAAGCCTTCGGGTTCGCTAGTTAGCCAGCATGCAAACGCAAATCAAAATCTGTGGCCTAAAAGACGAACATACCGTTGATGCGGCTGCTAAGTCAGGCGCGACACACATCGGTCTTAATCTCTATGAGCCGAGCCCGCGCTCCATTCCCTTAGAACAAGCCGCTGCGTTGCGGATGCGCGCGCCCGCAAGTTTGAAGGTGGTATTGTTGCTCGTGAACGCCGAGCCCGGTTATGCTGCCAAGGCTATCGAAGTGGTTAAGCCCGACATCTTGCAATTTCACGGATCAGAGACGCATCAATATTTGCGTATCTTAAAAAGCGCCGTCGACATCGAAATCTGGAAAGCCTTTGGCGTAAAAGACGCGGCAACGCTTAAAGATGCTGACCAATATGAAGGCGCGGCTGACCTCATCCTGTTTGATGCGCCGGCGCAAGCATTGCCCGGCGGCACGGGTACGCGGTTCGACTGGTCCTTGCTCAACCAGCATAAGCACAAGCTGCCTTGGGGACTTGCCGGCGGTCTGAACCCCGACAATGTTGGAGAAGCCCTGCGGCAAACACGTGCGATATTGGTCGATACCTCGTCTGGCGTTGAATCCGCGCCGGGCATCAAGGATATGGACAAGATTGCGGCCTTCTGCCAAGCGGTGCGCAACCATGACAACAGCTGAACTCACACCAAACTCCTTCCGCAACCAACCCGACGATCGCGGCCATTTCGGCCAGTTCGGTGGGCGCTATGTCGCCGAAACGCTCTTGCCGCTCGTGCTCGACCTGGAACGCGAATATCGCGCCGCAAAACAGGACCCTGCCTTTGCGGCGCAGTTTGACGATTTGCTGGAGCATTATGTCGGCCGTCCGTCGCCATTATATTATGCCGAGCGACTGACCGAGGAAGTCCGTAAAAACGCACCCGCAGGTAAAGGCGCGCAAATCTGGTTCAAACGCGACGAGCTGAACCACACCGGCGCGCACAAGATCAACAATTGCATTGGCCAGATACTGCTCGCCATCCGCATGGGTAAGACGCGGATTATCGCAGAAACCGGCGCTGGCCAGCATGGCGTTGCCACGGCAACCGTCTGCGCACGTTTCGGCCTGCCTTGCTTCATTTACATGGGCGCGAAGGACATTGAACGGCAGCAGCCCAATGTCTTCCGCATGCGCTTGCTGGGCGCGGAGGTCATTCCCGTCACCAGCGGTGCAGGCACGTTGAAGGATGCGATGAACGAAGGACTTCGCGACTGGGTCGCCAATGTCCACGACACATTCTACATCATCGGCACCGCCGCTGGCCCGCATCCCTATCCCGAACTGGTGCGCGATTTCCAAAGCGTAATCGGCAAGGAAGCGCGCGCACAAATGCTGAGCCGCATTAATCGCCTCCCCGATTTGTTGGTAGCAGCCATTGGCGGCGGATCAAACGCCATTGGCCTGTTCCACCCGTTTTTGGACGACAAAGACGTCGAAATGCTTGGCATTGAGGCGGCGGGTCATGGACTTGAGAAAGAACATGCCGCGAGCCTTGCGGGCGGCCGTCCAGGCATCTTGCACGGCAACAAAACCTATTTGCTTCAGGATGACGACGGCCAAATCGCCGAAGCGCATTCGATTTCGGCTGGCCTCGATTATCCCGGCATTGGTCCAGAGCATAGCTGGCTCAAGGAAATCGGTCGCGTGCGCTATGACAGCGTGACCGACACAGAGGCGCTGTCCGCATTCCAATTGCTCTGCCGGACCGAAGGCATCATTCCCGCGCTGGAGCCAGCCCACGCGATTGCGGCGGTGGAACGCGAAGCCAAGAAGATGGACCGTGATCAGATCATCCTCGCGAACCTCTGCGGCCGCGGGGACAAGGATATCTTCACCGTCGCTGAGGCTTTGGGGACGTCGATATGAACGGCTCGACTTTCGGGTTGGCTGCATGACCCGCCTCTCCACCGCCTTTTCCAAACCACACCCCGCGCTCGTCGCCTTCATCACTGCAGGCGATGGCGACACCGCAGCCAATCTCGACGCGCTCGTCGCGGGCGGCGCGGATGTTATTGAACTTGGCATGCCGTTCACAGACCCCATGGCCGACGGCCCTGCTATTCAAGAAGCGAATATCCGCAGCCTGAACGCTGGCACTACAACGGCGGATATCTTCGCGCTCGCGTCTGCCTTCCGTAAACGCCATCCAGATACGCCCTTGGTCCTGATGGGTTATGCCAACCCGATGACGATCCGTGGCGGTGACTGGTTCGCGTCCGAATGCAACAAAGCCGGCGTTGATGGCGTCATCTGCGTCGACATTCCGCCAGAGGAAGACCCGGAGCTTGGCCCTGACTTGCGCAGCGCGGGCATTGACCTCATTCGTCTCGCAACGCCCACCACAGATACCGCGCGCTTGCTCGCCGTCCTCAATGGCGCATCTGGCTTTCTGTATTATGTGTCGGTCGCCGGTATCACTGGCCTGCAAGTCGCGGCGCAGACCAGCATTGATGAGGCTGTGGCGCGGCTAAAGGCCCATACCGATCTGCCCATCGCGGTTGGCTTTGGCGTCCGCACACCTGAACAAGCCGCCAACATCGCGCGCGTTGCCGATGGCGTTGTCGTTGGTTCCGCAATCGTTGAACTCGTCGCCAAGCATGGCGTCAACGCCGCTGGTCCGGTCCGCGATTATGTGGCTTCGTTGAAATCGGCTATCATTTCGGCGCGTGGCTGATTACAAAACCGTAGCCCTGAGCAGCAGTCGCCCAGCGACTGCGTCCGTCGATGGGCGCCTCTCGGGTGTAGCTTTAGCCTGGGAAGCGTGCTTCGACAGGCTCAGCACTACGGTATATTTTACACTGCGTATTTTACAGGGACAGAAAACATGAACTGGGTCACCCGCGTCCGCAACGCCATTCCCTTCATCGCGAAGCGCGAAACGGCGGAAACACTCTGGCACAAGTGCAAGGGGTGTCAGGCGATGATCTTCCTCAAGGAATTTGAGGAAAACCAGTCTGTCTGCCCAAAATGTGACCATCATGGCCGCATTGGCCCCGCCGAACGCTTTGCTGCTTTGTTCGATGACGACAGCTACGATGTGCTTAAGCCGCCCGTTGTCGGCGAAGACCCTTTGAAGTTCAAAGATACAAAGAAATACATCGACCGCATCAAAGCCGCCCGCCTCGCAACGGGTGAGCAAGACGCGATGATGAGCGCGCTCGGTAAAGTCGACGGCCAAGATGTTGTTGTCAGTGTTCAGGATTTCGCCTTCATGGGCGGTTCCATGGGCATGGCGGTTGGTGAGGCATTCATTGACGCTGTAAAGGCCGCGATCCGCGCGAAATGCCCCTACATCATCTTCACAGCCGCAGGCGGCGCACGCATGCAAGAGGGCATATTGAGCCTGATGCAGATGCCGCGTTCAACTGTTGCCATTCAGATGCTGCATGATGCGGGACTGCCCTACATCGTTGTACTCACGGACCCCACCACCGGCGGCGTTACCGCGTCTTACGCAATGCTGGGCGATGTCCAAATTGCAGAGCCGGGCGCGCTCATCGGTTTTGCCGGACAGCGGGTGATCGAGCAGACAATTCGTGAGAAACTGCCCGAAGGATTCCAGCGCGCCGAATATCTTTTGGAGCATGGCATGATCGACATGGTCACCCACCGCCACGACCTGCGCGGCGTATTGTCGCAGCTCGTCGGCTACCTCGCGCCAGAGAAGAAGGCGGCATAAGTAAACGACAACCAATCTATATTGTCATTCCCGCATGCCTGACCACGCCACTTCCTCTGACCCCGCCGTTCAGGCGCAATTGGACCGGCTGACGATGTTTTCACCCGGCAAGGATGTCTTGGGGCTGACGCGTATTGCCGCATTGCTGGAACGCCTCGGTAATCCGCACCTCAAGCTTCCGCCGGTGTTCCATGTCTCTGGCACCAACGGCAAAGGTTCGACCTGCGCGTTTTTGCGCGGGGCGATTGAGGCGGCGGGCATGACGACGCATGTCTATTCAAGCCCGCATCTGGTGCGTTTCAATGAGCGGATCCGCGTTGCGGGCAAGCTGATCGATGACGTGAGCTTATCCGCGCTGCTTTCGGAGGTTTTGGACCATGCCGAGGGGCTGGAAGCGAGCTTCTTTGAAGTCACTACCGCAGTCGCCTTTTGCGCCTTTGCGCGGACGCCAGCCGATGCCTGCATCGTCGAAGTCGGCCTTGGTGGCCGGTTGGATGCGACCAATGTGCTCACCCAGCCCGTGGCGTGCGCAATTGCATCCTTGGGATTGGATCATGAGGGCTTCTTGTTGGCGGCGGAGGAGGGTGTTCCCGATATGCCGCCGCTTGACCGCATCGCCTTTGAAAAGGCTGGAATTGCAAAGCCGGGATCACCTCTGCTCACGCAAAAATACACAGCATCGATGGCCAACACCGTTGCCACGCAAGCCACTTTGCATAACGCACCGTTGCACGCGCGCGGCGAAAGTTGGGATGCGGCGGTGTATGATGGCCGCCTGCATTACCGCGACGCCACCGGAAAACTCAACCTGCCCCTTCCCCGCATGATAGGCGCGCATCAGGCCGATAATGCGGCTTTAGCCATTGCAATGCTGCGGCATCAAAACGCCATCCATATTCCAGAGGCAGCGCTGTCTGCCGCGATGGAATGGACACGCTGGCCGGCACGGATGCAAACATTGTCTGCAGGGCCGCTGACTGACCGACTACCGACAGGTTCAACCGTCTGGCTCGACGGCGGTCACAACCCTGATGCCGGGGCGGCGATTGCCAAAACCCTTGAAGAGGGCCCGCCCGTTCACGTCATCATCGGCATGTTGATGAACAAAGACGCGCTTGGTTTCCTGACGCCGTTCGCACACAAAATTGAAACGCTATTCGCTGTGCCGATTACCGGCCACGAGCATCATGATCCCAAGGACCTGTGCCGAATAGCGACAGACCATCTTGGTATCGCATTAGCCGCCCCTGTGGGCGACGTTGACTCAGCGATGGAACGCATTGCAAACCACGACCAGCCATCGAATGTGTTAATCTGCGGTTCGTTATATCTTGCCGGAGAAGTGTTACGCGCGAACGGTCAAGTGCCGGATTAACCATTATCCTGTCGTGGAGGTCCATTTACCTCCAAACGCGCATAGCGGAACTGCAACGCCATAATCGCAATCGCAAAAGGGAGAGTGACCAGACACTCTACCCAATTACCCTCGACAGCCTGATATATGGCCCAAGTGATTATGAAATAAGCAAGCTCTAAGCCCCACCACAGCATCCCGGTAAACTCCATCCCGATCCCGCATGCGGAACAACGGTATGCAAAAAAAGAGCTCGGTATAAGAAATAATCTAAGGCCCAATTTTGCGGAGCAATTTGGACAATGGCGTGACATGATTGTTCCTCCGGCCATGTATCAGATAGCTCGCGCTGGCTGCCCTTTCCAAGCAAGCAGCCCACCTGCCACCAACACTGCCGCAAAAGTCGCGGTGATGCTGTTGGCGAATTCCAGGGGCTGCGAAAGCAATAGCCCGATGAGGCCTGCCACCACGAGCAAGAATCCGAAGATGCGCAATGGCCCGACCGGTTCCTTCAAAGCCTTCTCGTCCACCGCTTCAACCTGATGAATGCTTTGGACGACATAGCCTTTGCTCCAGAGCAGCCAGAACAAGACCATGCCCGGGATCGCAGCCAGGACGGTAAAGCCCCAAAAGCCCACCCAACCGACATTTTCAGCAACGATCCCCGCTGGACCGGCCATAAACGTGCGGCCAACGCCCGCAAAGGACGACAGCAGCGCAAATTGCGTTGCGGTATAGGCGATGCTCGACAGTCCGGACAAATAGGTCGCAAATACCGTCAGACCGATACCGCTAGTCAAATTCTCGGTACAGATGGCCGCAACCATCATCCAGTAACTGTTACCCGTCGCCGCCAAGATCATGAACATGACATTGGAGAACATCATCAACAGACCCGAAATCAGCAGCGCGCGGCCCATGCCAAGCCACAGGATGAATGGCGCCCCAAGCGCGGAGCCAACAATCAGTGCGCCAAAGCCCCATAATTTGTTCGCCGAGATGTAATCCAGATCGGAAAAGCCAAGGTCCACGATCATCGGGCTCAGCATCGCCTGCCCCATGGCGTCGCCCACCTTGTAGAGCAGCACAAAGCCAAGAATGAGGAACGCCCCGTGCCGCGTCAGGAACTCGCGGAACGGGTTAACCACAGCCTCTGTCAGCCACTGCTTTGGCTTCATGCCCTCCACATGGGCAAAGCGGTCAACAAACTTTCCTGGCCCGGCCCACAGCGCGCCAATGATGGCAGGGATGATGCAAAAGGCAGTCAGGCCATAAGCGGTTGCCCAGCCAAGCCCCAACCCTTCCTGTGACGCAAAATAGATCGTGCCTGCGCCAGCGATCAGGTTGCCGGTGCGATAGCCAAACTGGTTGGTTGCGGTGCCATGGGCGAATTCTTCTTCTTCCAAGATCTCGATACGATAGGCGTCGATGACGATGTCCTGCGTCGCAGAAAGGAAGGCCGTTATCAGTGCCCAAATCGCAAAAAGCCCCATCTCGCCCGGCTGCGGATTGCTCGCGCCGAGTTGCCAGATCGACACAAACAGCAATGCCTGAATGAAGAACAACCAGCTGCGGCGTTGGCCGAATATCTTGGTAAGCACTGGCAAGTGCAGCTTATCAACCAACGGCGCCCAAAGGAATTTGATCGTGTAGGGAATGCCCAATGCCACGGCAAAACCAATGGTCGCGGTATCGATCCCGACCTTCGCCAGCCAGAATGTCATTGTCGCCACCAGCAACGTCAACGGAAAGCCGCTCGAAATGCCCAGCAGGAACGTAATCACCGGGTTTTTGCGCATATAAGGCCGGAAGGCCGGCACAAGCATTGCGATGACCGGCAATGCGATCAAAATGGCTGCAAAAATGATAAAACGTTGCAAATCAACTGACATGCGGACCCCTCTGAGCGTGTTGCGCAAATGACTAACGGCATTTTCCTGAATGGCCAGTGACTTTTGAAGCAACATGCGTCAAAGGCGCTTTATGGTAAAACCTCCTTCAAAAGCCCCTGCCCGTCCAGCCAAGCCACCGCGCCTGCGTTGGGACAGCAAACCCGTCCGTAAGCCCAACCCGAACGCCGCGCCGAGCAAGGGTGCGTTGGAGCGCAAGGATGGCGAAGAACGTATCGCAAAGCTGCTTGCGCGCGCTGGTGTTGCGTCGCGTCGCGAAATCGAACGTATGATTGCCGATGGCCGTGTCACGTTGAATGATGAGAAGGTCGAAACCCCTGCAACATTGCTGAAATCGCTGCGCGGTGTGGCTGTCGATGGCAAGGCCGTGGGCCAACCTGCGCCGACACAATTGTACATGTTCCATAAGCCCGAGGGCTGCCTGACGGCCGAACGCGACTTTAGCGGGCGTAAGACGATTTACGACGTTCTACCCAAAGACCTGCCGCGCCTGATGCCCATTGGCCGGTTGGATTTGAACACAGAAGGCTTGTTGCTGCTCACCAATGACGGTGAATTCAAACGCCAGATGGAATTACCGTCCACCGGCGTTGAGCGGACATATCGCGCACGCTGCTTTGGTGACGTCAGTCAGGAACAGCTCGAAGAGCTGATCCACGGCATTGAAATTGAAGGCGTCAAATATGGCAAAATCGACGCCAATCTGGAGCGCCGGACGGGCCGCAATGGTTGGGTTGAAATGACCCTGACCGAGGGAAAGAATCGCGAAGTGCGCCGTGTCCTTGAACATCTTGGACTCGAAGTCAGCCGCCTGATCCGCACGCGTTATGGGCCGTTTGTATTGGGTGAGCTTGCACCCGGCACCGTCGGCGAAGTGCGCCGCGTCGACCTCATCGAATTTCGAAAGACATTGAAATAATGCGGATCATTTCAGGGGAGTGGCGTTCACGTCCGTTGGTGGCGCCAAAGGGTGATACGACAAGGCCAACGGCCGATCGTACGCGTGAGACATTGTTTTCCATGCTCACCAGTCGGCTGGGTTCATTCGAAGATTTGCGGGTGCTCGACCTGTTTGCAGGTTCAGGCGCGCTGGGGCTGGAAGCGTTGTCGCGCGGCGCGGCGCATTGCACCTTTGTCGAGCAGGACCATCTCGCACTCGGCGCGCTTGAAAAGAATATCGCAAAGCTCGGCGGCAAAGACCGATGCGATGTCCGAAAATCATCAGTACTGTCGATGGGCAGCGCTTTGAAGCCCGCGGACATCGTCCTGATGGACCCACCCTATTTGAGCGGTGCGGGGTCTGTCGCGCTCGACAAGCTTGGCCGCTTTGGATGGTTTGCACCCTCCGCATGGATCAGCGTTGAGACCAGCATCAAAGAGGATGTCGAGGTCAAGGGCTTCACCGTCGATACCGTGCGCAACGTCGGCAAGGCACGGATCACATTGCTGCGTCCGGATAATGAACAGGCATGAAAGCCGCGCCAAGCCGGCGGCGGCGTATTGATTGCCGCCAGCCTTGTGATCCTGGACGGGCGGCTATTTCGCCGGGCGTAGCATCCAAAGCCCTGCAAGGCTGCACAGCGCAATAGCAGCCAGATAATAGCCGACATATTCGAGGCCTGATTCCGATAGTTTCAAAGCGATGTTAGGGGCCAGCGCGCCACCCAATATCCCCGCCGCGTTGAAGCAGATCGACGCACCCGTATAGCGCACCCGCGCAGCGAACAGCCCCGGCAGCCACGCGCCAAGTGGTCCGTAAACCAGCCCCATCACAAAGAGCAGCAGCGAAAGATACATCCCGGTCAGCATCAGGTCACCGCTGCCCAGCCATGGCCCGGTTGTGAAACTTGCGCCAACCAGCGCCACGCATCCAATCGCTAGCACCCGGGCCGGGCTGGTCCGATCGGCCCAGTAACCTGAAACAATGATACCCGCGGCCATGAACAGGATCGAGATGAGCTGTATGCCCAGAAAGGCCTCGCGCGCGATGCCCAATTTGGTTGTGCCATAGCCGAGCGCGAAAGCGGTCGAGAGATAGAAGACCGCAAAGCAGGCGATCGCCGCAAATGTGCCGCCGAACAGTTGGCGTGGGTGGGTGCGCACAACCTCTGCCATCGGAACGCGCGGCGGCGGAGCCTCTTCTAGTGCCGCGGCAAAGGCTGGTGTTTCGGTCAAACGAAGGCGGATCCACAAACCAATGCCGACCAGAAGCGCGCTCAACACAAACGGAATGCGCCAGCCCCATTCACGGAATTCGGAATCGCTGAGTATGAGGCCAAGGATCAGGAACAGGCCGTTCGAAAGGATGAAACCCACAGGCGCGCCGAGTTGCGGGAACATTCCATAGCGCGCGACCTTGCCCTTGGGTGCATTTTCAACCGCAAGCAACGCTGCTCCGCCCCATTCGCCGCCAAGTCCAAAGCCCTGACCGAAGCGCAAAAGGCATAAAAGCGCCGGCGCGAACCAACCGGCAACGGCGTAGGTCGGCAGCAGCGCAATCAGAAAAGTCGAAACGCCCATGATCATCAACGACCAGACAAGCGTTGCCTTGCGCCCGATGCGGTCGCCATAGTGACCAAATACCAGCGCGCCAACCGGCCGGGCGATAAAGGCCAACGCAAAGGTCAGCCAGCTTTGCAGCAACTGAGCCTCGGGGCTCGATTGCGGAAAGAATAGCGGGCCAAAGACCAGCGAAGCGGCCGTTGCGAAAATATAAAAATCATAGAACTCGACAGCCGTTCCGGCCATAGCCGCGCCAAGAATCCGACGATGCGATGGTGCAGGCGCGGTTGCGGCTTCACCTGCGTTGGTGGTTGTCATTGTGCTCCCCCTTGTCCTACATTTCTGCTGGCACTGACGGCGGCGAAAGGAAAGCGGAAAAGTGCATTGCCCTTCGATGATCTGTTCCCTAATCGTTCGCACGTGAATCATCCCTCCCCCGCCCCGACGCCGCCTTGGTTGGACGGTTTGAACGCGCCGCAGCGCGAAGCCGTTTTAACCACTGAAGGCCCCGTGCTTCTGCTGGCAGGAGCGGGCACAGGCAAAACCGCCGCATTAACCGCCCGAATGGCGCAGATTTTGTACACGCGCCTTGCATGGCCGTCCGAAATTCTCGCCGTGACCTTCACCAACAAAGCCGCGCGTGAAATGCGCGAGCGTATTGGCGCAATGGTCGGTTCCGCAGTGGAAGGGATGCCGTGGCTTGGTACGTTCCACAGCATTGGTGCAAAGCTGCTTCGCCGCCACGCCGAAATAATCGGATTGCAAAGCAATTTCACGATTATCGACACCGATGATCAGATCAGATTGCTCAAGCAGCTTATCCAGTCGGAAGATTTGGACGAGAAACGATTTCCGGCGCGCGGGCTTGCCGCATTGTTGGACAAATGGAAAAACGCGGGCAAGTCACCCTCCGATCTCGACGCTGGTGATAATGAGGCTTTCGCCAATGGTAAGGGCCAACGGTTGTACGCGCTCTATCAGGCGCGTCTGCTAGCCCTGAACGCGTGCGATTTTGGCGATTTGCTGTTGCACGGGCTGAATCTGTTAAAGAATAACCGCGATATCCTCGAAAAATATCAGGCCCAGTTTAAATATATTCTCGTCGACGAATATCAGGACACGAACGCCGTCCAATATCTCTGGTTGCGCTTGCTCGCCCAGAAACGCAAAAACATTTGCTGCGTCGGTGACGATGACCAAAGCATTTATTCGTGGCGCGGCGCAGAGGTCGCCAACATCCTGCGTTTTGAAAAAGACTTCCCTGGCGCGAAGACGATTAAGCTAGAACAGAATTATCGCAGCACGCCGCATATTTTGGCCGCCGCCTCTGGCCTCATCGACGCCAACAGCACGCGGCTCGGCAAAACATTGTGGACGGAACTCGACGATGGGGAAAAAGTCCGCATCATCGGCGTGTGGGACGGCCCAGAAGAAGCCCGCCGTGTCGGCGAAGAAATTGAAGCATTGCAATATAAAAGCGAAAGCCTCGACAGCGTCGCTATACTCGTCCGCGCGCAACACCAGACCCGTGAATTCGAAGACCGCTTCATACAAATCGGCGTTAACTACCGGATAGTCGGTGGTTTTCGCTTTTACGAACGCGCCGAAATTCGCGATGCCATTGCCTATTTGCGTATCGTAAACCAGCCTGCCGACGACTTGGCGTTTGAACGTATCGTCAACGTGCCCAAACGCGGTATCGGCGACAAAGCGGTCGAAAAAATCCACATCGTTGCCCGCGCCGAGCGCACCCCGCTTTCGGTCGCCGCAGCGCGCTTGGTTGGAACCGATGAGCTAACCGGCAAGGCACGCAAGTCGCTCGCCGATCTGGTGGTCGACATCGCCCGCTGGCGCGACGAAGCGGCGCATATGTCGCCAGCAAACCTGACACGGCTGATCATGGATGAATGCGGCTATACGGCCGTTTTGCAGGCAGAACGCAGCACCGAAGCATCGGCCCGCCTCGAAAACCTAAGCGAGCTTGCGCGCGCGATGGAAGAATATGAAACGCTTGGCGAGTTTCTGGAACATGTCAGCCTGGTGATGGACAATGACCGCGGTGATACCGGTGCAAGCGTCACGATCATGACCATTCACGCCGCCAAGGGCCTTGAATATGACAATGTCTTCCTCGTCGGATGGGAGGAAGGCATCTTCCCGTCACAACGTGCGCTTGATGAAGGCGGCCTTGCTTCGTTGGAAGAAGAACGCCGGCTGGCCTATGTCGCGATAACCCGCGCGAAACGCCGATGCACAATCATCCATGCGGCAAACCGGCGCATTTATGGCCAATGGACCAGCAGCATTCCCAGCCGTTTCATTGAGGAACTGCCGCTGGACCATATTGAGGCCGAGCAGACCATGACGGGCGGCGCATCACTTTGGCGCGCCAACTGGAGCGAGCAAACGGACCCCTTCGCGCATCTGGCGGCCGCCAACCAAGGCCGCAGCAATGCGCGTGGCCCGGGCTGGCAACGGGCAGCCACATCCGGCGGATTTAACCCGCGCCCACAGCGCATACCGGAAAACACACGCAGCGCGGTCAGCCTTGGCAATAAAGGTCGCAGTGACTTGAGCATCGGCCTGCGCGTCTTTCACGAGAAATTCGGCTATGGCGAAATCGCGGAGATCGAAGGCAATAAGCTTGAGATCGAATTCGAACAGGCGGGCCGCAAACGGGTGATGGACAGTTTTGTAACGATCAGCTGACGTATCTGCTCTGGTAATCCGCATTGCTTTGCGGTTATGGAAAGCCATGACTGCGGGGGCTGCACACATCATATCGGACGCAAGAGCCGCGCTTGGCCGCCGCGACGCCGCTTCGGCTATACGCTTGCTGTCGGAGTTGCCGGACGCGCAGATGCCATGGCTCATGATGGCGCAAGCCTGTAGCCTAGCCGGAGATTCCAAGGCGGAGGAAGCTGCGCTGCAGCGTCAGTTAGAAATTGACCCGCGACATTTGCCGGCGCTGATTTTGTCGGGCGAATTAAAAGCACGCTTGGGCGATGACCGTGCGGCAAACTCATTCTTTCAGGCAGCGCTTAACCAAGCCGCGACAATGCCAGACGTGCCTGCATCGCTACACCCCATGCTGAACCGCGCGCGCGATTTCATTGTGCACATTCAAGCAAAATTTGAACAGCATTTGGTTGATGGACTGAAGCAAGCTGGTTTGCATCGTGACGGACGGGTTGGCACCGCAATCGACATGTTGCTTGGGAAAAAGCAGCTATACGTGCAGCAGCCTTCGAGCTTTTATTTTCCCGGGCTCCCGCAGCGGCAATTTTACGAACGTTCCGAATTTCCTTGGATCGCCGAAGTTGAAAATGCAGTGCCGGCGATGCAAGAGGAATTGCGCGCGGTATTGGCCGATGGGCAAGACTTTGCACCTTATGTCGAGGCGAGCAGTGATCGGCCGAGAGCGGCGAACCCGCTGATCAATGATCCAAGCTGGGGCGCGTTTTATTTCTGGCGTAACGGCGAAAAAGTTGAAGCCAACGCGTCGCGTTGTCCGGCGACGATGGCTGCGCTGGAATTGGCGCCGATGCCGCGTATCGATAAACGTTCGCCCATTGCCTTATGGTCATTGCTTAAGCCCGGCACGCATATTCAACCGCACCATGGGCTTTTGAATACAAGGTTGATTTGCCATATTCCGCTCATCGTTCCTGACGACTGCGCCATTCGCGTCGGCAACGAGACGCGTCCATGGCGCACAGGCGAAGCGCTCATTTTTGACGACAGCTTCGAACATGAGGCGTGGAATAAAAGCACGGATACCCGCGTTATATTGTTATTCGAAATCTGGAGGCCGGAGATTTCCGCCGAGGAACAGGCTGCACTCACCACTATTTTCGAGACGATCAACGACTATCACGGCATGCCCGAAGATGCAGGATAATATCTGGCCTCGTGAAATGGCCGCTAGCAGCGTCATCAAAAATCTCCCCGTTGCCTTGGGCAATATCAGCCGATAGGCGCATGCATCATGTCTGACACGCCCCCTAACATCCACCCCCTCAGCATCGCTGACTTCCGCTATTACTGGCTCGCACGCTTTATGGCAGTGCTGGCAACAATGGGGATGGTCGTCGTCATAGGTTACCAAGCCTATGACATCGCGCGCAGTGATTATGGCATGTCCATTCGCGAAGCGTCGCTGCAGCTTGGATTGCTGGGCCTTGTGCAATTCGTGCCACTTGCGTTGTTGACCCCCGTTGCCGGATGGGCCGCTGACCGGTGGGAACGTCGGACAGTCGCGCGGCTGGCCAACAGCATCGACATGATGGTGGCATTGGCGCTTGGTTGGTTCACTTATATCGATGGGCTTACCCTGCCCCTGCTTTTCCTGTTTGCCGCATTGCACGGTGTTGCCCGCGTATTTGTCGGGCCATCAATGTCGGCGATCGCGCCTAACATTGTTCCACCGGCGTCATTGCCGCGTGCCATCGCGCTGAGTTCAATCGCGTGGCAAGTCGGGTCGGTTTTTGGTCCAGCTGCAGGCGGGCTGATGTTCGCCGCAAGTGCGTCGCTGCCTTATTGGGTTTCGGCAGGTTTGATGTTTGCCGCCACAATCAGCCTGAGCTGTGTAAAGCCAGTCCATCCACCCCGCATGGAAAGAAAGATCCATCCCATAAGGCAAATGATCGATGGTCTGCGGTACACATGGTCCGAACGATTTCTGTTGGGTGCCATCACCCTCGACCTATTTGCCGTCCTGCTTGCCGGTGCCACCGCAATGCTGCCCGTGTATGCGCGCGATATCCTGATGGTCGGACCGGATGGTCTTGGCCAGTTGCGTGCCGCGCCAGCGGTTGGGGCCTCCGTCGTTGCGCTTATGCTCGCGATCAGGCCATTACGCCACAATGTAGGTGCCAAAATGCTTTGGGCGGTGGTGGTCTTTGGCGTCGCAACGATTGGATTTGGCTTAAGCCATGAAATTGGCAGTCATGTTTTTGGCGACGCGCGCATCGGGTTCCTGAACATGGGCGCTGGCATGGCGGTCGCGTTAATCTCCCTCATCATCCTTGGCGCGTCAGACATGCTTTCGGTCTATGTCCGATCATCGTTGGTTCAGCTGAACACACCAGATGAGATGCGCGGACGCGTCAGCTCGGTATCTGGCCTCGCCATTTCTGCCTCCAATGAATTGGGCGAACTTCAGTCCGGTGTGGCGGCGGCGGCACTTGGCCCTGTTGGCGCGGTTGTATTTGGCGGCGTTGGTGCCATATTGATCACTGGAATGTGGGCGCGGCTATTCCCCGAGCTTAAAAACGCCCGCACATTTGAACCGCAATATAGAGGAAGCAATCCATGAAAGCCCAATCGATCCTCGAAACCATCGGCAATACCCCACACATCCGGATGGGGCGCATGTTCCCCAATGCCGAAGTCTGGATCAAATCCGAACGATCAAACCCCGGTGGTTCAATCAAGGACCGCATTGGTCTTGCCATGATCGAGGCCGCCGAGAAAGATGGCAGCCTGAAACTCGGCGGCACGATCATTGAGCCGACGTCCGGAAATACCGGCGTTGGCCTTGCCATGGTCGCGGCGGTCAAGGGTTATAAGCTTATCCTCGTCATGCCAGAGTCCATGTCGCTGGAACGCCGGCGGCTTATGCTCGCTTATGGGGCCAGCTTCGACCTGACGCCGCGTGAAAAGGGTATGAAGGGTGCGATTGAACGCGCTTTGGAACTGGTGTCGCAGACGCCGGGTTCGTGGATGCCGCAGCAGTTTGAAAACCCGGCGAATATTGACGTGCATGAGCGCACGACATCGCAAGAAATTCTCGCAGACTTCGCCGACACGCCGATTGATGCCCTGATTACCGGTGTTGGCACAGGTGGGCACATCACTGGATGCGCAGAAGTATTGAAGAAGGTCTGGCCCAATTTGAAGGTCTTTGCGGTGGAACCCACTTTGTCGCCAGTGATCAGCGGTGGCCAACCCGGACCGCATGCCATTCAGGGGATTGGTGCTGGGTTCATTCCCGCCAACCTGCACACCGCATTGTTGGATGGCGTCATTCAGGTCGACCCTGAAGTTGCCAAGGAAACCGCACGTTGCGCCGCACGCGAAGAAGGCATGCTGGTTGGCATTTCATCCGGCGCAACACTCGCGGCCATCGCGCAGAAGCTGCCCGAATTGCCAGCCGGGGCACGTGTTCTTGGTTTCAGCTATGACACCGGTGAACGCTATTTATCGGTTCCCGACTTTTTGCCCGTCGACTAAACGCAAAATGCCGGGACGTGATATCCCGGCATTTTTGTATCTGAGCATGAAACGACTGAGCGGTTACGCTGCGGCGAACATTTCCGGCGACAAGGCCATTAACGCTTCACTGCCCGCTTCAATCTTGCGCCGAAGCGCCCCGCAATCCGGCATATACCGCTCCGCAAAATAGCGGGCGGTCACCAATTTGGTTTCGTAAAACGCCGCATTGCCAGCGCCGGCATCAAGCGCACGTTGCGCCGATTCCGCCATGCGCAGCCATTGAAGGCCAAGCGCCACGATGCCCATTATGTGCATGTAATGATGCGCACCAGCGCCGATGTTGTTCGGATTGGCCATGCCATTTTGCATGAACCACATGGTCGATGCCTTCAAATCGCCACTGGCTTTTTCAAGACGGGTTGCGAAATCCGCGAGTGCCCCGCCCTTTGCGGCCGCACATTCCTCGTCGACAATCTTGAAGAGCGCCTGAATTGCTCGGCCGCCATTTTGCGCCAGCTTCCGCCCAACAAGGTCCATCGCCTGAACGCCGTTGGTGCCTTCGTAAATCATCGCGATACGGGCATCGCGCACATATTGCTCCATGCCCCATTCGGCGACGTAGCCATGGCCACCATAGACTTGCTGCGCATTGGTGGCGACTTCATAACCCTTGTCTGTGCCATAGCCTTTGATGACGGGCGTCAGCAGCGACAAAAGGTCGTCCGCCATCTGCCGTTCTTCCTCAGTTTGCGCATGGTGCAGCAAATCGGCTTGCAAGGCGCCCCACAGGCACAAGGCACGCATGCCTTCGGTAAATGCCTTGGCATCCATCAACATGCGGCGCACATCAGGGTGCACGAACAGGGTGTCGGCTTTTTGCTCCAGATCCTGCGGACCGGTCAGCGCGCGGCCCTGACGGCGATCTTGTGCATAATGCACGGCATTTTGGTACGCAACTTCGGCAATGCCAAGGCCTTGCTGGCCAACGCCCAGACGCGCGATGTTCATCATGATAAACATGGCCGCGAGGCCCTTATGTTCTTCGCCGACCAGATAACCTGTCGCGCCGTCATAGTTCATCACGCAGGTCGCATTGCCGTGAATGCCCATTTTATGTTCGATCGAACCACAGGACAAACTGTTCCGCGTGCCGAGTGAGCCGTCATCATTGACCAGAAACTTGGGCACGATGAACAGCGAAATGCCTTTGACGCTGTCCGGTGCGCCCTGTGTTTTGGCCAAAACGAGGTGAATGATATTCTCGGTCAGGTCATGGTCGCCCGACGAAATGAAAATCTTCGTTCCGGAAACGGCATAGCTGCCATCATCATTGGGCACAGCCTTGGTGCGGATGAGACCTAGATCGGTTCCGCAATGCGGCTCAGTCAGGTTCATTGTCCCGCCCCATTTGCCCGAAATCATATTCGGCGCATATTTGGCTTTCTGTTCGTCGCTGCCCTTCACCAAGATCGCCGATACCGCACCTTGGGTAAGCCCCGGATACATCGCGAACGCCATGTTTGAACTTGCCATAAGCTCTTCAAACGCCATGGAGACGATGTGTGGCATACCTTGGCCGCCAAACTCCTCCGGCGCTGACAATGTGCCCCAGCCGCCTTCGCAGTACAGCTTATAGGCTTCTTTGAAGCCATCAGGCGTGGTGACGCTGCCGTCTTCATGGCGCGTGCAGCCTTGCAAGTCGCCGACCTGATTCAACGGGAGCAGAACGCCCTCTACAAATTTGGCGCCTTCGGTCAGGATCGCGTCGACCATATCCGCGCTGGCATTTTCAAAGCCGGGTAGATTGGCGAAGCGTTCAACAGCCAATACTTCGTTGAGAATGAACTGCATATCGCGAACGGGGGCGGTGTAGCTTGGCATTTTCGATCCTTAATTGGCTGGAAATATCAAATTAGGCGGTGGCAGATTTGTCTGCGGCCTCTGCCTTTTCGACGGTTGACACAAATTGGGTAAGTTCGTGAATTGCGCTTTCAATATCATCACGCTGCGCCTTTAACAGATTGATCCTGTCGCGGCATTTTTCAATGGTCACGCGGCGCTGAATATTGCGCCCATCATTCAGATCGTAAAGATCGATCATTTCCCGGATTTCAGCAAGGCTGAAACCAACGCGTTTGGCCCGCAATATCCACGCAAGCCGCGCGCGATCGCGCTTGGAATAAATGCGGGCAAGCCCCAAACGTTCGGGGGAAATCAAGCCTTGGTCTTCGTAAAAGCGCAAGGCCCGCGCGGTTACATCAAACTCGCTCGAAAGATCCGAGATTGTGAATGAATCGCGGTTAAATGCGTCTGGCGTATCGATGGTCGCATCGGCCCGCCTTTCCTCGCGCGTAATTGATTCCATGGCGCCTTCCCTCTTGTGTGCACTAGCGTCACTACTTTACGTTAGCGTAAACGTCAATTGGCGAAGTTACCGCTGCCGCGACGTAACATAGCCTGCGTTTACGTGCGCGTGTCGGGTTTTGGTGGCGAAGACGGCGGGGTGGCGGACGCGTCGGCCGACGGATCGCCGGTCAGGGGTGCAGGCGCAGGGTCAACCATTGGCTCTGGCTTGGGCGGAGTCCGCTTTACCGGCGTCGATGTATCCTTCAATACCACCACTTCCTGATCCAATTTCGTGACCGCAAACAATGACTTCGCAAATGCCAGTGGCAAGCGAATGCAGCCATGCGACGCAGGATAACCGGGCACATAGCCGCCGTGTATGGCAATCCCGTCCCATGTCAGCCGCTGCATATAGGGCATTGGGGCATTGCTATAGAGGTTGGATTTGTGATCGACATTTTTTTGCAGAATATTGAACGCACCAATGGGCGTTTCTTTGCCTTTTTTACCTGAAGAAATCGTGCTGAAGCCAATTAGCTTGTCATTTTGGAATACATAGACCCGCTGCGTATCAAGCACGACGACAATTTTCATCGGCCCCTCATAGCGGTCTTGCGGGATCCACACATATTGCCCGGGCTTAAGCGTATCGACTGGTCCTTTTTTGGGGACGGGCTTTGGCGCAGGCGCGACGACGGGTGGTTTAACTATAGGTGGAGCAACAACCGGCGCCGGCACCGCGCTTTCAGGCACGACAGCAGGGCTAGCAGGAATGTTCGTCGGCACGGCTGGAACAGCGTTCTGCGCAACCACACCAACGGGCGCGCTCGCGAACAGCGCAAGCGCACACATGAGGTGCAATGTCCGGATGCCCGCGTTCAATTTCATGGAATTGGCTTTAAACCCTCAAGATACAGCAACACACTTCATTTCAGGCATCTTAGCAAACAACTCATATGAATTCGATGTGAATTTCGCTGCAATCGGTAAAAACAACTTCGGTAGCAATGAGGTTAACTGTCCTAGTTTTGCGTCGAAACGCCTGTGGGCCACTGTCGCTTGCAAACGTTCGTCCCTATCTCATAGCCATGATCATTGGTCGCAGACATTTTATCCAATCCGCCATTGCCGGTGCCAGCTTGCTTGCTGCGCCCTCGACGGCGACAGATATCGTTTTTGCCCCGGGAACCGGTAATAACAGCGGCGGGTCTGTTCCACCTTTACTGCTCAGTCGCGCCAAAGCTGCGCTGGACACGCACAAAAGCCGCATTCGCAATCACGATCTCATCGCTATTGCCGATTTTTCGAAACCGTCACGCGACCCTCGTTTTTACGTGGTGGATTTGCGGAACGGTTCATCCGCGCACTATCTGGTGGCCCATGGAAAAGGGTCCGACCCTAGCCATAGCGGATGGGTCCAGAATTTCTCAAACGTTCATGGGTCCGAAGCGACATCAGCTGGCAGTTACCTCGTCAGCGATACTTATATCGGGCAATATGGCGAGTCTCGCCGCCTCATTGGTTTGGATCCGCAGAATGACCAAGCCGAAGCGCGCGCGATTGTTATTCATCCGGCATGGTATGTGAACAAATCTCTGATTCAAGATCAGGGCAAGATTGGCCGCAGCCAGGGTTGTTTTGCCTTCGCCAAAAATGACATCAACGTCATTTTGGAACGCGTGGCCCCCGGCTGCCTTCTATATGCGGATAAAGTTTAGGGTCAGGACCTATTAAATGCGCCTTCGCGGTTTGAGGCCATATTGTTCAGTGCAAGGCGGTAAGCGCCGGACTTAGTGGTTCTAAGTCCAAGCTTGCTAACGCAGCAATGGACAATGTGGGTCAAATCCGAAGGACGCCAAAATGGCTTCGATATCTTTGCCATTTTGACGCCGCGATGGTGCATTTAATAGGTCCTGGCCCTAGGCCTGCGACGTGCGCACAAGTGCGCCGATGACGAGATGTTCGGCATCGGGCTCAGCGAGCTGGATCATCCCGCCACCCTGCAGCGCAAGCGTATGCGCCATCCAGGCCGCGGCGGTGCGGGAATCTATCATCGAGGCATCAAGCTTCCCCGTCAGCGCCTCACGCACAGCGGAATCCATGACAATTTTGGGACCACTCGCCCGAATAACAATTTCCTGTTCGTTCAATCCTGCTTCAGCGCCCACAAATAATGTGCCGCCACGTACCAGCGCTTCGTTCGCCAACAGCACGAGGTTCAAGAGGATTTTGACCGCCCTTTTTGGCATCATCTGAGCAGGAACAGCCCATTCCAACACCTTACGATCGCTTGAGGTTATCAGCGGTTCAATCACCATCCGCGCTTCCTTAGGGTCGACTTCTGAACCAAAGCCGCCGGCAGCACCAAAGGCGAGACGGAAAAATTTCAGCTTATCGGCCGCAGCCTTCGCGCTTTCCGCCAGCAAATCCATGCACCGTTGCCGCATTTCCGGATCATGCTCGTCCGCCAGCAACTCAAGGCCATTATTCATGGCACCGACAGGGCTCAAAAGGTCATGACACAGGCGCGAGCAAAGCAGGCTGGCAAATTCGATTTCCGTGTCGGACATTAAAAATGGTTCCTTGGGCTGACTTGCATATTGATGGCGGTCATGGACTGTGTTTTCAAGCGATTCAACCCTCCACAATCAGCGGCACGGGGGTAAATCCTGTGACGTGAGCGCCAAGTGCGATGGGTTGCCATGCCGTGACCGCTCCCCCTGCAATGATGAGCCATATCAGGCCATCGGGTGCGGCCTGCGCGATGTCAGACGCCGAAGGACACGCCAAGCCGTTCGGGTGCGAATGGAAATAGCCCAAAAGCGGCATACCGCCCGCTCTGGCATCCTTATGGACAGCGATGAGTGCGGCTGGGTCGATTTCAAAATTCCGTGACGGATCGGCGGCAACATTAGCGGCCCATTGCACGGCCATGACCTTCTGGTCCCTTCCACGCAGCACACCACAACATTCATTCTGGCCGGCGCCCGCCGCCCAATGCAGAAGTTGTTTCCGGTCATTGCTTGATAAATGCAGGGGCATAACCCATGTGTATGCGATGGTTGGGGAAAATACCACATTTACAGGTGTTTTGGGCGAAGGAAGGCTCGACAGCGCGCTTGCCGCAGCGCTGCCGCAATTTTCGCGCGCACGTATTCAGGCCCTGATCGCTGACGCTGCGTTGCGCGTCAACGGACAAAGCGTCGCTGATGCCGGAAGCAAGAAAATGTCCGGCCAGCATTTTGAATTACAAGTCCCTGCCCCCAAGCCGGACAAAGCTATCCCGCAAGATATTCAGCTCGACGTCGTTTACGAAGATGAACATCTCATCATCGTCAACAAACCCGCTGGATTGGTGGTGCACCCTGCCGCTGGGCATAGCGACGGAACATTGGTCAATGCGCTGTTACACCATTGTCAGGGCAAGTTGTCCGGCATTGGCGGCGTTCAGCGTCCGGGCATTGTCCACCGAATTGATAAAGACACGTCCGGTCTGTTGGTCGTGGCAAAAAGCGACGTCGCGCATGAGGGCCTGGCAAAATTGTTCGCCGCACATGACATCGAACGCAAATATATCGCAATCGTCAGTGGCATCCCTGCCCCACCTGCGGGGACGGTGCGCACGCAAATTGGCCGATCAACGACCAACCGCAAAAAAATGGCGGTGCTGCCCGATTCCAAGGGTAAGTATGCGGTCACGCATTTTCGCATGACGGAGGCATTTTCCAAAACCGCGGTCGTCGAATGCACGTTGGAAACGGGGCGGACTCATCAGGTCCGCGTCCATATGGCCCACATCGGTCATCCACTAATCGGCGATAGCGTTTATTCTAATCGACAAAACCCCTACAGAATCGGACCAGATCAGGCTCCATTCGACCGACAGGCATTGCATGCTGCCTCATTGGGGTTTATTCATCCGATATCCGGCGAAACTTTACGGTTCGAATGCGGTTTACCAGAGGATATGCAGCTTCTGTTAAGCCAATTGCGTATATAGAGTTTCAAAGGGAACGCTTTGCTAGCGGGTGCTTGATGAGGCCCGGTGGGAAGCACAATGAAAGAGGAAAACATGTCTGAGAAAAAGAATGTTCCGGCTACAATACCTGCCCTTGGGGGGGACGCGAGCCTAAACCGTTACCTAAGCGAAATCCGGAAGTTTCCGGTTTTGAAGCCTGAGCAAGAATATATGCTCGCCAAACGCTTCCAAGAACATGGCGATACCAAAGCTGCGGAGCAGCTCGTTACGTCACATCTTCGCCTCGTATCAAAAATTGCCATGGGCTATCGCGGCTACGGTCTGCCGGTGTCCGAGCTTATTTCCGAAGGAAACATCGGATTGATGCAAGGTGTGAAGAAATTCGATCCAGACCGCGGTTTCCGCCTCGCGACCTACGCGATGTGGTGGATTCGCGCGTCGATGCAGGAATTCATTCTGCGCAGCTGGAGCCTTGTCAAAATCGGCACAACTGCCGCGCAGAAAAAGCTATTCTTCAACCTGCGCCGGATGAAAAATAACCTTCAGGCATTTGAAGATGGCGATCTGAACCAAGAAGCCTTGCGTAAAATTGCCACCGACCTTGGCGTGTCCGAGGAAGAAGTGAACAATATGAACCGCCGCATGGCGATGGGCGGTGACACGTCACTGAACGTCCCAATGCGCGAAGATGGCGATGGCCAATGGCAGGATTGGTTGGTCGATGACACCCCATTGCAGGACGAGCGCGTTGCAGACGCACAGGAAGGCGACATGCGTCATGCCCTGCTCTCCGAAGCGATGGACAGCCTGAATGAGCGTGAGAAGCATATTCTGACACAGCGCAGGCTGATTGAAGAGCCGCAGACGCTCGAAGAGCTAAGCCAGACTTACAGCGTTAGCCGTGAGCGCGTGCGCCAGATTGAGGTGCGGGCATTTGAAAAGCTGCAAAAAGCGATGCTGCGGATTGCCGGCGAAAAGCGGTTACTGCTCACCATTTAATCCCATGTAAAAATAGATGACGGGCGGGGAACGCTGCGCTAGCTTTTGATAATGACAAAACCGAAGCGCTCGTTTTCCGCCCATATCTTTCGTTCCAGCCTGAAAACGGCTATATATCTTACCGGCGGGACAGTCGCGTTGACGGCCATTTATGCCGTTGTTCCCGTGCCCACGACGCTGACCATGTTGTTCGACAGTCATGGTGCAAAGCGCGACTGGACGCCGCTTTCCGACATTTCACCAAATCTTGTCCGTGCCGTCATTGCCGCCGAGGATGGCAAATTTTGCAGCCATGATGGTTTTGACCGTGAAGCAATCGAAAAGGCGCTTAAACGTAATCAACAGGGCGGAAAAATTCGCGGTGGTTCAACCATCAGCCAGCAAACCGCAAAGAACGTGTTTCTGTGGCAGGGGTCGGGTTGGACGCGTTACCTGCGCAAAGTGCCCGAAGTCTATTTCACTTTCCTGATCGAAAAAATCTGGGGCAAACGCCGGATTATGGAAGTGTATCTGAACGTCGCTGAAACGGGCATTGGCACTTATGGCGCCGAAGAAGGCGCGCAGCGTTACTTTAACAAATCTGCGAAAGATCTTACACGCACGGAAGCCGCACGATTGGCTGCCATTCTGCCATTACCCAAAAAGCGCGCGGTAAACGGCGTGGGCGGTTTCACGCGCCGTTACGGCAACAGCATCGCTGCGCGCATCCGCGTCGTCAAACGCGACGGCCTCGACAGCTGCATTTACCCATAAAAAAAGGGCGAAGCCGCAGCCCCGCCCTTTTTAATTTTCTAGTTCAATGGCTTAGAATACGAACGTAATCGTTCCGCTCACGGTGCGTGGTGCACCGATTTGAACGAAGCCTGGGCCACCATAAGTCGCAACGCCGGTGGTGCGGTTATATGACGCGCTCTGCGCTAAGCCACCGCCAAAACCGCCGACATAGAATTGGTCGAACAGGTTGTAGACGTTGAGCTGGAAGCGAGTCTTGTCGCTCACGCCCAAGAAGCCAAGGTTGACGCTCGCATCAAGGTTGACCATCCAATATGCAGGCGCCGCTGTACCAAAGATTTCGGACCGCGATACTGTGCCCAAAGCGCCGCTTGGTAAAGCGCCAGTTGGAATGAACGAACCTGAATAGGTTGCTGCGCCCGTATCGAATATGTTCCGTGGGCCAGTGCGCTTTGCAGTAATGCCAAGTTCAACTGGTCCAACGTCACCGCGTACAGTTCCACCGAACGAATATTTCGGCGAACCACCTTCACGCTGGCCAGCAGTCGCAGCAAAAACTGGCGTACCGTCGGCGTTTTCACCGATAGCAACGTTGTTCTTGATTTCCGACTTCATGTACGAACCGAATACATACAAGGCCAATTCTGGAATTGGCTGATATGAAATCGAACCATCGATACCGTATTTGTCGACATTGCCGAGGTTACGATAAACGTTCTGGTCCAGTTCTGGATCATAAGCCGAAGCCAAACGGTTCTGGAACTTCGTCAACCAACCCGAAAGCTGAGCCTGGATGTTACCTGAACGGTAACGAACGCCAAGGTCAACGCTGTCTGTCGTTTCTGGAGCAGGACGCGCACGTGCGGTCGTGATCGGGAAGAAGAACGCGTTGTACAAGCTGTCTGTACCTGGGACCGAAAGGCCCTGTGCAAAGCTTGCGAACATGCTGAATTCAGGCGTGAACTTGTAGTTGAGGCCTAGATTTGGCAAAATCTTGTCATATTTGAACACGCGATTTTGTGGACCAGCCTGGCTTAAGTTAAGCGTTGCGTTCAGGGTGTTCTGGTTCGCATCGCCGAAGCACTCAACAAAGCCACCAGCTGAGCTGGTGAAGCAATAGTTGGTCAGGTCGCGCTTGAAGAACGGTGCACGAACACCGGCTGTAACGACCAGATTGCTGTCCAGATATTCACCGCGATATTCGCCCGAAACCTGCTGCAAAATTGCATAAGACAGACGGTTACGCTTTTGAAGCGTTACGCCGTTGGCAGCAATTTGCGGGCGGTTCACTGGGAAAACGTCAAATGGCTCACCATTGACGTCCAACAAGCCAACTTCGCCTGTCTGACGGTGACGTGCACGGTCAAAGGTGTAGGCAAGACGAACCGAATGGGCATCGTTGATTTCATAACGCAGCGAGCTGATGACGCCATAACGATGCGTTTGGGTCTGGCTTGGTGCCATCATGGTAACCTGATCCAGGATGTCGCCATCGCCGTTCAGATCCTTACCAAAGAATGGCGAACCCGAGAGGTATCCAGCCTGGCAGTTAACGCCAGCGCCGCTTACCACGGTGGTGCAGTTTGCTGCGCCGCCGGTTGGATCGATGTCGCGACGTGCTTCACGTGCAGTAACGGTGCCACCGCCATTTGCCTTGACGTACTGATAGCTTGGATCGACCGTCAACGTCAGCTTTTCACCGAAAGTGAATTTCGACGCACCACGGATGCTGCCCGTGTTTGACGGGTTAAAACGACGGTCGAATTCCGTACCGCACGTTGTTGCCGACTGTGCCGTACCCGCAACTGGGGTTACCGTCGTCGAGCAAGGGAAGTTAATCAGATATTCCCGCTCATCATTGTTCGCTGGGAAACGGTTGGACGAAGCGGCACCAACAACACGGCCAGCGTCGTTGCGCAAAGGCAGCGAACCGAAGAAGTTGTTGCGGTTTTCGTTGTAGCTACCAGAAATCGCAATGAAGTCACCATCGCTGCCGATTGGCTGATAGATCTTCCCGTTATACTGTTGCTTGTCGACGACGCCGTAATTGTTAAACGGGTTATCGTTGGTCGCCTTTGAAGCCGAGAAGAACGCACGTGTACCGAACGACGTCAGGTTGCCGGTGTTGATCATGGCAAACAGGCGCTCGAAGTTAAAGTCGCCGAGCGAAGCCGAGACCTTAACGCCGAAATCTTCAGTCGGTGTCAGTGTGCGGTAGTTGACGGTGCCACCAACAGCCGATGCTGTAGGGCTGTCGACGTCAGTCGTACCAAGGTTAACATTGACCTGTTCAATCAATTCAGGGTCAAGCTGTTGGTTCGAATAGATGGCGTAGTTGCCGGAGTCATTCAACGGGATACCGTCAAACGTCAGCGAAATACGCGACGAGTCAAAACCACGGATGTTCAGAGTACCGCCCGACGAGCCATAAGCATCGTTGTTCTGGAAGCTTACACCTGGAATGACGTTGATGGTGTCGAGGATTGTCTGACCTGGGTTCTGACGTTCGATCAGCTCTTGCGTAAGAACCGCTTTTGCCTTGGTCGAGTCAGGTGCCTGAATGCCGGCAACGTCCTGCGAACGCGAACCGGAAACGACGATTACTTCTTCTTCGAACTCGACTGAACCAGTCGACTGCGCGAAGGCAGCGCTTGAAAAGCTGCAGATGGTAAGTGCAACCGCACTCGCCGCAAGCTGATAACGAATTTTCATTTCTAAAACCCCTTTGGTTTCCACATGCCAATTCACTGGCAACCAAGCATTTCGCTCGAATCATCCATATGAATTGAACCGCGCCATCCCCTTGGGGCCGGAGAATGACAGTAAAATGACACCCCGCCCCGCAGATGATTCGCCCTTAACCGACAGCGTCGGACAGGCAAAGTATTGCAGTGCAGCAACCTGTGTAAATTGGCCTATTTAAACATTTTGTTAAGACTTGTGGCGCGTTTGCCACAGTCAGTGGAAAATGCGCTTATGCGGCATCCTCTTTGGTCGATTTCGCCGATTTTGCGTAAACGAGGACAGGCGTCTTACGACCTTCGACCACATCCTTGTCCACGACCACCTCGTCGACACCGTCAAAGGTTGGAAGATCAAACATCGTATCCAGCAAAATCGCTTCCAGGATCGAGCGCAGTCCACGGGCGCCCGTCTTGCGTTCAATCGCTTTCTTCGCGACCGCTTCCAACGCTTCATCGGTGAAGCTCAGGCCGACATCTTCCATCTCGAACAGCTTGCGATACTGCTTCACGAGCGCATTTTTCGGCTCCGACAGGATCTTGACGAGCGCAGGGATATCGAGATCTTCCAGCGTCGCAGTGACCGGTAAACGACCCACAAATTCAGGAATCAAGCCGTATTTCAGCAAATCTTCCGGTTCAATTTGCTTGAGGATTTCACCCGTTCCGCGTTCATCGGGATCAGCAACATGAGCGCCGAACCCAATCGACTTACCTTCAAGACGATTGGCAATGATCTTTTCCAGCCCAGCGAAGGCGCCGCCACAGATGAACAAGATATTCGTTGTATCGACCTGCAGGAATTCCTGTTGTGGATGCTTACGGCCACCCTGCGGAGGCACACTTGCGGTTGTACCTTCCATCAGCTTCAGCAACGCCTGCTGAACGCCCTCACCGCTGACATCGCGGGTGATGGAGGGATTTTCAGCCTTACGGCTAATCTTGTCGATTTCATCGATATACACGATGCCGCGCTGCGCCTTTTCGACATTATAGTCGGACGCCTGCAGCAGCTTCAGGATGATGTTTTCAACATCTTCACCGACATAACCTGCTTCGGTCAGGGTCGTCGCGTCGGCCATTGTGAATGGCACGTCAAACGTCTTTGCCAAAGTCTGGGCCAGCAAGGTCTTTCCGCAACCGGTTGGGCCAACGAGCAGGATGTTCGACTTGGCCAGCTCAACTTCGGCGCCTTTGGCACCATGGTTGAGCCGCTTATAATGGTTGTGCACAGCCACCGACAGGACACGCTTTGCCTGCGGTTGACCAATAACATAATCATCGAGAACTTCGCATATTTCACGTGGTGTAGGAACTTCACCTTCCTTGCGGCCGGTAAGCGCTCCCTTGGTTTCTTCACGAATGATGTCGTTGCAAAGCTCAACGCACTCATCACAGATGAAAACGGTCGGGCCAGCGATCAACTTGCGGACTTCGTGCTGTGACTTTCCACAGAATGAGCAATATAAGGTGCTCTTAGTGTCGGATCCGCTTAACTTCGTCATAATATGTCCTGCTACCACGCCGAAACGGGTCGTACTTTATTGAACCAACATCCTAAAGATGCGTTCCAATTTGGCAATAGCCCAAAATGGGCTGTGCCATCTTGGCAAAGGCCTGAACGCGATTGCTAACGCAATCAGTCTGCGCCTGCCTCAGAATTCAGCGGGCGCTTGTCAAAGACTTCATCCACCAGACCAAATGCCTTGGCCTCATCGGCTTCGAGGAACGTGTCGCGATCCATCGCTTTTTCAATGTCCTTCAACGGCTTGCCGGTATATTTGGCGTATAAATCGTTCATACGCTTGCGAATGCGCAGGATCTCATTCGCCTGAATTTGAATGTCCGATGCCATACCACGCGCACCGCCCGAAGGCTGGTGGACCATGATACGCGAATTGGTCAGCGCAACGCGCATGCCGGGCTCACCCGCAGCCAAAAGGAAGCTGCCCATCGATGCGGCTTGTCCGATGCACACTGTCCCGACCTTTGGACGGATATATTGCATGGTATCATGAATCGCCATGCCAGCGGTTACAACGCCGCCCGGCGAGTTGATGTACATCCAAATGTCTTTCTTTGGATTGTCCGACTCAAGGAACAACAGCTGCGCGGTGATCACCGACGCCATATTGTCCTCGACTTCACCCGTCACAAAAATGATCCGTTCGCGCAAAAGACGCGAAAAGATGTCCCAGCTCCGCTCTCCGCGGTTCGATTGCTCGATAACGACGGGAACTAGGGCTTGTACCGGATCAAATGGGACGTGCATGAAATACCTCTGGGCTGTTCTGTTTTTACGCTGATGCCTACATCGGCGCGGGCAGACAAAGTTTCAAGCAGGAAAAGGTTAAACTGGCATGCAATCCACAGAGAGTTCACCAAAATTGCGCTGCGACTTGGCCAGAAAACTCGATTAGGTTTTAGATTCTGACCGCTCTGGCCGATTAATAGCCAAATGTGATACACGCCAGCACGACCGAAACAAAAAAGGCCCCGGAATCCCGAGGCCTTTTCGTTTATCCAAAACTGGATGATTATTTCTTAGGCGCAGCCTTTTTGGCAGGAGCCTTCTTGGCAGGCGCTTCTTCCGCGTCCTTCTTAGCAGCAGCTTTCTTTGCAGCAGGCTTAGCTTCCTTTGCAGGTGCCTCTTCCTTTGCTGCAGCCTTTTTCGCAGGGGCCTTTTTCTTGGCCGCTGGCTTTGCGTCTGGTTCAGCTTCAATCGCTGCTTCAAGAACGTCCTTAGTCACGGTCTTTTCCGTGATCGTCGCCTTGTCGAACAAGAAATCTACAACCTTGTCTTCAAACATTGGCGCACGTAGCTGGGCCGCTGCCATCGGGTTTTCCTGCAGATACTGCACGAAACGCTGACGGTCTTCAGGGCGATATTGCTGCGCAGCTTGCTGCACGAGCATGTTCATTTCCTGTTGGCTGACTTCAACGCCATTTGCCTGACCGATTTCCGAAAGCAACAGACCAAGGCGAACGCGGCGGACGGCGATATCGCGATACTCTTCGCGCTCGGCTTCCATTTCCTTCTTCGCAGCTTCGGCGTCTTCTTCGCGGGCAGCTTCCTGCTCCAACTGTGCCCAAATCTGTTCAAATTCTGCTTCGACCATCGATGGCGGCACGTCAAAGTCATGATCCGAAGCAAGCTGATCAAGCAACTGGCGCTTCATGTAGGTACGGGTCAGACCGTTATGTTCTTGCTCAACCTGAACCTTCATCAGTTCACGCAGCTTGTCGATACCTTCAAGGCCGAACATCTTGGCAAGATTGTCATCTGCTTTCGCTTCGACAGGCTTGCGCACTTCGGTAACGACGATATCAAAAGTTGCGGCCTTGCCCTTCAGGTTTTCGGCATTGTAATCTTCGGGGAAGGTTACGTTCAGAACCTTCTCGTCATTGGCTTTGACGCCAACGAGCTGGTTTTCAAAACCGGGGATCAACTGACCTGAGCCAAGCTCAACCGCCATGCCTTCGCCCTTGCCGCCTTCAAATGGTACGCCGTCGACCTTGCCTTCAAAGTCGATAACGACGCTGTCGCCCATCTTTGCGGCATATTTCTTGTCAGCCGCTTCAAAGCTCTTTTGACCTTCAGCAAGCTTCAGGATCGATTCGTCGACCTGTGCGTCGCTGACTTCAACCGTCAGGCGCTCAAGCGTGATGCCATCGATCGACGGAGCGGAAATGGCGGGCAGGACTTCGAGATGGAAATCAACAACCGCGTCTTTACCGGGCTCGTACCCATTGTCGAGATGCACGTGCGGCTGGGTCGCAGGGCGCAGCTTGTTATCCGAAATCGCCTTTTGGACGCCTTCTTGGATCGAACTGTTCAGCGCGTCCTGAAGCAGCGAGTCCTTATGCATTTTCTTGACCAGATTGGCTGGAACCTTTCCAGCGCGGAAACCGGGCATACGCACCTGAGGCGCGATTTTCTTTACCTCGGCATCGATGCGTGATTCGACGTCTTTCGCGGTAATCGTCATACGATATGCGCGCTTCAGGCCTTCATTCTGTGTCTCGACGGTTTGCATAATATCTTCTCTATCTGCAGGCAAAGCGGCTGGCCTCACCTTAAACGTTAAATGGCTTTCGGGCTCAACGACAGCCGGGAACTTCCCTATTTCGTGGTGCGGGCGAAGGGACTCGAACCCCCACACCTTGCGATGCCAGAACCTAAATCTGGTGCGTCTACCAATTCCGCCACGCCCGCTTACGAAAAGCTGCCGTTTCACAAACGACGGGAGCCTCTAACGGGAAAGGCCCGCTAGGGCAAGGGCAGAAGCGGCAAAACCGCCGCTGCGCCCTTATCACCTGTTAACCAAGTGCCTTTTTAAGCAAGTCGTTGATGATTTGCGGATTGGCCTTGCCCTGCATCGCCTTCATCGTCTGGCCCACGAAAAAGCCAAACAATTTGTCTTTGCCCGAACGATATTCGGTGACCTTATCTTCATTGGCGGCCATGATCTTGGCAATCTCTGCCTCAATTGCGCCCGTGTCGTTGGTCTGTTTCAGGCCTTTTTCTTCGACAATCGCAGATGCACCCTGCCCCGTCTCAAGCATGATTTCAAAGACCTGCTTGGCGATGCTGCCGCTGATCGTGCCATTGGCGACAAGGCCCAGAAGCTCGGCCGCTTGCTTTGGATTGACCGGGCTTTCGTCCAAGACCTTGCCCAGCTTGTTCAGCGCACCGAACAATTCGGACATCAACCAGTTCGACGCCTGCTTGGCATCGACGCCTTCGGCCAACAAATCTTCAAACCAAAACGCCGTTTCGGCTTCTGCCGTCAGAACCGCCGCATTGTATGCGGTAAGGCCCAATGCTTCATAACGCGCACGTTTGGCGTCGGGAAGTTCTGGCAAGGACGCAAGGCATTCCTCCAGAAACGCGTCGTCGAGTTCGACTGGCAACAAATCGGGATCGGGGAAATAACGATAGTCATGCGCGTCTTCTTTCGACCGCATCGACCGCGTTTCCATCTTGTTCGGGTCGAACAAGCGGGTTTCCTGAACCACTGCGCCGCCGCCTTCGATCAGATCCACCTGACGCTGCGCTTCATACTCAATCGCCTGCATCATAAAGCGGATGGAGTTGACGTTCTTGGTCTCTGTGCGCGTACCCAGTTCACCGCCGGGCTTGCGGACAGACACGTTAACGTCAGCGCGCATGGAGCCCTGCTCCATATTACCGTCGCATGATCCGACATAGCGCAGGATAGAGCGGAGTTTCTTAAGATACGCTCCAGCCTCTTGCGGGCTGCTAATGTCAGGACGCGACACGATTTCCATCAAAGCGACGCCCGAGCGGTTCAAATCGACAAAAGACATTGTCGGATGCTGATCATGCATCAACTTGCCTGCGTCTTGCTCGACGTGGATGCGCTCGATACCAATTTTCTTGGTCGGGCTATCGGGGTCTTTTTCGTTTAACGTAACCTCGATTTCGCCCTCACCCACGATGGGGTGATATAGCTGCGAAATCTGGTAGCCCTGCGGCAAATCGGCATAAAAATAATTCTTGCGGTCAAAGCGCGACCAGCGGTTGATCTGCGCATTGATCGCCATGCCGGTGCGCACAGCCTGACGCAGACATTCGCGGTTTGGCACAGGCAACATGCCGGGCATCGCTGCGTCAACAAGGCTCACATGGCTATTGGGTTCGGCGCCAAAACCGGTGGATGAGCCCGAAAAGAGTTTAGACTCGCTGGTGATCTGCGCATGGACTTCAAGGCCAATCACGACCTCCCACTCGCCGGTGTTTCCCTGGATGCGGTACTCGCTCATATTACCACCACTCTCCGGCTTCCGCCGTAAATCCTGAACGCTGCTCGATTGCGAGGCCGGCGTTGAGCACAGCCTGTTCGTCAAGCGCCTTACCGATAATCTGCAGCCCCAAAGGCAGGCCTTGCTTGTCGAGGCCACCCGGAACCGACATCGCGGGCAAGCCAGCCAATGAGGCAGGCACCGCGAACACGTCGTTCAAATACATCGACAATGGGTCTGCATTCTTCTCACCCAAGCCAAAGGCCGCGCTTGGCGCGGTTGGCGCGAGGATGAGGTCACAGCTTGCCCACGCATTGTCGAAATCGCGTGCGATCAAGGCACGGACCTTTTGCGCCTGCGTGTAATATGCGTCGTAGAAGCCAGCGCTGAGCACATAGGTGCCGATCATGATGCGGCGGCGCACTTCTTCGCCGAAACCGGCGGCGCGCGTTGCGGCATACATGTCCTGCAGGCCAGCGCCTTCCGGCAAGTCGCGCAAACCAAAGCGGACGCCGTCATAGCGCGCAAGGTTCGATGACGCTTCAGCGGGGGCGATGATGTAGTACGCAGGCAACGCATATTTTGTATGCGGCAGGCTGATGTCGACGATTTCCGCGCCTGCATCCTTCAGCCATGCGATGCCATTATCCCACATCTTGGTAATATCTTCGTCGATACCATCAAGGCGATATTCGCGGGGGATGCCGATGCGCTTGCCCTTCAGATCGCTGTTCAGGCCTGCTTCCCATGCGGGCACAGGCAAATCGAGCGAGGTCGAATCCTTCGGATCAAAGCCTGCCATGGCTTCCAACATGATCGCGCAATCGCGCACGTCGCGTGCCATTGGGCCAGCTTGGTCAAGCGAACTGGCAAACGCCACAACGCCCCAACGCGAGCAGCGGCCATAGGTTGGCTTGATACCGCTAATGCCGACAAATGCCGCTGGTTGGCGGATCGAGCCGCCGGTGTCGGTACCCGTCGCAGCGGGGCACAACCGCGCCGCGATGGCAGAGGACGAACCGCCCGATGAACCACCCGGCGCAAGTGCGGCGTTGCCACCGTCATTGCGACGCCACGGCGAAATGACATTGCCGAAATAGCTGGTTTCGTTCGACGAACCCATGGCGAACTGGTCAAGGTTGAGCTTGCCCAGCATCCCTGCCCCAGCCTTCCAAAGATTGGCAGATACCGTCGACTCATAAGTCGGCACGAAGCCTTCCAACATATGGCTTGCGGCGGTCGTCTGCACGCCTTCGGTGCAGAACAAATCCTTCATGCCAATCGGCACGCCTGCCATTTTGCCAAGCGGCTTGCCCGCCGCGCGGTCGGCATCAACCGCTTGCGCAGCCGCAACGGCCATTTCAGGCGTTTCCACGACAAAGGCGTTCAGCGCCTTTGCCGCAGCAACGCGCGTGTTCAGCGCTTCAGCAACCTCAACGGCTTTGAATTCGCCGCTGGCGACGCCATCACGAATGGCAGCTACGCGCAGTCTCGAAAAATCAGTCATTATTCAATCACCTTGGGCACGCCAAAGAAGCTGCCTTCCTTCGCTGGCGCATTGGCAAGCACCTTGTCGCGGACATCGCCATCGGTGACGACGTCGTCGCGCAGGCGCAGCTTATTGGAGATGACAGCCGTCATCGGCTCAACGCCAGTGACGTCGACCTCGCCCAATTGCTCCACCCAGGCAAGAATGCCATTGAGTTCGCCGACCATCTTGTCAGCCTCTGCATCGCTAATCGCGATGCGCGAAAGCCGTGCAATTTTGTTCACGGTATCTTTATCTACAGACATAAGCCAGCCGCTAGCATTGCGCCTGCCCCGCTTCAACGGAAAAGCTTAATCTTTCAGGCTGTATTCAATTTTCCGATGCTATTTTCGTCCAATCGGCTAAATCGCTTCAAAATTTCAGGACATAAACTTGGCTCGCAAATTCATTTATATCGTCGCAGCGCTCATCGTCCTCGTCATTGCGGGCGGTTTCGTTATCCGCATTTACGAGGCCGAGCTTACCGAACTGGCATTCGTGCCAACGGCAAAGTTCGAAAAGCAGGCGGCGTTTGAACCGAACAAATATGCCAGCAACGATATGTGGTTTGCGCGGCCCGGTAAGGCGGAAAATCCAGCCGACTGGTTGCCTGTGGGCGCGGCTAAGCCAGAAGTTCGCGGATCAGCGGCAATATTTTTCGTTCACCCGACATCCTATATCGGCAGGGACCATTGGAATGCCCCGCTGGACGACTCAGAATCGCAGGATCGCGCCAAGTTGTTCCTGCGCGGCTTGGCCTCGCCATTTGCCAGCACCGGCGAAATGTGGGCGCCCCGCTATCGTCAGGCCGCCATTGGCTCGTTCCTAACCACCAAACCCGAGGGTCAACTGGCGTTGGACGCCGCGTATCAAGACGTTCTTTTGGCGTTCGATGAATTTGTAGCCAAAGTGCAAAAAGACCGGCCGATTATATTGGCTGGCCATAGCCAAGGCGCGCTGCACCTTACACATCTGTTGAAGGATCGCGTTGCAGGCAAACCAATCGCCAACCGAATCGTCGCCGCTTATGTTGTTGGCTGGCCAATTTCCGTGGACAATGATGTCGCTGCGATGGGGCTGCCCGCATGTTCGGGTCCGGATCAAACGGGATGCATCATGGCGTGGCAGAGCTTTGCCGAACCGGCAGAATATGACCGCATATCAAAAGTCTACGACGCAACGACAGGTTTCAACCGGGAAACCCGCAAAGGCACTGCGATGTTGTGCACCAATCCTTTGAACGGTGGCGCAGCAGCTGCGGCAGACATGAAAGCCAATTTGGGCACGTTAAAACCAGATGCGTCGATGGAAGCCGGCGAGCTGGTTGTCGGTGCCGTACCCGCACGATGCGACGCAAAGGGCTTTCTTTTGATCGGTGACCCGCCCGAAGTTGGTCCATATGTCCTGCCCGGCAACAATTACCATGTGTATGATTTCCCGCTGTTTTGGGCGAATGTGCGGGCGGATGCCACGTTGCGACTGTGGAAGTTTCTTCAGAAATGATTTTTGATGCCGTCGCCGATTTTCTGGAACAGCTGCCCGAAGGCGGCGTGTTGATAGGGCTGGATATCGGCACCAAAACGATTGGCACGGCGTTTTGCGACGCGGGCTGGGCATTCGCATCGCCCGCCGACCTGATCCGCAGGAGCAAGTTTTCCAAAGACAAGGCGTTACTCAGCGCCGCGATTGCGACCCGCCCCACGCGCGGTATCGTCATTGGCTTGCCGCTCAACATGGATGGCAGTGAAAGCCCCCGAAGCCAATCAAGCCGGGCTTTTGCGCGCAACATCGCTGATCTTGGCCTGCCGATTTTGTTGCGCGACGAACGTTGGTCGACCCAAGCGGTTGAGCGCGACATGATTGCCGCCGACATGAGCCGCGCAAAACGGGCCGAAAAAATCGACAGCGGCGCAGCGGCATTCATCCTACAAGGCGCAATAGATGCGCTGACCATTGGGTGACGGTTTTTGCCCGGCCAAGACATAGCCGACAAAATGATTGAGTATTGCCCCCCTTCCCTTTAAGAGCACCGCTTTAATGACATGGACACAGCCTTTTGCAGCCGACAGCTTTCCAAGCGGGTCGGGCGCTTTTCCGCACAAGCATTTGCTTGGTATCGCTGGACTTCAGAAATGGGAAATTCTCTACATCCTGAAAGAGGCTGAGCAATGGGTGGCCTTGAACCGCTCCGGCCCTGCAAAGCATGATGGCCGATTGTCCGGCCTTACGATTATCAATGCCTTTTTTGAAAATTCGACACGCACATTGCTGTCGTTCGAAATTGCCGGAAAACGGCTTGGCGCAGATGTCGTGAATATGCACGCGGCGCAATCGAGCGTCAAAAAAGGCGAAACGCTCATCGACACGGCAATGACGTTAAACGCTATGCGCGCCGATGCCATTGTCATCCGCCACGGCAGTTCCGGCGCGGTGCAGCTGATTTCAAGCAAAGTCGATTGCCCTGTCATCAATGCAGGCGACGGAAGCCACGAACATCCCACGCAGGCGCTGCTCGATTCGCTGACCATCATGCGCCGCAAAGGACGGGTTGAGGGCCAAACCGTCGTCATCTGCGGCGATGTGCTGCACAGCCGCGTTGCGCGTTCAAACCTGTTTTGCCTCAAAACATTGGGCGCTGAAGTCCGCGTCGTTGCGCCACCTGCATTGATGCCGAGCGGTATCGAGGCCTTTGGTGCGCAGACATTTACCAATTTTGATGGGGCATTGGATGGCGCGGATGTCGTCATGATGCTGCGGCTTCAGAATGAACGTATGCAGGGGGATTTCATCCCCTCGCCCCGCGAATATTTCCACCTATATGGCCTTGATGAACGCCGCCTAGCGTTGGCAAAGCCCGATGCGCTCGTCATGCACCCGGGTCCAATGAATCGCGGCGTAGAGATTGCAAGCAATGTCGCCGACCATGTTGAACGTTCCGCCATTACCGAACAGGTTGAAATGGGTGTCGCCGTTCGCATGGCGTGCCTCGATATACTCACCCGAAAAGCACGCGGTCAGGAGGGTTGGTCATGACTGGAATCAGCATCCTGAACGGCCACGCCATTTTGCCCGGCGCAGACAAGGCCGAGCCACTGAATGTGCATATCGAAAATGGCAAAATTGCCTCGGTTGGGAACGCTGCCCCGATAGCGAACCAGCTTGACGCCAGCGACCTCATCATCGCGCCGGGCATCATTGATCTGGGCGTGTTTAAGACCGACAAGCCCGCTTTCCGCTTTGGCGGCATCACGCGCGCCGCATTGATGCCTGACCAGTCGCCTGTGCACGACGACCCCGCAACGGTCCGCTTTGCCGCGCTCAAGGGAAAACCCGATCTGTGGGTGCACCCGCTCGCTGCGGCAACACAGGGCCTGAACGGGCTGCAGATGGCCGAAATCGCACTAATGAAAGAAGCAGGCGCAGTTGGCGTTGCCACAGGACGCAAATGGATTGCCGATAGCGGCATATTGCTGCGCATCATGCGCTACTGCCATGCACTCGACCTGCCCGTCTTTGTACATAGCGAAGATGCAGGCCTATCGGGCAACGCGGTTGCAACGGCCGGGGAAACCGCCACCTTGCTGGGCCTATCAAGCGCATCCCCCATCACCGAAGCACTTGCCGTCGCCCGCGACCTATTACTTGCAGAAGAAAGCGGCGCCCATGTGCATTTCCGCCAAGTGACGACCGAGCGCGGGCTGGACCTTATTCGCGCAGCGAAGGCAAAGGGCTTACGCATCACATGCGGCATTACGCCAGGGCATTTATTCCTATCCGACAATGCCGTTTCTGATTTCCGGACCTTCGCCCATCTGTCGCCGCCATTGCGTTCGGAAAGCGATCGACTGGCCTGTATCGCAGCCATTGCCGATGGTACGATTGACGTGATTGCATCGGGGCACGACCCACGCGGACCAGAGGACAAGCGCCTGCCTTATTCCGAAAGCGCGCCCGGCATGGCGGGGGCGGAAACGCTTCTCGCGCTGTCGCTCAACCTCGTGCGGGACAATGTGATTTCGACGGGCCGGTTGTTCGAACTGCTGGCATCAAATCCTGGGAAGATCTTGGGCCTGAATGCAGGTCACATAGCAGAAGGGTATGAAGCGGACCTCATCCTCGTCGACCCGGATGCGCCGTGGCAGGTCGATGGCGACCGCATGGCCGCACTTGCGGGCAATACGCCATTTGACCGGCTGCCGGTGCAGGGCCGCGTGCGCCATATGCTAAAGGGCGGCAAGGTCATTTAAACCCGCCGCCCAATAACGTTTCACAGATATCAATTTACCGTGCGGCGATCTTTCGCCGTGCGACTCAGACTGGCTCCAATCCATCCTTATTTATGCTGCGATAAAAGCAGCTGCGCGCGCCCGTGTGGCAGGTCGGGCCTTGCGGCTTTGCGATAATCCAAATGGCGTCCTGATCACAGTCAATGCGCATATCGACGATGTGCAGGACATTGCCGCTGCTTTCGCCCTTTTGCCAAAGCCGCTGACGGCTGCGCGAATAAAACACCGCGGTGCGGCTCTCTATGCTTTTGGCGAGTGCCTCCGCGTTCATATGCGCCACCATCAATACGGCGCCATCCGCCGCATCCGTGACGACTGCAGTCAACAATCCGTTGGCGTCAAATTTGGGTGTGAGGGCAAGCCCTGTCTCAATCTCGTCGGTCATTCCCAAGGCCTAACGCAAGGGCAAGTGGCCCGCCAACATTTTCTTTGTTACATTGCTACGACAAGGGGGAGACAATCGATGACGCGTTGCCTATACGCCGGCCAGCGACGAGCAGCGGGATTCGAATTATGCTGACCACCGACCCATTTGATGACGACAAACTTCGCGAGGAGTGCGGGATTTTTGGTGTCTATGACGCCGAAGGTGCTTCAGCGATGGTTGCGCTTGGCCTACATGCGCTTCAGCATCGTGGCCAGGAAGCCGCCGGCATCACCAGTTACGACGACCATGAATTTCACACGCACCGTGCCATGGGCCATGTTGCAGGCAATTTTGACCGCGATGAAATTATCAACGGCCTTGCCGGAAGCAGCGCCATTGGCCATGTCCGCTATTCAACGACGGGCGAAACATCGCTGCGTAATGTCCAGCCCCTATATGCTGACCTTGCCACCGGCGGATTTGCGGTCGCGCATAACGGCAATATTTCAAACGCGGTTGCATTGCGCCGTGACCTTGTCCGTCGCGGATCAATATTTCAGTCATCATCGGACACTGAAGTCATCATTCATTTGGTGGCTACGTCGGGTTACCGCACGTTGCTGGACCGCCTGATTGATGCGCTGAAGCGTGTAGAAGGCGCCTATTCGCTTATCTGCCTGACCACAGAGGGCATGATCGCTTGCCGCGATCCGTTGGGTATTCGTCCATTGGTCATGGGTAAGCTTGGCGATACGATAATCTTTGCATCGGAAACCGTCGCGCTCGATATTGTTGGCGCAGAATTCATCCGTTCGGTTGAACCGGGCGAATTGGTTGTGGTGCATGGCAGCGAAATTCATTCGCACAAGCCCTTCATCCCCGTTTCGCAACGCCCCTGCATTTTCGAGCATGTGTATTTCTCACGGCCCGATTCCATTGTTGAAGGGATCAGCGTCTATTCGGTCCGCAAGGCTATTGGCGCGGAACTCGCGCGCGAAAATGGCGTCGATGTTGATTATGTCATTCCCGTGCCCGACAGCGGCACCCCTGCAGCCATTGGCTATGCCGAGGCGGCAAAGATCCCGTTTGAGCTGGGTATTATCCGGTCACATTATGTTGGCCGTACCTTCATTCAGCCGGGCGATGGCGTTCGCCACTTGGGCGTAAAGCTGAAGCATAATGCAAACCGCAATCTGGTTGCGGGCAAAAAGATCGTTCTTATCGATGACTCGATCGTGCGTGGCACGACCTCGCTCAAGATCGTTCAGATGATGCGCGAAGCGGGCGCGGCCGAAGTGCATATGCGTATTGCAAGCCCGCCAACCATGAACAGCTGCTTTTATGGCGTCGACACGCCGGAACGCTCCAAATTGCTGGCAAGCCGTATGGACGTAGAAGAAATGCGGCAGTTTATTCAAGCCGACAGCCTTGCGTTTCTCTCCATCGATGGGCTGTACCGCGCGTTGGGCGAAGATTCGCGCAACAAAAACCAACCGCAATATTGCGATGCGTGTTTTACCGGCGACTATCCCACCACCCTCACCGACCATGATGAGCATGAATCGGGTGACCTCATGATGCTGGGTGAACGGAAGTCTGCGTAAATCATGACGAAGCTATTTGAAGGCAAAGTGGCGCTGGTTACGGGCGCAAGCCGCGGGATTGGTGCGGCAACGGCGAAAGCACTCGCGGCGCAAGGTGCACATGTCATCATCACAGCGCGCACTTCGAAAGACCTAGAAGCCGTTGAAGACGCGATATTCAACGCAGGTGGCAGTGCGACGATTGCGCCTTTGGACTTCACCGACGGCGACAGCATTGCACGGCTCGCCACAGCAGTGACCGAACGTTGGGGTCAGCTCGACGTCTTGGTATTGAATGCCGCGATGCTCGGCACACTCGCGCCCGTTCCAGCAATTGATGGCGCAGAATTCGCGCGTTTATTCACCCTAAACGTAACTGCGCAGCAGGTGCTGATTGCGTCATTCGATGCGTTGTTGCGCAAATCAGATGCGGGTCGCCTCGTCGCGCTGACATCCTCGGTCGGTGCAACACCGCGCGCATTTTGGGGCGCCTATGGCGCATCAAAGGCGGCGCTCGAAACGCTCGTCGCCAGCTATGGCGAGGAAGTGAAGAACCTGTCCGCTGTGCGCACGGCCATTGTGGATCCGGGCCGTACACGCACCCAAATGCGCGCAAAGGCCTATCCAGGCGAAGACCCGGCGACGGTGAAGGAACCATCTGTCGTTGCGGATGCGATCGTCGCGATGCTGACGACCGAGTTTGAGACCGGGCACAGACTAGTCGTCGAGAGCTAGAAATATTGCCGTCACCCTGAACTTGTTTCAGGGTCTTAATCAAAACAACCTTGAAAAAGTAAGATCCTGAAACAAGTTCAGGATGACGATATTGCTTGGATAACGGGCATCTTTTTGGTTTACCCTTTCACCACCTCATGCGCCTTTAACGCACGCTCACGCGCGGCTTTGTGGCCAATGATTTTGCGCGGATAGCTTTTTGGCCGTGCACCATATTCGTCGGGGTCATGAATATACGGCTCTTGCAAGCCCGCAAGTTCCGGCACCCATTCGCGAATGTAACGGGCGGCGTCAAATTTCTCTGACTGCGACAATGGCGCCATGATGCGCACGAACATATTGCTGTCTACGCCCGTCCCCGCAGTCCATTGCCAATTGACGCTGTTGCTGCCGTAATCGGCATCGACCAGCGTATCCCAGAACCATTTCTCTCCCTCACGCCAATCAATCAGAAGATGCTTGACCAGGAACGACGCCGCAATCATCCGCACGCGGTTGTGCATCCATCCGGTCGCCCATAATTGCCGCATCCCGGCATCGACGATTGGATAACCCGTCCGTCCCTTGGTCCATGCCACGAAATCAGCCTTTACCGCTGGATCGGATAGATCGCGCCACGGCAGCCTGTCGAACGCGTCGCGGGCGTTCTTCGCGCCATATTCGGGCATCTGGACGATCACATTCTGCGCATAGTCCCGCCACACCAGTTCCTTAAGGAACACGTCAACCGACCCGCCCGCATGCATGGTCGCATGCCAGCACGCCGCCGGCGAAATCTCGCCAAAGTGCAGATGCGGTGACAGGAATGACGAACCCGCCACCGATGGCAGATTGCGTTTCTCGTCATAAAATTTGGCCTTATCGGCAAAATCCTTAAGCCGTTCGCGCGCACCAGCCTCACCCGGAGTCCACATATCGGCCATAGCGCCGGACCAATCGGGCTCGGTGGGCAACAGGGCCCAATCATCGATATTGTCGCTCTCTGGCCATGTCTGGGGTGCAGTGAACTGCGTAGGGGCTGCCAATGGCACGGGCGGCGGCATATGCTGCCAGAGCGCGCGCATGAATGGCGTGTAGATCTTATATTGCCCGCCGCTGCCTGTGGTCACGCTTCCGGCGGGCAATAGATAGTTGCCGTCGTGGCAGACGAATGCGCACCCTGCCCCAAGTCCAGCTGCGACGGCCTTTTCAGCATTCCGCCACCATGGTTCGTAATGCCGCATGCAGTGAATGGCCGACGCACCGGTCTCTTCAGCGAGTGCGCATAAAACGTCATCGGATTTACCGGCGCGCAAAATCAGCCGCGAACCCAACGCCCGCAAATCTGCGTCGAGCGCCGTCAGACTATGGTGCAACCACCAACGCGACGCCGCGCCCATCTTGCGATGCTTTGGCGTGTCGTCATCCAGGATGTAGATGGGAATAACCGGCGCGCCACTTGCCACTGCGGCTGCAATCGCAGCTTGGTCCGCGAGACGCAGGTCACGGCGCAGCCAAACGATAACCGGGGCCGTCATTTGCTTTCAACTCCAATGGGAAAGAACATACTGAATCGGTCGCCAACCAGCGGGTTAGAAAAGCGCTGGTCGGAAACCTTCAACGTCTTTTCCGTACCGTCGCCGACAATCTCGGCCACCGGCATGCGTGACCAAAACAACAGGGGCGAGCCGCGGACAATATGTGTCTCAAAAGCTTTGGCATCTTCACGTCCCATATAATGGGCGCGAATGTCGTCATCGATGCGCGCGCCATGAAACGGCGTGTAAGTGCCCTGCCCATAATATGTGTCGTCGCGCCAAAGCATTTCACGTTTCCAAAATTGCACTGGGACAGGGTTTGCTACAACCAGAGTCGGCACGATCTTATGCTGTTTCTGAACGGCTTGGGCGGTCAATTGCTCCGCCCTCCCCGTAATGAGCCCATTGGCTAAGATATAAGCGCAAATGGCGGCAAAACTCGTCAATGCCGGTGCGCGCCAGTTTGCGCGCCCCTTACGTTCGCGGCGAAGCGAAACCCAAACGCCGCATATCAGCGCAGCCCACAGCCAGATATCGATGATGAACAGCGTATCGCCATAAAACCATTGGCTCGAAAATGGTTCAAGCAAACGGATCCCGTAGCTGTTGAACCAGTCGAAGAGCGGATGGCTTAAGCATCCAACATAGGCCAGCGCCAACAACCAGCCTTTATGTACCGGCAACCTTGTCTCAGGCCGCTTTCCGCGTCTTTCCTGCCAGCGATCGAACCACAGCATGATTCCCCAAAACATCAGCGGCAGCACCAGCATCGCGATTGGGCCGTGCGTGAGGCCGCGTCGGATCGCCAAATGCTGCTGCCCGCCCAGCAAAGTCGCCACGGCGTCAATATCGGGGATATTCGCAGCAATAATTAGCGTCGGCATGGCAAGGCCAGTCCGACGCTTCAACCCCATCTGCCCGATGAGCGCGCCAACAAGGCTATGTGTGAGATTATCCATGCGGGTTAGCTGGCGTAGCCAAACCCAAATGGCAATACGGCGTTATCGCCATAAACTATTTTGTTCACCCAGAGGCGCCGAGCAGAAATTTGAAATCTCTGCGGACCCTGCGCCTCTGCGTGAAAATCAATTAAATCTCGGGATGGCCTTCAGCTACGGTCCAAGTTTGTCCCTTTGCCAGCAGCTTGCCCAGGTCAGGTGCTTTACCTGCACTGGCCGATTCATTCTGCGCGATGACGGCGTCGTTAAAGGTCGGGCGTGGGTCGTCGTAGAGGACGCCGAGTGCCATGGGAAATTCGCCGAATGGCATTTCCACAAGCATGTGCGCGAGCGAGCGGTTGGTCACGTCATGGACGATAACGCCCGCGCGCTGCCAATCGCCATCGACCACATCGACAACCTTCAGCGTCAGCCCAACATTGTCGAGCGCGATGCCTTTGGTACCGCCGGATTTTTCGCTGCCGAACAACATCGGTTCGCCATTACGCAGCCACAATTGATGGCCGTCGGCACCCTTTGGCGCAGCGAAGTCTTCAAACACGTCCTTGTTATACACAATGCAGTTCTGGAAGATTTCAATGAACGCCGCGCCGCGATGGGCGTGCGCTGCATTCAGCACTTCCGGCAGGTTCTTTGAAACGTCAAAGCCACGCGCAACAAACCGTGCGCCTGAACCGAGCGCAAATGCACATGGCGTGGCTGGACGGTCAACCGAGCCATAAGGCGTCGACGGGCTGTTGGTGCCAACGCGCGATGTTGGCGAATATTGGCCCTTGGTCAGGCCGTAAATTTCATTGTTGAACAGCATGATCTGGCAATCCAGATTGCGGCGCAGCAAATGCATCGTGTGGTTGCCGCCGATCGACAGCGCATCACCATCGCCCGTGATAATCCACACATCAAGATCGGGATTGGCGAGCTTTACACCCGTCGCAACCGCAGGTGCGCGGCCGTGGATGGTGTGGAAGCCATAGGTTTCCATATAATATGGGAAACGCGAAGAGCAGCCGATGCCGCTGATGAACACGGTGTTTTCAGGCGTGCCGCCGATTTCAGGCATGGTGCGCTGCACAGCCTTCAAAATCGCATAGTCACCACAGCCGGGGCACCAGCGAACCTCTTGGTCGGTTTCCCAATCCTTGGGCGTTGTCGCTTTCACGGGGGTCATATCGTTCATTATAAAGCACTCCCAATCGCGGCTTCAATTTCGGCGATAGTAAATGGCTGACCGGACACTTTGTTCACGGGCTGCGCATCCACAAGGAACTGGTCACGCAATATGGTCTTCAACTGGCCCGTGTTCATTTCAGGGACGATGATCTTGTCAAAGCTCTTCAACAACTCGGCCATGTTTTTGGGCATGGGCCAGATATGGCGAATGTGGACATGCGCGACATCGACGCCCTCTGCACGCTTGCGACGCACCGCTTGCTTGATGGGACCATAGGTTGATCCCCAGCCAACGACAGCAAGCTTTGCGCCCGCTGCGCCCTGCTCGACGATCTGGTCGGGAATGCTGTCGGCGACATTGTTTACCTTGGCCGAACGAATGTCGGTCATCGCTTGGTGGTTGGCGGGTGCATAGTTGATGTGGCCGGTATCGACTTCTTTTTCGATACCACCAATGCGGTGCAGCAATCCGGGCGTGCCGGGCTTCACCCATGGGCGCTTCAACTTATGGTCCCGCGAATAGGGCTTGAACCCATCTTCGGGCACGCTTTCCAGAAACTCGACGGGGAATGGCGTATACTCTTCGAGATCGGGCACCAGCCAAGGCTCAGCCGCGTTGGCGATATAGCCATCGGTAAGCAGCATCACTGGCGTCATATACTCAACCGCAATCCGCACAGCTTCGACCGCGCAGTCAAAGCAATCAACCGGCGAGCGCGCTGCGATCACGGGCATCGGTGCATCACCGTTGCGGCCATACACCGCTTGATACAGATCGGACTGCTCGGTCTTGGTTGGCAGACCCGTCGAAGGGCCGCCACGCTGGCTGTTGACGATGACCAAGGGAAGCTCGGTCATGATAGCAAGGCCCATAGCCTCACCCTTCAACGCGATGCCGGGACCAGACGAGCTGGTAACGCCCAACTGCCCCGCGTAGCTTGCGCCAATGGCCGAACAAATCGCGGCAATTTCATCTTCAGCCTGGAAGGTGGTGATCCCATATTCTTTCAAGCGGCTAAGGTGATGCAAGATCGCGGATGCTGGTGTAATCGGGTATCCGCCGAAGAACATCTTGAGGCCAGCGAGTTGTGCGCCAGCGACCAAGCCATAAGAAATGGACTCAGCGCCCGTCACCGTCCGGTACAGACCCGCAGGCGCAGGCGCGGCATCGACATGATATTGCTTCAGCGGTCCAGCCAGTTCAGCAGTCTCACCATAAGCATGGCCAGCATTCAGCGCCGCGATATTGGCGTCGGCCAAAACCTGATTCTTTGCAAATTTGGCGTTCAGCCAATCAATGATAGGCTGACGATCACGGTCAAACATCCACAAAGCAAGACCAAGCGTCCACATATTCTTACAACGCAACGCGTCTTTGTTGCCCATGCCAAACGGCTTGACGGCTTCCAGCGTCAGCGCGCTGATGTCGAACGCCAGCACTTGCCATTTCGCAAGACTGCCATCTTCAAACGGGTTGGTGGTATATTTGGCCTTATCCAGGTTGCGCTGGTTAAACTCGCCTGTGTCCGCGATAATCAAACCGCCTTCGCGCAAAGACCCGACATTGGTTTTCAGTGCGGCGGGGTTCATCGCGATCAGCACATCTGGCTGATCACCAGCGGTGTCGATTGCGGACGAACCAAAGTTAATCTGAAACGCCGAAACACCGAAAAGCGTCCCGATTGGTGCACGGATTTCAGCAGGAAAATCAGGGAATGTGGCAAAGTCATTGCCCGCCAATGCCGACGACAGCGTAAACTGCCCCCCGGTCAACTGCATGCCGTCGCCGCTGTCCCCTGCAAAGCGCACAACGACAGCGTCGCTTTGCACTGGAGTATGTCCGCTCGTCTGTTCGTCTTTGAATGCCGTAGCCATGCGTTCTAGCCCGTCTTTAATTGCAACTTTATTGCCTTTGCGCCTAATCCCATTCGCGGCGCACTGCAATGTTAGAAAAACTATCGGTGGATATGCTGGACGCATTGGCCAAGCCACCCTAGGAAGCGACAGAAATGGAGAACACGATGACCGATACCCCACCTTATGTCCGTCCAGACGTGGCATTGTTTCTGCAATTTCTAAACGCGGTACCCGGCCCTAAATTTTGGCAAGTGCCCGTTGATGACGCTCGCGCGATGACCGCTGCGATGCGCGACGTTGCGGATGCCCCCGTTGGCGAGCTTGCCGTTATTCGTGATTTATCGATTCCCGGCCCCGCCGGAGCCATCCCCGCGCGATTATATGACAGCCGCGAACAGCGCGAAGCTGGCCCTGTCATGGTGTTTTACCATGGCGGCGGATTCGTTATCGGCAGCCTGTATACCTATGAACCCTATTGCGCCGAAGTTGCGCGCCTCCTCGATTTGCCGGTCATCTCCATCGATTATCGACTGTCACCCGAACATCCATTCCCTGCCCCAGCCGAAGATTGTGAAGCCGCAACCCGCTGGATTGCGACGAGCCCTGCGGAACTTGGACGGCAAGTGACTGGGCTCATTCCCTCCGGCGACAGTGCTGGCGGGAACCTAGCTATTGTCACCACCATGGCGCTCCGCGACCGTCCGGCGGCCGTGCCGGTGTTGGCGCAACATCCGATTTACCCCGTCGTCACACTCGATGCTGACTGGCCGAGCATGCGCGAATTTGCCAACGGCTATTTGCTCACCGAAGAAGCAATGGCCTATTTTGGCGAAGGCCACGCCGCAACGCCCGGAGACTATCGTTCCGAGCCATTGAATTTCAGCCAGCAGGGCATGCCGCCGAGCCTTGTTACCACCGCAAGCCTTGATCCGTTGCGCGACCAGGGCATCGCTTATGTTGAAAAGTTGAAGCAGGACGGCGTGCGGGTTGAACATCGCAGTGCCGAGGGCAATATTCACGGGCATATCAACATCCGTCAGGCTATCCCATCGGTCCAATCGGACATCGAGGGCAATATCGCCGCGCTGAAAGACCTGCTTGCAGAAGTGGCGGCAACAGCATGAGCATATCTTTGGAAGATTTACCGTACCGTCCCTGTGCGGGCATCATGCTCGCCAATATGCAGGGGAAGATATTTGTCGGGCAACGCTTGGACAGCCCCGTCGGAACCGATGCATGGCAAATGCCGCAAGGTGGCATCGACGATGGTGAGGATGCAGAGACTGCGGCGCTCCGCGAGTTATTCGAAGAAACCGGCGTGCGCGCCGATTTGGTCGATATTCTCGCGCGCAGCCGTGATGAACATTTCTATGACTTACCCGATGATATGATTGGCCGCATTTGGAAGGGCAAATATCGCGGGCAACGCCAGCATTGGTTTTTGATGCGCTTCAAAGGCACCGATGCCGATATCAACATCGCAACGTCGCATCAGGAATTTAGCAAGTGGCAGTGGATCGATGCACCGCAATTGCCGCAACTGATCGTGCCGTTCAAAAAGCGGCTGTACGAGAATATTCTCGCGGAGTTTGTAGACCTGATTTGACGCTGTTCAGTGTGCTGAACGCATCCGCGCTCTTAATTGGGTTGCGGAACCGGCACGCTAGCGACGCTTGGTTTCGTATCGGCGGCACTTGCCTGCATTTGCGGTTTTTCGCTCGCCTTGCTGGATGCAAGCGCAAGCCGGTCAACAGCGCTGCAGTCCGCGCGGCATAATGTTTTCAGCCGCGCGATATTTTTACCCGCTTGCTCAATTGCGCCTTTGGCAATCATGGCATCTGCCTGCTCGGCCAATGCAACCTGATCATTGGGCTCAAGCTCCAACGCTTCTGTGTAAAAGCGGATCGCTTTACCATTCAATCCTTGGGCCTTCACCGCGCGGGCCATCGCAATATACGCAGGGCGATTGCGCGGGTCGACCGCAAGTGCGGATTCATACCAGCTGATGGCATTGTCGAACCGTCCAGCGGCCGATTCCTGATCACCCGTCTGCATCAGGGCTATAGAGCGGGCGTCAATATCGTCATCCGCGCGTCCGCCAATGCTCGCGCTCGACATGACCGCTAAGGTGAGTGACAGGGCAATGGCCGCGGGAGAAAAGCGCATAAATAATATCCATATCCGTTTAGAGCATAACGCTATCACAGCTTTTGGAGCCTCGCGAAGAAGAATCCATCACTGCCATCATGAAGCGGGGTCAACAACACGCCATCGCCGTCGGCACGGCCCATCGACACGCCCGTATCCGCAGCGCGCCAGCCCGAATGCGATTTTAAGAACGCAGCCACTTGGCCCTTGCCCTCACTCTCGATGAGCGAGCACACGGCATAAACAAGATAACCGCCACGCACGACCATGTCGGCGCCAATGTCCAACAGCTTCGCCTGTTCATCAACAACGCGCTTCAACCGCGCCGCATCCAAGCGCCAGCGCGTCTCTGGATTGCGCCGCCATGTCCCGCTTCCCGAACAAGGTGCGTCAATGAGGACAAGGTCGCAGCCACCGACAAATTCCGACAGCATTTCTTTTTCCTTGCCCGGATTGAGCAAGCGCGTTTCGATATTGATGGCACCAGACCGGTTGGCCCGTGGCTTCAATTGGTCCAGCCGGTTGCGGTTTGTGTCCGTTGCGATCAACCTCCCCTGATTTCGCATAGCTGCGGCAAGCGCGAGGGTTTTACCACCAGCGCCAGCGCACAGGTCAAGCACAGTGCCTAAACCCTTTGCCTGACATGCCTCTACAATCAACTGGCTTCCCAGATCCTGAATTTCCACCTGACCGTCTTCCACCGCAAGGTGGCTATCGATCGCAGTCCCGCCCGGCAGGCGCAGCGCATATTCGAGATGCGGAAGGACTTCAGCGTCGGGAAACGTCGCCGACACTTCGGCGCGGCTTGCCTTCAACGCATTCACGCGCAAGTCCATAGGGGCACGGTCAAGCAGGCTTGCCTGCTCGGCCTCGTCAACATGGGCGGAAAACAAAGGTTTGATCCATTTGGGCAGCCCGCCACCTGTTGATCGCGCTTCGCCGGGTTCAATCGCCGCTGGACCATAATCGGTCCCGTCGAACAATGCCGCCAGCTCCGGATCGGCATCCGCCATTGCTACAAAGGCAGACCGCGCCGTTACCGGCCTTTTGCCAAAGCGGCGGATCGCGCCCCACGCCAAATCGCGGACAGCACGGCGGTCTTTCGAACCGGCATAACGCCGCTCGGCGAAAAAGCGCTTCGCAAGCTGGTCAGCAGAAGCGCCGCCATCACGTGCGGAAAGGATGATTTGGTCAACCAATTCAATGGCTGACTGCAGGCGAGCAGCAGGTCTCATGCCTCAACGCGTCGGATAATTTGGAGCTTCCCGCGTGATTGTAACGTCATGTACATGGCTTTCCCGTAATCCGGCATTGGTGATGCGCACAAACTGCGCGCGTTCCTGAAGGTCCGCAATCGTACGCGAACCGGTATAACCCATAGCTGCTTTGACGCCGCCGACAAGTTGATGAATGACGTCGCGTGCGGGGCCCTTGAAAGGCACCTGCCCTTCAATGCCTTCTGGAACCAACTTAAGCTGGTCCTTAATGTCCTGCTGGAAATAGCGGTCAGCAGAGCCACGCGCCATCGCGCCAACGCTGCCCATGCCGCGATAGCTTTTATAAGCACGCCCCTGATACAGGAATGTTTCGCCCGGTGCTTCCTCGGTTCCCGCCAACAGCGAGCCGACCATCACCGACGATGCCCCGGCCGCGAGTGCTTTGGCCAAGTCGCCCGACGTCCGCAATCCGCCATCGGCGATGATTGGAATGCCCGATTTTGCCGCTTCTGCCGCCGATACCATAACTGCAGTCAATTGCGGTACGCCAACGCCCGCAACAACGCGGGTGGTGCAAATGGAGCCGGGACCGATACCAACCTTGATACCATCCGCGCCCGCGTCAATCAGCGCGCGTGTCGCCGCCGCAGTCGCCACATTTCCGGCAACAACCTGAACTTCAGGTGCCATACGCTTAATCTCTGCAACCGCAGCCGCAACCATCGCACTATGGCCATGCGCCGTGTCGACGACGATGAGGTCACACTCTGCGTCAATCAACGCCTTGGTATAGGCCATGCCCTTTTCGCCGACAGTCGTCGCCGCAGCGACGCGCAAGCGTCCTGTGCCGTCCTTTGTTGCGTTGGGATATAGAACAGCCTTCTCGATATCCTTTACGGTAATCAGGCCGATGCAATGATAGGCGTCATCGACGACCAAAAGCTTTTCGATGCGGCGTTGATGCAGCAAACGGCGCGCTTCTTCTTGCGTGACCGACGATGCAACCGTCGCCAGATTTTCATGCGTCATCAACTCGGACACAGGCTGCGCCGGATTTTCAGCAAAACGCACGTCACGATTGGTCAAGATGCCAGCGAGTTTACCGCTCGCCTCAACAACCGGAATGCCGGAGATGGAATGCGCCGACATCAATGCTTGCGCTTCCGCCAAGGTCGCTTCGGGTGCGATGGTGATGGGGTTCACCACCATGCCGCTCTCAAAGCGTTTAACCTGACGCACGGCGGCGCACTGTTCTTCGATGCTTAGGTTGCGGTGCAGAACACCAATGCCGCCAAGCTGCGCCATGACGATCGCCATGCGCGCTTCGGTGACGGTGTCCATTGCCGACGATAGCACTGGAATGTTCAGCGATATGCTTTTGGTCAGCTGCGTACGGGTGTCGGCCTGGCTTGGCAAAATGTCCGATGCCCCGGGCTGCAACAGCACGTCGTCAAATGTAAGTCCGAGGGAAATTTCTTTCATTGTGCCACCGCTTTAAGCTTTGATTCGTGGCGGCCCATGTAAACAGTAAGCGCCTTATTCGCCAGCCTTCTTGGATTTATATTTTCTGGCGTCCGCAAAATAGCGGCCAAGCGCAATGTGCAGGTCAGCGTCATCCGCCGCGCCGCCAAGCTCCGTCTTGTCCGTAAGCTCATCATCAGGGCCGTGATAAACGCTGCCCAGAAACTTTTGCATCAGTTCCAGATCGGCAAACGAACCGCCTACCATCAGTGCCGGCACGCCCTTTTGTGCGAGCGCCCAGCCGTCCTGCCGTTGGATAAAGGCATTTGCGTCAGTTGAACTTTCAATCGCCCTGCCTGTCTTTTTTGCCACCGCCTCAACCGTGGCGTCCAATGAAGTGGTTCCGCGACCGATGATCGCAACTTTTGACCCGCGTGGCGCAATCGCGATTGTGTCAACGTTTAGCGAAATCACTATCTGGTCAACCGGCAAAGCTGGTTTTTCAGCAAAAGCATAAGCCCCCAATAGGCCGCTCTCTTCCGCAGTCGTCGCAACAAAATAAATATCGCGATCATGCTTTTTCTTCGCCAAGCTTTCCGCGATTTCGTTCAGCACGGCAATTCCGCTGGCATTGTCCACGGCACCATTACAAATTCGGTCAGGCGCACCTTCTGGCGCGCAAATACCCAAATGGTCCCAATGTCCCATGAACAAAACAGCGCCGCTTCCCTTTTTACGACCAGCAATTTTACCAACAACGTTTGAGCTGTTGAACCGGTAAATGTCCGTCGTGACTTTGAAATCTGCGTCAATACCCAGTGGCTCGCCCGCATAATCGCTGGCCTTGGCATGTGCGCGCAATTTATCCCAATCTTGCCCGGCGCCGGTTATCATCGCGACCGCAAACTCGGCGCTCATGGCCCCTTCCAGCGGCGCGCGCTTTTCGCGGCTCTCCAGCGCGACAGGGCGCGATAGCAACAAACGTCTTAGTGACGGCCAACTTCCCTGCCCGTCGCCAATGAAGATAACCGCCTCCGCCCCCGCAGCGATCAGCGCTTCGCGCCGCGCGCGGGGTGACTTCATATTGTTTGGCACATTTTCGGCGTCAAACAGCACAAGGGCAGCTTTGCCCGCAACATCGGCCGCAACCGAACCATCGGCCTTGACCCCTGCACCGGTAAAGATAAGCGGCAAATCTGTCCGCGCATAATCGGCCTGCTTACCAATCAGGATGATTTCTTGGGAAGCAATGCGCAGTTTGCGGCCCTTGGCCGTAAATGCATATTCCGCACTGCCCTGCCCGCGCTGGATCAATGGAACGGCATCAAACCAACCGCCGTCGGTCGCCGCGGGCTTTAAACCTGATGTCGCCCATTGCTGCGCAATATACTGAACCGTTTTTGCCTCGCCTTCAGTGCCGGGTTTACGGCCTTCGAACGCATCGCTCGCCAAAATTTCGATATGTGCGCGCAGGTCCGCTTCGCTCACCGCTTTGGCGTGCACCGAACCCGCGGACATTGCTGCAAAACTGACAAAGACTGCAAAATGGGCAAGACGCATAAATGATCGCTCCGGACTACGAAGGAGCGGCACCCGTCCTGTGTCGGGAACGCTCTATCGTTAATTTCGCTTCATCTACATGCATCGATTCAATCATGCGACCCTTAAACCGCTGCGCGCCCCCTCGGCTCGCCGCAATTAATTCCTCCGCCTCGGCCACTGCAGCGGCATCGGCGCCAAAGGCCCGATTGGCTATAGCGATTTGATTGGGGTGAATAAGCGTTTTGCCCGTGAAACCGTAAGTTGCGCCTTGGCGGCATTCGGCATCGAAGCCGTCCATGTCATCCAGCCGGTTGCACACGCCGTCAAAACGCGGCTTGCCCGATGCGGATGCGGCGAGCACGATGGTCTGCAGCGCAAGCTCCAGCCCTTCGCGCAATGGGCCGGGCCGAATACCGGTTTCCGCCGCAATGTCATTTGTGCCCGCAATCAATCCTGCAACCATAGGATGCGCCGCAATCTCGCGCGCGGCATATAATCCCGTTGGCGTTTCGATCATCGCCAACATGGGCTTGCCAGCATCGGGTATGTCGTCTGGGCCTTCGACCTTAGGGACAACAATGAAGTTCGCGCGGCTTTGCGCCAAAGCGGCGATGTCGTCGACATGATATACGCTGTCGGCGCCGTTTGCCCGTATGGCGATTATTTTGCCTGCGACCCCGTCTGCGGCATATTGCACAGCTGCCGCACGCGCATCCGCCTTTGACTCATGTGGGACGGCATCTTCCAAATCGATGATCAGCATATCTGCATCTAATGACCGCGCTTTTTCCAAAGCGCGTGCATTGGATGCCGGCATATAAAGCGCCGACCGCGTAAATTTCAGCTGCTGCAAGATATCCATGTTCGCTCCCATATTGTCGGCCTGCGCATGCTCCCTGCGTAACCGCGATGAAATGGTAAACCCCCTCGATCGTTTTCATGAAACTATTTGTTAAACCCACCGAATTACAGCTCACTATTAAAAGGGAGAGCGTTCTATGGAATATTTTTTCGGTTTACTCGCGCTGATAGTCCTCATTTTTGTGATGATGGGCGTGACCGTTGTGCAGCAAGGCTTTGTTTTCACAATTGAGCGGTTCGGGCGTTATACCTATTCCGCGCAACCCGGGTTGACCGCCATCATCCCGTTCTTTGATCGCGTTGGCCGCAAGGTAAACGTCATGGAGCAAGTTCTCGACATTCCAGGGCAAGAGATCATCACAAAGGATAACGCCATGGTCGGCGTTGATGCTGTGGTTTTCTTCCAAGTCCTCGACGCAGCCAAAGCCGCATATGAAGTGTCCGACCTATATATCGCCATCATGCAAATCACGACAACCAATTTGCGCACCGTGATGGGCAGCATGGACCTTGATGAAACCTTGTCGAAACGCGATAATATCAATGGCCGCCTGCTGTCGGTGGTGGACCACGCTACCAGCCCATGGGCTGTTAAAATCACGCGTGTTGAGGTGAAAGATATTCGCCCGCCGGCCGATATCTCCAACGCAATGGCGCGGCAGATGAAGGCAGAGCGTGAAAAGCGCGCGCAAATCCTTGAAGCAGAGGGCATGCGCGCCGCAGAAATCCTGCGTGCTGAAGGTGAAAAGCAAGGCGCCATCCTTCAGGCCGAGGGCCGCAAGGAAGCGGCATTCCGTGACGCCGAAGCCCGCGAACGCGAAGCAGAGGCCGAGGCGAAGGCAACAGTCATGGTTTCCGATTCCATCGCGACATCGGGCACGCAGGCGCTGAATTACTTCATCGCGCAGAAATACACCGAAGCCATCAGCAAGTTCGCAACATCACCCAATGCAAAAACCATTTTGTTCCCTGTAGAAGCCACACAGTTGATCGGGACGCTCGGCGGAATTGGCGAACTGGCCAAGGAAGCGCTCGCGACAAAAGAAAAGTGAAGCCTGTGGGACGGAGACAAAGCCCGTCGTCCTGAGCAACAATCGCAAGCCGATTGTGCCCGTCGAAGGACGCATGTAAGACAGACGCTGCGCTCCACCGACACGCGCCCTTCGACTTTCGTCAGCGCGGGCGCTCTGACGGCTCAGGGCTACGGTAAGATCTGCAGTTAAGACATCGAAATTACGGAGTAAGACATGGCAGAATGGCTCGACACAATTTCAACGCACTGGTTCTGGCTCTCGCTGGGGTTGGTGCTCGGCGTTGCCGAAATGGTTGCGCCCGGCTTCTTCCTGATGTGGCTTGGTCTTGCCGCGTTGATTGTCGGTGGGTTGGATTACTTCCTTCCCATCACCGTCGCCAATCAAGTCGCAATGTTTGCCATATTGTCGGTGTTAACGGTCTTTGCCGGCAAAAAGTTCCTGCGGGAAAACCCCATCGAAACTGAGGACGCAAAGTTGAACGACCGCGGCGCGCGGTTGACGGGTGAAATCGTGACCGTGGTCGAAGCGATCACAAACGGCCATGGCCGCGTTAAGGTGGGCGACAGCGTCTGGTCCGCCCGCGGCGTCGATGCCGCAATAGGATCCCGTGTGCGCGTCACAGGCGCTGACGGCGCGGTGTTGTTGGTTGAAGGCGGCCTCGACTAATCGAAGGACGCAATCGACCCACCTTTTTTGAACCCAACGCGCTCTAAATCAGGTCAAGGCTCGCGCGATCGGGCTCGATAAAGCCCCGCCGCGCGTTCACCGAAAACAGCCGCTCCTTCGAATAAAATTGAAGCGGCAGGTCCCGGCGTCCCCGGTGGGAAAGCAGCAGAGCGTTCACGGCCTCGTGCAACGGCAGCTGCATCCCAACCTCTGCCAGATGTGCCTTCACGCCCGCGATATACACCTGCGTAATCGTCTCATGATAGCCTTGGGTATCGTCATTCACGCCGCCGACGGCCTCGTTATAGGCCGAAATAATGGCGGGCAGTGCACGCGCAATCGCGATATCCGGCCGATTGCGCACCAGCCACGTACACGCCGCCAGATGCGCTTCATGCGTCCAATCCGCGCGTGGTAAGCTACGCGCAAGCAAGCCTTCGCCGATCGCGATGACCGCAGCGTCATCTTCAAACAGGCGAATGGAATATTCAGACATTATCGGACCTTCTGCGTTGTCCGATGATGTTCGGACGGGTTAAGCGACCTTTGGTGCCGACTGCCTTACACCTTCGTCAACATGATCTGCAAATTGCGCGAAGTTGTCGACGAACTGCTGAGCAAGTCCGCGTGCCGTCACATCATATTCCGCCTTGTCCGCCCAAGCTTCGCGCGGATCAAGGATGCCGCTGTCGACGCCCGGAACTGCAACGGGGAATTCAAAACCAAAATTCTGATCCTTACGGAATTCTGCGTTATTCAGGCTTCCGTCCAGCGCAGCGTTGAGCAAGGCCCGTGTTGCCTTGATTGGCATACGGCTGATGCCGGGCATCGTTGCTTTGCCACCCGTCCAGCCGGTGTTGACCAACCAGCATTGTACCGCACCCTTGGCGATCCGTTCTTTCAACAAATTGCCATAAATGCTTGGGTGACGCGGCATGAATGGCGCGCCAAAGCAGGTGGAGAATGTGGCTTCGGGCTCAGTCACCCCGATTTCTGTGCCAGCGACACGCGCCGTGTAACCCGACAGGAAGTGGTACATGGCCTGATCCGGCGTGAGGCGCGCGATTGGAGGCAAAACGCCATAAGCGTCCGCGGTCAGAAAGATGATCGTCTTGGGAACTGGCCCCATATTCTTTTCAGATGTGTTCGGAATGAACTCAATTGGATAAGAACCACGGCTGTTTTCCGCGAGGCTATTGTCGTCGAAATCCAGTTCACGGGTTTCCGGGTCGATAACGACATTTTCAAGCACCGTTCCGAAACGCTTTGTCGTGGCAAAGATTTCCGGCTCGGCTTCTTCCGAGAGGCGGATCATTTTTGCGTAGCAACCGCCTTCAAAGTTAAACACCGCAGTGTCGGACCAACCATGTTCATCGTCACCAATCAGTGTGCGGCTTGCGTCTGCAGACAATGTCGTCTTGCCGGTGCCTGACAGCCCAAAGAATACCGCAGTGTCGCCATCCGCGCCGATATTGGCGGAGCAATGCATTGGCATCACGCCCTTCACCGGCAACAGGTAATTGAGGATGCCGAAAACCGACTTCTTCATTTCGCCCGCATAAGCAGTGCCACCGATCAGAATGAGCTTTTCGGTGAAGTTCACAGCGATAACAGTCTCGCTGCGGCAACCATGACGCGCAGGGTCTGCACGGAAACTTGGCAAATCGATAATGGTATATTCCGGTACAAAGCTGGTCAGCTCTTCCTGCGTCGGGCGCACCAGCAAGGTGCGGATGAACAGATTGTGCCATGCAAATTCGTTAATTACGCGTACATTGACGCGGTGCTCTGGCTGCGAACCACCGAACAGGTCCGCGACGTACAATTTGTCCTTGCCACCAAGCGCGGCAATGAAATCTTCTTTCAGCGCAGCAAAATGCGCAGGGTCCATCGGGACGTTGGTTTTACCCCACCAAATGCTGTTTTCGGTTTCGGCGTCACGCACGATAAACTTGTCTTTGGCAGAGCGCCCTGTATGCGCACCCGTTTTTACCACGAGCGGACCGTTTTTGGCCAAAATGCCTTCATCATTCGCCAGCGCGGCTTCCACCAAAGGCGCTGTGCCGAGGTTGCAATGCAGCTGCGCCTTTGTGTCAAAACCTTGTTGCGAAAGCGAGATATTTAAAGGTGTCGACATTGGCTACTCCGGCAAAAGTTGCGAATCTAGGGCATACGTATGCACTGTTCCGCTGGAGCCGGTATACGATGGAGGCAACGAGGTCAAATGTGGTTCATTATTTAGTGGCAAAAGAGCCTCAATAACCCGTCACATTGGCACCAAGAGAGCAAGTGATTGAACCGAAGCCATTGCCCCCCTATAGTTGGCCTATGAGTGCAACCATCGCCTTGGTCGACGACGACCGAAACATCCTGACGTCTGTGTCAATCGCTATGCAAGCAGAAGGCTATGTAACCCGGATATATTCCGATGGCGAAACCGCGTTGAAGGCCATGCTCGAAAACCCTGCAGATCTTGGCATTTTCGACATCAAAATGCCGCGCATGGACGGCCTCGAATTGCTGCGGCGGTTGCGCGAAAAAAGCGATATGCCGGTTATCTTTCTGACATCTAAAGATGAAGAGCTGGATGAAGCACTTGGCCTGGCCATGGGTGCCGACGATTATATCACCAAGCCTTTTTCCCAACGCTTGTTGGTGGCGCGCGTGAAAGCCATATTGCGCCGCGCCACTTATGACCGCGGCGTCAGCAGCGGCGACGCTGAGCCTGAGCTTGAACCAATGGTGCGGGGCAAGCTGCAAATGGATCCCGCGCGGCACCATGTAAAATGGGATGGGAAGTCGCTGACGCTAACGGTGACCGAGTTTATGATATTGGAAGCGCTCGCCAATCGGCCGGGCGTTGTGCGCACACGTGATCAGCTCATGGACGCCGCATATCAGGATGACGTGTATGTCGACGACCGCACCATCGACAGCCATATCAAAAGGCTGCGGCGCAAGTTTCGTGAAGTCGATGCCGAATTTGCGGCCATAGATACGCTTTACGGTGCAGGATATCGCTTTGCAGACAGCTGAGCCCGCTGATCTTCAGCTGGGATGGAGCCGGGGGCTTTCGCTCACCGCCCGCATCCTTGCTGTAAATCTCTTCGTCTTGGCGCTGCTGGGCGCAGGGCTGTTTTTCCTCGACAGCTACCGCGTACGCCTGATTGCGGAACGCGGAGACGCTGCGCGGCGTCAGGCAACGTTCCTTGCCGAAAGCCTGTCTTTGGTCGCACCCGAAAAGCGCGCCGCGTATATCTACGAATTTGGCCAAGAGCATGAATCGCGGATTCGGGTCTATGCGCAAAATGGCGAAAAGATACTGGACAGCTTCGCCGGCCGTCCGCCGACATATGTCTTCCGCGATCCTGACAAGGAACCAATACCAAAAGTCATCGCGCGCGGCATTGATAAGATGTTCGACTTTTTGGTGGGTGCCGCTGTGCTGCAGCCATTTGCGGAACCGCGCGTCGATACGGCCGATGCTTGGCAACATGTACTAAAGCCTAAGCCAGCGGACGCAGTGTCTACGGTCGCTTTTGCCCCTGACCTCACACATGTTATCAGCGCCGGCTCTCGGTCGCGCGATGGCCGCTTTGCGGTTCTGACAACATCCAATGAACGCGATATTCGCCTATTTGTCCGGGCTGAGCGGTTCAATGTCGGGATGTTTTTTGTCATCGCGCTTGGCATTGGCATAATGCTCTCAATATTTCTCGCGCGAACCATCGTGCGTCCGCTTCGGCATCTGTCGCGCGCGGCGGTCAAGGTGCGGCTTGGCCGCGCTCAGGAAGTCACCGTTCCGCGCCTGCCCTCGCGCCGTGATGAAATCGGCATGCTTGCACGCGCACTGTCCGACATGAGCATTGCGCTTAGGCAGCGTATTGACGCGACAGAAGCATTTGCAGCGGATGTCGCGCATGAGATTAAGAACCCGCTGGCGTCCTTACGGTCGGCACTGGATGGCGCAGAGCGCATTCAAGACCCGGCCCTGCGCAAACAGCTTATGGATGTCGCAAAAGCCGATGTGCAGCGCATGGACCGTTTGATCAGTGATATTTCAGACGCAAGCCGCGTGGATTCGCAACTGGCCAAGGCAAAGTTCGAACCCATCGACTTGGGCGATATGATTGAACAATTGCTTCAGGCGCGCGAAGACCGTGGCAGCGACAAGGATGTGAACATCGCCTTCGCACGGCCACGGCGGACAATCGCCACGGTCATGGGGGAAGATGTCCGCCTCGAACGCATGCTCACCAATCTCATCGACAACGCGGTGTCCTTTTCCCCACCGGGCGCAGTCGTGGAAATATCGGCTACGCTGGCCGACGAAGAAGTGATTATTCGCATCAGCGATGAAGGCCCCGGCGTTCCGCCGCAGGAACGAGAAGCCATCTTCCGCCGGTTCCACAGTGAACGCCCGCCAACGGAGAATTTCGGTAAACATAGCGGGCTGGGGCTGGCCATCGCGCGCACGATTGTTGAGGGCCACCATGGCCGCATCAATGTGCGCGACCGCGTGGATGGTAAAGGCGGGGCCTGCTTTGAAATCGCCCTTCCCTGCGCAGCGGTGGCGACCCGCTAATGCCACAGATGATCCATGGCACCGCGATATCCATCGGTGGCCATGCTGTGCTGATTATGGGCGAATCGGGCAGCGGCAAGTCCGATCTCGCGCTCCGGCTGATCGATCGCGGCGCTATTTTGATCAGCGATGATGTCGTTTTTCTGAAAACCCGTGACAACACCCCAATACTTACCGTCGCCCCCAATATCGCCGGAAAGATCGAAGTGCGCGGCGTCGGCATCTTTGATGTCGATTTCATAGCGTCTGCGCCGCTTCGCCTCGTCGTGGAGTTCGTTGATGCACCAGACAGATTACCTGAAGACATTGCGCACACCACCATTGGTGATTACGTCGTTGCCGTGTCCAAGCTAAATCCATTTGAACAAAGCAGCCCGATCAAGGTCGAATATGCGTTGCGGGCAGTTCTCGATCGCGGCGCCTTGCCCGAATTTACATCCGCCGTTTCTGCAGAAGAAAGCTTGCCATCGTGAACGCCAAAACAGCCTCTACCCCCCAAACAATATTGATTGTGACGGGCGTTTCTGGCGCAGGCAAAACCACCGTTTTGAAGGCGCTTGAAGATTTAGGTTGGGAGGCCGTCGACAATTTTCCGATCCGCCTTGCCAGCCAGTTACTTGAAATACCCGTTACCGGTCGTCAGGCGAGCCCAGATATCCCGATAGCCCTTGGCTTTGACAGCCGGACCCGCGGTTTTGACGCCGAAACGCTTATTCAACAGATCAAACAGCTGCAGACCCAGCCCAACCTGACCATCAGGACGCTGTTTCTTGACTGCGCAGGCGTTGAAATTGAACGCCGTTATGCAGAAACGCGTCGCCGTCACCCCGCGGCGCCGGACCGCCCGGCCATGGACGGCATCGCGATTGAACGCACGTTGATGGAGCCATTTCGGCGCTGGGCGGAAACGGTCATCGATACCAGCAAGCTGTCTGCACATGACCTGCAACAGGCAATCCGCGAGCAGTTCAACAACGAAGCATCGCCACATTCCGTTATTACCATAACCAGCTTTGGCTATTCGCGGGGCATTCCGCACAATGCCGATCTGGTTTTTGACCTACGCTTTCTGCGCAATCCGCATTGGGACAATATACTTCGGCCGCTTACGGGTTTGGATGAAGGTGTATCGCGTTATGTCGAAGCTGACCCGGCCTATGATGCGGCGATGGAAAAGATACGCGACTTGCTCCGCTATCTTTTGCCGCTCTATGACGCGCAAGGTAAGGCGTATGTAAACATTGCCTTTGGCTGCACCGGCGGACGTCACAGGTCCGTGCATGTGGCCGAACAATTCGGGCGTTGGTTACGTGAAGATGGCTTTGACCCAGCGGTTAACCACCGCAATCTGACCTCAAGGCCGATTGACGCAATTGAGGAGCCTGCTAACGGCGCAAATAAGAATAGCGCACCACAGGGTAACGACATCACATGATCGGTTTGATTTTAGTCACACATGGCAAGCTTGCCGCCGAGTTTCTCGTCGCGCTCGAGCATGTTGTTGGCCCCCAAAAAGACATCGCCACCATTTGCATTGGTCCGCATGACGACATGGAGGCCCGCCGCAATGAAATAGCTGCGGCCATTAAACAGGTTGATTCCGGCAAAGGCGCTATAATCCTCTCCGATCTTTTTGGCGGAACGCCCTCCAATCTGGCTATCTCGCTGCTCGAGACCGGCAGGGTCGAAGTCATCGCCGGCGTAAACCTGCCGATGCTGATCCGCCTCGATAGCGCCCGCAAAAACCTGGATGTGAAAGAGGCTGTCGCCGCTGCGCGTGAAGCGGGCCGAAAATATATCAGCGTGGCGTCCGAAGTGCTTGAGGCATCGAAATGACCCGCATCAGCCGGTCAGCAACAATCGTGAATGTGAAAGGGCTGCACGCCCGCGCCAGTGCAAAATTTGTCACCTTTGTTAGCCGGTTGCCCGAGGGCATTAAGGTTGAAGTCGAAAAAGACGGCCAGCTTGTCACGGGCACGTCCATCATGGGCCTAATGATGCTCGGCGCAGCCAAGGGCAGTGAAATTACCATTCACGTCGAAGGCGACCAGGCCGAGCCCGCGATTGAAAAACTCATCGGGCTGGTCGTCGACGGCTTTGGCGAAGACTGATGCGCCGTGAGATTACCGGATTTTCCAATCCCCTTCTGAAGGAAATCCGCGGACTGCGGGAAAAGAAATTGCGGAAACGCGCCGGGCTGTTTCTTGCCGAAGGCCTCCGCATTATGACGGAAGCCCGCGAAGCTGGTTTTCTCCCCGAAATGCTGTTCCGGGTCAAAGATCGGCCCGTACACGCGCTGGAAATCGCGCTTGAGGACGAGGTTCTGCGCAACGGCGGGGACGTGATTGAAACCAGCGCCGAAATCATGGCAAAATTGTCCGGTAAAGATAACGCGCAGGCGGTCGTCGGTGTCTATCGTGACCATGGCACCGCGCTTGCCGATATAGAGCGCGCGACCGCGCCGATCTGGCTCGTGGCGCAAGCGATGCGCGACCCGGGCAATTTGGGGACAATGTTGCGGACTGGCGACGCTGTCGGCGCCGGCGGGCTTATTCTGATAGATGACTGCACAGACCCATTTTCGGTTGAGGCTGTCCGCGCGAGCATGGGCGCTATTTTCACGCAAAAAATTGTTCAGTGTCGATGGGACGAGTTTATGACCTGGTTGCGCGCGGGCGATGGTCAGCTGGTCGGAACGAGCCTGCAAACCGACACAGACTATCAAGCTGCGCGCTACACCAGCCCGTGCTTCATCCTGACGGGCAACGAAGCGCAGGGTCTACCCGACGATTATGAAGGTCAATGCGACTTGCTCGTCAAAATGCCGATGCAGGGCAAAGCCGACAGCTTAAACGCGGCGGTCGCCACGGCGGTCATGGCATATGAAGTGCTGAACCAGTTTCGCCGTCCAGCGCGCGGCTGACGTTCGCCGGAGCAATCACTCCGCCGCTTCGCGTCCGTCGGCAATTTGCGCATTGCCTTCGTCATCGCCATAACGCGGCAGCGCTTCAACCGACGGAATATCTTCCAATTCGCGCTTGCCGGTTTCGATATTGAGATCGGCAAATTTCCGACCCGTTGACATAACGTTGCGTTCAAAACTGCCCACGAATTTGTTGTAATTATTCACCGCCGAGGACAGGCCACTGCCCACCGATTTCAGATGCTGCGCGGCCACGGCAATGCGGTCGTACATTTCCTTACCAAGCGCGCCAATCTGCTTGGCTTCGCGTGCGAGGCCCTCTTGCCGCCACACGCTGGCAACGGTGCGCGCAATTGCAACCAGATTGGTCGGCGTCGCCAACAACACCTTCTTATCAAAGGCAAAGTCCCACAATTGCGGTTCATGCTCGAGCGCAGCGGCCAGAAAATGTTCACCTGGGACAAACATAATCACATAATCGGGCGCGTCCTCAAACTGGTCCCAATAGGCTTTGCGCGACAGGCCATCGATATGGTTCTTCATCGACTGTGTGTGCCGCGTCATGGCGACGGCGCGGACTTCATCATCCACGGAGGCAAATGCGTCTTGGTAATCGTTCAAAGACACCTTGGCGTCGATAACCAACGTCCGCCCGCCCGGGACATGAATGATCGCGTCGGGCCGCAAGCGAAGGCCATCGCCTGCATCAATGCTGGTTTCGAGGTCAAAATCGACATGTTCAGATAGGCCGCAGCTTTCCAAAACATTCTTCAACTGCTGCTCGCCCCAGCGGCCCCGCGCTTTAGGCGCATTGCGCAACGAGTTCATCAGGCCAGAGGCAACGTTGGAAACACGCTCCTGCCCGAGGCGCATTTCACCAATCAGCCCCTTCAGATCGCCATAGGCTTCCGTGCGGTCTTTCTCGATTTTGCCGACTTGCTCTTCATATGCTTTCAGCTTTTCGCCAACCGGTCCCAAAAGCTGCTTCAACCGCTCTTCATTCTTTTCACCGGCCTGATGAAAACGTTCATCGGCGCGTTGAAGAAAGGCCGCTTGCGCTTCGCCCAACAGTTTTTGGCCAATCTCGCCAAACTGCGCCGACAAGGTTTCTTTAGCCTGACCCAGCGCAGCGATCTGCTCGTCAAAACCGCGCTCACGTTCTTCTAGGCTGGTTTCCAGACGCGCCAAACGGTCCTTTGCACTGTCCCGCTCAACCACGACCTGATCAAGCATGGACCGCAGTTGCACGGTGGTTTCCTGCCCCGCCCGGCTTTCACGCCCGCCTGCAAACCAGCCGAGGACAAGCCCGACCAACAAAGTAACCACAACGATGACAATGACAACTAACGGCTCCAACACAGCACTCCAAATATAGAACGAATGAGGAACATAGCCTATGACAGGCTTAGGTCAAGCGGCTTCGGTTTGCGCCCGCCGTGCCTTTTTTACGCGCGCATAGCTTATGGCGCTAAACGGCAGCAGCCCTGCATAAACTATTGTCGCCCCGATCATCGCAACCCAAGGGGCAGCAACCAAGGTCGCGGTAAACAAACCAACAAAGGCGAGAGCCATAAAGCGCAGGCTGCGGCGGACCTTAATCGACGACCAGCTGTAGGTGGCAACATTGGAAACCATCAAGACCGCGCACAGGAGCAACCATGGCCCAAGAAAGCGATAGTCACGCACCCATTCTGCACCGGTTTCGAACCAAATCATCATCGGCAGCAAGGCCAAAGCCGCGCCGGGCGGCGATGGGACGCCGGTGTTAAATCCCGCCAATTTATGGGGCTGGTCTTCGGTGTCGATGCGCGCATTAAAACGCGCAAGCCGCAGCGCAGCGCACAGCACAAAGAATACGGAGATGGTCCAGCCGAAGCGCGGCATATCCTGCAGCACCCACATGTACATGACCAGCGCCGGGGTCGCGCCGAAAGCAATCACATCGGACAGCGAATCCAGTTCCGCACCAAAGCGGCTTTCGCCTTTCAACATCCGCGCGATGCGGCCATCCATGACGTCAAGCACGCCTGCAATAACCATTGCGGCGACAGCATTTTCCCAGCGGCCCTGCATCGCAAACCATGTCCCCGAGAGGCCAGTGCACAATGCCAACGCAGTGATCGCATTTGGCGCGAGCGCCCGCAACGGAATGCCAGGGCGAGAGGGAAAATCGTTCATTAGTGTGCGACGGCAATCAAATCTTGGTCAACACCCAAGTCCGCAATAACCGTTTCGCCAGCAACGCAACGCTGCCCCTTAATGACGCGCGACGATGTTCCGTGCGGCAAATATACATCCACGCGGCTGCCAAAGCGGATAAGGCCGATACGTTGGCCGTTGGCAACGCTGTCACCTTCTTTCACAAAGGCAACAATACGGCGGGCGACAAGACCAGCGATTTGGGTAAAGCCGATACGCACGCCGTCGCTACGTTCCACAAGGAAGTGCTGACGCTCGTTTTCTTCGCTCGCTTTATCCAAGTCAGCGTTCAAAAACTTACCGGCGATGTACACAACGCGTTTGATCGTGCCGCGGATTGGCGTCCGGTTAATATGCACGTCAAACACGCTCATAAAGATGGAAACCCGGGTCATCGGCTGATCACCCAGACCGTCTGGCCCGCGCAATTCTGCTGGTGGCAGAACTTGTTCAATCAAGGTGACAAGGCCATCTGCTGGCGAAACCACAAAGCGGTCATCAATGGGTGTTGCACGGACTGGATCGCGAAAGAAAGCGAGTGTCCATATGGTCACTGCGCCCATGGGCCACGCGAGCGTCTCCCATGCCATAAATGCAAAGAACAGGGTGATACCAGCTGCGATCAGGCCAAATTTACGGCCTTCAGGGTGAACAGGTGGAAACGACCATTTCGCGACCCCCGTGCCCCGGTTTGTCAGTTCTTGTCTACTCATAGACTTTAGCTAGGGGATGACGGTGCATATGACAACCTTTGATGCCGTTTCCGGCAATTTCCGACAATTACGGTAGCCAGTTGAACATATGGCAGACTTTGCTATGGCACCGTTCAATATCAAGTCTCCCCAATGGAAAGTGCTTTCTGACATGGCAAAAATTAAGGTCAAAAATCCGGTTGTAGAACTCGATGGCGACGAAATGACTCGCATCATCTGGGAATGGATCAGGGAACGTCTCATCCTGCCATATCTCGATATTGACCTGAAATATTACGACCTTGGCATGGAATATCGCGACAAAACCAATGACAAGGTCACTGTTGATTCCGCCAACGCCATTCGCGAATTCGGCGTCGGCGTAAAATGCGCGACCATCACACCAGATGAAGCACGTGTGGAAGAGTTCGGCCTGCAGAAAATGTGGAAGTCGCCAAACGGCACCATCCGCAATATTTTGGGCGGCGTTGTTTTCCGTGAACCCATCGTCATCGAAAATGTACCGCGCCTTATTCCGGGCTGGACGGACCCTATCGTGATCGGCCGCCATGCCTTTGGTGACCAGTATCGCGCGACCGATTTCCTCGTTCCTGGACCCGGCACATTGCGTCTCGTGTGGGACGGCGACGATGGCCAAAAAATTGACGAAGAAGTTTTCCGTTATCCATCACCGGGCGTTGCGCTTGCGATGTACAATCTCGACGATTCGATTCGTGATTTTGCCCGCGCTTCACTGAACTATGGCGTAACCCGCGAATGGCCCGTGTATCTGTCGACCAAGAACACCATCCTGAAATATTATGATGGCCGCTTTAAGGACCTTTTCCAAGAAGTGTACGAAGCCGAATTTGCCGAAAAGTTCAAAGCGCTTGGTATTGTGTACGAGCATCGCTTGATCGATGACATGGTTGCATCGGCGCTGAAGTGGTCGGGCAAGTTCATCTGGGCCTGCAAAAACTATGATGGCGATGTGCAATCCGACCAAGTCGCTCAAGGATTCGGTTCGCTTGGATTGATGACGTCAATTCTGATGACACCAGATGGCAAGACCGTTGAAGCCGAAGCCGCACATGGCACGGTAACGCGCCATTACCGCCAGCATCAGCAGGGCAAGGCAACATCGACCAACCCGATTGCGTCGATTTTTGCATGGACCGGCGGTCTGAAATTCCGTGGCAAGTTTGACGAAACACCTGAAGTGACGCGCTTTGCCGAAACGCTTGAAGAAGTGTGCATCCAGACCGTTGAAGATGGCCACATGACAAAGGATCTCGCGATCCTCATTGGTCCAGACCAGGCATGGATGACGACCGAGCAGTTCTTTGAACAGGTTCGCGCCAACCTCGAAATCAAAATGGGCAGCTGGCAGTAACAGCAAGCGCATAATTACAACAAAGCGCGGGGGGCGACCTCCGCGCTTTTTTATTGTCTTGTCCTTCCCTTTTCATGCGGCATTGGCGTACAAAGTGCACATGGCAGGTGAACTACACAGCGAAAGCATAAGCGATCTGCTCGTCATTCTGGGCGCGGCTGGAATCGTCATCCCGGCCTTCGCCCGTTTTCGCATCACGCCGATTATCGGTTTCATCTTGGTGGGGATAATGGTCGGCCCCATGGGCCTCGGCACTTTGGTCGAACGCTATCCATTGCTTGAATGGGTAACCATTACCAATCCAGAGGCCATTGGCCCCATTGGCGAATATGGCATTATCTTATTGCTGTTCACGATAGGGCTTGAACTGTCCTTTCGGCGATTGTGGAAGATGCGGCGTCTGGTTTTTGGCGTGGGCGCGGCGCAATTGTTCGGTGCGGGGCTCATCATTGCTGCGGGGCTTTTGCTATTTGGCTATAACCTGACGGCGGCGATTGGCATCGGCATTGCGCTGGCGCTTTCATCGACTGCGCTGGTGCTGCCGATTTCGGGCACGCATTCTGCCGTTGGCAAATCGGCCCTTGGGATGTTGCTTTTCGAAGATCTTGCGATCGTCCCGATCATCTTCGTCCTGGGGGCGCTGGCTCCACAAGCGGGTTCGGATTCGTGGGAGGGCATTGTTACTGTTCTCTGGCAGGGCACATTGGTGATCGTCGGCATGCTTGTGCTTGGCCGCTTCTTCCTGCCCCGCTTGTTCGGACAGGCCGCGCGCACCAAAAGCCCTGAGCTATTTGTGTCGGTCAGCCTGCTGGTGGTGATCGTGGCAAGCCTCGCGACGGGTGCGGTTGGCCTTTCGCCCATCGTCGGCGCAATGATCGCGGGCCTGTTAATCGCCGAGACGGACTATCACACCGAAGTCGCCGTCATGACCGCGCCGTTCAAGGGGTTGGCGCTGGGTGTGTTTCTGATCAGCATCGGCATGCAAGTCGATCTGCGCTTTGTCACGGCCAATTGGGCAGCGTTGGTCGGTGCCGTTGCCAGCGTCATTCTGATAAAGGCGGCGGTTACCGCAGGCCTGCTGAAGCTGAACGGCGCACGCACGGGGACCGCGACCGAGACAGGCGTTCTTATGGGAAGCCCATCCGAAACCACGCTCATTGTGTTAGGCGCAGCCGGCGCGGCGCAGATTATTGACGCTGCGACCATCAATTTCTGGCAAGTCGCAACCGCGATTGGCTTAACCATCACGCCGATATTGGCACGCATCGGCCACGACATGGCGCGCCGAATTGAACTGCGCGAGACCGACGACGAGATATATGAGCAAGACCCGGCACAGGAACCGCGTACGGTTGTCATTGGCTTTGGCCGGGTCGGTCATTTGGTGGCCGACATGCTGACGAAGCATGGGCAGCCTTATGTTGCGGTTGAATCCAATGTGGATGCGGCCACAGCGGCGCGGCGCGGTGGGTATAAAGTTATCTTTGGCGACATCTCACGACCCGAAACATTGGACAAGCTAAGCCTTGGCCACGCAAAGGCGATTATTCTGACCATGGACCAACCGGTGCTGGCCGAACATATCGTCAAGCGCGTCCGCCAGTGGTTGCCGGATATTACCATCGTTACGCGCGCCCGCGATGCAGACCATGCCGCACGCCTGTATCAGGCCGGGGCAACCGACGCCGTTCCCGAAACGCTGGAAAGCTCGCTTCAGCTATCGGAAGCCGTGCTTGTCGACCTCGGCGTGGCCATGGGCCCCGTGATCGCATCGATCCACGAAAAGCGCGACGAATTCCGGCGGCAGATTAAAGAAGCCGGCGGCCTCGACGAGGCCCCCAAGCTCAAGCTTACGTCTTAACCCGCAATCTTTGCTTTAATGGCATCCAATGCCGCCTGCGCCAGCTCAGCACCAGCTGGACCGCCGCCTTGTGCCATGTCGGGACGTCCACCGCCACCTTGGGCGCCCATCGCCTCGGTCGCAGCGCGAACGAGGTCTGGAGCGGTCAACGTGGCGTGGAGCGCGGGTGAGACCGCGACAACGACGGTGTTGCTGTTCTCATTCGCCGCGATGATGGCGACGATGCCGCTGCCAATGGCTTTCATCTGGTCATCGGCCAAACCGCGCAGGGCTTTTGGTTCAATACCATTGATGACTTGGCCCATGAATGTGACATCACCGATTGTTTCGGCTTCTGCCTTGGGACCACTGCCACCGGACAATGCGAGCGCGGTTTTGGCTTCGGAGAGTTCTTTCTCCATCCGCTTGCGTTCGCTCATCAATGTTTCAATACGCACGCCGACTTCATCAGGCGCGGTTTTCAGCATTGCGGCGACATTCTTCAACTGTGTTTCGCGGCCAACAAGCCACAGGCGTGCGGCCTCTCCGGTCAATGCTTCGATACGGCGGATACCGCTTGCGACGGCGCCTTCGGACACGATCGTGAACAAGGCAATGTCACCCAATGCGTTGACATGCGTGCCACCGCACAGTTCGAGCGAATAATGCGTGTCATCGGTCTTGCCCATCGTCAGCACGCGGACTTCCTCGCCATATTTCTCGCCAAACAAAGCAAGCGCACCCGCAGCGACCGCGTCATCGGGAGTCATCAAACGCGTGGTTACAGCCTGATTTCCACGGATTTGCGCGTTCACATCGGCTTCAATCATCGCAATTTCATCAGCCGTCACCGCCTGATTATGCGAAAAGTCGAACCGCAGACGATCCGGTGCAACAAGGCTGCCCTTTTGCGTCACATGGCTGCCCAGTCGTTCACGCAATGATGCGTGCAGCAAATGGGTTGCGCTATGGTTGGCGCGCAGCGAGTCACGGCGGATTGTATCGATTTTCAAGGTGACAAAGTCGCCGACCTTGATCTCGCCCGTTCCAATCGTCACCTGATGGGCATGCAAACGTCCAAGCGGCTTTGCGGTGTCAGTTACTTCACCGCGCATGTTGGTGCTTGAAATAACGCCAGCGTCGCCCATCTGGCCGCCGCTTTCGCCATAAAATGGCGTTTGGTTGGTGATGACGGTCACGGTGTCATTTGCCACAGCAGACTGCACTTCAACGCCATCGTTGACGAGGGCAACGACTTGCCCCTCGCCTTCATTGGCTGCGTACCCGGTAAACTCGGTCGAACCAACGCGTTCGGCGATGTCGAACCAGACGTCGTCCGATGCCTTGGCGCCGGAACCCTTCCATGCGGCACGCGCCATGGCCTTTTGATTGTTCATCGCGGTTTCAAAACCGGCCTGATCAATGCCCAAGCCCTGCGCACGCAACGCATCTTCGGTTAGGTCATATGGAAAGCCATATGTGTCATAAAGCTTGAACGCGGTATCGCCGGCAAGGATATCGCCGGGCTGCATACCCGTGGTCGCTTCATCAAGCAGCTTGATACCCTTGTCCAGCGTACGGCGGAACTGGGTTTCTTCCTGCTTCAACGTTGCTTCAATCATCGGTTGCGCGCGAAGCAATTCGGGATAGGCCGCGCCCATTTCAGCGGCGAGGCTGCCCACCAAACGGTGCATCAACGGCTCTTTTGCGCCAAGGATGTGCGCATGGCGCATGGCGCGGCGCATGATGCGGCGCAGAACATAGCCGCGACCTTCGTTCGACGGCATGACACCGTCGGCCAACAGGAAGCTGGTCGAGCGCAAATGGTCGGCAATCACGCGGTGGCTGGCCATTTGGTCGCCCTGCGCCTTGGTACCGGTCAGCTCTTCCGACGCATTGATCAGCGCCTTGAACGTGTCGGTGTCGTAATTGTCGTGCACGCCCTGCATGACCGCCGCGATGCGCTCAAGACCCATGCCGGTATCGATCGACGGCTTTGGCAACGGCACATCGGTGCCGTCATCCTGCCGCTCGAACTGCATGAACACGAGGTTCCAGATTTCGACAAAACGGTCGCCATCTTCATCCGGGCTTCCGGGAGGGCCGCCAAAGATATGGTCGCCATGGTCATAGAAAATTTCGCTGCACGGACCGCATGGCCCCGTGTCGCCCATCGACCAGAAGTTATCGTTCGTCGCAATACGGATAATGCGTTCTTCAGGAAGGCCCGCAATCTTGCGCCACAGGTCGAACGCCTCGTCATCGGTATGGTAAACCGTCGTCGTTAGGCGCGATGGATCAAGACCCCATTCCTTGGTCAGCAATGTCCACGCATGGGTAATCGCCTGTTCTTTAAAGTAATCGCCGAACGAGAAGTTGCCGAGCATTTCAAAGAATGTGTGGTGGCGCGCCGTGTAGCCGACATTGTCCAAATCATTATGCTTGCCGCCCGCACGCACGCATTTCTGGCTTGAAGCTGCACGCGGCGTTTCGCGGCTTTCAAGGCCCGTAAATACGTTTTTAAACGGTACCATGCCGGCATTGACGAACATCAATGTCGGGTCATTGTAAGGCACGAGTGGCGCGGACGAGACTATGTCGTGCTGAGCAGCACCGAAATAATCAAGGAACCCGCGGCGAATATCATTGGTCGATGTCATAACGAAAGCGACTTAGGGAACGACTCGCCGCCCTGCAAGCCGGATATGCACTTTGCCGCTCCATCAGGCATAAGCGTAGGGTCCGCCCTTTTCGAGCGCGCGCTGAAATGCGGGCCGTGCGTGGATTGATTCCACAAATTTGGTGAGATTCGGGCGGTTGACGGCACGGCCCATTTTAACGGCGGCCTCCGCTGGAAAGCTCAACATGATATCGGCGCCGCTCATCGTATCACCCACAAACCATCCGCTGGCGTTCAAGCCATCCTCCATGAACTGGAAATGGCTTTCCAATTGTTCGTTAATGCGCGGGTGCAGCGGCGCGGCGGCTTCGCCCAAACGGGCCGTGTACAGGTTGAGCAAAATCGGCGTCATCGCCGAACCTTCGGCAAAATGCAGCCACTCAAGGTAACGGATATGTTGATCTGTCCCACGTGGTGGCACCAGATGTGCGCCGTTATGACGTTCACACAGATATTCGACGATGGCCCCTGATTCAAAAACGACATTGCCGGCGTCTTCTATCATCGGTGACTTACCCAAAGGATGTAATTTCAACAGCGCCTCGGGCGCAAGATTGGTCACGGCATCGCGTTGGTGGTGCACAATTTCATACGGCACGTTCAATTCTTCGAGGAGCCACAAAATACGTTGCGACCGCGAATTGTTCAAATGGTGCACTGTGATGGTCATGGTTATTCTCCTGAATGATTTTGATAGATACGCGCGGCGATTTCCCGAACCAGCTTGGCCCCGACGATTGCCGTAACATCGTTGACGTCGCGGTCGGGATTAAGTTCCACGACATCCGCGCCGACAATTGCTGCATTCTGTCGGGCAAGTATCGAAAGGACTTCGCGCACCGTCAAGCCACCCGGCTCCGGATGTGCCACACCCGGCGCCTCCGACGGATCAAGGCCATCGAGATCAAAGCTGATGTAGAGCGGCCCTTCAAGAACGGGAACATGCTCCGGCGAGAAGTTCAGCATCGGGAGTATTTCAACGCCATAACGCTCCGCCTGTTCGCGGCAATGCCGGTTCAGCGTCCGAATACCGACTTGAACAATGCGCTTGGCATGGCCGGCTTCCAATATGCGGGCAAATGGCGATGCATGGCTGCGCGGATTGCCTTCAAAATTGGCATAAATGTCGGGGTGCGCATCGAAATGCAAAATGTTGAGCGGACCATGACGCGCCGCCAGAGTCGCAACCACCGGATATGTTACCGAATGATCGCCACCCATCAGCAGAGGAACCGCTCCCGCGTCCATCGCGTCAGCCACCGCCTTTACGATAAGCGCGTCATCAGCCGCGGCATCCACGTCCAAAAGCGGCACATCGCCGCGATCGATCAGCGCGATGTCGGTTCCTATTTCAAGGCCGCACTCGGTCAATAGGTTACCGCGATCGCTAAATATCGCATGGCGAATTGCCGCCGGTGCAGCCGCTGCGCCACGTTCGAAAGAACTGTTTTGATCTGTGGGCAAGCCAATCAGGTGAATCTGCAAAGTCATTGATGCAGTTGTGCCGTAGTCACCCTGCCTGTCAAGAAGTCAGCGGCGCGCGCGACACTTCATATATCTGTGCACGGCAAAACAAAGTGACCCGCCCCGGGGTGGACCAGGACGGGTCGAAAGCAGCGGCCTCAGGCAAGGCCGCGCTTGTTCCTATATTTTTTAAACGTCGTCTTCCACGTCAGGCCCTGTCATAAGGACTTCAGCGACTTCTTCGGTCTTACCGCGGATGGCGGCTTCCAACCGTGCCGCAACTTCAGGATTTTCCGTGAGATAGCTTTTTGAATTCTCACGACCCTGCCCAATACGGATCGAGTCATAGCTGAACCAGCTACCGGACTTTTCGACAATTCCAGCCTTCAGGCCCAGATCCAAAAGCTCCCCGGTCTTGGAAATACCTTCGCCATACATGATGTCGAATTCGACCTGCTTGAAAGGTGGAGCCACCTTGTTTTTCACAACCTTCACGCGGGTCGTGTTGCCCACAATATCTTCGCCAGACTTAATCTGACCCGTGCGACGAATATCCAAACGGACCGACGCATAGAATTTCAACGCATTACCGCCCGTGGTCGTTTCGGGCGAACCGTACATCACACCGATTTTCATACGGATCTGGTTGATGAAAATCACCATGCAGTTCGACCGGCTGATTGAACCTGTAATTTTGCGAAGCGCCTGGCTCATCAAACGGGCTTGCAAACCGACATGGCTGTCGCCCATTTCACCTTCGATTTCGGCGCGCGGCACAAGTGCAGCAACCGAGTCGATAACCAAAATGTCGACTGCGTTAGAACGCACCAGCGTATCTGCAATCTCAAGTGCTTGCTCACCCGTGTCGGGCTGCGACACGATGAGGTTATCAATATCGACACCCAATTTCTTCGCATAGCCCGGATCCAGCGCATGCTCTGCATCGATAAATGCCGCCGTACCGCCTGCCTTCTGCGCCTCTGCAATTGCATGCAGAGTCAGCGTGGTCTTACCCGAGCTTTCTGGTCCATAAATTTCAATGACCCGTCCCTTAGGTAGGCCGCCAATGCCAAGCGCAATATCCAGGCCAAGCGAGCCTGTAGACACTGCATCAATAGCAATAGCCTCACGACTACCCAGCTTCATCGCCGAGCCTTTACCGAAGGCGCGATCAATCTGCGCGAGCGCCGCTTCCAACGCCTTTTCACGTTCCGAACTTTTCATACCGTTTGCCTGATTCCCATCGACCATTTTAAGACTTGCTGCCATTTTTCCACTCCTTTAGCGTCATGCCTGTTCCGGAACATCATCCGGAATAACCATTATGTACACCTTCTGTTCCAAAAGAACAAGAGCGGAACAAAATTATTTATGCGTTTATTTTCAATACCTAAACTAATTAGCCTTCACGAGAGCATCGTGGACCGCTTCCGCAATTTGCTGAACTGAAAATGGCTTAGCAAGGAACGACACATTGTCGAGGCTGATCGTCTCGCGCAACTGCTCCTCTGCGTAACCGGACATGAACAACAGGCGGATGTCGCCATATGTCTCGCGCAAATTGCGTGCCATTGTCGGGCCATCCATATTGGGCATGACGACGTCCGAGACGATGAGGTTGCGAGCGCCAATACCGCCAGCTGACGCACATCCAGCTTGGCGGACTGGTCCATGTCCCCGCCAAATATCTGGAATTGGGTCGGCGGGGATATCTTGTTCAAAGCGGCTCCTTACCAGATGCGAACGCGGTCCTCAGGCTTGAGGTACAATTGCCCGTCTGCTTTTGGCTGGAACGCATCGTACCATTTGTCAAGATTGCGCACGACCCACGCGCGTTGTTCCGACGGGCTGTGCGGGTCGGTTATCAAGCGCTGACGCAAATTTGCCTCACGATAATTGCTGCGCCCTAGCTGCGCCCAGCCAAGGAAAAAGCGCTGATCGCCGGTCATTCCGTCAATCACCAACCCAGTTGCGGACCGTCTTTAGCGGGCTCTTGCGTGGCAGCTGTGCGCGAAAGCTGGTGTGGCAAAAGGCTAAAAAAGCTTATCCACGAGACGCAATTGACTTCGACCGGCGTCGCCACTTGGCGCTTATCCGCCAGCGCCAAAACCATGCCGAGAGCACATAACCGATCAGCGCTGCTGCGATGGATATGATCGCAAGCCCTGCGACGCCTTGGACAAGCGCCAAAGGTGCTTCGTTCCAGACATAATCACCCCACGCGGAAAGCGGCGCCGATGTCTCGATAAGTTGATAAAAATGGCCGGAGCCATTGTTCAACCGCAGCACCGATTCACCGACATACACCGACCCAAGCAAAATGAATGGCGTTGTGGCCGGCATGCTCAGGAACGTCATCGCCGCGCCGATGGGGATATTTGCCCGAAATGGCAGCGCCAGCAGCGCGACACCAGCGATCTGGACACCCGGTATCAAAAGGAAAATCCCGACCAACAGGCCAAGAGCTACACCCCGGGGGACGGAGCGCCGTGTAAAGCGCCAGAGGGCGGGATGAAACACGCGCTGCGCAAACGGCCGCAGAAAGCGGCTGCGTTCAAAGCTGTCGCGCGTGGGGGCTTGCCTGTGCAACCAGGTATCAAACTTACTCATCCACGGTCGCGCATAATGCGTCCTTGCTCACGCTTCCAATCCCGTTCTTTCTCGGTAGCACGCTTATCAGGTGCTTTTTTGCCCTTTGCCAACGCCAATTCCACTTTCGCCCTGCCGCGTCCATTGAAATAAATCGACAGAGGCACAAGCGTCATGCCCTGCCGCATCACCGCGCCATGCAGCTTGTTTATTTCGCGCTCGTTCAACAGCAATTTTCTGGGCCGCTTTGGTTCGTGGTTAAACCGGTTTCCATGGCTGAATTCGGGGATATTTGCGTTAATTAACCAAATCTGATCATCGCGAACTTCTGCATAGCTTTCGGCGATGGACCCTTCACCAAAACGCAAAGATTTTACTTCCGTACCGGTCAGGACAATTCCGGCCTCATATTTGTCATCGATATGAAAATCATAACGGGCGCGCCGGTTTTCGGCGACCGTTTTGACTTTGTTGAATGCTTCGGGCTTTGGACGCGTCATTAAATAAGCCCTGCATTCTCCAAGGCGGCATCAACCTGACGACGGCTCGCCTCGCTTGGCGGGGTCATTGGCAAACGCAACTCGGTTGGGAAACCGTCGATGACGCGTGACAACGCATATTTAACTGGACCCGGCGATGCGTCAGAAAACAACGCTAAATGAAGTGGATACAGCTTATCATTCAGTTGACGTGCCAAGTTATAGTCACCCGATGCACATGCTGCCTGAAATTCTGCACATAATTTCGGCGCAACATTCGCAGTAACCGAAATGCACCCGCGCCCGCCAGCCGCATTGAACGCAAGCGACTGTTCGTCGACGCCCGAAAGCAAGCAGAAATCAGGTCCGCAAGCCAACCGATGGTCCGTGACGCGTGGCATGTCACCACTTGCATCCTTGATGCCGATCACCGTCGGCAACTGCGCAAGGCGGGCAACCGTTTCCGGCTTGATGTCCGTCACGGTACGCGCAGGCACATTGTACAGCACGATAGGCAGGTCGTTCTTCTTGGTCATCGCTTCGAAATGCGCATAAATGCCCTCTTGGTTGGGGCGGTTATAATAAGGCGCGACAACCAGTCCGGCAGCCGCACCGCTTTTCTTTGAAAAGTTAAGATGGAGAATGGCGTTATTGGTGTCATTCGACCCACAGCCGGCAATAACGGGTACGCGCCCGGCGGCTTGCTCAATACACACTTCGATCACGCGATGATGCTCTGCGTTTGACAGCGTTGACGCCTCACCGGTCGTCCCGGCGGGCACCAGCGCGCTTGATCCTTGGTCGATTTGCCAATCGATCAACGCACGAAAATGCTTTTCGCTAAACGCTCCGTCGCAAAAAGGAGTCACTAGAGCCGGTATCGATCCCGAAAACATAGCATTACACTTTCAATCTGCGCCATATAGGCCGCTAAGGGCTATATAGTCGTTCGTTCAGCACCTGATAAGGATGGGGCACATAATATGTCCAGCATGGTAAAGCATCTCATTTCGGCATCTATGCTGATAATTCCGTTTTCGACCGCTGTGGCGGCCCAACAAAGTGATGGCATAACGTGGCAGCGCGGTACGGGGGAAGCCCCTGCTGCTGCGCCCACTGCGCAAATGCCTCAGGCCCCGGCGGTGCAATATGACCCAAGCGAGGGCCAAGTCCCTGCCGCGTTGCAGCGCTGGAAAATGCTTAGCGCATCAGGCAATTTCAGCTTTGGCGAATATGCGTCATTTTTGATGCGCTATCCCGATTGGCCAAATAGCGATGAGATGCGCAAGAACGCAGAACAGGCGATCAATCCGCTGTCATTGTCGCCCAGTCAGGTTGTGGCCTTTTTTGACCGCTTACCCCCCCTCACCAACGCGGGGCGCGCAAGGTTCGCAATTGCACTCGACGCATCGGGCGATAAATCGCGTGCGGAAGCACAAGCGCGCGCGGCATGGCGCGGCGGTGCCCTTAATGATGACGACGAAGCACGTATGTTCCGCATCGCCGGCAAGTATTTTACGTCCGCTGACCATGACGCCCGCGTTGACCGCTTGCTATGGTCGGGCTCAACCCGTGGCGCAGAACGCTGGATAGCCTACACATCTCCGCAACGTCGCCCCGCCTTTATTGCCGCGCTTGCCACGCGCCTGAAGGCCGCTGATGCCAGTCAAAAGGTTCTGGACGCTGGATCATTGGCCAATAGTGAAGCAAGCTTAATCGCGGCCAGAGCAGACTTTATGCGGTCCTCCGGCAACAGCATCGGTGCGCGCGAATTGCTGGCGAACCGCGCCAATCTTGCTGCGCCGGCACCTGTTCTGAAGGACTGGTATCAATTGCTGCTGACGCATGCGCAGGCAGCCGCGAAGGACGGCCAATATGACGTCGCGTACCGCATAGCGTCACGCGTTGACGACGCAACGCCGCGCGGACTTTTCATGATCGATCAAGATATCACCACACGCGATCGCTATACCAGCCTGACATGGCTTGCTGGCATGACGGCGATGGAAAGGCTTGGCCGCCCTGGTGATGCCGTTGCGATGTTCGAACGTTATGCGTCCGCTGCGAAATCGGCGCAAACCCGATCAAAGGGTTTACACTTTGCTGGCAAAGCCGCAGCAAAGGCCGGAGATCAAGCGGCGGCCACCCGCCATCATGAACAAGCCGCGGCTTATTATGAGAGCTTTTTTGGCCAGTTGTCGCTTGAACAGCTCCGGCGCCCCCTGCCCCCAGTACCGCGCATCACCCCCGCCGCACCCGTTTTGGCGGAGGGAGGTGTTCCGGCAGTCTATTTGGCCGCAGCCCTCGCCCCCAAATATGGTAGTTGGAAGGACCAAAGCAATTTCTTCAGGGCCATTGCCCGAAATGCCAAGGACCCGAATGATTTTGCCACAGCCATTGGTCTTTCCCAGAAATTGGGCCGCCCCGATCTGGCGGTGATGGCGGGTCGCAGTGCCCGATCAGCAGGCATTCCCGAACTTTTGGGAAACAGCTACCCAACGGTCAATGTTCCCGCCGCGCATCACCAAACATGGACGCTTGCCCATGCAATCATGCGGCAGGAAAGCCAGTTTGACCGGGCAGCCGTCAGCCACGCAGGTGCGCGCGGCCTGATGCAGCTGATGCCTGGCACCGCGCGCGAAACATCGGGCAAAATCGCGATGGCATATCGCCCCGAAGCGCTGACGGTCGATACAGATTACAACATCGCCCTTGGCGCGACATATATCGAACGCATGCTGAATTATTTTGACGGAAGCTATCCCCTTGCCATCGCGGCGTATAATGGCGGCCCCGGCAATGTGAACAAATGGCTGAAGGCTTATGGTGACCCGCGCACGGGCAGCATCGGCATGATGGAATGGATCGAAAAAATCCCGCTGAGCGAGACACGCGATTATGTTTACCGCGTGCTGGAAAATGCGGTGATGTACGATCATCTCCACCCCGAACGCGCGCGCGTGCGATCGGCAACGCCGCTCAGCACTTATCTGGGCAAATCAACCCCGGGGTGACATAGAGGCGCTATGGAGCGCACAAACCCGATTACCCCTGCCGGATTCGCAGCCTTGCGCGCGCGCTATGAACAATTGTTCGCTATCGAACGGCCAGCGGTTGTTGAAATCGTCCATTGGGCGGCAGGCAATGGCGACCGAAGCGAGAATGGCGACTATATTTACGGACGGCAGAAACTGCGCGCAATCGACCGTGAACTCGGCCAGCTTTCCAAGAAAATGAAAGTTGGGAAGGTCCTCGACCCGTCAAAGCAGGAAGACCGCGACCGCGTATTTTTCGGCGCAACCGTTACCTTGGCCGATATCGACGACGTGGAGCGAATCGTTACTTTGGTCGGCGACGACGAGGCAGACGCAAGCCATGGCCGCATCGGATGGAACGCGCCACTGGCCCGCGCCCTGCGCGGTGCGCGCGTGGGCGATGTCAAAACGGTAACCTTGCCAACCGGCCCCAAAGAATGGGAAGTCGTCGGGATTGCTTATCCAATAGGGGAATAGCCGAATGTCTTTTCGGCCAACGCAGCAATCTCTGGTTTGGGATCAGGGAAATCTTGCGGAACGCTTGCCTCAAGCGATTCCACAACATGCTTTAGTGCAGCGATCCGTGCCGCTTTCTGGTTATTGCCATCGATAACGGTCCATGGTGCCCAGCGCGTATGGGTGCGCTTAAACATGTCCGCTAGCGCATCCATATACTCGCTACGCCGTTCGCGATTTCGAAAGTCCTCTGCGGTCACTTTCCAGCGCTTGGCGGGATCTCCGAGCCGCTCCATCAACACCTTATCCTGCGTTTCCTGTGTGACGTGGAAGAACAGCTTAATGATTTTCGTACCGATTTCGCCCTGTCGCGACTCAAACTCATTAATCTCGTCATAGCCGCGCCGCCATTCTGCCTCGCTGCAGAATTTTTCAACGCGTTCGACCAGCACACGCCCATAATGGCTGCGGTCCCATATGCTGATTTCCTGACTTCCGGGCAGCTTGTTCCAAAAGCGCCAGAGGAAGTGCTTGTCCTTTTCCTCTGCCGTGGGCGCTGAAACGGGATAGACATGATAATAGCGCGGATCGAGCGTCGCCGTCATGTGCTTGATTGCGCCGCCCTTGCCAGCCGCATCCCACCCTTCAATCACGATCAGCGTGCGCGCATTGTGCAATATGTGCAGCGACTGCAGCCGCGAAAGACGGCCCTGCAGCGCTTTCAGGTCCTCATCGTAGGCACCTTCGTATTTTTCACCGGACTCATAATTTGAAAGATCAATCGCCATAGGGCGATTGCAGCACCTATTCAGCCGCTATACAAGACAAAGCAAAACGCTGTCCCCAAAAGGGACAGCGTAATGGCGTCGGCCTATGCTTTACGATGAAGCTTTGGGCGGCTGTTCCACGACGCGAATGTTCAACTCGCGCAATTGCTTATGCTCGGCAGGTGACGGTGCGCCCATCAGCAAATCTTCCGCACGCTGGTTCATCGGGAACAAGGTGATTTCGCGCAGATTCTGCACACCGCACAACAACATGACCATCCGGTCAACGCCAGCGGCCATGCCGCCATGTGGTGGGGCACCATATTGGAATGCCCGGTACATGCCGCCAAAACGATCCTCAACATCAGCCTGCGTCAGGCCAGTCAGTTCAAACGCCTTCACCATCAGATCGGGATGCTGGTTCCGGATGGAGCCCGAGGCGAGCTCATAGCCGTTACAGACCATATCATATTGATAGGCTTTGATGGTGAGCGGATCCTGCGTCTGAAGCGCTTCGAGACCGCCTTGTGGCATCGAAAACGGGTTGTGGGCAAAATCGACCTTCTTGTCTTCCTCGCTCCATTCGTAAAACGGGAAATCGATGATCCAGCAAAAGCGAAATGCGTCTTTTTCAATGAGATCAAGCTGCTCACCCGTGCGTGTGCGCGCGGCACCCGCCAGCTTGGCAGCTTGCTCTTCCTTGCCCGCTGCAAAGAAGCAACCATCGTCGGGACCAAGCCCAATGGCGTCGTACAGCGCCTGCATACCTTCGTCGCCGTGGTTCTTGGCAATGGGGCCGCCAAATTCGCCAGCCTTGCGGGTGACGTAGCCCAAGCCAGCATGGCCTTCGCTGCGTGCCCATTCATTCATGTCGTCAAAGAATTTGCGGCTCTTCTCCGCTGTCTTTGGCGCAGGGATAGCGCGGACAACGCCGCCGCCTTCGACGATGCGTTCAAACAGGCCAAAGCCCGATTTGGTGAAATGGCTGGTCACGTCATGAATGATCAGCGGGTTGCGCAAATCGGGCTTGTCCGTGCCGTAATCCAGCATTGCCTTAGCATGCGGAATACGTGGGAATTGGCCAGCAGGCGTGACGGTTTTGCCATCAGCGAATTTTTCAAACACGCCAGCCATTACTGGCTCCATCGTGTCCCAAACTTCTTCCTGTGTGACGAAGCTCATTTCCAGATCGAGCTGATAAAATTCGCCCGGCAAACGGTCAGCGCGCGGGTCTTCATCGCGGAAGCATGGTGCAATTTGGAAATAGCGGTCAAAGCCAGCGACCATCAGCAACTGTTTATACTGCTGCGGCGCTTGTGGCAGCGCGAAGAATTTGCCCGGGTGAATGCGGCTTGGCACGAGGAAATCGCGCGCTCCTTCAGGGCTGGATGCCGTCAGGATGGGCGTTGAATATTCGGTAAAGCCTATATCTTCCATACGGCGGCGCGTTTCGCGAATGATCTGCGTGCGCTTGACGATATTCGCGTGCAGCGTTTCGCGGCGCAAATCGAGGAACCGGTATTTCAGGCGGGTTTCTTCTGGATATTCCTGCTCACCAGCAACGGGCAAAGGCAGTTCTTCCGACTTGCTGAGCACAACGACATTGCGCGCGAAAACTTCGATTTGACCCGTGGGCAGATTGGCGTTCACGGTGGCGGCACTGCGCGCCTTTACATCGCCATCAATGGTGACAACGCTTTCAAGGCGCAATGCTTCGAGGATTGGCAATGCGGGGCTGTCGCTATCGGCGACAATCTGCGTCATGCCGTAATGGTCGCGCAAATCGACGAACAAAACGCCGCCATGGTCGCGCTTACGATGGACCCAGCCAGATAGGCGTACGGTTTCCCCCACGTGGGAATCGCGAAGTTCGGCGCATTTGTGCGTGCGATAAGCGTGCATTGTTCACTCAATTCAAAAAATCTGTGGAAAGGCCGCCTAACAACCGTGCAGGGGCACTTTGTCAAGTCGGGAATGGGTGCTACGGCGATGCGCAATGCAGATTCATCCACTCATCTCCGACAGCAAACGCCTCGCAGAATTGTGCGCACGCCTTGCAAAATCCCCATTTGTTGCAGTTGATACCGAATTTATGCGGGAAAACACTTATTATCCGGATCTGTGCCTCGTGCAGCTGGCGGACACGCATGAGGCGGCGGCGATTGACCCAAAGGCCGAGGGGCTGGACCTCACGCCAATGCTCGATCTTTTGTGCGCGAATGACGAGGTCCTGAAAGTCTTTCATGCCGGTGGGCAGGACATTGAAATATTTTTCAACCTGACGGGCAAAACGCCCTACCCCATGTTCGACACCCAAATCGCGGCCATGGCGCTGGGTCAGGGTGAACAAATTGGCTATTCGAACCTTGTCGATCTGTGGATGGGCATTCAACTCGACAAAGGCGCGCGATTTACAGATTGGTCGCGCCGTCCGCTCGACAAACGGCAAATCGATTATGCGATTGCCGACGTCACGCATTTATCGGCGATATTTCCAATGATGCTGGAAAAGCTGAAGCTCACGGGCCGTGGCGCTTGGCTAAATGACGAGATGGAGCGCATTTCAGACGCGGCCAACTATCGCAATGATCCCGAAAATGCGTGGTCCCGGATAAAGGTGCAATCGCGTAAGCCCGACGTTCTGGGCCGGCTTCAGGCCATGGCGGCATGGCGCGAAAAGGAAGCGCAGCGTAAGAACATCCCGCGCGGGCGCATCATGAAAGACGAAACGCTGGCCGATATTGCGGCGCATCCGCCCAAGTCGCAGGCGGATTTGCCCAAGGTGCGTGGACTATCCCCTGCTTGGCGCGACAATGACATTGGCGCGCGGTTGATCGCCGTTATCGAAGCAAGTCAGCCCATGGCGCGCGACGACATGCCTGACCGCGGCAGATCGTCGCCCGGCGGCGGCAAAGACGGATCGCTTGTCGCGGACCTGTTGAAGCTGTTGCTCAAAATTCGTTCCCGCGAAATCAATGTCGCGCCGCGCCTCATCGTCCGGACCGAGGAACTGGAACGGTTGGCTGCGGGTGAGCGCGAAGACCTAGAAGTCCTGACCGGGTGGCGGTTTGAACAGTTCGGCCGCGATGCGCTTGATCTGGTCGAAGGCAGGCTGGCGTTCGCAGTGGTGAACGGGAAATTGAAAATGACCCACACCCAAGAAGAAGAGATGGTCCGCTAATAGGGCGATCTACGACGTCGTAGGTTCGAATTAGCTTTCGAGTATCTTCTTTACCAAGCTGAGATTGACCGGAGCATTTTCCGCCAGCGCCAGTGCGTTTGCGGACCGTGCAAATTTTTCGATTGCACCATAACTCCGCTCAATCCGGCGCTTTACGTAGCTTAAAGCATCCATGCTGATTGCAGCCCCGCGATCAGCGAGCTGTTTTTGAATCAATTGTTCAATCATTTCATCGTCGGGCGGCCCAATGTCGAGCAACAACGCAGAGCCCAGACGCGATTGCAGGTCGGGCAGCGTGATGTTCCATTCCACAGGCTGCCAACGCGAAATAAGCAACAACGGGACACCGCTTTCCTGCGACCGGTTCCATGCGTTAAACAAGGTTTCCGCGGGACTGGCCTCTGCGTCGTCAATGACCGTGCCGTTCTGTCCCGAAAAATAGCGCGCCATGAGCGATTTCCCCGAGCGCGCAGGCCCCGTCAAAATAGCACAGCGTTTGGCCCAGCCCGCCGCGCTCGAAAGCCCGGCAAACGCGGTCGCATTGGATTGCGTAATGATCAGGCTGGACGATGCGCCGCTGCGCAGTTCGTCCAATGGCAAGGCAATTTGGCGCATAATGTCAGATGCTGGTGCTCATGGCCGTGGTGACGGCGGCGTGGGCGCACCAGAATTGCGCGCAGGTTCTGCTTCTTGCAACACCGACCTGACCACATCATCCAAAGACTGGCGCGCAGGCTCCGCCCCATCGACAACCGACAGGTCTTCCACTTCGCCTTCCAATTCCTCTTCCTCGACCACTTCGGGTTCAAGGACGAGCGAGGCATCTGCCCGCAATGGGCCAGAGGCGAGCGCCGACTGGAACAGTTGGTCCATCTTAATGACCGCCTGATCCATCATGCCTGGAATACCGGCGCTGTTGGAAACACGCAGGGTAAACGACCCAAGATATTTATTATCCGGCCCATAACGCGCAGAAAACCGGCCAATGATCGGACCGCCGGGCCATTGCCGTTCGATACGTGCTATCGGGATGATCACGTCAGCAGCACCAAATTGGTCGAGGATTGTGCGCCACCAAATGCGGCTGCGACGGTCTTTCTGACCCGCATTCAGCAGCAACGATTCGCCGCCTGCCCCGCTTGGACGCACATAATCTATCGTGCTGTCAGCGGTGCGATATTTGGCCCAGCTGCGCTGCCAAGATGTGCGCTGTTCAAATACCGTCGGCGCGCCTGCCGAATAGGTAACGGGTAACAATAATAACGGCGCAGAACGACGCGCCACGCCGCTGACGCCCAGCAATTGACCAGCACGGGCGCGGTCAAACAAGACGCCGAGCTTCGCAACATACCGGCGTGGGCCAATCTGCTCTTGCTCCACCACGATTGCGGCGACGATGCCGTCCAGCGTCGAATCGGATAGGCCAGCGCCAACAGTCCCATGGGTTTTGCGCCACAATGCCGACCATGCAATCCGCTGCGCCTGTTCCCAACCCTTTTGCCGGGCATCAAACGCATTATTGCCGACGACATTCACGGAGACACCGGTCACTTCAAAATCACCAGCGCTTGCGATTGGCGCGATGCCGCGCTTTGGCCCTTCGATTTGCGCGGCAACGATTCCGCCACCAATCAGCGCCAAAGGCAAGCCAATCGCTGCAATCTGAAACCATTTTCCGCGAGAATTTGTCATTAACGCACCTTTAGGCGACATAGACGTGGAATTCCAACCCTGTTCTCGCTAACGGCGACAAATGGACGCAAAAGAACAGAAGCCCGAATCTTACACCTACGCCAAGGCGGGTGTTTCCATTGAAACCGGTAACGCGCTCGTGCGCGCGATTGCGCCGCTGGCGAAATCGACCCGCCGCGCTGGCGCGGATGCCGATCTTGGCGGCTTTGGAGGGTTTTTCGACCTCAAGGCCGCCGGCTTCAATGATCCACTTTTGGTCGCCGCGAATGACGGTGTCGGTACGAAGCTGAAACTGGCCATCGAATCCGGTCGCCATGAAGGCGTCGGCATTGACCTTGTCGCCATGTGCGCCAATGACTTGATCGTTCAAGGCGCAGAGCCGCTTTTCTTCCTTGATTATTATGCCACCGGCAAACTCGACAACGCAGTGGCCACATCTGTTGTCGCCAGCATTGCCGAGGGCTGCAAGCAAGCCGGATGCGCGCTAATTGGCGGCGAGACCGCGGAAATGCCGGGCATGTATTCCGAAGGCGACTATGACCTTGCCGGCTTCTGCGTTGGCGCGGTGGAGCGCGACCAGGTGCTGACGGCAGATAAGGTCGCGGCGGGCGACGTCATTCTGGGCCTTGCATCATCAGGCGTGCATTCCAACGGTTTCTCGCTTGTTCGGCGGCTTGCCGCAGACAAGGGCTGGAAACTCGATCGTCCGGCCATTTTCGACCAGAATGTTATTCTTATCGACGCACTCATGGCGCCGACCCGCATCTACGTAAAATCGCTGCTGCCGATGGTCCGCACCGGCAAAATCCATGCGATGGCGCATATTACCGGCGGTGGCTTGCTTGAGAATATCCCGCGTATCCTGCCGGACGGTTTGCACGCGCATGTCGATGCAGACGCATGGCAACAACCGCGCTTGATGGCATTCTTGCAAGCGCAAGGTCATATCGAGCCAGAGGAAATGGCACGCACATTCAACTGCGGCATCGGCATGGCGGTGGTGGTCGCTGAAACCGAAGTCGCGGGCGTAACCGCTGCACTTGAGGCCGCGGGAGAGACCGTGTTCCGCATTGGACATATTGCAGCCGGTGAAAAAGGCTGCACGGTTACAGGCAGCATCGAAACCTGGAGCGCTCAAGCCGATTGGACTGCGACCCATCATGGCTAAGGCGCGTGTTGCGGTCCTTATTTCCGGCGGCGGCACCAATATGGCGGCGTTGTTATATGCCGCAAAACGCCCAGATAGCCGATATGAAGTTGTTCTGGTCGCCAGCAACAATCCCGACGCAGAAGGGTTGAAACTTGCACAAGCCGAAGGCGTCGCAACGTTCGCACAATCGCACGTTGGTCTTAAGCGGGCTGATCATGACGAAATAATGCACAACCACATTACCAAAGTGGGTGCCGCTTATGTCGCGCTTGCGGGGTATATGCGGATATTGAGCGAAAGCTTCGTCGAAAAATGGGACGGCCGGATGCTGAACATCCATCCATCCCTATTGCCCAAATATACGGGACTAAACACCCATCAGCGCGCGATTGATGCGGGTGATAGGATCGCTGGCTGCAGCGTGCACCTTGTGACGGCCGACCTTGATGAAGGCCCCCTTCTTGGCCAGATGGAAGTCGCCGTTTTGCCCAATGACACTGCCGATTCATTGGCGGAGCGCGTCAAGATAGCCGAGCATCAATTATATCCGCGGACGCTGGCCGACTATGTTTCGCGGGCAACCAACCCCGATTATCTGACATCAAAAGTTCGCAAAATCGCGCTGGCCCAGCCAGAGGCCGACGAAGTGGTGTCGCACGGAATGCCGTGCTTCGGGATCGTCGGCGGCAAGAAATTCGCTTATGTATCCATCGACCATCATGGCGACGGGAAAATCGCGCTTTTGGTCAAAATCAGCGGCGTCGAAGAACAGGCAATGCTGATCGATAGCGACGCCGAGCGTTACTACCGCCCCGCTTATTTCGGCGATGGCTGGGTGGGCATCAGGCTCGACCTGGGCGATACCGATTGGGACCACATCGGCGAATGGATCGCCAAAAGCTGGCGCGCAGTAGCGCCAAAAAAGCTTACAAAATTTCTGGTTATACTCGGCTCGGCCTAATCGGTTGCAGGCTCCATAGGCTTTTTCGAAGTCGATCTCGACTTTTCAGAAAAATTGCAACTGCGCCAAGTTAGGAACATTGACACCAAGCGCGAGCTACGCGCTTGGTGTCAATTAATCTTAGATTGATCGGGTTTAGCCGACGATTTCTTCTGGCTTGAAGAAGTACGCGATTTCAATCGCTGCGTTTTCGTCGCTGTCCGAACCGTGGACGCTGTTCGCTTCGATGCTTTCCGCCAGTTCCTTGCGGATCGTGCCGGGTTCAGCATTTGCAGGGTTCGTCGCGCCCATGATGTCGCGGTTACGCTGCATGGCGTTTTCGCCTTCAAGAACCTGAACGACGACTGGACCGCTGATCATGAAATCGACCAGTTCGCCAAAGAACGGACGCTCACGGTGCACCGCGTAGAAGCCTTCGGCCTGTTCGCGGGTCATGTGGATACGCTTTGAAGCAACGACGCGCAGGCCGGCTTCTTCAAGCATCTTGGTGACTGCACCAGTCAGGTTGCGACGCGTTGCGTCAGGCTTGATGATCGAAAAAGTGCGGGTAACCGACATGAAAAGCTCCATATTTGTAGGGGGAATTTGGCGCGCATCTAACGTCGCTGCACGTTGAGTGCAAGCTTTAAGGCCCTTGGACCCATTTGCCGCCGTCCTGTTTCCAATAGCGGCGCTCTACCCCATCGCCCAATGTCCGCCATGCCGACCGCGCATTGTCGGTCTGTTCCGGTGGAAAAAGATAAAAAACACGCTCAAAATCTTGGGTAACCTCACGCCAATTACCGTCAGCCAGCGCAAGAAATTTGGCGCCATTTGGCGCATCGGTATCGTGCGACAACAAAATCGGTTGAAGATCATCATCGCTCTCCCCCGATTTTGCGTGCGCTAAAAAACTGTCCGCCCTTGCGGTCCACAACGCGCCAGAGATCGCATCCAGTTGGTCCGCATCATCACTGATAATCAGCAACCGCCCTTTATTGTCCAAGATTCGCTGGGCAATGGCAGGCAATACTTTTTCAGCAGGATCGCGCGTGAGTTGATAAAAATCGACCTGCATGTCGCGGCAACATCAACCTTCGAAATTATCCGCGACAAACCGGTCAAGCAAACGCACGCCAAAGCCGGTTGCGCCCTTATCCCACAAGGGCCCCGCTTTATCGGCCCATACGGTCCCGGCGATGTCCAAATGCGCCCATTTCACGCCGTCCTTGATGAAACGACCAAGGAATTGTGCAGCGGTGATGGAACCAGCGCCCTTGCCGCCGATATTCTTCATATCGGCAATCGGGCTGTCGATCATTTTGTCATAGGCCTTCGAAAGCGGGAAGCGCCACAGCGGGTCGCCAGAGGCCTTGCCAGCAGCGGTCAACTTGTCGGCGAGCTCATCGCTGTTCGAGAATAGGCCTGCATATTCACTGCCCAGCGATACGATAATCGCGCCGGTCAATGTTGCGAGATCGACAATATATTCAGGGTTATACTTTTCCTGAACCCAATGCAGCGCATCACACAGCACCAGACGCCCTTCTGCGTCCGTATTCAACACCTCAATGGTTTGGCCCGACATGGATGTCACAATGTCGCCGGGGCGTTGTGCATTGCCGTCAGGCATGTTCTCCACAAGGCCGCAGACGCCGACGACATAGGCCTTTGCCTTCCGTCCAGCGAGCGCCTTCATCGCGCCTGCAACAGCGCCTGCGCCGCCCATATCCCACTTCATATCTTCCATGCCAGCAGCTGGCTTGATGGAAATGCCGCCAGTATCGAACGTTACGCCCTTGCCGACCAAAGCAACCGGCCGTTCTTGCGAACCGCCGGTACCGCCCCACTTCATCACCAGCAAACGGGCCGGACGACGCGATCCTTGTGCGACGCCAAGCAGCGCGCCCATGCCGAGCGCAGCCATGTCCTTGTCATCCAGCACGCTGATTTCGACGCCAAGCTCCGCGAGGTGCTTACAGCGTTCAACAAAGCTTTCCGGATAAATGATGTTGGCAGGTTCGGTGACCAGTTCCTTGGTCAAGGCAACGCCTTCAGCGATTGCATGATAGCTCGGCCACAGGGTGCTTGCGTCTGCAGGCGCGCTTGCCACCGTCAATGTTTCCACTGTCGGCTTTGATGTTTCCGCCAATTTGGTGCGGTATTTGTCCATGCGCCAGTTGCGCAATGTTGCGCCATAAGCCGCTTCTGCAGCCGCTTTCGCGCTCAGGTTCGCGCCATGAATGGCAATATGCTTCGCGCCCGATGTCTGGACCTTGGCAACAATGTCGCCACCAGCCTTTTGATAATCGCCGGCTTCACCATCCGCGACACCTACCAAAATGATCCGAACAAGCTTCCCGCCCTCTTCGTTGATGAGCAGAAAGCTTTGCCCTGCCGCACCTTCGAAACGCGCCAATTTTGCGGTCGCGTGCACGATATCGCTATTTTCCAACGGAAATGTGAAGTCGGCGAAGGTAGTTTTTGTTACGATGAACGCGAGAACGTCGGCATCTTGGGGGCGTGCATCGGAAAAATTGATCTTCATGGAAATGATATGCCTTTTTGCGGATAACGGGTTTTACAGGTCTATAGGCCTAATTCACCCTTGGATTAAAGCAAAAGATAGGGGATAAATTCCCACGGTTAATCGCAAATGCAGCGATAAATAGGATGATGGGTGGACCCAATGCGATAGCGGCGATAAAGGACGGCACGGTTTTTATGAACATCCCCGCCACCCGCACCTTTTTATCGCGCTTTTTGCTTGTTCCGATTTTCATCGGTTGCGGGTCTGTGTCCTCGTTCGCATTTGCCGAAACGGGCCCCTCAACAGCAGTGTCACAAACGGCCAGCGACCAAATCGAATTCGATGCTGCTGTTGTTGAATATGACTCCAACACAGAGACCGTCACCGCAACAGGCAATGTGATTGTCAGCCGCGATGGATATACGCTGCGCGCAGCCAATATCATCTGGGACCGCAAAAGCGGGCGTGTTTTCGCTGAAGGCGCGATCCGCGCAATCGGCCCAGAAGGCGACGTCGCTTATGGTGACAAGATTGAACTCACCGACGCATTGAAAGACGGCGTGATCGACAATCTGCTTGTCGTTTTGGCGGACGAAAGCCGGCTTGCCGCCAAACGCGGCGGACGGAAAGACGGCATTTATACGCTTGATTATGCGGCATATACGGCGTGCAAAGTACTAGATGCCGAGGGCTGTCCCAAAAAACCAAGCTGGGAAGTCAAAGCGGTTAAGGTCGTTTACGACCCCAGCAAAAAACGCGTCGTTTACAAAGGCGCGCGGATCGAACTGTTTGGCCTGCCGGTCATTCCGCTGCCATTTCTGTCGCACCCGGTAGACGCCAAAGCTGGCAGCGGCTTTCTTGTACCCGGCATCGGCTTTTCGCGGAATAACGGCGCTGAGCTTGAGCAATCCTATTATTGGCGATTATCCGAAAATCGGGATGCTACTGCAGCGATAACCGCTTTTTCCGGTGCAGCCCCCTTGGGCAGACTAAATTTTCGGACGCTCGAAAAAAATGGCGCTATCGACCTGAGCGCATACGGAACCTATAGCAATCGTATCAATACAGGCGGCACTTCGACACCTGTCGGCGCAGATGTCTTCCGTGGCTATCTCGAAGGCGCAGGCAAGTTCCAGCTCGATCCCAATTGGTCGATTTCGGCATCAGGCCGTTATGCGTCGGACCGCACGTTTTTGCGGCGTTATGACATCAGCCGGGATGACAGGCTCCGCTCCACCTTTGCTGCCGAACGGATCGGTGACAACAGCTACTTCTCGCTCGCAGGCTGGGCAGTGCAGACCCTGCGCGTCAGCGATCGCCAAGGTCTAACGCCAATCGCGCTACCCGAACTGGATTACCGCCTGCGCTTGGATGCCCCCATTGTCGGCGGCACAATCCAGCTTCAAGCCAACAGCCTGGCCATCAGCCGGACCGAGGGGCAAGACACGCAGCGGGCATTTTCATCCGCCAAATGGGATCTGCGCAAAATAACCGCGCTTGGGCAGGAACTAACGCTCACGGCGCTCGCGCGCGGGGATGTGTACCATAGCGACGAAAATGCCAGCACGCTGACCGCGATATACCGCGGCGATTCAGGGTGGCAGCACCGCGCCATTTTCGCCACCGCAGCCGATATTAAATGGCCTTTTGTCGGTAAAGCCTTTGGCGGTACGCAGATTCTTACGCCCCGCGTCCAAATGGTCGCAGCGCCGTCGATCTCCAATTTGAACATTCCAAATGAAGATTCGCGCGCCGTCGATTTGGAAGATAGCAACCTGTTCGCGCTGAACCGATTCCCCGGCTACGACCGTTTTGAAGACGACCTGCGCATTACATACGGGTTCGACTGGGCATTACGGAAGTCGGACTTTTCCGCTGACATCAACCTGGGTCAAAGTTACCGCCTGTCTGACCGAGGGTCGATTTTCCCTGATGGAACGGGCCTATCTGACAAAGCATCGGATATTGTCGGCCGGTCCGAATTTCGGTTCAAAGACTTGGTAAAACTCACTCACCGCTTCCGCCTGGACAAAGACAATTTGTTGATACGACGTAACGAGGTCGATGCCACAATAGGATCACGCGGCACATATGTTCAGGCGGGTTATCTAAAGCTCAATCGCAATATCGGCCCGACCCTCGAAGACCTCACTGATCGTGAAGAAATTCGTTTGGCAGGACGCGTGCGTGTTGCACGATTCTGGTCGGTATTTGGATCCACAATTGTTGATTTGACCGACACCGCAGAGGATCCGACCAGTATTTCCGATGGCTTCGACCCCATCCGGCACCGGCTTGGCATTGCCTATGATGACGATTGCTTGTCGTTAAGCCTAGCGTGGCGACGCGACTACCAGCCTGTCGGAGATTCGCAGCGTGGGAACAGCTTTCTGTTCCGTCTGGCATTTCGCAATCTCGGTGTGTAAAGCATCCGGAATAAATTCGCGGAGAAGGATGATACTGCTCATCTGCTGTTCAGCAGTGTCTGTTTACCCGTCCCCTCGAACTGTCTGTGTACTGGATGTAAATCAATGAAGTTATTCAAGCGCCTGTCCCTCGTCGCTATGCTCGTTTCAGCAACGGCGCTGACACCGCTGATTGCGCAAACTGTCGGCGATGATGCATCTCCAGAAGCCACATTGGCCATTCCAGATGGACAGCAACTATTTGGCAAGAACGACCCAAATGTGCGCCGTGCGACGGCGCAGGTGAATGGCGAAATTATTACAGGCACGGACATCGATCACCGCCTCGCGCTGATTGTTGCTGCCAATGATAATAAGCTGCCCCCCGAAGAATTGGCGCGTTTCCGTGCACAGATTGTGACGAACCTGATTGATGAAACGCTTCAAATTCAGGAAGCGGCCGCCAATGAGATTGAAGTCACGGACGCTGAAGTGAATCAGTATTTCAATCGCGTGGCGCAGCAGAATTTCAATCGGCCCGCGAATGAGGTGGAAAAATATCTGATCTCGATCGGTTCATCGGTAGCGACGCTGAAGCGCCAGATTAAAGGCGAGCTTTCCTGGAGCCGCCTCTTGTCGCGCAACGTGCGGCCATCAGCCAATGTCAGCGACGATGAAGTGAATGCCATTATCGAGCGTATCAAGGCAACCAAGGGAACCACGGAATATCGTTTGGGCGAGATATATCTGTCCGCAACGCCGGAAACGATGCCAGCGGTCACCGAGAACGCGAAGAAAATCATCGACCAACTGCGTCAGGGCGGTAACTTTGTCGCATATGCGCGCCAGTTTTCGGAAGCCTCAACAGCGTCGGTCGGCGGTGACCTTGGATGGCTTTCCTTGGCGCAGCTGCCCCAGTCGCTCGCCAACGCTGCCGCAAATATGAACGCTAACGAGATTCAGGCCGTTGCCTCGCCCGGCGGGATTTCGATATTGCTGTTGATCGACCAGCGTCAGGTCGCAACATCCGATCCACGCGATTCCGTGCTCAGCTTGAAACAGATCGCGATCACCTTTCCAAAAGACACCCCGGAGGCTCAAGTTGCGCCGCTGGTAAAACAATTTAGCGAAGAAACGCAGCAAATCACGGGCTGTGGCGCCGCCGACGAAATGGCGCGCAAACTGGGCGCCGATGTGGTCAACCGCGACGGTATTAAAATCCGTGAGCTTCCTGCACCTTTGCAGCAGGTCATGCTTGATCTGCAGATTGGACAATCGACACCGCCTTATGGCTCGCTGCAAGACGGCGTTCGCGTTTTCGTCTTATGTGGTCGTGATGCCCCGCAGGAAACTTCATCCGAAAGCTTCGACGAAATCATGTCACGGCTGGAAGAAGAGCGCGTGAACAAACGCGCCCGGATTTACCTACGCGATTTGCGCCGCGACGCTGTTATCGAATATAACTGATGTCGGTTGGCCGACTGGAACTGCCACTGGCCGTTTCGGTCGGTGACCCGGCGGGCATAGGGCCGGAGATAATCGGCAAAGCGTGGGAGGCCCGCCACGCGTCTGGATTGGCGCCTTTCTTCGCAATTGGTGATATCGCCAGCTTCGCGCCGCACTGGAATGGTCCGGTTGTCCGCATTGAAGATCCCGCCGAAACCTTTGCGCATTTTGATACGGCTCTTCCGGTCATCCAAGTGCATAACTGCATTTCGATTGTCCCGGGTATTCCGGATCTTGATGGCGCGCATTGCGCATATCAGGCGCTTGAAATGGCGATTGGCTTTGCCCGTGCTGGCAGTGCCGCCGCGTTGGTCACAGGCCCTGTATCCAAGGCGCAATTATACGCGGTAGGCTTCACGCATCCAGGGCAAACAGAGTTTATTGCAGAGCGTTGCGGCGTTTCCAAAAACAACGCCGTGATGATGCTCGCCGGCCCTGACCTGCGCGTTGTCCCGATGACGACACATATCCCGCTTGCGTCCGTCGCAGAACAGCTTGACGGTCGGCTTATCCGCCAACGCCTGCGTGCGACAGCCAAGGGCCTGCAACGTAATTTTGGCATAGCAAACCCTCGGCTGGCAGTTGCGGGGTTTAACCCGCACGCTGGCGAATCGGGCAATATGGGCCGCGAAGAATTGGACATATTTGAACCTGCGATTGAACAGATTCGCGGTGAAGGCATCGACGTTGTTGGCCCCTTGCCTGCCGACACGATGTTTCATGCCGAGGCGCGGTCGCATTATGATGCGGCCTTGTGCGCATATCATGATCAGGCCCTCATTCCTTTGAAAACGCTGTATTTTCATGATGCGGTCAACATTACGCTGGGGCTGCCCGTTGTCCGCACCTCGCCAGACCATGGCACTGCGTTCGGAATTGCTGGCAAGAATATGGCACTTCCGCTTTCGATGATTGCTGCCATTAAGATGGCCGAATCTGCGGCGCTTAATCGCCTTGCGGCTGCCGGTCTTGGCGGATGACGGTGCCGCTCCCTCCGCTTAGAGACGTCATTGCGCGGCATGGTTTGTCCGCAAGCAAGGCGCTTGGCCAAAATTTTCTGTTCGATGAAAAGCTGCTTGATCGCATTGCCGCGATTCCCGGCAGCTTGGCTGGCGAGCATGTATATGAAGTTGGTCCCGGCCCCGGCGGCCTCACCAGAGCGCTCCTGCGTGCAGGCGCACAGGTGCTGGCCGTTGAACGCGACCACCGTTGCCTTCCTGCCCTGGCGGAACTGTCAGAGGCATTTCCGGGCCAGCTTCGCGTGATTGAAGGCGATGCGTTAAAGATCGATCCCTTCGCTGAAATTGGTGCACCGTTTCACGTTGTTTCAAACCTGCCTTATAATGTCGGCACGGCGCTTGCAGTAGGCTGGCTGGGCGGTAAGGAATGGCCGCCACGTTGGAAAAGCCTGACGTTGATGTTCCAACGGGAAGTCGCAGACCGTATTATCGCAGCGCCGGGCACGGGTGCATTTGGCCGGCTCGCGATATTGGCGCAATGGCGGTCAAATGCCGCGATTGCGATGCCTGTTCATCGTTCCGCATTTACGCCCCCGCCAAAGGTGATGTCAGCGGTCGTGCATATCACGCCCAAGGATGCGCCCGCAGATGTCAAAATGTCTGTGCTCGGAAATCTGACAGGCGCCGCCTTTGGCCAGCGCCGAAAAATGTTGCGCCAGAGCCTGAAGGGCGTCGCAGGCGCGTTAGAAGCGTTGAGCGCCGCTGGAATAGCCGAAGATCGCCGCCCCGAAACGGTAACTATTTCCGAATGGTGCGCTCTGGCAAAGGAAGTGAGTTAACGCATCTAACAGGGGTGGCTCTTTAGAATATCCAAGGCTAAGAATGCGATATGCACACGCTATCTGCAAGCGAACGACAGGCGCTTGAAACCATAGAGCAACCACCTATGCTTGGCCAAGTCCAGAACTGGGCCGCGATCAACAGTGGCTCGGGCAATCTTGACGGGCTTGCCACCACCGCCAATTTGCTTGCGGACGCATTCTCCGCCCTGCCTGGCGAAGTAACACTCGTTGAGCCCGAACCTGTGGATCGCGTGCTATCCGACGGAACGGTGACCACAGTGGCGCATGGGCGGCATTTGCTGATGACCGTTCGCCCGGAATGTCCGACACAATTGCTGTTTACCGGACATATGGACACGGTGTTTCCTGCGGACCATCATTTTCAGACATTGCGCTGGCTGGATGACGGAACGCTAAACGGTCCCGGTGTGGCCGACATGAAGGGCGGCATTGCTGTGATGCTCGCCGCTTTGAACGCTGCAGAATCGTCCGGAAAACTCGCACAAACGGGATACCAGATACTCATCAACAGCGATGAAGAGGTTGGCTCGCCATCATCCGCACAATTGATCGCACGACTTGCGCAGAACAAGCTTGCTGCGCTTACTTATGAACCCGCATTGCCCGACGGTACGCTGGCGGGTGAGCGTGGTGGCAGCGGTAATTTCTCCATCATCATTTCCGGAAAATCGGCGCATGCAGGACGGAACCCCGACGATGGGCGCAACGCGCTTTTGGCGGCCGCGGACCTTGCGCTGCGGCTCAAGCAACTTTCGCGCGAAGGCCTGTCGGTAAATCCGGCCAAAATTGACGGCGGCGGTCCCAATAATGTCGTGCCCGACCATGCGATATTGCGGGTAAACTTTCGCCCGCGCACGCCAGAGATTGTGCAGCAGACGGACGTGGATTTGCGCAGGGTTATTGCCGACATTGAACGTGAACATGATGTGCGCGCGCATCTGCACGGCAGTTTCGGCCGCCCGCCGAAGCCCATTGATGACGAGGCTGCTAAGCTGCTTGGCTTGGTCAAGCAATGCGGGGCTGATCTGGGCATCCCAGTGGCATGGCGTTCGAGCGGTGGCGTATGTGATGGCAACAATATCGCCGCCTGCGGTGTGCCCGTTGTCGATACGATGGGCGTACGCGGGGGCAGCATTCACAGTTCCGATGAATTTCTCATCGTCGAAAGTTTGGTCGAACGCGCACAATTATCGACGCTAACGATTATGCGCTTATCAGAAAAAGGGACTTTATGACCTTCATCATCCGTCCGGCAAATGTGAACGATCTTCAGCCGATTTATGAAATGGCCAAAAGGACAGGCGGCGGGTTCACCAACCTTCCACCCGACCGAAAGGCTCTGATGCAAAAGCTGGAGCGGTCGGCCGCCGGTTTCGATCGCGTGGGTGAGGAAGTTGCCGACAATATATATGTTTTCGTTCTGCAAAACACCGCGACGGGCGAAGTGCGCGGGACATGCCAGATATTTGGCAAAGTTGGCCAAATATGGCCGTTCTACAGCTATCGCATTGGCGCGCTGACGCAGCATAGCGTTGAACTGGAACGGACATTTCGTGCGGATATCCTTAATCTGTCAACGGACCTGGAAGGCGCGACTGAAGTTGGCGGATTGTTCCTGCATCCCGGCGAGCGGGCTGGCGGATTAGGCATGCTGATTGCGCGCAGCCGCTATCTGTTCATTCGCAACCACCGCGCCCGATTTGCCGACCGGACGATCGCAGAATTGCGTGGCGTCATTGACGAAGCGGGCGGATCGCCGTTTTGGGACGGTGTCGCCGGCCGCTTTTTCGGCATGAGCTTTCAGGAAGCAGACGAATTCAACGCGAAATTCGGCAACCAGTTTATCGCTGATCTCATGCCGAAGCACCCTGTCTACATTGCCATGCTTCCCGACAGTGCAAAGACCGTCATCGGTGTACCGCATCCTTCAGGCCGCGCAGCAATGCGTATGCTTGAGAACGAAGGATTTGCTTGGGAAAATTACATCGATATCTTTGACGGCGGCCCGACGATGACCGCGCGTACCGATCAAATCCGCAGCATAAGTGACGCGAAAGACGTCATAATAACTGCCGTCAGCGATGACGTTGGCGAACATAAATCAGGTGATAAAAAGCTGATAACGCTGGGCCGTCTGCATACGTTTAAGGCCGCCTATGGCTGGATCGATGACAGAGGCGGCAATGTCATTATCGACAGCAATTGTGCGCGCGCCTTGGGCATTTCAGCAGGTGATGCTGTAACTTATGTCGAGCGCACTTGATCATGGCTTTGGTCGAAATAAACTTTGATGGAATTATTGGGCCAAGCCATAATTACGCAGGATTGAGCGTTGGCAATCTGGCATCGTCAAACAATGCCAGCGCCCCGTCTTATCCAAAGGCTGCTGCTCTACAGGGCATCGAAAAGATGCGCGCGAACCTGCGCCTTGGATTAGCGCAGGGATTTTTCATGCCGCTCGACCGGCCGAACCAAAAATGGCTTTCCGGACTGTCGACCGACATGCAATCGTCAGAGCCGCATATCCGCGCCGCAGCTTTTTCGGCGTCGGCCATGTGGGCCGCCAATGCAGCGACGGTATCGCCCGCGCCTGATACGGCGGATGGCAAATGTCATCTGTCTGCGGCAAACCTTCTGACGATGGCGCACCGCAGCCATGAATGGACCGGAACACTTGCGCAGTTGAAACTGGCATTTGCCGATGACGTACATTTTGCCGTGCACGGGCCCGTGCCAGCGCCGTTTGGCGATGAAGGCGCGGCAAACTTCATGCGCCTGTGCCGAACGCACGGGGACGCTGGCATTGAGATATTTGTATATGGCAAATCGGGCGGTCCATTCCCTGCCCGTCAGCATATTGAGGCATCGAAAGCGATTGCGCGGGCGCACCGGCTAGATGCGGCCAAAACATTGTTCGTTCAGCAATCCGAGGTCGCGATTGCCGCTGGCGCGTTCCACAATGACGTCGTTGCTGTGGCCAACGAACATGTCCTCTTCACACATGAGCAGGCGTTCGAACATCCCGAGCAGACCTACGCCGATATCAAGCGGCTCTTGCCCGAGACAGAGATCATCATTGTGCCAGCCGACCGGGTCAGCCTTGCCGATGCTATTCAAAGCTATCTATTCAATGCGCAGTTGGTGACCCTACCCGACGGCGGCATGGCGCTTATCTTGCCGAGCGAGGCGCAGGACAATGCGCGCGTTTGGGGCTGGCTTAGCGAGATGGTCGCGGGCAATGGCCCAATTCGCAAGCTCGTCCCCGTCGATGTGCGCCAATCCATGGCCAATGGCGGCGGCCCTGCCTGTTTGCGGCTGCGTGTGGTTGCGGATCCCGCCACAGTCGATCCACGCTTCATCGCCAATGAGGCTAAGCTCGACCAGATTGCCAGCGTGGTTGCTGCATATTGGCCGGAGTCGATTGTGCCGGACCAATTGAGCGATGCGTCATTAATGGATCAGGTACGCGCGGCGCGCATGGCACTGTTAACCACGTGCGATCTAACCGCGCTCGCATAAGCGTCGGTTTTTCTTACAATCGGCGCTTTCGTTAACCATCGTCACCGCTGCAAATGCTGATTTGGCACGGGCATTGCTTTATATTCAGTTAACTATGAAACGCATCCTACGCCTGTTCACAATCAAAACGAAACTAGAGGTCTTTATGATCACCTACGCGCTTGGCTTGGGTGCCGTGAAGCGTGGGCAGGAGTATATGGTCCAATATCCCGGCAACATCGGGAAAATGTTCTTCATACTGTACACAGGCGCCGTTTTTATCGCTGCCGCCAAAATGCTTCAGGCGGTCGAATTTGATGCAGCCTTCGGTGAGGATTAACGCTCAGCATCAGTAAATAAGGAAAAGTCCGGGGATTCTGTTGCTCGGCGATTCAATAGCTCGCGCATTTTTTAACCGGAAAACCGGCTCCCACTTTTCCTGAAAATGCTGGATTAGGTGGGGGGTTTCTGTTGCTCGGCACCCCCCGGGCCGCCGTAACCTTTCTGTTGCCCGGCCGGTCCGGCCGCGTTCTTTTAGTATAAGTTCAGACCGTGAGGCCCAAAATTATGCTGCGAGAGCAAGTGCTTCGTTATCGTTTGCACCTATTGGTTATGAACCATTTCACGGCTTATTCATGCCGGGCAAAAACAATGCTTTTCAACGCACGTCGATCCTAGTTCAGCCCCTCCAATACCTCTGGCAAACAGAGATTTTGGTGGAGCTGCCGGGTACCGCCCCCGGGTCCGCTGCATCTATTGCACACCGCAATTTATCACCATAGCCGGGCGAACCCAGCACCGACCTATATAGGCGCTTTTTCGTGAATGGGAAGTGAAGGCGGTTAAAGACCATGCATATTTCGGCTCTCTGCCGGAATGTGCACAACCAGTCCGTCGAGATCGGGTGTCAGGACGATTTGGCATGACAAACGACTGGTGCGCCGCGCACCGGTAGCGAGGTCGAGCATGTCTTCTTCGTCCTCAACCGACCGGGGCAGTTTATCGAACCATAGCTTGTCAATAATCACATGGCAGGTTGAACAGGCCATTTGGCCCTCACAGGTGCCTTCCAACGGTTGTCCCGCGGCTTGCGCAATTTCCAGCAGCCTTTGGCCCTGCACCGCTTCGACGTTCTGGACAGTGCCATCGGCAGTGATGAACGTGACTTTGATCATAGCATTGCCTCTGCTGACCGGTTGATTGCATCTGCGGCCATATCAATCTCTTCCGCCGTCGTATAGCGGCCAAAACCCAAACGTATCGATGATTTCGCCTGTGCGTCGGTAAGGCCAAGCGCGCGCAACACATGGCTGGGGCGGCCAGAACCACTGGCGCAAGCCGATCCAGCGGAAAAGGCGATGTTCCGGCACTCCGATATCAACCGCGCGGCGTCGACGCCGTCGCGGCGGATGTTGAGATTGCCTTTATAGCGTTGGGCCGTCGAACCATTGATGGTCCAGTCCGCAAATGCACTGGCGGCGCGGTCCCATAAGGCAGAAACATGCGTGGCGTCCGCGTCCATGCGCTCTGCCGCCAGTTTGGCTGCTGCGCCAAATCCAGCGCACAATGCGGGCGACAATGTGCCAGAGCGCATGCCTTGTTCCTGCCCACCGCCCAGCATTTGCGGGGTGAGCGCGATGCCGTCGCGCACCCACAGGGCGCCAATGCCTTTTGGACCGTGGATTTTGTGCGCGGATATGGCGATCATGTCGGGGACATCGGGGATCGGCATGCGTCCAAATGCCTGAACTGCGTCGCATAGGAACAGATTGCCTTGGGCGTGTGCCGCTCCCGCCAGTTCGGCGATCGGCTGGATAGTCCCAATCTCGTTGTTGACCAGCATGATGGCCGTTAACGCCTGCCCACCCATGGACCCCGACGCTTGCGTTTCGGGGCAAATTAAGCCCGCAGTATAGACGGGGAAAGTCCGACCATTTCGAAATGCAACAACGTCCAAAACCGCAGCATGCTCGGTCGCGGCGGCGGTGACGGGCAGCCCGCACCCTATGATGGCCAGATTGATCGCCTCAGTCGCGCCAGAGGTAAAGATCACGCGTCCGCCCTTCGGCAGCAGCGCCGCGATTTGGTCACGTGCAACCTCAACGGCCGCAGCGGCCGCCCTGCCCGCTGCATGTGCGCTATGCGGGTTGGCAAATCCATCCTTCAGCCAAGGCTCCATCGCGGCAAATGCCTCTGGGGCGAGCGGCGTTGTCGCTTGATAGTCGAGATAGATCATGCCGCTTTGGCGCGGATGACGATATTGCGCCAGACGTCTAAAAACCGTGCGACATCGCTTTCGCTGGTATCCGCGCTGAAACTGACGCGGACGACTTCAGAAGCGGACCGTTCGTCCCAACCCATTGCGCCAAGCACATGGCTGGTTTTCAGCGTGCCTGATGAACACGCGCTTCCGGCGGAGACCGAAATGCCCGCCATGTCAAAGTTGATCAGCTGACTTGAGGCCGCAACGCCGGGCATGCGGTAGCTGGCGATGGTCGCAAGCCTACTGCTTGCTTCTGCAACCACGATGCCGCCGCTGGCAGTGATCTCCGCATCCAACATGTCGCGCAGCCGAACGGCTTTTTCCATCCGTGCAAAACCCGCCTCAAGGGCAGTCGCAAATCCGATTGCGGCGGGCAAGTTTTCGGTGCCGCGCCGGTACCCTTGCTCCTGCCCACCTGTTGGCGACAGCAGCCCAAGGTTGCGGACGAGCAAAGCGCCCATTCCCGGCGGCCCGCCCAGTTTATGCGCGGACACGCACATCAAATCAGCATGTGGCAACGGCATTTTGCCAGCGCTTTGCGAACAATCAGCAAACAATAGTCCGCCATTGGCCCGCACAATATCGGCGATCTCCGCCATCGGTTGAATAACGCCGGTTTCGTTGTTCACGGACTGCACCGCATAACGAGCAGCGCCTTTGATCGCGTTCAGGTCAACATAACCGTCTGGGCCGACGGGCAAGCGGGTTGCGCCTGCCACAGCCAAGACCGCATCATGTTCAACGGCGCTGGCAATCGCATCATGGCCGCGCAGCGCAATCGCAATTGCCTCACTTGCGCCGCTGGTGAAAATGACTTCACCATCCCAATTCAGCGCCGCAGAAACCCGCGTGCGGGCGTTCTCCAACGCCGCGCGGGCTGCGCGGCCTTCGCTATGCGGAGAGGACGGATTGGCCCATCGCGCGAGTGCGTCGGCCATCGCTTCGCGCGCCGCCGGAATGACCGGCGTTGTCGCTGCGTGATCCAAATATATGCGGGGCTGGTCGGGCATTATTTCCATGACAGTTGCGAAAATCGTCACTGCTTCTATATAGCTCTACGAAATCCTGCAAAGCCCGAACCTTCGGGCAAAGCTCGGCACCCATCTAAGAATCGAACAATAATATGCCTGCTATTGCTATTCCCGGTCCCGAAGGCCGCCTCGAAGCCCGCTTTTCTCCGCCACCGCGCCCACGTGCACCGATTGCAATGATTTTGCATCCGCACCCCCAAGCCGGCGGAACGATGAACGACCGGATTACGCAGCAGCTGTACAAAACATTTGTCGCGCGCGGATTTGGCGTGCTGCGTTTCAACTTTCGCGGTGTTGGCCGAAGCGAAGGCGAATTTGACAATGGCATCGGCGAATTGTCTGACGCTGCATCGGCGCTCGATTGGGTGCAAAGCTTCCACCCCGAAGCGTCAACGACCTGGATTGCAGGCTTCAGCTTTGGCGCATGGATTGGCATGCAGCTTTTGATGCGTCGTCCGGAAATTCGGGGTTTCATCTCTGTATCGCCGCCCGCAAACATGTATGATTTCAGCTTTCTGGCCCCTTGCCCATCATCGGGTATCATCATTCAGGGTGTGAATGACGAGGTCGTCAATCCAAATGCGGTTCAAAAGCTGGTCGATAAACTGCGTACGCAGCGCCACATCACCATTCACCACGACGAAATCCCGCGCGCGAACCATTTCTTTGAAAATGAAATGGATATGCTGATGGCGTCCGTGAACAACTATCTCGATTTCCGGTTGGACCCGAACTCACCGATTAAGTGAGTTACTGCGCTTCGGTAACAAGGCTTTTGCCTTGTTGGTCGGGCACAACCCAAATCGCAACATTGGCAAAAATAACGAGAGCCGCAGCGATCATCAGCCACATTTGCTGACTTGCGCCATCGCGACTCCATCGTTTCCAAGCGCCATAGAGAAGCAGGAACGCGGACAGCATGGCGATGGATAAAACGGCGTTTAACATTTTGCCTCTCTAAAGCCGGTGGATAAGCCACGCAATCGGGCAAATACCGCATAGCCTTTTGCCACGCTCTGCCATAGGGGGAGCGTATTCCGACTCATGCTGCTACAGGATGTACCATGCGTATCGCTATCGCCTCAGACCACGCTGCCCTTGCGCTGAAATCAGCGCTCGTCGAATATCTGCTGTCGGCAGGGCATGATGTCAGCGATCTCGGCCCGCATAATGAAAGTTCGGTCGACTATCCCGATTATGGCTACAAACTTGCGGCCGCTGTTGCCGACGGCGCCGCAGAACGCGGCGTTGCCTTATGCGGTTCAGGCATTGGTATTTCGATTGCGGTGAACCGCAATCCCTCCGCACGCGCCGCTTTGGTGTCCGAACCATTGTCAGCGCGGCTTGCCCGCGAACATAATAACGCAAATGTTATTGCCATGGGCGCGCGCCTGATTGGCATTGAAATGGCCAAGGCCTGCCTTGATGCCTTTTTAACAACGGAATTTGGCGGCGATCGCCACCAACGCCGCGTCGACAAACTATCCAACCCAAACACGACCAAGGAACCATCATGAGCAGTGCAGCCGTCAATGACATCCAAAATTCTGGATTTTTTACGCAAAGCCTGACGGAACGCGACCCCGAAATCGCGGGCTGGATAGCGAAGGAACTGGGCCGGCAGAACGACAAGATCGAATTGATCGCGTCGGAAAATATAACGTCGCGCGCCGTGCTCGAAGCCACAGGTTCGATCCTCACCAACAAATATGCCGAAGGCTATCCGGGCAAGCGTTATTATGGCGGCTGCGAATATGTCGATGAAATCGAGACCATCGCCATTGAGCGCGCGAAGCAATTGTTCGGCTGTGAATTTGCAAATGTGCAGCCCAACAGCGGCAGCCAGATGAATCAGGCGGTGTTCCTCGCGCTTCTGCAGCCCGGCGACACGTTCATGGGCCTAGATCTCAACGCAGGCGGGCATTTGACCCATGGATCGCCGGTAAACATGTCGGGCAAATGGTTCAATCCAATCGGATATGGTGTCCGCCGCGATGATCACCGGATCGACATGGACGAAGTCGCGCGCATCGCCAGAGAAAACAAACCAAAGCTGATCATCTGCGGCGGCACAGCTTATTCGCGGGGCTGGGACTGGGCGCGATTCCGGGAAATTGCGGATGAAGTTGGCGCTTACCTACTCGCCGATATGTCGCATATCTCCGGGCTGGTTGCAGGCGGCGCGCATAGCTCGCCTGTGCCGCACGCGCACGTCACAACCAGCACAACGCACAAGTCGTTACGCGGACCTCGCTCGGGCATCATATTGACCAATGACGAGGTGCTGGCCAAAAAATTCAACTCGGCAATTTTCCCGGGGCTGCAGGGTGGGCCATTGGTGCATGTGATCGCGGCAAAGGCTGTGTGCTTTGCCGATGCGATGAAGCCAGAATTCAAAAGCTACGCCGCCAATGTCGTCGAAAATGCGAAGGCACTTGCATCTTCATTGCAGGAACAAGGGCTTGATATCGTGTCCGGCGGCACCGACAACCACTCGATGCTGGTCGATCTGCGGCCCAAAGAAGCCAAGGGCAAGCATGCCGAACATGCGCTCGATCGCGCTTCGATTACGTGCAACAAAAACTCGATACCGTTCGATCCAGAAAAGCCGTTTGTCACGTCCGGTCTCCGCTTGGGCACGCCAGCTGGCACCACCCGTGGTTTCGGTCCGGCAGAATTCCGTCAGATCGGCAGGATGATCGCCGATGTCGTCGAAGGCCTGCGTCACAATGGCGAGGCTGGCGACGGCCAGATCGAAGCACGGATCAAGGACGAAGCCGAGGCACTTTGCACACGCTTCCCAATCTACCCATCTTGAATTATATAGGTGACTTACCCATCTAATACACAGAAGGGAAATAACCATGGGATTTTGTAACGAGTGCAACGCTGAATATAGCGAAGGGATGAAGTTCTGCCCGCAATGTGGCGCCAAAACGCCTGAGCAGCTTGCAGCCGAAAGCTTTCCCAACCAAGCCAAGCATTATGTCGGTGAAGCCGCTGATGAATTGTGGGGCGCGACCAAGGATGCGTTTCACACAGGCAAGCATTTGGCGGATCAGGATACCGTCAAGAAAGTTGCCGGCGGTGCCGCCATCGGCGCTGCAGCCGCTGTCATTGCGCCAATCGGACTGGCAACAGGCGCATTGATTGGCGCAGGTATTGTTGCCTACCGTCACGTAAACAAGAAAAAGAATCAGGAAAAATAATTGCGCTGCCCATTTTGCGGAAACGACGATAGCCAGGTCAAGGACAGCCGTCCCACCGAAGACAATAGCGCTATCCGCAGACGGCGGCAGTGCGAAGGTTGCGGCGGTCGGTTTACGACTTTTGAGCGCATTCAGTTGCGTGAGCTATCGGTGGTCAAGACCGACGGCAAGCGTGAGCCGTTTGAGCGCGAAAAGCTTGAACGCTCGCTTTCGGTCGCGTGTCGTAAGCGTCCCGTCGACCATGCCCAGATTGAAAAGCTGGCCTCTGCCATTCAGCGGCAGCTGGAAACCTTGGGTGAAAGCGAAATTGAGTCCAAGCGCATCGGCGAGTTTGTCATGGACGGATTAAAGGCGCTCGACAGCGTGGCCTATATTCGCTTTGCGTCTGTCTACAAAGACTTCAGCGAAGCGAAGGATTTTGAAGATTTCGCCGGGAGCGTGGTTGAAGCGGCGCAGAAATGAGTTCGGCGCCCGTTATCATCCTTGTTCGTCCGCAATTGGGCGAGAACATCGGCAAAGCCGCCCGCGCCATGCTGAATTTTGGGCTGACGGAAATGCGCCTTGTCGCCCCGCGTGATGGATGGCCAAACCCGAATGCAGGGCCTGCCGCCTCTGGCGCAGACATTGTGCTCGCCAATGCACAGGTTTTCCCGACACTTGCCGAAGCGACCGCGGACATCGCGCATGTCTATGCAACGACCGTACGCAAGCGTGGCGTCACCAAGCCGGTCATCACGCCTGAGGCAGCAGCCAAAGAGGTTGTCGGCAATAAAGGGCGTAGCGCAATCCTGTTCGGTGCGGAACGCTCCGGCCTTGAAAGCGATGAAGTCAACGTTGCGCGCGCCATCATTACGGTCCCCATCAATCCCGAGTTCGGATCGCTAAACCTCGCGCAGGCGGTCATTTTGTGCGCCTATGAATGGTCAAAAACCCAATCGCTTGCCAGCCCACCCAAAACGGATGTGGAGCCGCCAGCATCACAGTTTGAACTCGACGGCCTGATTGCGCAGCTCGATGCGATGCTGGAGCCATTAAATTACTTCACACCAATTGATCGTGCGCCCGTCACACGGCGCACCTTGCGCAACTTGCTCACAAAGCCTGCCTGGAACGCCTATGAAGTGCGAACTTTACGCGGGGTGCTGACAACATTGAACAGAATGCGACCAACCGAAAAATAGAGACTTGGTGACCGCAACCAGGCTGTTTACACCCATGCGCAACGAGGAGCATTCCATGATTAGCACTTTAGTTTTTAGTCTTTTGTTGGCCGCATCGGGTACATCAGAAGCAACGCCACGCGCCACAGATGCAGTCGCGCAGGAAGCACCAAAAGCAAAACCAAAGAAGATCTGCAGAACAACCGGCCTCACCGGCAGCCGCATCGCAAAGAAGCTATGCAAGACCCAAGAGCAATGGGATCAGGCAGAATCTGCGTCTGAGCTTAGTGTCAAAGGCAAGGCCGGCACTACTATGCCGCCACAAATGGACACCGGCATTTAACGCTTAAGCGCGATTGGCATCCCACTTTTCGAGTTCGTAGGCGATGGAGGCTTCAACCAAAAGCTCCCATAAGTCGCCCACGACCTCTGCGGGGATGCCAGCGTTGCGTGCGGCGTCTTTCACATTCGCCAGCACCTGTTGCTTGCGCGCTTCATCCCGAACCGCATTGCGTTCGGTTTTAATGCGCGCTGCGGCATCCATATAACCAAAGCGTTGCGCCAGCAGATTGACCAACTGCGCATCGACGGCGTCAACGCCTGCCCGCACGTCAACCATGTTGTTACAACTCTCGGCATTTTTTGGGCTATCAGTGCTGCTCATGGCAGCGCCTTTAAAGTTGAGCATGCCTAAAGTCGAGCCAGATGTTGACATATCGCCGATCTGCAGCCATAGGCGCCGCTTCGCAATCGACCCTGCATTCCGGTGAAGCAGGTGTCCGGCACATGCATAATGTGTCGCGCGGGACCGGAAACAACGTTGTTAGCAATTGGAGTCTTAAAATGACGAAGCGTACAAGCTCGAAGTATAAACTTGACCGCCGCATGGGTGAAAACATCTGGGGCCGTCCAAAATCACCTGTAAACAAGCGTGAATATGGCCCCGGCCAGCATGGTCAGCGCCGTAAAGGCAAGCTTTCCGATTATGGTATTCAGCTGCGCGCCAAGCAGAAGCTTAAGGGCTATTATGGCGACGTAACTGAAAAGCAGTTCAAGCGTGCGTATCAGGAAGCCAGCAACATGAAGGGCGATACCTCGCAGAACCTTATCGGTCTGCTCGAGCGTCGTTTGGACATGGTTGTATACCGCGCCAAGTTCGCCCCAACCATTTTCGCCGCACGCCAGATCGTTAGCCATGGCCACATTCGCATCAACGGCGTGAAGTGCAACATCGCAAGCCGTCAGGTTGCTGTCGGTGACGTCATCAGCCTCGGCAACAAGGCCAAGGAAATGGCTTTGGTTATCGAAGCACAAGGCCTCGCTGAGCGTGACATTCCAGAATATGTCTCTGTAGACGGCAACGACAAGGTTACTTTCGCGCGTATCCCAACGCTCGACGAAGTGCCCTACCCAGTTAAGATGGAACCAAATTTGGTCGTCGAATTCTATTCGCGTTAATCTTACAAACAATCTTACGAAAAAGGCGGTCCTTGTGGCCGCCTTTTTTGTTTGAGCCTGACCGGCGGGTCTGGCAGAAGGCGCGCAATAATCTTTCCCCTTAGGAGAATTTCATGCGCATGCTGTCTCTGGCCCTTGTATCTGTTCTGGCCCTCACGACCGCCTGTCAAAAGGATGCGTCTTTGGATGTCTCCATGGACGCCCTGCCGCAAGTCGAAGTCCCCGCACTTTCTGAAGCGACCATGAAGGACGTGACACGCGAATTGTCACTCGACAGCTATGAAGGCCGCGCACCGGGTTCGGTCGGCGAAGAGAAGACCGTCGCTTATTTGATAGCCAAATATAAAGCGGCAGGACTTGAGCCTGGCAATAACGGCAGCTGGACACAGGATGTGCCACTGATCGAAATCACCGCGAAAAATGTATCGGCGCTCACAATTGCCGACCGCAGCGGCCGCAGCGGCAAGGCGATGTCATTTGCCTATGGCAACGAATATGTCATCGGCAGTTACCGCGAGACACCCAAAACCGATATTAAGCAAAGCGAAATGGTCTTTGTCGGCCACGGCATTGTCGCCCCTGAAAAAGGCTGGAACGATTATGCTGGCGTTGACGTTAAGGGCAAAACCGTCGTCGTGATGGTCAACGACCCCGATTTCGAAAATGAAGGTCTTGATGGCCCGTTCGGTGGCAAGGCCATGACCTATTATGGACGCTGGACATATAAATTTGAAGAAGCCGCGCGTCAGGGCGCTGCTGCCGTTTTGATCATCCACGACACTGCCCCTGCGGCATATGGCTGGAATGTCGTCAACTCCAGTTGGACAGGCACGCAATTCCTGGCGCAGTCAAAGGATGGCGGAAAGAGCCAAACCCAAGCCAATGGCTGGATCCAGAAATCCGTAGCGAAGCAAATCTTTGCCGCCGCTGGTCAAAATCTCGACAAGCAAATGGCCGCAGCCAGGCAAAAAGGCTTTAAGGCGGTTCCGCTGAACCTCTCGGCGTCGATGAACTTCGAAAATGACATCGCGCGCAAGGCGAGCAAGAACGTCATTGGCGTCATGAAAGGCACCAAGCGCCCCGACGAATATGTTCTGTATACGGCGCATTGGGACCATCTCGGTCGGTGCACGGCCGCGCCCGATGGCGACGACATCTGTAACGGTGCAGTCGACAATGCCACAGGCACGGCGGCTTTGGTCGCATTGGCAGAAGGCTTTGCAAAAGCCGGCGCACCGGAGCGTTCGATCGTGTTCCTTGCGGTGACGGCTGAAGAAAGCGGCCTGCTTGGTTCGAAATTCTACGCCGAAAACCCCGTCTTTCCGCTGTCGCAAACCGTGGGCGGCGTGAACATGGACGCATTCTCAATGTCTGGCCCTGCGAAGAATTTGACCGTCATCGGCAAAGGCAAATCGCAGCTTGATCTCTATCTTGAGGCTGCGGCAAAGTCCGAAGGACGGACACCTGAAACGGAACCGACGCCAGAAAAGGGTTTCTACTACCGCTCTGACCATTTCAGCTTTGCCAAGCTGGGCGTACCGATGGTGTATTTCGAAGGCGGGGACGATCTTGTCACCGGCGGTAAGGTCGCTGCAATGGCCGCCGCGGAGGATTATGAAAAGAACCGGTACCACGCCCCCGGCGACGAATTTGACGAAAAATGGGATTGGTCGGGCGTCATGTCCGATTTGAAACTATATTATCGCATCGGGCGGATGTTGGCGATGACCGACGCATGGCCAAACTGGAATGAAGGCGACGAATTCCGCGCTGTCCGCGACAAGAGCCGCAACGGGAAATAAGCCAATGACGTTCCGTATGCCCGCCGAATGGGCGCCCCATGAGGCCGTCTGGATTGGCTTTCCCAGTTCTGCGGAATATTGGGGTGCGCCGCTCCAACGCGCGCAACAGCAGATGGCCGCCTTTGCCAATGCGGTACACGCATCGGGCCAAGGTGAACGGGTGCATGTGATTGCCGGCAACGCAGATGCCAAGTCCGTCGCCGAGGGGCTGGTTGACGCTGGCGTCCATGTCGAGCTGCGCCAAATTGGCGATGTTTGGTTGCGTGACACAGGCTGCATCATCGTGAAAGATGGGGATCGGCGGATTGCCCGTGATTTCGGTTTCAATGGTTGGGGAAACCGGTTCGACTATCCCGGCGATCAAACCATTGGCTATGAATTGGCGGCGGATTTCGGTTTTGAAATTGCACAGGCGGATTGGATATTTGAGGGCGGATCGATTGACGTTGACGGTGAAGGTCTTGCCGCGACAACCGTCGATTGCCTGTTAAACCCCAACCGCAACCCAACCCTCGATAAAGCCGCCATTGAAGACCGGCTGCGCACGGACTTGGGGATCGAACGATTGCTTTGGCTCGGCGACGGCCTCGCCAACGACCATACCGACGGGCATATTGATAATCTGGCGCGCTTTGTTGGCCCGAACCATATTTTGGTTCCCAGCAGTGCCGGAATCGACGATCCAAACGGCGCCGTCTTTGAAGATGCCCGCGCGCGCGCCGAAGCGTTCGGATGCAAAGTAACGCTGATGCCGTCGGTTGGCCGTTTTGAACAAGACGGGGAAATCGTGCCGGCAAGCTATATGAATTTCTACATCGGCAACCGCGCTGTTGTCGTGCCCATTTATGGCGGCGCGAACGATGATGCCGCGATTGAAGTCTTGGCAAATGTCTACCCCGAACGCGACGTTATCGGTGTCATGGCAGATGCGGTATTGACCGGCGGCGGAAGCTTTCATTGTTCAAGCCAACACGTGCCCGTTTGATGATATTGGATATCGACGCGAAACATTGCATAATCCCAAAACAACCAACCAAGAGGACACCCCCAATGAAAAAGACTTTTCTGATTGCCCTCGCCGCCACTGCGCTTGCAGCACCCGCTTATGCTGACCATCACAGCATGAGCAAAGCCGAGCATGACAAAATGCATAAGGAACATAGCGAACGGCTTGCAAAAATCCTCGCCGACCCGTCGCGCGGTGCCGATGCCAAGCGCGATCAATATCGCCACCCTGCCGAAACGTTTGAATTTTTCCGTTTGCACCCTGACCATGTCATTGGCGAATATGCGCCGGGTGGTGAATGGGTTTCGCGTATCCTTGGCCGTTATGTGAACGAAAAAGGCAAATATACCGGCCTGTATTTCGGCACAAAAAGCTTTTTCAGCGATCAACAGAAAGCCGGCATCGCTGCGGGCGTTGCAAAGTTCCCTGCTGATGTCGCGGCCGTATCCGGACGTCCGGCGACAGATTTCAACGCGTTTTCGCTCAGCGAAATTCCCGACGGCGCAAAGGGGTCGTTTGACCGCATCCTTGTGATGCGCATGATGCACAATATGATGAACTGGAACATCGCGGACGCCGAAATCAAGGCAATGCGCGACCTGTTGAAGGATGATGGCTTGCTCGGCATCGAACAACATCGCGCCAAGGCAGACGCGCCGTTCAGCTATACCGACGGTACCAAGGGCTATATGCGTGAGGCCGATATCATCAAGTTCATGGAAGTGAACGGATTCGAGCTGGTCGCCAAAAGCGAAATCAACGCCAATCCAAAGGACAGCGCAAATTGGCCGGATGGCGTCTGGACTCTTCCGCCAGCGTTGCGTTTGAAAGATGTCGACCGCGCAAAGTACGAAGCCATCGGTGAATCCGACCGCATGACCTTATTGTTCAAAAAGCGACCCTGATTGTTGGATGAGTGCTGCCCAGCCGGCCCATGCCCCTCGTAGTGCCGTGGATTTTGCGGTTGGGGCATCGCCTGTTGGGCACGCTGGTTGCCGGCATAGCGACGACAATATTATTGTATCTGATCACAATCGTGATTGCAGCGCGTTTCGGCGTCCGGCTATAGACGCGGCATGACCCGAAATATCACCGTTGCCGCGTTGCAACTGCCCCTGTCGGCAAGCGAAGCCGAAAATATCGATGCTGTATGCGACCTCCTGTCACAGGCCGCAGAGCAAGGCGCGCAAATCATCCTGCCGCCTGAACTGTTTTCAGGCCCCTATTTCTGTAAAACGCAGGAAGAAGAACATTTCGCACGCGCGCGGCCAACGCGTGAGCACCCATCCGTTATCGCCATGGCGAAACTTGCCAAACAACTTGGCGTTGCCATTCCCACAAGCTTTTTCGAACGTGATGGCGCGCATTTCTATAACAGTGTCGCGATGATTGGTCCCGATGGCGAGATTATCGGCATCTATCGCAAGAGCCATATTCCCGACGGCCCCGGCTATCAGGAGAAATATTATTTCCGCCCTGGAAACACCGGGTTCAAAGTTTGGGAAGTCTTTGGCACGCAAATCGGCGTCGGTATCTGTTGGGACCAATGGTACCCCGAATGCGCACGGGCCATGGCGTTGATGGGCGCTGAGCTGCTGTTCTATCCCACCGCCATTGGCGCAGAGCCACAGGATGCGACGTTGGATACACGGCACATGTGGCGCCGGGCCATGGTCGGCCACGCCGTATCAAACTGCATGCCCGTCATCGCCGCAAACCGCATCGGCGCGGAAAACGACCATGGCGGTCTGGCGCAAAAATTTTATGGCACCAGCTTCATCGCCAACGAATGGGGCGATGTCGTGTGCGATTTGGATGATGCTGAAACCGGCATATTGGTCGCAACATTCGACCTGGACCAAGCCCGCGCCCACCGCGCAAGCATGGGCTTCTTCCGCGACCGGCGCCCGCAATTATACAGCCGGCTTGTAGAGGATATCTAAGCTGTCACATCTCTACCTCATCGGCATTGGCTCTAATCAGCCACATGCAATCATTGGCGCGCCAAGCAAGATCATCGTGCAAGCGGTCGCCGCGTTGGAGATGGACGATATCGACGTCTTCGCGCATTCGGCGACGATCCAATCCAGCCCCATGGGACCCTCCTCACGGCAGTTTGCAAATGCCGCGGCGCTTGTGTCCACCGATCTTGAACCCCCTGCCCTGCTGGCGCGCCTGCAAGAGATTGAGCATCACTTCGGTCGCGTCCGGCGCGGCCAAAACTGGCGCGCGCGGGTGCTCGACCTGGATATCCTGTTGTGGTCCGGCGGCGTGTGGGCGGACAGCCATCCGGCCTTGGCCATTCCCCATCCCGGACTATGTTCGCGGGGTTTTGTCCTGACCCCTGCGGCCATGATTGCCCCCGATTGGCGTGAGCCGCTGACGGGCCTGACCATAAGGCAGCTACAATCGCGATTTAACCGACCAAAGGCGCTTGACCGCACAAGTTCCCGCCATTAGGGGGAGCGCTCTCGCACGGACCAATTCGCGGTCTGGTTGGGGGCCCTTAGCTCAGTCGGTAGAGCAACTGACTTTTAATCAGTAGGTCGCTGGTTCGAACCCAGCAGGGCTCACCATATATTTCAATGGTTTATCTAGATATTCTGGGTTCGTTGTTGTCGATACGGTGGCGCTAGGCATCACATAGATTGCACCGCAACCAGGAATTCTCCCAAACGGTGCGATCAGTTAGATGTTGAGATGGGTGTCTGTTAAGAAGCGGGCACCATTATCGCGAACATTTCAGCTCGTAATCCGCCTTTGCCCTCAAGTCATCCGGTACCAGTTCGACGTCACGATGCCAAACTAAGGCAGTCTCTCGAACGTCAGCCCCGCATGCGCCTCAAGCCGTTTGATTAGCTTATCCCCCAAAATCGTTGCTGGCGTCCAGAAGCCGCCGGGAACATCGTCAGGCACGTCTTTGGCAAGGCAGGCGGCAGCCTGAGACAGCATTTTTGCCGTTGATCCATAGCCTGGATCTCTGTCTCCCGTGACGCGGCAACGGATGGTTTCTCCCTTGGCCGTTGATCCGAGGAAAACAATATCAAAATTCCCCTCAAGCTGCGCCTTTTCGCTTGGCCCCTCACCCGGCTTTGGCAAGACAAAAGTTTCCAGCAGCCAGCGGATTGGGGGCACGGCCAGACCGATCATAAGGGCATTGGCACCCCAATGCGCGGCGCGCGCCTTTTGCTTGCCGGAACCGCCCTGCCCCGTCACCACGGCTTCCTCATATTTGAATTCAGTACCATAGCTGTTGTTGCTGAGGGCGTTTGACCGATGCACAACCCGTGTGTTGATACCCGCCATTATAAACGGCGCAATCCAACCACCATAGACATTGTCATATGCGATCTGCACATCCGGCTGCGCGATAGTGAACCCATGGCTTTGTGGGCAAAGGCTATAAGGGTCTTTAAGTTCGCGTCGCAAATCGGCGTCGCTGACCGCTTCTTTGACCATGTTAATCATGCTTGCGATGGTGCCGCCGGACGCGCCGCCCTTCATGCTGACAACCCGCATGTTTATCCGGTCACAACTATGCCCGAATTGTGCCAATGCGCTGCGTTGCAGGAAATGGACGCCCAGATCGGACGGGATGCTGTCAAAGCCACAACAATGCACAATCCGCGCACCGCTTTTGATGGCGTCAGCTTCATGCCGCAATTGCATTTTGCGGATCCACTGCGGCTCGCCTGTCAAATCGCAATAATGGGTCCCCGTGGTGGCGCAGACCTGAACGAGCACGTCACCATACAGCGCATAGGGGCCGACCGTCGACATGACGACAGTGGTTTGCGCGCACATTTGCTTCAGCGCATCTTCATCCGCAGCGTCAGCAACGATAATCTCTATGTCCGGCAGTCCAATGTTATCGCGGACCTGCTTAAGCTTGCTGAGCGAACGCCCTGCGATGGCCCATTTAACCGATCCATCGGCGAACTGCTCTTGCATGTAGCGTACGATGATCTGGCCCACAAAGCTTGTGGCGCCATATACGATGATATCAAATTTCTTTTCGGCCATTTTTATTCCCCCCGCGCAAAGCAATTTTGAACAATTGCCCATCATCGATAATGCTAGATGCCCGCTTCGCACATTGGCGCAGGATTGGGCGCTCTGTCAAACATCTCGGCCCCGCCTATGCGCGTCTATCGACCGGAAAAGGCAAACGGAGCGGCCGTTGCCGTTGGTTTTTGTTGCGCACAATCGGAACATCACAATCTGCGCATAGGAAAAGCTCTTATGACTTGCTAAGCATATCTTGAAACTGAGATAATTGACGGGGCAAGAATGTCTTGTTTGCGGGCGGCGTCCAGTTCTGACAGTAGCGTCTGCAGGAAGTGACCAGACTATGACGAAAACGCTGACCCATCTTGAGCGCCTTGAGGCTGAGGCGATCCACATCATGCGCGAGGTTGTGGCCGAAGCGGAAAAGCCCGTCATGCTGTATAGTGTCGGAAAAGACAGCGCCGTTATGCTGCATCTGGCGCGCAAGGCGTTCTACCCCTCGCCGCCGCCATTCCCGTTGCTGCATGTCGACACGACGTGGAAGTTCAAGGAAATGTATGCGCTGCGGGAAAAAGCTGCGCGCGATGCGGGTATGGAGTTAATCGTTCACCAAAATCCCGAGGCGATTGCACGCGGGATCAATCCGTTCGACCATGGATCGCTGCATACCGATATGTGGAAGACAGAGGGCCTGAAGCAAGCGCTCGACAAACATGGATTTGATGTCGCATTCGGTGGTGCGCGCCGCGATGAAGAGAAAAGCCGTGCCAAGGAGCGCATCTTTTCATTCCGGACAGCGACGCATGGTTGGGACCCCAAGAACCAGCGCCCAGAGCTTTGGAACCTGTACAATGCACGCAAGGCGAAGTCCGAAAGCATCCGGGTATTTCCCATCTCAAACTGGACGGAGCTGGACATCTGGCAATATATCCATCTCGAAAATATTGAGATTGTGCCGCTCTATTTCAGCGCGCCGCGTCCAACGGTAACACGCGATGGCATGCTGCTTATGATTGATGACGAACGTTTTCCATTACAGGATGGCGAAGTGCCGGTGAAACGGTCCATCCGGTTCCGAACGCTGGGCTGCTACCCGCTGACTGGCGCGGTCGAAAGCACGGCATCCACATTACCCGAAGTCATTCAAGAAATGCTGCTGACCACCACCTCCGAGCGCCAAGGGCGGGCCATTGACCATGATCAGGCCGCCAGCATGGAAAAGAAGAAGCAGGAAGGATATTTCTAATGACTGCTTCCCCAGACAACGCGGTTATTTATAAAACCGCTGATCTGATTGCGTCGGATATCGATGCCTATTTGGATGTGCATCAGCACAAATCGCTGCTGCGCTTTATCACATGCGGTTCGGTTGATGATGGCAAGTCCACACTTATCGGCAGGCTGCTGTACGATTCAAAAATGATCTTTGAAGATCAGCTGGCGACGCTGGAGTCCGATTCCAAGCGCATGGGCACCCAAGGTCAGGACATTGACTTTGCGCTGCTGGTGGATGGGCTGGCCGCCGAACGCGAACAGGGCATCACGATTGACGTCGCCTATCGCTTCTTCGCCACGGAGAAACGCAAATTCATCGTCGCCGATTGCCCGGGGCATGAACAATATACCCGCAATATGGTCACTGGAGCGTCGACGGCGGACCTCGCGGTTATCTTGATTGATGCGCGCAAGGGCGTCCTCGTGCAGACGCGCCGGCATAGCTATCTTGCGAAGCTGCTGGGTATTCGGAACATCGTGCTCGCGGTGAACAAGATGGACCTGATCGACTATGATCAGGCAAAATATGACGCCATCGTTGCCGATTATACCGAATTTGCGGCCAGTATCGGCATCAGCGATTTCACGCCGATGCCCATTTCGGGCTTCAAGGGCGACAACATTACCGACACATCGGCAAACACCCCTTGGTATACGGGCCTGCCGCTAATGGCGCATCTGGAAACCGTTGCGCTCGATAATGACGCAGACCAGAGCAAGCCGCTGCGTATGGCCGTCCAATGGGTCAATCGGCCAAATCTCGATTTCCGCGGCTTTTCCGGCCAAATTGCGACGGGGACCGTCCACCCGGGCGACGCCATTCGTGTTTTGCCATCGGGCAAGACGACAACGATCAAGAAAATCGTAACACTTGATGGCGAGCTTCAGGAAGCCGTTGCCGGCCAATCGGTCACCCTGTGTTTTGACGACGAAATCGACTGTTCGCGCGGTGATGTTATCGCGGCTGCTGACAATCCGCCAGAAGTCGCCGACCAGTTCGAAAGCACCATTGTGTGGATGGCGGATGACGCGCTTGTCCCTGGCCGTTCTTATTGGTTGAAGCTTGGCACGCAAATGGTTTCCGCGACTGTTCAAGCGCCCAAATATACCGTCAATGTGAACAGCATGGAGCATATGGCGGCCAAAACGCTGGAGCTTAACGCGATTGGTGTTGCGGAGATTTCGACAGACAAGCCCATTGTGTTTGCGCCTTATGCGGACAACCATGCACTCGGTGGTTTCATCCTGATCGACAAGATCAGCAACGCAACCGTTGCTGCCGGAATGCTGCACTTTTCGCTGCGCCGTGCACAAAATGTCCATTGGCAGGCCACCGACATCGGCCGCAATGCGCACGCCATGTTGAAGAACCAAAAGCCAAAGATTTTGTGGTTCACTGGCCTGTCGGGTTCTGGAAAATCCACCATCGCGAACGAGGTGGAAAAGGCGCTTCACCTAATGAACCGGCACACCTTCCTGCTTGACGGTGACAATGTGCGGCACGGGTTGAACAAGGATTTGGGCTTCACGGAAACCGACCGGATCGAGAATATCCGCCGCGTCGGCGAAGTCGCCAAATTGATGGCGGATGCGGGGCTGATTGTCCTGACCGCGTTCATTTCACCATTCCGCGCCGAACGCGACATGGTGCGGGCGATGTTACCCGAGGGCGAATTTGTCGAAATCTTCGTTGATACGCCGCTGGAGATCGCCGAAGCGCGCGATGTGAAGGGCTTGTATAAAAAGGCGCGCGCTGGCCAACTTAAAAACTTCACTGGCATCGACAGCCCCTATGAACCGCCCGAACATCCCGACATTCGCGTGAACACCGTCGAAATGAGCCCAGCGGAAGCCGCAGAGTATATCGTGCGCCAGTTGATGCCGCTCAAATGAATATCATCGCTGACGATACGGAGCTTGCCGCATATTTGGCAAAGGCCGCAGGCGCGCTGGTTCTCGAAATGCGTGTGACCAGTGGGCTGGTCGCAAAGGAACTGGGAAATGCGGGCGATCGAACCGCCAACCAATTCCTGATCCGCACGCTTGCGGAACAACGCCCTGATGACGGTCTTTTGTCGGAAGAAAGCAAAGACACCGACGCCCGTCTTTCAAAATCGCGCGTGTGGATTATCGACCCGGTCGATGGAACCCGCGAATATAGCGAAGGCCGGTCCGATTGGGCGGTCCATGTCGCGCTGGCAGTCGACGGTGCGCCCGTCATTGGCGCCGTTGCGCTTCCCGCCTTGGATTTGGTTCTGCGCACGGATCAGCCAGCGATCATCCCTCCTGCCCCCGAAAAACTCCGCATGGTGGTCAGCCGTACGCGCCCCGCACCGGAGGCTGTGGCCGTTGCCGAAGCATTGGGCGCTGAACTCATTCCCATGGGGTCTGCGGGGGCCAAAGCGATGGCCGTGGTCCGCGGCGAGGCCGATATCTATCTGCACACCGGCGGGCAATATGAATGGGACAGCTGCGCACCCGTTGCGGTCGCGGCGGCATATGGCTTGCACGTCAGCCGTGTCGACGGCAGTCCGTTGGTCTATAACCAGCGTGATGTGTACATGCCCGACCTGCTCATTTGCCGCAAAGAACATGCTGCGCATGTGTTGGCTCTGGTGCAGTTATCAGCAGAAAAGAACTGACCCGGCGCGCTGACGTCTTTATTGCCGTTCGGGACCTTTAAAACAAACCTGGTACTTCGCGTTGGGCGGCGCGCGCATCAACTGGTACCGGAAGGACCCGGCGTTCGGTGCGCGTGGAGGTGCTTTGCGCGCTTTGGGCAACGACTACAGGCGTGCAACTGCGGCCAGCCACAAAGTCCAACGCTGTGCGCAATGATGCCTCGAGCGGATCGCCCAAGGGCCGGCTAATATCGTCCGCTGCCGCGCATGTGGCGCGCATCGTGCCCGCCAGTCCGGAATAATAGTCGCCCTGTGCGGCTGCATTTTCCTTGGCAAAGGCAACAACGCGAATTCGGTCATCACACGCGGACTGGTCCAGTGCGATTTGTCCGACGGGCTTACCATAGCTATTGCTGCCAATCAGTGCGGCATTCACACCCAAATAGGGCACGAAACTGTTCATCACCAACTCGCTGGCGGACGCTGTGGCACCGGTTGCGATAAAGGCAATTTTAATGGGCGAAACCGACTGCGTAGTTGGCGTAAAACGACGGGTTTCGTTGTTGGATGATTTGGATGGACGAAAACGCGTGACCGTAAAGATATCGCTGGAAAAGCGGTTGCCAGCCATCAGGTCGCCCATCAGTTCGGCGGTCGAAACAAGCCCGCCGCCATTGTACCGGAAATCGATAACAAAATGCGTGATACCCTGAGCCCGGAAATCGGCAAATGCGGTTCGCAACTGGTTGTCTGCGGTTGAAATAAAGGTGCGCATGTTGATGTAACCAACACGCTGACCACCATTGTCGATCACTCTCACGCCATAACGCGGCGACAATGGCGCGATATTATAGTCGGCCTTTGCCACCGTCACATTCCGCGTGCCACCCGCGTCGGTAATGCGCAATATCCGGCTTGTGCCAACCGTGCTCGGTCCAAGCGCGCTCGTTATGCCACTTGTTCCCTGCGCGGTGATGATATCAGCGACGGGCGTTAGATTTGCGGCGTCGGTTCCAATCGCCAGAACTTCGGTTCCGCGATCAATGCCCGCAGCAAGCGCTGGTGCACCCTCAAACGCCTCAATCACGAAAAGCCGGTTGCCTTGATACGCGAGACGCACGCCCAGACCCGCCGTCGAACCCGATGCGTAATAGGCGTTTTCTTCCTGAATAGACGTCACATAGGTAAAGTACCGATCACGCCCCTGTGCGCGCGCATTTGCGGTGAGCGCATCAATATAGGATTGCACGGATGTATAAGGCGCCGTTGCCAATGACCCCGGAAGGGTTTCAGGAAACAAATACCATTCATTCAAAACCGAAAAGGCAAAATCTTGTCGGCTGCTCAGGCTGCACGTCGAAGATGTCGGTGGTGAAGTAGGGGCCGTCGGCGGAACTATGACGGTTCCACCGCCGGAACTGCTACCGCCACCGCCGCAAGCCGTTAGGCCCGCAGCCAAAATGACAATGACGTTCTTCAACGCGCCGTTCTTCATGCCACTCTATCTCTCTCTAAGACCAATTTATGCCGTGATAGGTGCACCGGAAGGCGGCCACCGACAAGTAAGATTTCGCATCATGACGCAACTTCATGTAAAATTTCTTTAACGTCATTCTTGGTCGGCGATTTCAGCCGTCCAAAAGCTTTCGTCCATTGCGGCAAGCCTTTCGGATACATATGTGTAACACATCGCGTATATAATGCACGGCGACCCCGCATGTCGAATTATCGGAAAAAACGATTAGTCATTGCAAAAACGGTTGCTGGACTAAATGATAGAATTCGTGTTGGGGAGCGTCAGAATTTCAAAAACCACCATCGAAAGGATTTCACATGGGTATCATCGGTTCAAGCATTAAGCCGTTCACAACGCAGTCGTACAAGGCCGGAAAGTTCGTTGAAGTTTCCGACGCAGACGTAAAGGGCAAGTGGGGCGTATTCTTCTTCTACCCTGCCGACTGGACATTTGTATGCCCAACCGAACTGGAAGACCTTGCTGACCAATATGCGGACCTGCAAGCCATGGGCGTTGAAGTATTCGCAGTGTCGACCGACACGCACTTCAGCCACAAGTCATGGCATGACAGCTCGCCAGCGATCAGCAAGATCAACTACCACATGCTTGGCGACCAGAACCACGTCATCAGCAACAACTTTGGCGTATTGCGCGAAGGCCAAGGCCTTGCCGACCGTGCGACCTTCGTAGTCGATCCAGACGGCGTCATCCAAGTTATGGAAATCACCTGTGAAGGCGTTGGCCGTAATGCGGTTGAACTGGTCCGCAAGATCAAGGCTGCGATCTACGTACGCGAGCATCCCGGTCAGGTTTGCCCTGCGAAGTGGGAAGAAGGCGGCGAAACGCTTGCACCTTCGATCGACCTCGTCGGCAAGATCTAATATATATATTCGGGTGCCGCGTGCTTTAGCGCGGCACCCACCCCCAATAGCCGACCAATTTAGCCGCCATCCGTCGCGGCGTGACCGTGCTTGTTTGAAAGAGGCCCAAGATGCTTGATGCTGCTACCACTGCCCAGTTGAAAACATATTTGGCAAACCTGCGCACCCCTGTTGAGCTCGTCGCTACACTCGATGACAGCCCCAAGTCTGCGGAAATGCGCACACTGGTTGAAGCGGTCGCCGAACAGTCGCACCTGCTGACCGCGCGTTTTGATGGTCATGCGGATCGCGTGCCTTCGTTCGCCATCCGCCGCGCCGATGGCACTGCTGAAACGCATTTTGCGGGCCTGCCCTTAGGGCATGAATTCACATCTTTGGTTCTCGCGCTGCTACACATGGGCGGACACCCGCCCAAGGAAGAGGCCGAGTTGCTCGATTCGGTGAAGGCGCTTGAAGGCGACTTCCGTTTCGAAACCTTCTTTTCGCTGTCGTGCCAGAATTGCCCTGACGTTATTCAGGCTATCAACATCATGGCCGCGCTCAATCCAAGCGTCAGCAATGTCGCAATTGATGGCGCGATGTTCCGCGAAGAAGTTGAGACCCGCAAGGTCATGGCCGTCCCTGCTATTTACCTGAATGGTGAACCCTTTGGCCAAGGCCGGATGGACCTCGCGCAGATTATGGCCAAGTTGGATACTGGCACCGTTGCCAGCGCTGCGGAAAAGATCGCAGCCAAGGAGCCGTTTGAAGTTTTGGTCGTCGGCGGTGGTCCAGCCGGCGCAGCGGCCGCGATTTATGCGGCGCGCAAAGGTATTCGCACCGGCGTTGTCGCCGAACGATTTGGCGGTCAGGTGCTCGATACCATGGGCATTGAGAATTTCATTTCGATCCAGCACACCGAAGGGCCAAAACTGGCGGCGCAATTGGAACAGCATGTCCGCGAATATGACGTCGACATCATGAACCTTCAGGCCGCGACCGAGCTTATCCCCGCTGCCGAAGGCGGCCTGCATGAAGTGAAGCTGGCGAGCGGCGCAACGTTAAAGGCGCGGACGATCATATTGTCGACAGGTGCCCGTTGGCGGCAAATGGGCGTTCCCGGCGAAGAAGAATATCGCAACAAGGGCGTGGCATATTGCCCGCATTGCGATGGTCCATTATACAAGGGTAAGCGCACCGCCGTCATCGGCGGTGGCAACTCCGGCGTTGAAGCGGCCATCGACCTTGCAGGCATTGTTTCCCACGTCACGCTCGTCGAGTTTGACTCGCAATTGCGCGCGGATGCGGTGCTGCAAAACAAACTGCGCAGCCTGCCCAATGTCGACATCATCACGTCGGCATTGAGCACGGAAGTGTTGGGCGACGGCGAAAAGGTTGAGGCTTTGGTCTACACCGACCGCCTGACCGGAGATTCACATCGCATCGACCTTGAAGGTATCTTCGTGCAAATCGGGCTGGTTCCGAACACCGAGTGGTTGAAAGGACCGCTTCAGCTTTCGCCGCGTGGCGAAATCGAAGTCGATGCGCATAACGCGACGAACATCCCGGGCGTTTTCGCTGCTGGCGACGTTACGACTGTCCCGTACAAGCAAATTATCGTCGCAATGGGCGAAGGCACAAAAGCAGGCCTGTCTGCGTTCGATCACATCATCCGGCATTGATGTGCATGCCGCTGCGGATCGGGAACATGCGTTCTCGGTTCGCGGCGTCAGGATAATGTTTCGCCTTTAGAAATGCTTTCGTCGAAATCTGCTGTTAATATGGGTTAAGTTCAGCCATCACGCGAACTTCGATATCCATCTCCCCTCACCGGTGAAAAAATGCGCAAGCCACTCATTCTGTCGTTGATGCTATGTGTCGCTGCCTGTGGCGGCGGTGAAGAAAAACGCGACCGCCCTGCGCCGTTGGTCACACTGAGTGCCGCAACGCAGCATGTATTTTCGGACCGCTACGTTGCCGTGGGCACCGCAAACGCAAATGAGCAGGTTTCGGTTCGCGCGCCAGTGACCGAACGCATCACGCAGCTTGGTTTTTCCGACGGCGACTATGTGCGGCAGGGCCAGATGCTCGCCGTTCTGGCGCAAGGGCAGGAAACGGCTTCACTCGCCAGCGCGCAAGCGCGCGCGCGCCAAGCAGATCAGCAACTGGCGCGGATTAGTGAGCTTCATCGACGCGGCTTTGCAACCAACGCCAATCTTGAGGCGCAGACCGCATCAGCCGCATCGGCAAGAGCCGCAGCCAATGAAGCGCGCGCAACGATTGGCGACCGCGTTGTGCGGGCCCCCTTTTCCGGGCAAGTATCGCTGCGGCGCATATCGGTTGGCGCAGTTGTAAGCGCAGGCGACGAAATTGCCGCTATTAGCGACCTGAGTTCCATCAAACTGGACTTCACGATACCCGAAACGATGTTGGCAAACGTCCGCGTTGGCCAAGATATCAGTGCGAAGGCTGCGGCTTTTCCTGATTATGTCGCTTCAGGAAAAATCATTGCGATCGATCCCGTAGTGAACCCGCAGACGCGTACCGCCACGCTGCGGGCGATATTGCCGAACCGCAACGGACAGTTAAAACCGGGAATGTTGCTGTCAGTCACGATCACATCGAAAACGCGCACCGCCCCTGCGATCCCCGAACTCTCGCTCGTCCGTGAAGGTGATGCGAGCTTTGTCTACACGCTGGATGCTGATCAAAAGGCGAAGCGTATTGCAGTGAAGACCGGCACACGCGACGGCAATCTGGTCGAAATCATCGACGGACTGCAAGTCGGCGACCAAATCGTAACCGAAGGCGTCGTGAAGCTGTCGGATGGTGCCAAAGTGCGCACTGGAAAAGCCAAATCTGGCGAAGCCACCGCAAAAAGCAAATGATGCAAGGTTGAGATGACACTTTCCGACATCTCCGTCCGCAGACCCGTATTCGCAGCCGTAATTGCGATCTTGATGGTGCTTGTCGGCATTGTCGGTTTTTTAAACTTACCCGTTCGCGAATATCCCGACACTGAACCCCCGATTGTGTCGGTGGGTACAGCCTATACCGGCGCTGCGGCCAGTGTCGTCGAAACACGGGTGACGCAGGTGTTGGAAAATGCACTTGCCGGCATTGAGGGCATTCAAACGATCACATCCCGGTCGCGCGACGGGCAGTCCGATATCACCATCGAATTCGCGCCGGGCCGAACCGTCGACAGCGCTGCGAACGATGTCCGCGACCGTGTCGGCGGGGTGGCGGATGATTTGCCCGAAGAAGTGCTCGCGCCTGAAGTGCGCAAGGTCGATGCCGATGCATCGCCCATATTGTTTCTGGTGGTGTCGAAACCGGGTTGGTCCCGGCTTGAACTCAGCGACTATGTCGACCGCAATCTGATAGACCGGTTCTCCGCCATCGATGGTGTCGCGCGCGTGTTTGTGGGCGGCGAAGCGCGGCCATCGATGCGTGTTTGGCTGCAGCCAGACCGGCTTGCCGCATTGGGCCTTACGCCGCTTGATGTGGAAAATGCCCTGCGTAGCCAGAATGTCGAACTGCCCGCCGGTCGCTTGGAGTCCACCGATCAAAACGTAACCCTGCGCGTCAGCCGACCATTTGGGAATGAAGCCGAGTTCCAGCAGTTGATAGTCGCACGCGGTGCTGACGGTTCGCTAGTTCGTCTGGCGGATGTAGCGCGCGTCGAAACCGGTCCGGAAAATCCCTATGCCGCATTCCGGTTAAACGGTGAATCCGCGCTTGGCATGGGGATTGCCCGCCAGTCGGGCGCGAACACCTTGGCCGTCGCCGAAAGCGCAAAGGCGCTCGCCGAACAAATCAAAGCGGATTTACCGCAGGGCATGACCATTACCGTTGGGTCGGATGACTCATTGTTCATCAGCAAGGCCATAAGCGGCGTGTGGACCACCTTGGCAGAAGCCGCGGCACTGGTTGTCTTGGTCATCTTCCTGTTTTTGGGCAGCTGGCGCGCAACGCTTATTCCAGCAATCACCGTGCCCATCTGCTTGCTCGCGACCTTTGCTGTGCTGTGGCTGTTCGGATTTTCCATCAACCTGTTGACGCTGCTGGCGCTCGTGCTTGCGATTGGGCTGGTGGTCGATGACGCCATCGTGGTGTTGGAAAATGTCTACCACCGGATCGAACAAGGCGAGCCCCCCCTTGTCGCAGCGGTTACCGGCACGCGGCAGGTCGCTTTTGCAGTTGTATCGACCACCATCGTGGTCTGCGCGGTGTTTGTGCCCGTCATGTTTCTGGCAGGCCAGACCGGTTTGTTATTCCGGGAGCTTGCGGGCGCCATGATTGCCGCCATCGCCTTTTCGGGCTTTGTCGCGCTCAGCCTTGCACCAATGCTATGTTCAAAACTGCTCAAGCAGGAAAAGCGCGGACGTGTTGCATCATGGGTAGATGATAAATTCCAACGCGTGGAGACGCGCTATGCGCATATGCTGTCCCGCGCGATTGCCAAGCCCTTGGCGGCGATGCTTGGCGTCATGGGCTTTTTGGTTGTTGCAGGCCTTTTGTTCACGACGCTTCAGTCCGAACTCGCACCGGCCGAGGATGTGGGCGTCATAAGCGTCAACATTGCAGCGCCAGAGGGCTCTGGCTACAACGCAATGGACAAATATATGTTGGATGCGTCCAAACCGGTTTTGGGGCTGCTCGAAAAGGGCACGGTTCGGTCCATCATTCAACGCACGCCCGGCGGCTTTTCCGCAAGTGATGACTTTAACTCGGGCACCTTCCTTATCTTCCTGAAACCATGGGAAGAACGCACCGAGAAGACCGAAGATGTCGTCGCACAGGTCAACAAAATCCTTGCCGATCTGCCCGCTGTGCGCGGTAATGGCGCGGCGCGGTCGTCTATCGGACGGGGGCGCGGTCAGCCGCTGAACTTTGTCATCGCAGGGTCCACTTATGAATCCCTTAGCGTTGCGCGTGACCGGATATTGACTGCGGCGCGCGAAAATCCGGGCATTGTGAACCTCGATTCCGACTATAAGGAAACCAAGCCGCAAATGGAGATTCTGGTCGACACGGCACGCGCTGGCGACCTTGGCGTATCCGTTGCCGACGTCAGCCAAGCGCTGCAGTCGCTCTTGGGGTCACGCCGCGTCTCGACTTATGTGGATCGCGGTGAAGAGTATCGCGTGATTGTTCAGGCCGATGCCCAAAACCGGGCAACGGCGGAGAATTTGGCCGCTATCCAGCTGCGGAGCCGCGATGGATCATTGGTATCTTTGGCCAACCTGATCACATATAAAGAAACAGCCGGTGCGCGCGACCTTGGCCGTTATAACAAGCTGCGCGCCATTACGCTGTCTGGCGGATTAGCGCCCGGCTATTCAATGGGGGAAGCGCTCGCGTTTTTGGAAGAGCAAGCCGCCGCATCGCCAGAAGTACTGGCCGTCGGCTATCGCGGTGAAAGCCAAGCGTTCAAGGAAACGGGCGGATCCATCATCCTCGTGTTTTTCCTCACGATTCTGTTGGTCTATCTCGTTCTGGCGGCGCAGTTCGAAAGCTTCGTGCACCCTGCGACGATTATCACCACCGTCCCATTGGCCGTCGGCGGTGGCATCATTGGACTTGCGCTGACCGGGATGACGCTCAACCTCTACAGCCAGATTGGTATCGTCATGCTCGTGGGGCTTGCGGCAAAGAACGGCATTTTGATCGTCGAATTTGCCAACCAGCTGCGCGATGAAGGTTTGGAAATTCTGGAATCGATACAGCAAGCCGCAGCGCGCCGTTTGCGGCCAATTCTGATGACGTCGATCGCGACGGTGTTCGGCGCAATCCCGCTCGCTATTGCCAGTGGCGCTGGCGGCGCAGCACGGGCCTCTATCGGGGTGGTCATTGTCTTCGGCGTAACGCTCGCCACGCTGATTACGCTGGTCCTCATCCCGCTGATTTATGCGCGGCTTGCGAAATATACGGGATCGCCAGAAGCCGTCACGCGCCGTTTGCAGCAGGAACTGGCTGCGCAGGAAAAAGGCGCAGCCTGACGGTTACCGCAGGGGGCTCCCAATGGGCCCATCCTTTGGCGCTGTGACTTCGTCACTTCTTAACATGTTCGGATTAGATGGCCCCCTGCACAGGCGCATCGACTGCAGGAACCCGGCATGCATAAGAATATGGTTATCTTTGGCACGCGGCCAGAAGCCATAAAATTATTTCCTGTCGTCAATGCGTTGGCGGGCTACTTCAATATGCACAAGGAAATATTGGTGAGCGCGCAACACCGGCAGATGCTTGATCAAGTGCTCACGATCAGCGGCATCACTCCGGATTATGACCTCGATCTCATGCAGCCCGGGCAGTCACTTGACGCGCTCACGGCGCGCTTGTTGGGGGCTATTGGCGGCGTGCTCGATGCCGCAAAACCGGACCGCGTGATTGTACAAGGCGATACCGCAACCGCCATGGTTGGCGCGCTCGCCGCCTATTATCGCCAAATTCCCGTGAGCCATGTCGAAGCGGGTTTGCGCAGCAACAATATCCGCCAGCCATGGCCTGAGGAAGTGAACCGCAAGATTATCGGCTCGATAGCGGATCAGCATTTCGCGCCAACCGCTGTGTCTGCGGCAGCGCTTGCAGCAGAAGCCGTTTCCCCCGAAAGCATCTTTGTTACCGGCAACACGGTTATTGATGCGCTGCATTGGGTAACGGACCGCATCGCGCAAAACCCAGCATTGGGGGCAAACCTTGCGCCATATGAACAGCGGTTCCGGGGGCGCAAGATCATTGGCATCACAACGCACCGGCGGGAGAATTTCGGCGATGGCATGGACAATATCGCAGCGGCCATTCAGGCGATTGCGGCGCGGGATGATGTTGCGTGCATCTTCCCCGTGCATATGAACCCAAATGTGCGGGCAGTCATGGAAGCAGCGCTTTGCGATCTGCCCAATGTCGCGATGATTGAACCGCTGGACTATCCCAACTTCGTCCGCCTGCTGTCGATCTCGCACATCTTGTTAACCGATAGCGGCGGCGTTCAGGAAGAGGCTCCAGCGCTTGGCAAACCAGTGCTGGTGATGCGCGACACCACCGAGCGTCCCGAAGGCGTCACAGCGGGCACAGCCAAGCTAATCGGCACCGATAAAGACCGCATCATTTCGGAAATTTTCACGCTTTTAGACGATGATGCCGCCTATTCAGCCATGGCCCGCGCGTACAATCCTTGGGGATGGTCAAGCCAGCCAGCGCATAGCGGAGATCATCTACAATGCGCGTCGACAATAAACCTGGCTATTGCGCGGTCGGCTGAACATGCCGACGCAAGACTTGTTCCTGTCATGATAAAGTCATAAGGCGCGAGCAATCGGCATTGGCATCCAAAAGGGAATCGTAATGAAAATCGCAATGATCGGTTCGGGCTATGTTGGCCTTGTATCTGGCGCATGTTTTGCAGATTTCGGGCATGAAGTTGTCTGTGTCGACAAGGATGAGGGCAAGATAGCGCGCCTGAACGCCAATATCATGCCGATTTACGAACCGGGCCTTGATGCTTTGGTTAAGACCAATGTCGATGCCGGACGCTTGAGCTTTTCAACTGATGTCATGCAATCGGTCAAAGGGTGCGGCGCAATCTTCATCGCCGTTGGCACACCGTCACGCCGCGGCGATGGCCATGCGGACCTGAGCTATGTCTATGCCGCAGCCGAAGAATTGGCGCGCGCAATTGATCCGGGCACGGTTGTTGTGACGAAGTCCACGGTTCCTGTGGGCACGGGCGACGAGGTTGAGCGCATCATTCGTGAAACCAGCCCCGATCTTGAATTTGCCGTTGTTTCAAACCCTGAATTCCTGCGCGAAGGCGCGGCCATTGGCGACTTCAAACGCCCCGACCGCATTGTCGTGGGCAGCGATGTCGAATGGGCCCGCGATGTGATGCGCGCGATTTACCGTCCGTTGTTCCTGAATGAATCGCCATTGCTGTTCACCAGCCGCCGTTCGTCGGAGCTGATCAAATATGCCGCAAACGCGTTTCTCGCGACCAAGATCACCTTCATCAACGAAATGGCGGATCTGTGCGAAAAACTGGGTGCCGATGTGCAAGACGTATCGCGCGGTATTGGTTTGGATAACCGCATCGGACCAAAGTTCCTGCATGCCGGGCCCGGCTATGGCGGCAGCTGCTTTCCAAAAGACACGCTGGCCTTGCTCAAGACCGCACAGGACAATGAAACCCCCGTCCGCGTGGTGGAAGCCGTCGTTCAGGCCAATGACCTTCGAAAGCGTGCCATGGGCCGCAAGATTATCAACGCCTTGGGCGGTGATGTGCGCGGCATGAAAATCGGGTTGCTTGGCCTGACCTTCAAACCCAATACCGACGACATGCGCGATGCCCCGTCAATTGCGATTGTCCAAACCTTGCTGGATGCTGGCGCCATCGTGCACGCCCATGATCCCGAAGGCATGGAGGAAGCCGCCAAGATCTTGCCCGACGTGGTGATGACCGCCAGCGCGTACAGCGCAGCGCAAGACGCGCATGCCGTTGCCTTGGTGACCGAATGGGACGCCTATCGCGCGCTAGACCTTCAAAAGCTGCATGCCGCGATGGCAGGTGACGTGCTGGTCGACCTACGCAACATATATCGTCCGGAAGAAGCGCAGGCCGCAGGGTTCAATTATGTCAGCATTGGCCGCTAAGCCAACGGCCTTAATTTACCTGCCGGTCATATCCCGCCCAATAAGGTGCGCGTAAATCCTTGCGCAAAATCTTGCCCGATGCGTTGCGCGGCAGGGCTTCGATGACATCCACCGAGCGCGGAACCTTGAACCCTGCGATACGTTCGCGGGCCCACGCGATCACGCTCTCAACATCAACCTGCGCGCCGGGTTTGGGCACACAAACAGCCTTCACCGCCTCACCCCATTTCGCGTCGGGCACGCCGATGACGGCGACTTCCAGTACATCGGGGTGGCCGTAGATCGCGCTCTCGACCTCAGCCGGGTAAACATTTTCGCCACCGGTGATGATCATGTCTTTCACGCGGTCGTGAATGTATAAATAGCCGTCTTCATCCAGATATCCGGCATCACCCGTTTTAATCCAGCCGCCGTCGGCGACGGTGCCTTTGGTTGCATCGGGCAAATTCCAATAGCCGATCATATTGTTCGAAGACCGCGTCCACACTTCACCGACCTCTCCGACCGGCATGTCATTGCCTGCGCCATCGACAATACGCAGATCAACACCGGGCAAGGGTTTTCCGGCCGACCGCATCCGCTTGTTGCCATTGGGGTCATGGTCTTCGGGCGGCAGCATGCAGATTGTGCCTGTTGTTTCGGTCATGCCATAGACTTGAATGAACTGCGCGTTGAACACATCCATCGATTGCCGCAGCAGCTCGAGCGGAATCGGCGCCGCACCGTACAGAATATATTTCAGACGGCTGTAATCCACCGAACGGCAGCGCGGGTGATTGACCATCATTTGCAGTGCGGCAGGCACAATGAACAGCCGCGTCGCGCCGCCTTTTTCGATCGCGTCAAAAACCGCATCAGGCGAAAATTCCGCCTGAACCAAACCCGGCAAGCCAGACGCAAGTGCCATGATGCCAAGCCCCGTCCCGCCAATATGCGCGCAGGGCATGGCGATAAGGACGACTTCATCATCATCCCATTTGGTATAGGCATGGTCGGAATCTGCCGAGTGCTTGCGCAGGGCAAACAGGTTGCGGTTCGACAGCACGGCGCCCTTGGGATTACCCGTAGTGCCTGATGTGTAGAGCTGCAGCGCGGCATCATCAGCGCCAGCAGGATCAAACGCAACGCGCGGTGTCGCATCGATCATCCGCCGCGCGTCATCTTCCGCAATGACACGCTCAACACCCGGAATGTCTTCGGCAAGCGCCTGAACGCCCGCGTCAAACCCCTGCCCCGCGAACAAAACGCGCGCGCCAGTGTCTTTCGCAATATATGCCCATTCGGCAGGGGCAAGCCGCCAGCCAATCGGCACCATGACGATGCCAACGCGCGCCGCGCCGTAAAACAGCGAAAAATACAGGTCGCTGTTTTTGCCAATCCACGCAATGCGGTCGCCTTTTTTAAGCCCCATAGCCATCAGCATCGACGCGATTTTCGCGGTGTGTTCCTCGAGCCCGCCATATGTAAAAGCGTGGTCATCTTGCGATAAAGCGGGCCAATCGGGGCGGTCCTTTGCCCAAAGGGTCAGAAACCCGTCAAAGGTCAATATGTCGAAATCGGCCACCGCCATGTCATCTCTCCCAAGATCGGGCCGCGTTTGGCAGCCGCCCTGATGCTTTTTGTCGAGAGATTATAGCCACATGTCAACAAACTGATTACGTCTCGGCTTCCCCCTTTGAATTCGAGGATTCTCTCATGCCGAAAATGTTTCAACTGACTGCTATTCTCTTGTTGGCAGGGGTCAGCTTGCCGGCGGCGGCGCAGAATGAATCTAAGCGTGAAATCGTTGTCACGGCGCGTTCATTGAACGACACAGAGGCGGATTTGAAAGCCTGCCTTGCGCGCAAATGCCCACCTGATCAGGATATCAAAGCGACGCTGGCGCATGCCGAAAACCAATTTGTCGAAGGCGATTATCGCGATGCGCGTGCGACTTTGGCAAATGCCCTCGGCCGCAATCGCAAACATAAAGAACAGTTCCCGATCGAAGTCTCCGATTTGCTACGTGCAAATGGCAATGTGGCGGCACATTTGGGCGAATCCGATATTTATCGGCTGTCCGTGCTCGATATGCGAGACACTTTGAAGGGCGCGCTTAAGCCAAATGACTTTCGTGTCTTCGGCGCGGAAATTGAAGTCGCGGATTCGCGGTTGAAACTTGGCTATCTGGAAGAAGCCAGCGACAAATATCTTGAAATCGAACGGCGCGCGCTTTCCGCGGGCCTTCCCCAAATTGCGGCGATTGCCCGTCTGCGCGACCTGTCTTTGCGGGTGCAGCGCGCGGAAACCGAGAAGACGGCATTTCGCCGCAAAGACGCCACCGAAGCGATTGACCTATTCTTGAAAGAACCCACCGGCGGGGCCGAGCAATTCAAGATTGTGGCTGAGGTCCTAAAATCACGCATGGACCGCAACGGCGGCAACAACGAAACCACCGACAAGCTGATTGCGCGCTATGCGGCGATGGGTGGCACAGAACGGCCCGTTCTGCTGCATTCCAAGCCGATTGAAATGAACGAGGCACAGGCCGCCCGCGCGATGGCCGGTGGCAGCGACCTCAACCGGATCGGCACACAGGTCGTTGAAAAGCGCTGGGTCGATATTGGTTTCTGGATTGGCGCCGACGGCAAGGTGGATGAACCCGAAATATTGCGCAACCAAGGTGGCACCGATTGGACCGACGTTGTTCTAAAATCGATTAAAACCCGCATTTATGCACCATTAAAGGCGGAGAAAGACGGCGCGACGCCCGGAATTTACGCCATCGAGCGTTATTCGCTCACCGCGCAATATGAAAATGACGTGACCGGAACACGTATCCGTCAGCGCTCACCCATTGCCAAAATCGAGCGGACCGATTTGACTGGCTAGGGTCAGGACCTATTAAATGCATCATCGCGGCGTCAAAATGGCAAAGATATCGAAGTAAAATGTCCGCCGCAGGCAGTTATTCTGCCTGCAAGGGCATTTTGCTTTGAGATCGAAGCCATTTTGGCGTCCTTCGGATTTGACCTATATTGTCCGTTGCTGCGTTGGCAAACTTGGACTTAGAACCACTAAGTCCGGCGCTTACCGCCTTGCACTGAACAATATGGCCTCAAACCGCGAAGGTGCATTTAATAGGCCCTGACCCTAAGCCAATTACAGCGCCGATATCATCCGTTCGGTCGCCTCGGCGGCCAAGCGGGCGGCGCGTTTTAAATTGGCCTGAAAATCGCCCGAGCTGTCGCCATTGGCATTGTCGCTCGTCGCCTTGATCGCGGCCCATGGCACGTCCATGCGGGCTGCGGCTTGGGCAACGGCTGCGGTTTCCATATCGATGATGTCGCCGCCAAGAACGCGGTGCAGGCGGCTGCCATGGTCGTCGCTTTCCATGAAGCAGTCATTGGTGATGATGCGCACTTTCGGTAGGCCCGTCTCTGGCATGATTGCGGCGTGATAGGGTTCGGCATGCGCCTCCCCTATCGGCCATGCCCCTGCCCGATAATGCACAAACCCGTCGGCACGCGAAGCACCATAATCCCCCTGCACGGCTTGCGCGATCTGGAAACAATGGCCGTCATGATCGCTCAATTTCCCCGCAGTGCCGACCACCAAAAGCAAATCGGCATGATAATGTTCGACCAGCATCATCGCCGCCATTGCCGCATTCACTTTGCCAATGCCGCTGCAGGTAATCGCGATATTGCGGCCGCCGGATTGGACCTGACGGACCATGAAACCGTGCAAGGGTTCGCTATTGGCGCTTTGGCCGGGGAACAACGCAGCGGCTTCGGCGTCCACGCCGGTAATGATGCCAATAGTTTTGAACATGCTGCGTCCTTTAGAAAATTTCCAACGAGGAAGCCCTTAGCGCAGCATTAACGTACATATGATGACATAAACGCTAGCGCGGCCAAATTAATGGCTGGCGGCAATCATGTCTTCGATACGGACGAACTTCTCGCGCGGGGCGCCGTCGCGGGCACGGGCAATCTCTGCCTCTTCAATTTTCTTCCAGTCGCTGAATGTGACAATGTCGACCTTGCGTAATGCCAGCAGTGCATCCAGTCCGGCACGACCATCTTTGTTGGCGCTTATGGCCATATCCTCCGCCACGGTATCAATGATGTTATAGCCGTCGGGCCGGTTCGTACCGATCGTTCCAGATGGACCACGCCGGGCCCAGCCAACGCAATAGAGACCCGGTAATATCCTGCCGTCCAGATTGGCAAAGCGACCGCGGCCATGTTCATAAGGCACGCCGTCAATGGGCGGCGTTTGATACCCAATGCAGCTTATGACCATGGAACAATCGATGGTGTAGCTTTCACCCGTGCCAACACTGCGATACTGGTCGTCCAACCGCATACGCTCCACCCGAACGCGCTTTACTTTGCCATCGCCCTCGATCGCGACGGGGGCAGCAAAAAAGTCAAAATTGATGCTGATCACTTTATCCGCACGAAACGCCTCTGGAATGGCTGCGAATTCGCGCAGATGCGTGACGGACTTGCGGATGCCGGGTTCCAACAGCGCATCCTCGCCGATGTCTGGCAAATCATCCTTGTCGACCCGCGGTGTAGCCCGCTGCAAATGCGCGAGTTCGCCGAGTTCCTTGGGCGTCATCGCAATCTGGTGCGGCCCGCGCCGACCCAAAATGGTGATGTCCTCAACAGCGGAATGATCAAGCCCATCGAGCGCGTGGCTAACGATGTCCGAACCGTCAAATTCGGCGCGCGTTTTGGACAATATGCGCGCGACATCCAGTGCGACGTTGCCGTTACCGACAATGACGACATGCCGGCCATCCAATGGCGGCCTAAGGTCCGCATAATCAGGGTGGCCATTATACCAGCCGACAAAGGCGGCGCTGCCAAAAACGCCGGGCAGATCTGCGCCAGCGATGTCCAACGGGCGATCATTCGGCGCGCCGGTGGCGAGGATGACCGCGTCATATAATGTCTGAAGCTCGTCGATGCTGACGTCTTTGCCGACAGTCACATTGCCGACAAACCGGACATTGTCGGACAAAGCGACTTTTTCGTAACGGCCCGCCACCGCCTTGATCGATTGATGATCGGGGGCGACACCAAAACGGATGAGGCCAAAGGGAACGGGCAAGCGGTCGATGATATCCACCCGCACATCGTCGCGAAATTTCTTCTGCGCGGCTTCGGCTGTGTAATATCCCGCCGGACCGGAACCGATGATTGCGATATGCCGCATGCCCTACTCCCCGTCATTGCCTGATTCGGCAGGCTAACGGGTCAGCGCCAAAAAGAAAGCGCGACCTTCACACGGAAGATCAGGCGGCTTTACGCGCCTTGTGTGCGCCGCGGTCAAGGAAACCGCGGATCGCCTCTATGCTCTCTTCCACATGGCTCAACAGGAACAAATGCCCGCCATTTTCGACCACGAACAACTCACTGTTGGGAATGAGGAAATTCAGAAATTTGCCATTGGCGAGCGGAACGATCTGGTCATCATCGCCCATCATGATGAGCGTTTCGGTTTTCAGAAATGGCAGGAATGGCGCGCTGGTCCATCCCATCATCGCCATCAGCTGATAAAAATATCCCGTCTTCGACGGCGGCGTAATCCGGCCAATATGCTCCAACTTGTTGCCCACCATACCGCCGTACAGCGTCTTGAAATGCTTCGCCATGAAATCGGGGTCTATATACCGGCGCGGGTCAGCCATTTTGACCAACGCGGCGGGATTGCCCGGCACCATCAACATGCCGGCGCTTGTTGCAACAAGGATAAGCTTGTTCGTGCGCGCGCCATTCTGCAGCGCAAATTGCTGCGCCATCGCCCCGCCCCAGCTGACGCCCATGACATCGACCACGGGCATTTCAAACCGGTCAAGCAACAACGCCGCAATGCGCGACATCAATAAAGCGTTATAGGGCACCACCGGATCGGGCGAACCGCCAATGCCGGGCATATCAAAAGTGATAAAATCTCGGTCATCGAGCAACTCCGCCATCGGCGCCATAGCCTCAATATTCGCGCCAATGCCGTTGAAGAACAATATCGGCAGCTTCTTCGTCGCCTTCGACGCCCGCCAAACCGCAACCCGCAAGACGCGACCGTCAACGGTCTCCATGCTGAAATTTGGGGCGGGGTTTTTGGTCATATGGGTTCCCGTGCCGCGTTATCGCTGGCGTTGCGGCGAGTTTAACGCATGGACCCGGCTGTGCAAGGAAGAAAGAGCCGTTTCGGCATCGTGACGACGCGGCGACATCCCCTCACTCCAAAACATACAGCCCCGGAGCGGCTTCCATTGCTGGATGGGCCTTGCTGCCGAGCGTACCGGGGGCGGCGACTTCTGCGCCTGATCGCGCGTGGAGCCATTCCATCCAATGTGGCCACCAGCTGCCGGCAACTTCTTCGCTGCCTTTCATCCATTCGGTGACGTCGGCGGGCGTTTTGCCATTTGAATGTTTCCAATATTTCGCCTTGGGGTTACCCGGCGGGTTCAGGATCGCCTGCATATGGCCAGCCTGGCTCAGGATGAATTCGACATTTTTGCTGCCGAACAATTGTGTCGAGCGATAGCATGCGCGCCATGGCGTGATGTGGTCCGTCGTTCCGCCCAGAACGAACAGGTCGCCCGTCACCTTGGTCAGGTCAAGCATATGGCCGGCAATTTCGAACGTGCCCGGCGCGGCGTAGGCATTTGTTTCAAACAGCTCCAAGAAATCACCCATCAATGCCGATGACAGGTTGGTCGCGTCGGCATTCCAGAACAATATATCGAACGCTGGCGGATCATCACCCAGCAGATAATTGTTGATGACATAGTTCCAGATCAGGTCATTGGGCCGCAACCATGCAAAGCCGCGCGCAAGGCTGCTGCCTTCAATCACGCCTTTCTTCGCCGCGCGTTGCCGTGCCAGCGCGATGCCATTGTGCGACACAAGGCTCGACGCCTCGGTATCGCCGGGCTTGGGTTCAAGCACGCACACCATCATGGTAATGGCGTTGGCGCGGGTGTCACCCATCGACGCCAGCTTGGACAGCAGGACGGACATGGTCTGTCCGCCGGAACAGCCGCCCGAAATATTGACCTTGTCGCTGCCGGTAATCTCGCACACGACATCCAGCGCCTTGATGCAGCTTTCGATATATTCGGCCATGCCCCACACGCCCATCTCGTCGGTCGGGTTGCGCCATGAAATCATGAATGGCTGAATGCCGTGGTCGGTCTGCCATTTGATGATCGATTTTTCGGGGGACAGATCGTTGATATACATTTTGTTGATCTGTGGCGGGATCGTCAGCTGCGGCGTGGCAAACACCTTGTCGGTGGTGGGCGCATATTGGACCAGTTCGAAACGTTCGTCGCGATAGACCACTGCACCCTTTGCGGTTGCGACATTCTCGCCAAGCTTGAACGGTTTTTTGTTCACCTGGCTCACCATCATGTCGTTGTGAACCATGTCATTATAAGCGTTTTTAAGGCCCTTCACGAGGCTGAGCCCGCCAGAGTCCACCAGCCGTTTTTGCGCGGTCGGATTGCCGATCAGCGTGTTGGTCGGTGACATCGCATCAATGATGATCTGCGAGATGAAATTGGCACGGTCGCGCTCAAGCGCGTCGAGTTCCAAATCCTCAATATAGCTTTTAACGCCCTTTTGCACCGCGAGATAATATTGCGCGCCCGCTTTGAAAAAGGGGTTAAACGTCCATGCCGGGTCCATGAAGCGCTTATCCTTGGGATCAGGCGCAAGGTCCGACTTTCCGGTCATGATTTTGACGACATCTTCGGAAAAACTGCTGGTTGCCTTCCACGCCTTGTCCGGGTTGGCGGCGGTCTGGCGGAGCATCAGGCCAATTGCGCCGATGAAATCCTCCCGCGCTAATCCTGCTAACGGGCCAAGCGCCATGGTTGCATCATTGGCGGCGTCAAACGCGCCTGCAACGCTGGAAAATGGTGCACCTTTCTTTTTCGCGCCCTTTGCTCCGGTCTTTTTTCCAGCTCCGCTGCCCGCTTTTGTCGCCATCTGCATCTCCTCTTCCCAAGACGAAGAATTACATGCCCCGCGGCCTGCGTCAATCGCGCATCATCCCGATGGAAAATGGCGCAAAAATCGCATATAGCGACTGCGCCAGAGCAGAGCGCGCATTGTTAACAATTGAAAACAAGCGCTTCTAAACCGGAGGACAGCCGCCGCGCATCTTAATGCGCCCCTTAAGGAGCACCAGTATGCATGCCCGAGTTTGCTTTGCCGAACCATCAACATGCCGCCTTTCGACGCCCATCGGCACTGTCATTGGCCAACCCAGCGCACTGATTTTTCTGCGATGACCTCAGACATGAAAAAACTGGAAGGCTTGGGCAAATTGCTGAAGGCTGCGGGGGTTAAGCCCGCTGGCGCTGAGGCGATGGTCCGCGACCATATCGACGAAATTCAAGCCGACGCGCGCCAACATCATGCCGAACTCATCGCATCGGTGAAGGCGCTGAAAGAAGAGCTGATCGAGCTGCAGCACAATCATGCATCGTCGGTGTCCGAAATACGCATGGCGACCGATGTGATGCGGCACGAAATAGAAGCGCGCAGCGTTGCGTTCGGCCGAACGCTCCACATCGCCAAATTCGTGCTCATTATCGTCGTGGCTTTGCAGGTCATCCTTCTTGTGAGCATACACACGACCACGGGCAGCAACCTGCTCGACCTTAGCCACTTCATCCCTGCGTCTGAGACATCGAACGACGTGCAAGTCCCTTCCCCGACGTCCAGCCCCCAGGGCGCAGCTACGAAATGAACGAATGACATATATCATGTCCGCCAAGCGACCTTTCCGATTTCCTGAAACACGCAGCCTGATTGGTGGCCTGTGCCTTGCGGCCGCGATCACGGGTATCACGGTGACCGCCAACGCGAATGACCCACGCGCCGAAAAACAAACTGCGGGAAAGCCAAAAGCAGAAAAGCCAAGCACGACAAAAACGGCCCCGGTTAAACCAAAAGCTACCAAAACCGAGCAGAAAAAGCCAAATGTCGCAAAGCCAAGCGCGTCGACATTCACGATCCCCAGCCTCGAAGACAAACCAACCAACGCCCAGACCAACGCTCAGTCCGCTGCGGACGAAACGCTGCGCAATGACATCGACACGCTTTGGAAGAAATTCCCCGGCCGCGCGGGCATCGCCATTTACACGCCATTTTCGGATGACATTATCGGTCGGCGGCACACCGAACGCTTTCCGCAGCAAAGCGTCTCCAAAATGTGGGTCGCGTTGACGATTTTGGAACAAGAAGCCGCGGGCAAGCTGTCGCTCGACAAGAAAATACGGGTGAGCCGCGATGATATCGTGGTGTTTAGCCAGCCGATCAAACAATATCTCAGCAGCCAAGATTCCTTTGAAATGTCCGTGCGCGAATTGCTTGCCCACGCCGTCAACGCGAGCGACAATCTTGCAAACAGCGTCCTGATACGCGTCGCCGGTGGCCCGCAAGCGATCAACCAGATGCTGGACCGGCGCAAAGTGCAATCGATCCGTTTCGGACCTGGTGAAGTGCTTTTGCAGAGCGCGATCGCGGGTCTGAATTGGCAACCTGAATATCGCAAAGGCAATGCCTTTAAGGAACAGCGTTCGCGCATTCCTATGGAAAAACGGCGCGCAGCGCTCGACAAATATCTGGCCTCGCCCTTGGATGGCGCTGCGCCGGGCACCATCGCGCTTGTGCTAAAGCGCTTTGGCGAACGCGCGCCTGATGATCCGGGGGCAAAGCTTTTGAAACTGATGGCGGGGACCTATACCGGAAGATCACGCCTTCGTTCAGGGCTCGCCCCGGGCTGGAGCCTCGCCCACAAAACAGGGACGGGACAAGTATTGGGTTCGATTTCGACCGCACTTAACGATGTCGGGGTGATGAAAGCGCCGGATGGGTGTCGGTATCAGGTTGCCGTCATGATTGCCGAAACACGCGCCGGACGAGAGGTCACAAACGGCCTCATGCAAAATGTTGCGCGCGCGGTGGTGCGGCATCATCGCCAAATCCACCCAAAGGCCGAAAAGACGCCATAAAGCGATAGCTGCCCAAATGCGCCTTCTGCCGAAAGGTAAAAGGAATTCAGCGTGTCAAATAATCGCTTGCACGAATATTCGCTCCATTTTGGAGCGAATATTCGTGCATCCGTGAATTTTGTTCCATAGGACGCGTAAAGTTCACATTAGTTCACAATACAATTGTTACAAAAGTTACATTTGTGGCGTAAAAGCAAGCGCGGTTTGGTCCACTATTTAAGGCATAGTAATGAAGAAATTTCATATAGCTGTGGTAGAAGACGACTTAGCCTTTGCGGCGGAGATGGAGGAATTTCTGGGGACGGCCGGCTATACCGTTTCCATCTATGGCTCATCGCAGAAATTTTTGGCGGCATTGCGCCAATCGGAATGCGACCTTCTCATCGTCGATTGGTCGATTCCCGATTTATCCGGTATTGAAGTGCTCGAATATATCCGGAAATTTCATCCGGATATGCCAGCCATCATGCTGACCGCACGCACCGAAAATACCGACATTGTGCGCGGGTTACAGGCCGGTGCCGACGATTATGTTTCCAAGCCAGTAGATCCCGACGTCCTTGCAATGCGGATCAAATCGCTGTTGCGCCGATCCAAAGGCGAAGTGAAAAACGTGTCGGAAAACGTCATCCTCGGCCGCTATTTGCTGCGGCCATCGGCGTCCACGATCTACCTTGGCGACGAAGAGATCGTGCTGCCCAAGCGTGAATTTGACATGGCGATGCTGTTTTTCACAAATCCGAACCGCCGTCTTTCGCGGCAATATTTGGCAGCAACCTTATGGGGTAAAGTTTTCAATTACCAATCGCGGACGATTGACACCCATGTCGCACGGTTACGCAAGAACCTAAAACTCGACCCCACATGTGGCATCAGCCTGAATGCGTTGTACGGTTTTGGATATACCTTGCAGGCCGATGTGCACGCGATGAGCGCCGCGCACGAACACACCGCCATTTCGGCTTAGACAGATAACCGCGCCGCTTTAGCCACGCCCGCTGCGTCGGAACACCTATCCCTGCGGAGCGCAGACTAAGGACGGTTTCGGGGAAACTAACGTTGCGCGGTAGGGCTAATCGTCGGCACTTGCGTCCCTCGGTCATGGCGCTACAGCACGCAAAATGAGCATGATTGAAATCGTCGCCGTGCTGCTCGGCATTGCCAACATCGTCCTGATTATCCGGCGATCGGTTTGGAACTTTCCCGTGGCGATTGTCATGGTCGCTTTATATTTCATCATCTTTCGCGACGCCAAACTGTACAGCGACGCCGGGCTGCAGATCTTTTTTGCGGGCATCAATCTTTATGGCTGGTGGAGCTGGAACCGCAATAAGGGCGAAAGCGGCGTGATTTCCGTCCGCAGGCTTCCGGCAACGGGCTATGCGTTGTGGATTGCAGGCTCGATCATCGCCATTTGGGCATGGGGTGCCATCATGCATGCCGAAACCGATGCCAGCTATCCCTATTGGGATGCATCAGTCGCGATGCTGTCGATTGTGGGGCAGATTTTGATGACGCGGCGTTTTGTCGAAAACTGGCATTATTGGATCATCGTCAATATCATCTCCATTCCGCTGTATATCGTGAAAGACCTGCATCTGACCGCCGGATTGTACGGGATGTTTCTGGTGCTGGCGGTTGCCGGTCTTGTCGAATGGCGCAAGGCAGAACGCGCATGAAACGGATTTGCCTGCATGGCCCCGAAAGCACGGGTAAATCGACATTGGGCACGCGGCTTGCGGCGCATTTGGGATGCGAAGTCGTGCCCGAATATGGCCGCGCGTATTGCGAGGCACATGGCACCGACATCGGCATGGCGCAGCTCGTCCACATTGCGCAGACGCAAGACGCGATGAACCGCGCCGCGGCCGCGCGCGCAGCAGAACTTGGCGCTGGTTATGTGCTGTTCGATACAGACCCGCTGATAACGTCGGTGTGGGCGCACATGATGTTCGGCGCAGCAGACGGATATTTCGGCGCCTTTGCCGGTTTTGCAGACCATTATTTGCTGCTCGATATCGACCTGCCCTTTGTCGATGATGGCTTGCGCGTTTATGCGCAATCGGCCGAGCGCAAACGCTTTTTCGACCTATGCCGCGCGGAGCTCGATGGACGCGGTGTCCGTTATACGCTGGTTCAAGGCGAAGGCGAAGCGCGTTTTACCGCGGCATTGGCCGCTATCTCGGCCTAAGCCTTCTCCAACGCCTCACTTGCCGCGACCCAGCGGGCTTCGGCAGCCTCTTGCGCGGCGACAATCTTCCCGCGCCGTTGCGACAGTTCGCCCATCGTCAGGCTCTTATATTCATTCGCGGCGGACGCCGGATCGAACATCGCCCGGTCAATCGCGCTCAACACAACCTCAAGCTTGGCAAGGTCCGCCTCTGCATCGCTGACTTCGCGCTTAAGCTTGCTTTGCGCCTCACGCGCGGCGGCTTGCGCTTTTTTGTCTTCCTTGCGATCGGCCTTGGATACCTTCTCTTTCGCTGGCCCCTTGCCCAGGATGAAGTCGGTATAATCCTCAATTGTGCCCGAAAATTCGGTTGCGGTCCCGCCATCGACGAGCACCAGCCGGTCGGCCGTTAGCTCCAACATATGCCGGTCATGGCTGACCAGCACCACGGTGCCTTCATATTCGTTCAGCGCCTGCACCAACGCTTCACGCGCATCGACGTCCAAGTGGTTCGTCGGCTCGTCAAGGATCAGCATATGCGGCGCATCGCGGGTAATCAGCGCCAGCGCCAACCGCGCGCGTTCTCCGCCCGACAGCTTGCCGACCTTCGTCGTCGCCTTTGCCCCTGAAAAGCCAAACCGGCCCAATTGCGCGCGCACCGCGCCGGGGGTCGCGCCCTTCATCTGCTGGGTCATATGCTCCAGCGGGGTATCGTCGCCGTCGAGTTCTTCGACCTGATATTGCGTGAAATAGCCAACGCGCATTTTGCCCGACGCGCTCATCGCCCCGTCCATCGGCGTCAGTTGCGCCGCAAGCAACCGCGCGAGCGTGGTCTTGCCATTGCCGTTCCGCCCCAGCAAAGCGATCCGGTCATCGGGATCAATCCGCAGGTTCAACCGCTGAAGTATCGGTTTACCCGCGGTGTAGCCGACACTCGCAAGATCAAGCGTCACCAATGGCGGTTTCAATTCATCGGGACTTGGAAAGTCAAAGCTTAACGTCGGATCTTCGGCCATCGCGGCAATGGGTTGCATGCGTGCCAGCGCCTTGGCTCTGGACTGCGCCTGCTTCGCCGTGGAGGCACGCGCCGAGTTGCGCGCAACATAATCCTGCAGCTTGGCGCGTTGCGCATCCTGCGAAGCCTTAGCCGCCGCCAGCTGCGCTGCACGTTCGGCACGCTGGCGCTCAAACGAGTCATAGCCGCCGGAATAGAGCGTCGTGGACCCGCCTTCGAGATGCAGGATATTGTCGACCACATTGTTCAACAAATCGCGTTCGTGGCTGATCACCACCATCATCGACGGATAGGATTTGAGAAAGTTTTCCAGCCACAATGTCGCTTCAAGGTCCAAGTGGTTTGAAGGTTCGTCGAGCAGCAACAAATCGGGTTCGGAGAACAAAAGCGCGGCCAAGGCAACGCGCATTTTCCAACCACCGGAGTAACTATCGAGCGGCCGGCCCTGCATTTCTTCATCAAAACCAAGCCCGACGAGAATGCGCGCAGCACGCGCAGGGGCGGTGTAGGCATCAATCGCGATCAACCGTTCGTGCAGTTCGCCCAGCCGGTCGGGGTCGGCGCAATGCTCTGCCTCTTCCATCAAAGCCGCGCGCTCGACATCGCCCGCCAGCACCGTTTCAAACGGCGTTGCCGTGCCCGATGGCGCTTCCTGCGCGATATAGCCGATGCGCGTATTCTTCGGCATATCCATGCTGCCTTCGTCGGCTTCAAGCTCGCCGATCATCACCTTCATCAGCGTGGATTTGCCCGCGCCATTGCGGCCGATAAGGCCAACGCGCGAATAAGGCGGCAGCGTCGCAGTCGCGCGGTCCAATATGGTGCGGCCGCCAAGGCGCACGGTGATTCCGTTTAAGTTTAACATGATGCCGCGCGCCTAGCAGAGGCGGAGGCTCATGTCACCGCATTGCGTATCGCAAATTCCGGCTGACGATATGCGCCGCTTTCCACAATCGCGCGCAGATTCTCTCCGGCGCGCCAGATATCGGCATGGCTCAGCGTCAACGGCGTCAGGCCGAAGCGCAAGATATCGGGATCGCGAAAATCGCCGATGACACCCTGTGCAATGAGCGCTTGGACGATTTCATAAGCGTGCGGGTGGCGGAACGCGATATGGCTGCCGCGCTGGCTTGGCGTGCTGGGCGTTACGCACTCCAGCACGGCGGCGGTTCCGGCGGCGTGGAAGATGTCCCACAAGGCCGCGGATTTTGCCTCAACCTGCCGGATATCAATATCCGCCCACAGCTTCAGCCCGTTTTCCAGCGCGTTCAGCCCAAGCACCGACGGCGTTCCCGTCAACCAGCGCGTCATGCCCGCTGCCGCTTCATAGCCATCGGCAAATTCAAACGGCGCGGCATGGCCCATCCAGCCGGACAGCGGATTGTGCATCTGTTCTTGCCAGCGCTTTGCCACATACAGAAACGCCGGCGCGCCGGGGCCGCCGTTGAGATATTTATAGCCGCAACCCACCGCCATATCCGCGCCCGCCGCGTTCAGCTCCACCGCCACGGCGCCTGCGCTATGGCTCAGGTCCCAGCAGATGAGCGCACCGGCATCATGCGCGGCCTTGGTCCAGCCCGCCATGTCGAAGCGTTCGGCGGTTTTGTAATGCACATGCGTCAGCAGCAGCAACGCCGTGTCATCGCCCAGTGCATCGGCCAGCGCGCCGCGCTCGACCACGCGCAATTCCGCGCCCACGACCGCCGCGACCGCGCCTTCGGCAATGTGCAGGTCCGTCGGGAAATTCCCCGCCTCGCTGACCACCACATTGCGCGATGGGTTAAGGCGCAGCGCCGCGACGATCAGCTTGTACAGGTTCACCGAGGTCGAATCTGCAGAGATCACTTCATCCGCTTCTGCACCGATCAACGGCGCGATCATCGCGCCAACGCGCTGCGGCGCATCAATCCAGCCTTCGTTCCAGCTGCGGATCAGCCGCTGGCCCCACGCATGGTTCAGCAGATCGGTCCCCGCCGTCACGGTCGACATCGGCAATTGCCCCAGCGAATTGCCGTCGAGGTAAATCACGCCATCAGGGCACATAAACTGCGCGCGATATCCGCCCAGCGGGTCGGCGGCGTCCAGTGCCAAAGCCTGCTCCAACGTCATGACTTTACCGCCTTCAGGCCGAAGGTTTTCAATATCACCGCGCGCTGCTTGCCCCAGGATATGGTTTCGGGCGCAATCAGCTCGGCATGGCCTTCATCCGGCGTTGTCACCATCTTCGCCCCATAAGCCGCGCCGAACGATGGCGGCGCGATACGGTCGCGGTCATTGTTAAACTGCAACTCGCGCGCACGGCCCTTGGGCATTTCGGGCGGAGACACACGCGCAAAGGCATTGCCCGCCATCTTGGCTGCCGCATCATTGCCGCACCCGTGGTCGGGCAGCGTCATTTGCGCGCGCAAATCGGGCAAGCCGCCCTGCGATATCGCCAGATCAACCTGCAAAGGTGAGTCCCCGCGCAAGGCATCGCCCTTGGCCAGCGCCGACCGCCGCGCGAGCCACAAGGACAAATGCCCTCCCGCCGAATGGCCAATCGTCACCACCGGCGCGTCAGTCTTAAATCCATACTCGGCGCGCTTGGCCGCAAACATATCCGCCGCCGCGCCGACATCCTGATAGGTTCCGGGATAGCCACCGCCGCGGTCCACACCGCGATATTCGATGTTCCACACGCCCACACCATGTGTGCGCAGGTCATCGGCAATCCAGTTCATGATATCGCGCTCGGCAATTTCGGTCTGCCAGCAACCGCCGTGGATCATCACCACCGCCGGATGCGGGCCAGCCCCTGCTGGCTTCCACACATCAACCAGCTGCAAGGCATCCGCGCCATAGCGCACCGTCGCGTCCGCCACCGGCTTTGGCCGCGACAGCAGGTCGTCCCACACCATCAGGCGCTTGGGTGCTACTGGTGCCATTGCTGCCTCCTTCGTCATTGGGGTGCAACCCGCCGCACTGGTCAAGACCAAAAGCAAGAGCCCCAATCGCGCAGCGGCCAAATGCTTACTCCTCACCCATCCGCAACGCAGCAATAAACGCCTCCTGAGGGATCGATACGTTCCCGTACTCCCGCATCCGTGCCTTGCCCTTTTTCTGCTTTTCCAGCAGCTTTTTCTTGCGGCTGATGTCGCCGCCATAGCATTTGGCGGTTACGTCCTTGCGCATCGCGGCGATGGTTTCGCGGGCGATGACCTTGCCGCCGATGGCCGCTTGGATGGGGATTTTGAACAGATGGCGCGGGATGAGGTCTTTTAGGCGCTCGCACATGCCGCGGCCGCGGGATTCGGCGGTGCCGCGGTGGACGATCATGCTCAGCGCGTCGACCGCGTCGCCATTGACCAGCACGCTCATTTTCACAAGGTCGCCTTCGCGATGGCCGATCTGGTGGTAATCGAACGAGGCATAGCCGCGCGAAATGCTCTTCAACCGGTCGTAGAAATCGAACACGACTTCGTTGAGCGGTAATTCATAGACGATCTGCGCACGGCCACCGACATAGGTCAGTTGTTTTTGAACGCCGCGCCGGTCCTGACACAGTTTCAATATGCTGCCCAGATATTCGTCGGGGCAGTAAATCGTCGCCTCAATCCACGGCTCCTGAATTTCCGCGATGCGGTTAATGTCGGGCATGTCGGCGGGGTTGTGCAGCTCCATACTGCGCGCATCTTCGGTCTTCGACCGGCTCAGCTCCAGCTTGTACACAACCGACGGCGCGGTGGTGATAAGGTCCAGGTCAAACTCGCGCGTCAGGCGCTCCTGAATGATCTCAAGGTGCAACAGCCCTAGGAACCCGCAGCGAAAGCCAAAGCCCAACGCCGCGCTGCTTTCGGTTTCAAAGCTGAATGATGCGTCGTTCAGGCGCAGCTTGCTGATGCTTTCGCGCAATTTTTCAAAGTCCGCCGCGTCGGTGGGGAACAGGCCGCAGAACACCACGGGCTGCACTTCCTTAAATCCGGGCAGCGGTTCGGCGGCGGGGCGCTTTGCATCGGTGATGGTGTCACCCACGCGGGTCTGCGCGACTTCTTTAATCTGCGCGGTGATAATGCCGACTTCGCCCGCCGCGATTTCGGACAGGATTTCCAGTTTTGGCCGCATACAGCCGACGCGGTCGACCAAATGCTTTGTGCCGGCGGCCATGAATTGGATTTCCTGACCTTTTTTGATGACGCCGTCGATGACGCGGATCAGGATGACGACACCCAGATAGGGGTCGTACCATGAATCGACCAACATCGCCTTCAACGGCGCGTTGCGGTCGCCCTTTGGCGGGGGAATGCGCGTGACCACGGCCTCCAACACCTCATCAATGCCGATGCCCGACTTCGCCGAAGTCAGCACCGCATTGTCGGCGGGCAAGCCAATGATTTCCTCAATCTCCGCCTTCACCTTGTCCACCTCTGCCGCGGGCAGATCGATCTTGTTGATGACGGGCACGATTTCATGGTCATGCTCAATGGATTGATAGACGTTGGCCAGCGTCTGCGCCTCAACGCCTTGCGCGGCGTCGACGACAAGCAACGCGCCTTCGCACGCGGCGAGGCTGCGGCTGACTTCATAGGCAAAGTCGACATGGCCCGGCGTGTCCATCAGGTTCAATTGATAGGTAATGCCGTCCTTCGCGGTATAATCCAGCCGCACCGTTTGCGCCTTGATCGTGATGCCGCGTTCTTTTTCAATGTCCATATTATCAAGGACTTGGCTCGTCATCTCACGCGCCGTCAGGCCGCCCGTTTGCTGGATCAGCCGATCCGCAAGGGTCGACTTCCCGTGATCAATGTGCGCGATTATGGAAAAATTACGGATAAGCGAGAGTTCGGTCATGCAGCCGCCCCTAGCAGGGCTGCCCCGCCCCTTCAAGCATGGCGGAACGCCTGTAGAGCGGCGCCCTAAAACCGAGGCGTCCGATTGCGGTCATTTTACCCAACAGATTCGTCAAATCTTGGATTAGCGACAACTTGACGTGCCCCTGCGCAGGCGGGGGACTGAAAACGGAGGTATAAACGTAGCGCTTAGCGAGGGGCAATCATTTCATCGTCGCAGGTACCTTTTGTATCCTTAAGGGCCAAATCCGGCCCTCTTGCAGGTGCTGCGCCGCCGCAGAATTGGCTGTGATGGGCGCAGGCCGGGGTTGACCCTCACCGCCTGCGGCTCTATACATCGTCCAACATCTGCCCCATCGGGATTGGCCTTGTCGTCGCGCAACTTGGCTAAAGCATTGAAGGGTTTGGATTTTCACATACGCGAAACGGCTGCACGGCAGGACCCGAATCTTCGGACCTTTGCCATGCGGCCTTTTCTTGTCTGGTGAAAACGAATTTAGCGCGTTTGACATTTCTAACTGAGGCAAAGCACCTTATGGCAACCCGTACCGCTCCTGCGACACTCTCGCGTCAAAAGCGTATCCGCAAAATCTTCGGTAACATCCACGAAGTTATCGACATGCCCAACCTGATCGAGGTTCAGCGCGAAAGCTATGAGCAGTTCCTGCGCTCTGACCCGTCCATTGGTTATGTATCTGGCCTCGAAAAGACGCTGCGCAGCGTTTTCCCGATTAAGGATTTTGCCGGAACGTCGGAACTCGACTTCGTCCATTACGAACTCGAAGATCCCAAATATGACGTTGAAGAATGCCGTCAGCGCGGAATTACCTATGCCGCACAGATGAAGGTGACATTGCGCCTTATCGTGTTTGAGGTTGACCCCGACACCGAAGCACGTTCGGTCCTCGATATTAAGGAGCAGGACGTATACATGGGCGACATGCCGCTCATGACGCATAACGGCACATTCTTCGTCAACGGTACAGAGCGCGTTATCGTTTCGCAGATGCACCGTTCGCCGGGCGTTCTTTTTGACCATGACCGCGGTAAAACGCACTCGTCGGGCAAATATCTGTTCGCCGCGCGCGTCATTCCTTACCGTGGTTCGTGGCTCGACTTTGAATTTGATGCCAAGGATATCGTCAACGTCCGTATCGACCGTAAGCGCAAGTTGCCGGTCACGACCTTGCTCTACTCGCTGGGTCTGAACGACGAAGAAATCCTGAGCCACTTCTACGACCGCGTGACATTTGAACGCGGCACCGGTGGCTGGAAAATCCCGTTCAACGCGGAACAATGGCGTGCGTCGAAACCGATGTTCGACATCGTGGATGCAAAGACCGGCGAAGTCGTGTTCCCTGCAGGCACCAAGGTTACGCCACGCGCCGCGAACAAAGCGGTTAAGGATGGCCTGACGCATCTGCTGATCCCGACCGAAGAAATCTTTGGCCGTTATTCGGCATTCGACCTGATCGACGAAAAGACAGGCCGGATTTATGTTGAAGCCGGTGACGAAATCACCGCTGAAAACCTTGAAGCACTCGACAAGGCCGGCATCGACAGCCTTGAGCTGCTCGACATCGACCATGTTATCACCGGCGCATGGATGCGCAACACGCTAAAGGCCGACAAGGCCGAGAACCGCGACATGGGCCTTGATGCGATCTACCGCGTCATGCGTCCTGGCGAGCCGCCAACGCGCGAAACCGCCGAAGCATTGTTCGCTGGCCTGTTCTTCGATCCAGACCGCTACGACCTCAGCGCCGTTGGCCGCGTGAAGTTGAACATGCGTCTGCAGCTTGACGTTGAAGACACGCTCACCACCTTGCGGACGGAGGATATCCTCGCCGTGGTCAAGGAACTGGTGAACCTGAAGGACGGCAAGGGCGAAATCGACGATATCGATAACCTCGGCAACCGTCGTGTCCGTTCGGTCGGCGAATTGCTTGAAAACCAGTACCGCGTCGGTCTGCTCCGTATGGAGCGCGCCGTGAAAGAACGTATGAGCTCGGTTGACGTATCGACCGTGATGCCAAACGATCTGATCAACGCAAAGCCAGCGGTTGCTGCGGTGCGCGAATTCTTCGGCAGCTCGCAGTTGTCGCAGTTTATGGATCAGACCAACCCGCTTTCGGAAGTCACCCACAAGCGCCGTGTTTCGGCCCTTGGACCAGGTGGTCTGACGCGTGAGCGCGCTGGCTTTGAAGTCCGCGACGTTCACCCAACGCATTATGGCCGTATCTGCCCGATTGAAACGCCAGAAGGTCCGAACATCGGTCTGATCAACTCGCTGGCATCATTCAGCCGCGTCAACAAATATGGCTTTATCGAAACGCCTTACCGCAAGGTTATCGACAATAAAGTCACCGACGACGTGGTCTATCTCTCCGCCATGGAAGAGCAGAAGAACACCATCGCGCAGGCGAACGCCGAACTGAACGCCGATGGCAGCTTTGCCGAAGACCTGATTTCGTCACGTGAAGCTGGCGAATTCCTGATGGCACCGCGCGACCAGATCACGTTGATGGACGTTTCGCCAAAGCAGCTGGTTTCGGTTGCGGCGTCGCTCATCCCGTTCTTGGAAAACGATGACGCCAACCGCGCATTGATGGGGTCGAACATGCAACGTCAGGCCGTGCCTTTGCTCCGCGCAGAAGCACCGTTTGTCGGAACCGGCATGGAAGAAACCGTTGCCCGCGATTCCGGCGCTGCCATTGCTGCACGCCGTACCGGTATCGTCGACCAAGTCGATGCGACCCGTATCGTTGTCCGCGTGACTGGCGACGTTGAACCCGGCAAATCGGGCGTCGACATCTACACGCTGCAAAAGTTCCAGCGTTCGAACCAGAACACCTGCATCAACCAAAAGCCATTGGTGAAGGTTGGTGACGTGATCGAAGCTGGCGACATCATCGCCGATGGTCCTTCGACCGAACTGGGCGAACTCGCACTGGGTAAAAACAGCCTCGTCGCGTTTATGCCCTGGAACGGTTACAACTACGAAGACTCGATCTTGATCTCCGAACGCATCGTGAAAGACGATGTCTTCACATCGGTCCACATCGAAGAATTCGAAGTTATGGCCCGCGATACAAAGCTTGGCCCTGAAGATATCACCCGCGATATTCCAAACGTAGGTGAAGAAGCGCTTCGCAGCCTCGACGAAGCTGGCATCGTGTACATCGGCGCAGAAGTGCACCCCGGTGACATTCTGGTCGGCAAGATCACGCCAAAGGGCGAAAGCCCAATGACGCCAGAAGAAAAGCTGCTGCGCGCCATCTTTGGTGAAAAGGCAAGCGACGTGCGCGACACATCGTTGCGTCTGTCACCTGGTGTAGCTGGTACTGTTGTTGAAGTGCGCGTGTTTAACCGCCACGGCATCGACAAGGACGAGCGTGCGATGGCCATCGAACGCGAAGAAATCGAGCGTCTTGCGAAGGATCGCGAGGACGAACGTTCGATTTTGAACCGTGCGACCTACAACCGCCTGAAAGACATGCTTATTGGTCAAACTGCAGCCGCAGCGCCAAAGGGTATCAAGAAGGGCGACAAGATCACTGAGGATAATCTCAGCGAAGTCGAGCGTCACGAATGGTGGAAAATCGCGGTTGCCGACGACAAGATCCAGGGCGACCTCGAAGCGGTCAAGGTTCAGTATGACGATGCCGTCAAGCTGATCGTTGAGAAGTTCGAAGATCGTCGTGAGAAGCTGGAGCGCGGTGATGAACTCGCACCTGGCGTGCTCAAGATGGTCAAGGTGTTCGTCGCGGTGAAGCGTAAGCTGCAGCCAGGCGACAAGATGGCCGGACGTCACGGAAACAAGGGTGTTATCTCGCGGATCCTTCCGCAAGAAGACATGCCGTTCCTTGCCGATGGTACACCTGTCGACATCGTTCTCAACCCGTTGGGCGTTCCATCGCGTATGAACGTCGGTCAGATTTTCGAAACCCACCTTGGCTGGGCCGCACGCGGTCTGGGCATGCAAATTGGTGAGGCTTTGGAAGAGTGGCGACACAATAACCCGAACCCCGAAGCCGCAGCTCCGCCAGCGATCGTGCGCGAACGTTTGGCGAAAGCCTATGGCGAAGATTATGCCGACGAGATCAAGGGCCGCAGCGACGCGGACATCATTGAACTTGCAAGCAATGTCGTCACCGGCGTTCCAATGGGCACACCCGTGTTCGACGGTGCACGTGAAGCGGACGTTACCTCAATGCTCCAGCTCGCTGGACTTGACGGTTCGGGTCAATCCGACCTGTTCGACGGCCGTACCGGTGACAAGTTCGACCGTAAGGTAACCGTAGGCATCATCTACATGCTGAAATTGCATCACCTTGTTGATGACAAGATCCACGCCCGTTCAATCGGACCGTACAGCCTTGTTACGCAGCAGCCACTCGGTGGTAAGGCGCAATTCGGTGGTCAGCGTTTCGGGGAAATGGAATGCTGGGCACTTCAGGCATATGGCGCGGCCTATACCTTGCAGGAAATGCTCACGGTCAAATCCGATGACGTTATCGGGCGTACCAAGGTTTACGAAGCGATCGTCAAGGGTGACGACAGCTTTGAAGCCGGTATCCCCGAAAGCTTCAACGTTCTGGTTAAGGAAATGCGCTCATTGGGTCTGAATGTTGACCTGAAGGCGCACGACTTGATCGAAGGTGACGAGGGCTTTGCCGAGGCAGCGGAATAAGCAGAGCCGGGCGGACTTAGGTCCGCCCCCTGCCCCTGCCCTTAGGTTTTCATGGGCAAAAGCCCAATGAGGAAAAGATTATGAACGAACTGAGCAAATTCAACAATCCCATCGCCAAGGTCGAAACATTTGACCAGATCCAGATCGGGATCGCATCGCCGGAAAAAATCCGCAGCTGGTCTTTTGGTGAAATCAAAAAGCCCGAAACCATCAACTATCGCACGTTCAAGCCAGAGCGTGACGGCCTTTTCTGCGCACGTATCTTCGGGCCCGTGAAGGACTATGAGTGCCTTTGCGGTAAGTATAAGCGCATGAAGTATAAGGGCGTCGTCTGTGAAAAGTGCGGCGTTGAAGTCACCGTCACGAAGGTGCGTCGTGAGCGCATGGGCCACATCGAGCTCGCTGCCCCTGTTGCGCATATCTGGTTCCTAAAGTCGCTGCCTTCACGCATCGGCCTGCTGCTTGATATGCAGTTGAAGCAGCTTGAGCGCGTGCTGTATTTCGAAAACTACATCGTAACCGAGCCTGGCCTGACCGCGCTTGAGAAGTTCCAGTTGCTGAGCGAAGACGAATTGCTCGACGCACAGGACGAATATGGCGAAGACGCTTTCACCGCCAGCATCGGTGCCGAAGCCGTCAAGACCATGTTGATGGACCTCGACCTTGAGCAAGAGCGTACTGACCTGCTCGACGAGCTTGCTGTTACCAAGTCGGAACTTAAGCCTAAGAAGATCATCAAACGTTTGAAGGTCGTCGAAAGCTTCATTGATTCCGGCAACAAGCCTGAGTGGATGATTTTGGACGTCATTCCCGTCATTCCACCAGAATTGCGCCCATTGGTGCCGCTGGATGGCGGTCGTTTTGCAACGTCCGATCTGAACGATCTCTATCGCCGCGTTATCAACCGTAACAACCGTTTGAAGCGCCTGATCGAACTGCGCGCGCCAGACATCATCGTCCGCAACGAAAAGCGCATGCTGCAGGAAGCTGTCGACGCATTATTCGACAATGGCCGTCGCGGCCGTACGATCACTGGTGCCAACAAGCGTCCACTGAAGTCGCTGTCCGACATGCTCAAGGGCAAGCAGGGCCGTTTCCGTCAGAACCTTTTGGGTAAGCGCGTCGATTATTCGGGTCGTTCGGTTATTGTGACCGGTCCTGAATTGAAACTGCATCAGTGCGGCCTGCCAAAGAAGATGGCGCTCGAACTGTTCAAGCCATTCATCTACTCGCGTCTGGATGCGAAGGGTCTTTCGATGACCCTGAAGCAAGCCAAGAAGTGGGTCGAAAAAGAACGTAAGGAAGTTTGGGACATCCTCGATGAGGTTATCCGTGAACATCCTGTGTTGCTGAACCGTGCACCAACGCTTCACCGTTTGGGCATTCAGGCGTTCGAGCCTGTCCTGATCGAAGGTAAGGCTATCCAGCTTCACCCGCTCGTCTGCTCGGCCTTTAACGCCGACTTTGACGGTGACCAGATGGCTGTTCACGTTCCATTGAGCCTTGAGGCCCAGTTGGAAGCACGCGTTTTGATGATGTCCACCAACAACATCCTGTCGCCTGCAAACGGTAAGCCAATCATCGTTCCTTCGCAGGACATGGTCTTGGGTCTATATTATCTTTCGATGGATCGCCGCGGTGAGCCAGGCGAAGGCATGATGCTGTCCGACATGGCTGAAGTGCATCAGGCGCTTGAAGTTGGCGCCGTAACGCTCCACTCCAAGATCATCGCCCGCGTCCCACAGACCGGTGAAGATGGCGTTGAGCGTATGGTTCGCTTTGACACCACACCTGGCCGTATGTTGCTTGCAGAAACGCTGCCAAAGAGCCACCGCGTGCCGTTCGAAACCGTCAACCGCCTTCTCACCAAGAAGGAAATCGGTGACGTTATCGATCAGGTTTACCGTCACACGGGTCAGAAAGACACGGTATTGTTCGCCGACGCCATCATGTCGCTTGGCTTCAAATATGCTTTCAAGGCCGGTATTTCGTTCGGTAAGGACGACATGATCATTCCGGAAGAAAAGACGGAAATGGTTGCTGAAACCAAGGCGATTGTTGCCGACTTTGAGCAGCAGTATCAGGACGGTCTGATCACGCAGCAGGAAAAGTACAACAAGGTCATCGACGCCTGGTCCACATGTGGTGACAAGGTCGCCAACGCCATGATGGACAAGCTGAAGGCATCGCCAACCGACGAGCATGGCCGTGAATTGCCAGTCAACTCGGTATACATGATGAGCCACTCCGGTGCGCGTGGTTCGCCAGCACAGATGAAGCAGCTTGCCGGTATGCGCGGTCTGATGGCCAAGCCTTCGGGCGAGATCATCGAAACGCCGATCATTTCGAACTTTAAGGAAGGTCTGACTGTTCTCGAGTATTTCAACTCGACCCACGGTGCCCGTAAGGGTCTGGCCGATACTGCACTTAAGACTGCAAACTCAGGTTACTTGACACGCCGTCTGGTCGACGTATCGCAGGATTGCACCATCGTTGAAGTCGATTGCGGTACTGAGCGCGCGCTGGAAATGCGTTCGATCGTTCAGGGTGGTTCGACCATCGCCTCACTTGGTGAGCGTGTCCTTGGCCGTACCACGGCAGAAGACATCCTTGGCCTTGATGGCAAGGTGCTGATCCCTGCTGGAACCTTGCTCGACGAGCCAATGGTTACTGCGATGGAAGAAACCGGCATTCAGGCCCTCAAGATCCGCTCACCGCTCGTGTGCGAATCCAAGGTCGGTGTTTGCGGTACCTGCTATGGTCGTGACCTTGCACGCGGTACACCAGTCAACATTGGTGAAGCTGTCGGCGTTATCGCGGCGCAGTCCATCGGTGAGCCTGGAACCCAGCTGACCATGCGTACCTTCCACATCGGTGGTGCGGCGCAGTTGAACGAACAATCGAACCTTGATGCAACTGCATCGGGTAAGGTCATGTATCGCGATCTGCCAAGCATCGTCGACAAGCGTAAGAAGCGTCTGGCAATGGCCCGTAACGGTGAACTTATCATCGTCGACAAGGATGGCCGCGAGATGGAAATTCACC